>SXGT01070454.1_pt1 | contig 14085 bp, 10 predicted proteins | sample 3176221 | NCBI WGS metagenome assembly SXGT01 (sample SAMN11356862, study PRJNA531348) | freshwater metagenome | isolation source: freshwater sample F1-120 | place: China: Fuxian Lake, Yuxi | collected 2017-12-25 | reverse complement strand
CACGGGTCGATGAAGGATGGCGGCCAACACGGGATTGAGTTTTTGAGCAAGGCCAATGCACTGACCCCAGACCCATCAACTGAGTCTCCCATCGATCCCCGCCACGACGGGCTCCGATGAGATGTGACCAAGAGACAGCTCCGGAAGGAGGGGGGACGATTGAATTACGAGTTGGGTGGATCGCACTCCACCCCCTGTCCCCCTCCTCGTTTCACAAGGAGGGGGACAGGGGGTGGAGTGCGATCCACCCAACTCGTAATTCCAGCGTCCCCCCTCCGTCCGGAGCGGTCTCTTGGTCACATCTCATCGGAGCCCGTCGTGGCGGGGATCGATGGGAGACTCAGTTGATGGGTCTGGGGTCAGTGCATTGGCCTTGCTCAAAAACTCAATCCCGTGTTGGCCGCCATCCTTCATCGACCCGTGGGCCTGTCAACAGGGCTCAGAGGGCTCTGCGCCGGGTCCCGGAGGAGATGTGACTAAGAGACAGCCTTCCGGAGGGAGGAGGGGGACAGGGGGTGGAGTGCGGGGGTGGAGTGTGGGGCTGGAGTGCTACTCCTCGGACGGGTCGTCGAAGGCGGAGGGTCGCCTCCTGCGGGGTCGTCGGCCGTTCTCGGGGGTGGAGGGGGGGTCGTCCTGCTGCTTCATCTTCGTGCGGATGAGGCGGATGAGCTGGGGGAGTTTCTCGTTGTCGGGGAAGAAGGAGCGGGCGATGTTCAGGTCGGCCAGGGCCTCCTTGTAGTCACCGCGCTGGAGGACATCGGCGGCGCGCTCGGTGTAGAGCTTGCCGTGCCGCACCCGCACGGCGTACATGCGGGCGAAGAGCTGTCGGTACTCGATGGGCTGGCTCATCAGGCCTCGGGCTCCTGGTCGTCTTGGGGCTCAACGTCGATCGGCGCCTGTCGGGCGATCTCCTCGGTCAGGTGGAGGTCGACCAGCCACGCCACGAAGGAAGCGCGACTGTCGCGCAGCGGGACCTTGCTCGGCGGGGCGATGGCGGCCTGGAGGACGTCTCGCTGGCTGAAGAGTTGCTCGATGGCCTCGGCGAGCCGCTGGTCGTGGGCCATGCGCAGCAGCCGTTGGCGGGCCCGCTCGGGGTTGTCCCAGAAGGCGACGTCGGCCATGTCGGCCTCGACGAGGGCGACAGCGGCGCGCAGCGCCTCGGGGTCGTGGGCGCCCTGGAGCACTTCGAGGCGCTCGCTGGCGGCGGTCATCGCGTCCAGGGCCTTCTGGCGAGTGCGGGCGGGCGCGGCGAGGCCTTCGAAGGGGGTGCCCTTGAGGGCCTTGGCGCCGCCGTCCAGGAGGGCCCGGCGCCGGGCTTCGAAGGTCGTCGAGGCGCGCTCGATGACGACGCGGCCGGGCTTGAGGGCGGTGGGCGGCTCGGCGCGGACCTTGATGAGGTCGCCAGCGTAGCCGGGGCCGCTTCGGACGATCTCGCGGGCGACGGGCAGGAGGACCTTGTTCTCGACGGCGCGCTTGAGGGGGCGGGCGCCGAAGGCCTGGGAGAAGCCCTGGGCCATGAGGAACTCGACGATGGTGGGGTCGATGTCGACGACGAGCTTGCGGCGCAGCAGGCCGCTGCGCATGAGCACCTGGCCGAGCTCGCGCAGGGCGATCCGGCGCATGATCGTGGCGTCGAGGGGTCGGAAGACGACGGTCTGGTCGATGCGGTTGAGGAACTCCGGCCTGAAGAAGCGCTTGACCTCCCTCATGACGCCCTCGCCGCTGGCCAGGGAGTCGCCCTCGGTGCCGCCGAAGCCCAGCGGGCCGCCGGGTGAGAAGGCCGAGGCGAGGTTGGAGGTCATGATGATGATGGTGTGGCGGAAGTCGGCGGTGCGGCCCATGGCGTCGGTCAGGCGGCCGTCGTCGAAGACCTGCAGGAAGAGGTCGAAGATGTTGTTGTGGGCCTTCTCGATCTCATCCAGGAGGATGACGCTGAAGGGCTGCTCGCGGACCTTGCCGGTCAGGCGGCCCTCCTCGCGGTTGCGCCAGGTGCCGCCGATGAGCTTTTCGAAGGATTCGAAGTCGCGGTACTCGGACAGGTCAAAGCGGACCAGGCGCTTGCTGCTGCCGAAGATGAACTCGGCCAGGACCTTGGCCAGATCGGTCTTGCCGACGCCGGTGGGGCCGACGAAGAGGAAGACGCCGAAGGGCTTGGTGGGGTCGGTCAGGCCGGCCTTGATGAGGGTGATGAGGTCGAGGACGGCGTCGACGGCCTCGGTCTGCCCCAGGACGCGGCGGTCGAAGAAGCCGCGCACGGCGTCGGGGTCCAGCGCCAGGGCGTCGTTGAGCAGCAGCTCGGGCAGGCCGGTGAAGCGGGCCAGACCCTTGATGACGTCCTCGGCGCTGATGTCGAGGGTGTCGCCGGTGCCCTGCCGCTTCTCAAGGAGGTTGTCGACGACCTGCTTCAGGACGGTGATGGAGCGGCCGGGCTGGGCCATGGTGCTGTAGTAGGTGCCGGAGAGGTCGATGAGCAGCTCGATGACGTCGGGCGAGGCCTTGAGCATGACGCCGTGGCGCAGGCTCATCTCGGCGAGGCTGGCGCGGACGACCTGGTGGGTGGTGGGCAGGTCGGGCTCGCTGATCGGCAGCAGCTGGAACATGCGCTTGACGGACAGATCCCGCTCGATCCCTCGCCGCAGCGCCTCGGCGGTGGACTCTCCGATGACGGTGATGTCGCCCCGGCGCATGTAGGGGGCCAGCAAGGTGACGAAGTTCTGCTTGTTGGAGCTGGTCGTGCCGGCGCCGGGCAGGTCGTTGACGTTGGTCAGGTAGAGGAAGACCCGGCGCGGGGCGCGGATCTTCTCGACGAGGTCGTGCAGCTTCGTCTCCCACTCGCCGATGTACTTGGTGCCGACCATCAGCTCGGGGGTGCTGGTCTCCAGCACGGCGCAGGAGGGGTCCTGGGCTGCAAGTCTGCGTGTCACCTCATGAATCAGGGCCGTCTTGCCGACACCAGCCTCGCCGACGAGGATGACCGATCGGCTGCCCTCCTTGGTCAACATGCGCAGCAGCGAGGTGGCCTCGTCCTCGCGTTCGAAGGCGCGATCGAGGCTGTCGATCTGGTCCTCGGAGGTCAGGACGCGGCCGAACTGGCTGATCTCGCTGACGTCGATCTGGACGGAGACGAAGTGCTGGAGGTCCTTGAGCAGCGGGCCGAGGCCCTCGGCCAGGGCCTCCTTCTGGAGGGCCTGGAGGGTGGCGCGGCGCTGCTTGTCGTCCTGCCGCTCGACGTGCTCGCGCAGCACCTCGGGGCTCATCGGCGCGACGAGGCCGCGCAGGGCGACGGCGCAGGCGAGCTGGACGTCCTCGTCGTCGTCGGTCAGGCCGCGCAGCAGCGGGTCGAAGGAGCGGCGCTGGCCGAGTCGGCCGAGGGCGACGGCGGCCTCCTGGCGCACGCGCCAGTCGTTGTCGCTCATGACGGCCTCGAGCTTGTCGGCGGCCCGCGCGGCGCCGAGGCGCCCGAGGGTCTCCAGCACGGTCAGGCGCAGCTCGCGGTGGGGGTCGTCGGCCAGCTTGAGCAGGGGCTCGACGGCGTCATCGACGGGGTGCTGCGCGATGGCCAGCGCGGCCGAGCGGCGCACCTTCCAGTTGGCGTCGCCCAGGCGCCCCGTCAGCGCGGCGCCGCGCTCGGGGATCTCCATCTGGCCGATGGCCTCGACCGCGGCGCGGCGCTCCTGGTAGGAGATCGAGTCGATCATCTCCAGCAAGCGGGCCTTGAGCGGCGCGCCGAAGTTGACCAGCTCGGCGACGATGTCGTCGAAGCGCTCCTGATCCTCCTCGTAGCGCAGGGCGGCCAGCTCCGCGATCAGCCGCTCCAGGTGTTCCAGGAGCTGAGGGGAGAGGGCCTGCTCGGCGGCCCTGGCCCGCCCCGCGCGCTTGATCTGCTTTACTGCCATGCGTCCTCATCGGCTCGTCACTGCGACCGGGGCCACCATACTCCAGCCCCCGGCGGGTGGAAACCCCTGAGGAATCGTGCTAGCAAGGGCCGTGTTCAAGGGGCGATCGTCGAAAAGCGCCGCGCGAGCGGCGCCGACCCAAGGAGCGCAATGTCCGACACTCAGCCTGGACCCCCGAGGCGCCCCCCAGGCCTCGCGCGCCTGGCCGCGACGAGCGCCATGGACGGGGTCGCGGCGCTCGTCGCGGCGCTGGCTCTGGTCGGGGCCACGCCGATCGCGGCCGGGTCCGCGGCGCTCGTCGTTGGGGCCGCGGCGCTCGTCGTCGGGTTCGCGCCGATCGCGGCTGGGTTCGCGGCGCTCGCCGTCGGGTTCGCGGCGCTGCCTTCCACGGCCCAGGCCCAGGGCAGCGCCGAGCTGCACCACGCGCTGCGCCTCGGGCTCAAGGATCCGAAGCTGCGCAACCGGGCCGGGGCCGAGGCGCTGGCCGAGCGCCTGCGCGGGCGACTGCTGGCCGCGCAGCTCTCCGATCACAAGGTGCAGATCGACGCCGAGCACGGCGAGGTGCTCGTGGAGGTCTTTTGCGACCTGAAGCCGGAGGAGATGGAGCGCTTCTTGACCGCGCCGGGCGAGGCGGTCTTCGTCGGCGCCGAACTCGAAGGCCGCATTTTCGAAGATCTGCGCGGCGCGCTGCCCGAGGGGATTTCGGTGGGCTACGAGGCCGTGGGCGCCTCGACGGACGTCTTTCTGAGGGGCCCGGACGCCGCGATCCTTAAAAAGGGGGTGGACAAGCTCGCTCTGTGGGACTACACCATCCACATCGGACCCATCCGCGGGGACGACGCGAGCGCCGGCGGGTTCAGGACCTGGCTGGTGCGCCGCGGTGCCCCTTCGCTGGGCACGAAGGCGCTCAGGGCGGCCTCCATCACCCTGGGTCAGCATCCCAACTACCACTACGTGACGGTCTACTGGGGACAGAGCGAGGCGCCAGACCAAGGCGATCGCCTGGAAGGCCAGCGGGGGTTGCGGACTCTGACGACCACCACCAAGGGCGGTCACCTGTTGTTGATCATCGACGGAGAGCTCAAGCAAACGATCAAGGTGCATGAGGTGAGCGCCGAGGGGCAGCTCAACATCCTCATGGCGCCGGGGTCATCGGAGGGCCAGCTGGCCCAGGCGCGGCATGTGGCCGGCCTGCTCGGCTCCAGGCCCCACCCTTGCGAGATCGTCGTCATCTCTGCCCGATCCGCGCCACATTGATTGTTGACACTGGGCGCGCGGGCCCTTCCTTCACACGAGGTTCAAGACATGAGTCAATCGAAGCGCCCGACCGGCAAGACGCCGGCGACGGACAACACCATCCGCGTCATCCCGCTCGGCGGGCTGGGGCAGGTGGGCATGAACTGCACGGCCATCGAGGTCGGCCGCGAGATCGTCGTGGTCGACTGCGGCGTGACCTTCCCGGACGACGACACCTTCGGGATCAACCTCATCCTGCCGGACTGGAGCTGGCTGCTTGAGAACGCCGATCGCATCAAGGCCATCCTTCTGACCCACGGGCACGAGGACCACATCGGCGCCCTTCCCTTTTTGCTGCGCGAGCTCAACCCCCTGCCCATCTACGGCACTCGCCTGACCCTCGGGCTGCTCAAGCGCAAGCTGAGCGAGCACCGCCTCCAGGACAAGTGCCCGCTCATCGAGGTGAAGACCCGCGACGAGGTCAAGCTGAGCAAGGCGCTGGCCTTTGAGTTCATCCACGTCAACCACTCGATCCCGGACGCGGTCGCGATCGCGATCTACACCCCGCGCGGCACGCTGCTGCACACCGGGGACTGGCGCGTGGATCACACGCCCATCGAGGGCAAGCCCATCGACCTGTCGACCTTCGCGGATCTGGGCGAGGAGGGCGTGCTGTGCATGCTGGGCGACAGCACCAACGTGGAGGTGGCGGGGACCTCGGTGAGCGAGTCCCAGGTCTTGCGGGGGCTGGAGGCGGCGATTTCGAAGGCGCGAGGGCGGGTGCTGGTGACGCTGTTCTCCAGCAACGCGCACCGGATCCAGGGCTTGATCCAGATCGCGCACAGGCTCGGCCGCAGGGTGCACATCTCAGGGCGCAGCATCGAGAACATGGTGGGGACGGCGCGCGAGCTGGGCATGATGAAGGTGCCCAGCGACGACATCTTCCTGTCGGCCGACGAGGTCGGCCAGGTGCCGCCCGAGCGGGTGTTGATCTTGAGCACGGGCAGCCAGGCTGAGCCGCGGTCGAGCCTGACCCGGATCGCCCAGGACGAGCACCGCCAGATCAAGCTGCGGGAGTCCGACACGGTGATCTTCTCGGCGCGGGTGGTGCCGGGCAACGAGGGCAAGGTCAACAAGGTGATCAACGCGATGTGGGGCAAGGGCGTCGAGGTCATCACGCCGCGCGACGCGCCGGTCCACACCACCGGCCACGCCTACCAGGAGGAGCTCAAGCTGATGCTCAACCTGGTGCGCCCGCGCCACTTCGTGCCCGTTCACGGCGAGGTCAGCATGCTGATCAAGCACGCCCGGCTGGCCCAGAGCCTTGGGATCCGCGACACCTGCGTGGCGTCGAACGGGGACGTGATCGTGATCGACGAGGACGGGATGCGCCGCGCCGGTCGGGTCACGAGCGGGCAGTTCTACGTCGACGGCAAGGGCGCCGGCGACGTCACCGACGCGGTGCTGCGGGGTCGCTCGCAGCTGGCCCGCGGCGGGATGATCGTGGCCCAGATGGTGATCGACGCCGAGAGCGGCGAGGTCGTCTCGAAGTTGAGCCTGACCCAGCGCGGCGTCGTCGAGGAGGGAGATCCGAAGGAGCTCCTCGACCAGGCGCTGGCTCATGCCCTCAAGCACCTCAACAAGCTCAAGCCCGGGGCGATGCGCGACGTCGCCGAGGTCTCCGACAACATCAGCCACTCGATCCGGCGCTTCTTCCGCAACCACCTCGATCGCAAGCCGGTCGTGATCCCCGTCATCACCCTCTCCTGATCCCGGCGCTCAAGGCGCGACTCGGGCCGCGGCGGGTTGCACGCCCGCGCAGGTTCGAGGTGAGCGCGCTCTGGGTCAAGGGCTCAAGGGCAGGTGATGAGGGTGCGGGCGGCGTTAAGCTCGGTCTTGAGGTCGGCGGAGGTGGGGTTGGAGGTGGCGGCGGCCTGGATCTCGGCGCACTGTCGGGCTTTGAGGGCGTCGGCCAGCACGCGCATGCGCTCGGCGTCCTTGATGCGCTGGGCGGCGTTGAGCACCATCTCCTTCTCGCGTTGCTCGATCTCGGCCATCTTCTCTTGGAAGAGTGCGTCGTTCTTGGCTTTTTTGGCCTCATCGGCCTCGTTCTGGATGGCCTTGATGGCGCCGCGCTCGTACTCGGCGGCGCTCTCGCTGGGGATGCTGAACTCTTCGGCGGTCTGGCGGTAGTCGTCGTACCATTGGATGACGCGGGTGCGGACGCGGGCGTCGAGGTCGGGGTTCTTGTGGTCTGCGGCGGCCTTGAGGCATTGGGCGAAGTAGGCCTGGAGCTCGGGGCCGAGGCCAGCGGGTTCGGGGTCGTTGTCCTTGTTGGCCTTTTTGCGGTGGAGCAGGAGGATGTCGAGCTTGGAGAGGCGGGGCTCTTCGAGGGCGGGGGCCTGTGTCTCGGCCTTGGTGAAGAGGTCGATGGCGCGCTTGTAGTCGCTGTCGCTGATGTTGTCCCAGGTGAGGATGGAGCGGGCCTCGTCGAGCTCGGCCCACTTGACCTGGTGGATGAACCAGCGGCCTTCGGAGAGGTTCTTGCGCAGGTTGAACTGGTAGGGCCCGAGGTTGACGTGCGCGGTGATCTCGTCGTCGAGGACGGCGGGCTGGAGGGTGTGCTCCTTGCACAGGGCGGTGTCGATGGCGTAGGAGCTGTTGGCGCCGAACTTGACCTCGAAGGAGGGTGTGGAGGCGGCCTTGCAGGCGTCGACCTCCATCTGGACGCGGTTCTGGATGAGGGTGGCGTCGCTGCCGCAGGCCGTGGAGAGCGCGGCGGCGGCGGCGAGGGTGAGGGTGAGCGCGGCGCGTTGTGAGCGGGGCATGGTGGGGAACCTCGTGGCTACAGGTCGAAGTCGACGCCGAATGAGAGGCGCAGGCGGGTGGCGGTGAGGTCCTCGGTCAGGACGTTCAGGTTGGGGGCCTGGCCCTGGGTGCCGTTGAAGAGCTGGACTTGATAGAACTGGAAGTCGAGCCCGGCGGTCAGGCCGAAGAAGGGGACGACGCCGTAGCGGACGGCGATGCCGCCGCCGGCGTTGAAGCCGAGGGGCTCGGTTTTGTCCTCGAAGCTGTCGGTCTGGTAGAGCTGGCAGAGGCTGCTGGAGACGCCGCCGTCGCTGCAGGCCTCGGGGGCCTCGGCGTCGCCGAGTCCGAAGAGGGTCAGGCCGCCTTCGGCGTAGAGGATGAGGTCGACGAGGCCGGTGGGGATGGAGGTGCCCAGGCGCAGGTTGAGGTCGGTCTGGCTGCCGAGCTCGTAGGAGACTTTGTCGAAGTCGTTCATCTTGAGGCCAGGGATGTGGCTGAACGAGAGGCCGGCGTCGAGGAAGGGGATGAGGCCGAGGGTGCCGTAGAGGCCGAAGCCCAGGGCGCTGCCCTCGTTGAAGTCCTCTTCGCGCTTCTGGACGCCGCCGGCGAGGGACTGGTCGCCGATGGCGGATTTGACGGTGCCGTCGCCGGAGACGGGGAAGAAGAACTTCGCGCCGGCCTTGAAGATGCCGGCGTCGGCGGGTGAGGCGGCGGTCAGGGCGAGCGCGGCGACGAGGGCGGCGGCGGTCAGGGTGAGGGCGCGCGGCCGGTGTGTGATGCGGGTGTGGGTCACGTCGTGGTCTCCTGACGGTGTGGTTGTGCGCTGCCGGGGCGCGCAGGGTTCGTGGGGGCGCCCGGGGTCGGGATCCTGTCTGCCGCAATGGGGTCAAAAACACAAGGGGGGCGGCCGCTACGGGCCGCCCCCCTTGTGGAGGGATTCTTGTTCTGGTTCAGGCGCGGGGTGGTCGGCGGGGCCTTGTCGGCCTCGCCGCTCTTGGCGCGAGGTCCTAGAAGTGGAGGGTCCAGCCGGCCGAGCCGAGCAGGTCGGTGTTGAGCTTGATGGACTGGCCATTGCCCTTGCCGAGGCCAGCGACGCCGGCCAGGACGGCGTTGTCCTCATCGAAGAGGGCGACGGCGAGGCCGCTCTCCATATGAATGGAGAAGTGGTTGCCGAAGAAGTGCTCGATGCGCAGGCCGAGTTCGAAGGGGGTCAGGGTGGCGTCGACGTCGTCTTCGTCGACGTCGTTGTCGGAGTCCACGGAGAGGCTGACGAAGTTGATGCCGACGAAGATGCTCAGGTTGGGGCCCTTGGAGTCGCTGACCTGGAGGGCCTTGAAGTCGGCGCGCAGGGCGAAGGCGAAGGTCTGGTTGGTGACGTCGACGTCGTTGTTGCCCGACTCCTCGGTGAAGGACACCTGGTCGAAGTCGACGATGGCCTGGATGCCGACCTTCTCGGCGACCTGGAAGCGGGCGCTGATGCCGTTGACGCCGGCGAGGGAGGTGTCGCCGCCGAGCCCGAAGCGGCCGGACATGTCCTTGGCCGAAGCCACGGCGGGGATCATGAGGAGGGCGGCGAGGGCGACAACGGGAGTAAGGAGGGTCTTCTTCATGGTCAAATCTCCTTTCGGGGTGGTGTCTGGATCTGGGTGTTCATGAGCGAGTTCGTTCATGGTTGGATGTAGACCCAGCTTCTTCTTCTTCTTCTTGACGCAGAACGCTTCTAGCACGGGGGATCGCAGCGCGCAAGTTTATGATGAGGGGGGCGAGTGGAGGGTTTTGAGGCGCGTTGGAGTGAATCAAAGCGGAGGCGGCGCGTCAAAGCGCGGTTGTCTGGCCGCGGATGGGTCGGGCGCGAGACGCGGTGTGGCGGAGGCGGGACAGGCTTGACCTGAGGGGGGTGGGCGGTATACTGCCGACGCTGTCACCTGGATGCCAACTGGGAACACCTTTCAAGGGGTTGGAGCATGAAACGATTTAGCCTTCTTCTCGCAGCGCTCTTTTTCTTCAGCACGTTGATGGGGACCACGGCGGTCCTGTCGGTCATCGACGCTGGCGAGGGCTGGTCCCAGGAGCGCCCGAGGAAGTCAAAGACGAAGCGCAAGCGCCGCCGCAGCCCCAAGCCGACCTCCTTCATCGGCGTGCGTGTGGCGGGGATCCTGACGGCGCCGGGCGAGCTGACCGTGGGCGACAACAGCGCCAAGTTCGAGGACGAGTCGGGCGCGGGTGTCGGCGGGTTGATCGTCTTCCCGATCCAGAACAACATCCGAGGCGGCGCGAGCATCTGGTTCTTCCCGGCCTTCGAGGCGGCGCGTGAGGGCGCCGACGTGGACGGGACGATGATCGAGCTCAACGCGCAGGGGGAGTTCGTGGTGCCGATGAGCCGTGAGGTTGACGGCTATGGCTTCGGCGAGGCCGGCGTCGCGATCCTCAACGCCAACGACTCGGATCTTGGGGACTTCCTGGGCTTCAACTTCGGCGGCGGCGTGGGGGCTCAGATACTCGTCAGCGGCAACTTCGCCATCCGCGGCGAGGGCAAGTTTGAGTTCTACAACATCTCGAACAACAATGATGTCGAGACGACGCTCAACGCTTCGCGCGTCTTGTTGACCGTCGGTGGGATGTTCGGGCTCTGATCGCCGGAGGGCGGCGTCATCGTTGAGGGGTGGGGATGGGTCCTGTCAGAACCTTGCCAGCCGGCGTCGTTCGCCGCGTGGCGACCTCTTCGCTGCTGGCGGTGGTTGTCCTGGTTGCGTTGCCGGCGGCGGCCGACGAGGACATCGTCCAACCCGAGAAGCTCCAGTTCGAACTCTACCAGAAGGGCTCGGACGCTTATCGAGACGGCGATTACAAGAAGGCCATCGAGCTCTTCGAGGCCTCTCTGGCGATGGGCCCGCTCAACCTGACCTATTTGAACCTGGGCCGTGCCTACTTCAAGGTTGGCCAGTGCGACAAGGCCAGCGAGGCTTACGGCAAGGCCCGGACGGCGCCGAAGATCGCCAACCCGACGCCCATGCAGGTGCTCCAGAAGATCGAGGAGTACGTCGCTGAGCTGCCCACCTCGTGCCCGGCCTACTTGACGCTGCGCTGCGCGACGGAGGGGATGGAGGTCTTTGTCGACGCGCAGGGGCCGCTGCCCTGCGACGGCAAGCCGATCGCGCTGCTGCCCGGCGAGCACGTCATCCGGGGTGAGAAGGGCGGCCAGAAGGTGGAGGAGAGGATCACCGTTGGCGGCATGGCGCGGGTCGACCTTGAGCTCAAGCTGGAGGCGGCGGTCGTCGTCGGCGAGGGGGGCAAGGGCGAAGGGGACAAGGGTGAGGGGGACAAGGTCGTGGAGCCGGTCTCGTCGACCCCGGGGATGATGTTTGGCGCGGCGGTCGGGTTGGTCCTGGGGGGCTCGGCGGACGTCGAGCTCGAGGGGGGGTTTACGACTCTGCCGACCCAGGACGACACCTCCAAGCTGGCTTTTGACGTCGTCGCGGCCTTCAAGATCTCCGACGGCCTCAACCTCTACGTCGGCCCTGCGGTCGGCTTCGTCCCCAAGGTCGTGTTGACCGATCCGAACAACAAGCAGGTCTTCGAGCCGACCGCCTCGCAGTTCGATCTGGACGCGATGGCGATGATGTTGTTTCCTTTCGGGGACTTCGTGCCCTTCGCCGAGGTCAGGGGCGGCCCCTCCTTCGTGTCGCCGGACGACGGCACCAAGAATCTGACGGGCTTCAACTTTGCCCTGGGAGGCGGGCTGCGCTGGCGGTTCTCGAGTTCCATCTCGCTGGTCGCCGGGGTGGCCTTGCACGTCCACACCGCCTCGAGGGACGACAGCGGCGGCGGCAGCGGCGCCACCACCGACAACGTCACCGGCGGACAGGGGGGGGGGGCCGAGTTCGGGCAGGAGGGCCTGACGGCCGGGAATATCAAGTTGAGCGGCAACCGGACGACCTTCAGCCTTGGAGCCTCCTTCGATCTGTGAGCGGCCCCGGCGCGCTCCTGGCCCATGATGAGGAAGTATCGAGATGATCATGGATCGCCTGCTGCCCGCTCTGGTGACCCCCTTGACCCTGGCGCTGCTGGCGCCCGCCGTGGCGCTGGCGCAGAGCGGGGGGGCGGTGGTCCCCTCGTCGGCCCAGAGTCAGCTCCTGCAAGAAGGCGGCGTGGCGTTGAAGATGGGTGACTTTGGCGCCTCCGCTGCGCGCTACGAGGAGGCCCTCAAGCTCGGCGAGCTCAACGTCGCCTACCTGGGGCTGGCTCGCGCCCAGCTGGGCGGGGGTCGCTGCGACGAGGCCAGCGCGTCGCTGGCCCGCGTGCTGTCCGCGCCCCGCGCCGTCAACCCGCCCGTGTCCGAGGTGCTCAAGGACGCCGCCGCGCTGCGTCAGGACATGACCTCTCAGTGTCCGGCCAGCGTCATCATCCAGTGCAGCCCGGTCGACATGTCCATCACCGTCGACGGCCTGGGCCCCTTGCCCTGCGACGGCCGGCCGCTGATGTTGCTGCCCGGCGAGCACGTCCTGCGCGGCGAGCGGGCCGGCGAGCGCGTCGAGCAGGTCGTCGCGCTGGGTCCGATGGAGCGCCGCCACGTCGACCTGCGCCTCGGCGACGCGCTCTTGACCATGATCCCCGCTGAGCGCCCGGAGCGTCCCGGGGATCCCCCGGTCGAGGTCGAGCGCCCGCGCAAGCCGACGATCGACGAGCTGCTGGCCGAGGAGGCCGTCGAGGAGCCCAAGGAGGGGGAGCCCGAGGAGGCGATCCCCGCCGTGCGGGAGGTCAGCGCGCCGCCGGTCGACCCCGTGCGTCGCTGGATGCTCGGCGCCCAGATCGCCGCCATCGTCTCGGGCGACGCCCAGATCGAGCGCGAGTTCTTCGACAACCTCAACGAGGGCTTCGAGCAGAGCTCCGGGGAGGACGCCTCCGGGGTGTTGATCGAGATCTTCGCCGGCTATCGCTTCTCGCGCCGCTACAACCTGTTCTTCGGCCCCAAGCTCAACGTCACCCCCGAGTTCCGCATCGACACCACCGACGTCAACGCCATCCCGACGGGGACGATGACCGACCTGGACTTCTTCGGGATGCTGACCTATCCCATCAACGAGCGCTTCTCGCTCTTCGGCACCCTGGAGCTGGGCATGAGCTTCCTGTCCTCCGAGTCCGATCAGGATCCCATCGACGGGGCCAACTTTGGCGGCACCGGCGGCCTGCGCTTTGACCTGCGCGAGAACCTCTCGCTGAGCGTGGCGCTCAAGGGGCAGGCCTACGCGTTGAGCAACAACGCCGACGTCTTCGCCAACGAGACGGTCCTGAACATCGCCGGCTCGCGCACCTTGTTGACCTTCGGGGTCACCTTCGCGCCCTGAGGTGAGAGCTAGAACGGTGATTGGTTTGACTCCCGTCGTTCGTCGGTCCGACAGAGCCGATGCCGTCGTCGTCGATGCTCGACGGGCCAAAGGCCCGCCTGCGCTCTCCTCCTTGGCCTCGACCCTGTCGGCCTCGACGACCTCGGTCCCTCAAACCCATCAACGTTCCAGGCACAGCGATCTGTTGCTGTCGGCGGCGGTTATCGCCGTCGTCGGGATGATGATTGTCCCTCTTCCCGCGGTTCTCCTTGATCTTCTCTTGACGCTGAACATCTCCGCTGCAGCCGTCCTGCTCATCGTCACGCTCTACATCCCGAACATCACGGCGTTGTCCTCGCTGCCGAGCCTGTTGTTGTTGACGACCTTGCTGCGGCTGGCGCTGAACGTCTCGACCACGCGCTTGATCCTGCTGGACGCTCACGCCGGGCGCGTCATCGACGCCTTCGGGGCCTTCGTCGTCCAGGGCAGCGTCGTGGTCGGCGCCGTGGTTTTCTTGATATTGACCTTGATCCAGTTCGTGGTGGTGGCTCGTGGCGCCGAGCGGGTCGCGGAGGTGGCCGCGCGCTTCAGCCTCGACGCGATGCCGGGGCGGCAGATGGCCATCGACGCGGATCTGCGCGCGGGGGCGCTGAGTGTGGACGCTGCCCGCGCGGCCCGGGCGGCCCTCCAGCGCGAGTCCCAGCTCTACGGCGCGTCCTGCAGCCGTCCCTCATCCGGGCCGACGACGGCGAACGCTGGGTGTTCGATCCGGCCCGCAGCCGCATCGGCTTCGCGCTCGCGGCGCTCGGCTTCGTGCCGAT
>SXGT01052488.1_pt1 | contig 14087 bp, 18 predicted proteins | sample 3176221 | NCBI WGS metagenome assembly SXGT01 (sample SAMN11356862, study PRJNA531348) | freshwater metagenome | isolation source: freshwater sample F1-120 | place: China: Fuxian Lake, Yuxi | collected 2017-12-25 | reverse complement strand
GGCCTGGTGTGAGCACCACCAGATCCCGTACCAAGGCGTGCCGGTCGGCACGATCAAGAAGCACGCAACGGGTAAGGGCAATGCGAACAAGGAGCAGATGGTGGCTGCCGCACGACAGCGTGGTCATGCCCCGACCGACGACAACGAGGCCGACGCGATCGCCTTGCTGTACCTGGCCCGTGAGATGGCCACGGAGGGGATGTGACATGAAAGTGCCGCAATACCGCTACCGCTGCCCCCTGGGCAATCTGCAGCCGACCACCCCCGACCTGGAAGCCGTCAAGCGCGAGGGTTGGCGCAATGACCATATCCTGGTGGTCTCCGAGCATGACAACCGGCTGGATTGGGTTGAGAAGGAATTCGTGCGCCGTCTGGGGGAACGTCTGTACGGCGAGGGAGGCAAGCGCCATGGCTGAGACCAAAACCGAATGGACGGTCGATGACGTGGCAGCCCGCTTTGCCGACGCTGCCGAGACTGCGCACAAGCTGCCACGCGTCAGACCTTGTGGCTACTTCAATCCTTGGATGACTTTGGCCATGCAGGTGCCCGAGCGCTACCCAGACCCCGAGCGGCTGTACCGGCCGATGCCGCCCAGCCCGCAAGCTGTGGAGCGGATGCTCGAGACCATGCGCTGGGTGCAGTGGTTGGAGGTGGAGCAGCGGCATCTGGTGTGGATGCGGTCGAACCGTTATCGCTGGGAGCAGATCGGTCGGCGCTTTGCCTGCGACCGGAACACGGCAGCCAGGCGGTGGAACAAAGCAATTTCACTGGTTTTGCTTCACCTGAATCATCCTCAGATCTGCAGGCCCAAAGCCATGAGTCAAGGAGGGTAACGGCAGCCTCCTATGTCCACGGATTCGGGTTTTTGGCCGAAATCAGCACCCGTGGGCATGCAGCATGGGGGTCAATTTGAGCGTACAGTTTCGGCTATGGTCAGGAAAGAAGCGCAAGACGCAGATGGTCTCAAAACTCTGACGCATCTGACACATCCGACGCAAATTTGATGGGTCCTTCCAGTCGCCTCCGCTATGCGGGGGGCAACAGCGCGAGATTTCGATAGCGACTGCCCCTGAAATGAGGTTACCACCCGGCCAGGTTACCGGCCTGTGGTTACCACCGCCTCTGACAGTTACCACCCACTGAATTTTTCTCACCCGCCCGGCGGCAACGCTCGGCGGGTTTTTCAATTCCATGACTCCAAACCTGCAGATCGAATACCGCCCGATCGATGCGCTGCTGCCGTATGCGAGAAATCCGCGCACGCATTCGCCAGCCCAGATTGCCAAGATCGCTGCCAGCATCGTGGAGTTTGGCTGGACCCAGCCCATCCTGGTTGATGGCGAGAGCGGCATCATCGCCGGCCATGGTCGCTTGGCGGCCGCGCGCAAGCTGGAATTGGCCGAAGTCCCGGTCATTGAACTGGGCCACCTGACCCCTGCGCAAAAGCGTGCTTATGTGATCGCCGACAACAAACTGGCCTTGAACGCAGGCTGGGACAACGATTTGCTGGCGCTGGAGTTGGCGGAACTGTCTGAGGCCGGTTACGACCTGCAGCTCACTGGCTTCGACGATGACGAGCTGGCCAAGATGGTGGCCGACTTGAGCGAATCTGAAGCTGGTGACGACGATGATGAATCGGATGCCGAAGCAGACGAAGATGTCCCGGAGCCACCGAAGCAACCCATCACGCGCGCCGGTGACGTTTGGCAGTTGGGCCCGCATCGCCTGATCTGTGGCGATGCCAGCGATCCATCGGCTGTCGCCACCTTGATGCAGGGTGAGCAGGCCAGCCTGTGTTTCACCTCGCCGCCCTACGGCAACCAGCGCGACTACACCTCCGGCGGCATCGCCGACTGGGATGGCCTGATGCGCGGCGTGTTCGCGCATCTGCCGATGGCAGGCGACGGTCAGGTGCTGGTCAATCTTGGCCTCATCCACCGCGACAACGAATTCATTCCGTATTGGGACCAGTGGCTCGATTGGATGCGCACCCAACGATGGCGACGCTTTGCCTGGTACGTCTGGGATCAGGGGCCGGGGATGCCTGGTGACTGGCAAGGACGCCTGGCGCCCAGCTTCGAATTCATCTTCCACTTCAACCGCCAGACACGCAAACCCAACAAGACGGTGCCCTGCAAATTCGCTGGCCAGGAAACACACCTGCGTGCCGACGGATCCTCGACCGCGATGCGCGGCAAGGACGGTCAAGTCAATGGTTGGACCGCTGCTGGCCAGCCGACACAGGACCATCGCATCCCCGACTCGGTTATCCGGGTCATGCGCCACAAAGGAAAGATCGGCAAGGACATCGACCACCCAGCCGTGTTTCCGGTGACGCTGCCGGTCGAGGTCATCGAGGCCTACACCGATGAAGGCGAGATCGTGTTCGAACCCTTCGGCGGCAGCGGCACCACGCTGATGGCCGCGCAGCGCACCGGTCGCATTTGCCGTGCCGTGGAGATCGCGCCGGAGTATGTCGACGTGGCCCTGATTCGTTTCCAACAGAACTTCCCGGGCGTGCCAGTCACCCTGGCCTCCACAGGCGAGACCTTTGAGTCCATCGCCCACCAGCGACAAAGCGAACCCACCCATGTCTGAACCTTGGCTTTCTACCCACATCGAGCGTTGGCCGACGGCCAAGCTCGTGCCCTATGCCCGCAATGCTCGAACCCACTCGGAAGAGCAAGTGGCACAGATCGCTGCCTCCATCGTGGAGTTCGGTTTCACCAATCCGATCCTGGCCGGGTCGGATGGCGTGATCGTCGCCGGTCATGGGCGCCTGGCCGCTGCGCAAAAGTTGGGTCTGGACACCGTGCCCGTGGTCGTGCTCGATCACCTGACACCCACCCAACGCCGTGCCCTCATCATTGCGGACAACCGCATTGCCGAGAACGCCGGTTGGGACGACGCCATGCTGCGCATCGAACTGCAGTCCTTGCAGGAAGATGGCTTCAACCTGGACATCACCGGATTTGACGCCGATGCCCTGGCCGAGATCATGGCGGGCGAAGAGGCCACGGTCAATGGTCAGACGGATGACGATGCAGTCCCCGATGTCTCCGTCACACCGATCTCACGCCCAGGCGATGTCTGGGAGCTGGGCAACCATCGCCTGGTTTGCGGCGATGCCACCGATCCCAAGAGTTACGAGTTGCTGATGGCGGATGCCCTGGCCGACATGGTGTTCACCGATCCTCCCTATAACGTGGACTACGCCAACAGCGCCAAGGACAAGATGCGCGGCAAGGACCGTCCGATCCTGAATGACAACTTGGGTGATGGCTTCTACGACTTCTTGCTGGCAGCATTGACCCCAATGCTCGAGCGCTGCGCCGGGGCGACCTACATCGCCATGTCGTCCAGTGAGCTGGACACCCTGCAGCAGGCCTTCCGGGCTGCTGGTGGCAAGTGGTCCACCTTCATCATCTGGGCCAAAAACACGTTCACGCTCGGACGCGCTGACTATCAGCGGCAGTACGAGCCCATCCTCTATGGCTGGCCCGAAGGCCAGAACCGTCACTGGTGCGGCGACCGCGACCAGGGCGACGTGTGGAACATCAAGAAGCCGCAGAAGAACGACCTGCACCCCACCATGAAGCCGGTGGAGTTGGTTGAGCGCGCGATCCGCAACTCCAGCCGACCCGGCGACATCGTGCTGGACCCGTTCGGCGGTTCCGGCACCACCCTCATCGCGGCTGAGAAAACCGGCCGCATCGGCTGGCTGATCGAACTCGATCCGAAGTACGTGGACGTGATCGTGCGTCGTTGGCAGGACTGGAGTGGGCACGAAGCCTACCGGGAAGCCGACGCGGTCAAGTTCAACGACTTGGCGGCTTTGGTAGGTGTGGCGGTCAAGACTGATGCAGCGGAGGCCGACGCATGAAGCAGTCGCGCCTGATGTCCCTTATGGAATCGCTGACCAATGTGCTGGTGGGCTACGGGGTAGCGGTGGTGACGCAAATGCTGGTGTTCCCCCTCTTCGGCCTGGTCGTGACTGTCACCGAGAACATGCTGATCGGCTTGATCTTTACAGCCGTCTCGATCGTTCGGAGCTACGTGCTGCGTCGTAGTTTTGAAGCCCTGCGGGTGCGTCAGTCGGCCAGTGACTCTTCGACGATCTCGCAGTGAATCACAAAGCCCGTCAGGTAAGGCAGGCCCTTCGGGATGCCGTATTGCTTGCTGGTCAGGCGGCCAATGGTCCAGCCCATCCAGCGTTGGGTGGCGGCGTGGATCGCCTCCTGCAGGTTCGATCCCGCATGCAGGCCGTTGAGCACGTCGTCGGCGAAGTGGCGACCGTGGCGGCTGTCCAGGAAGGTGCGCACCGAGTCCAGTGGTTGGTCGGTCGCGTCCGAAATCGCGGTCATCGCGATTGGCCAGGCGGCTTCGGCTTGATCATTCATCGTGCCCCAAAAGCCCCTGGCTTCGTTTTGGGTGGCAGGGATGTGGGTGGTGGTCATCGTCGGCTCCATGTCTGTTTCTGTGTTGGCGATGACTCCATTGACGCGCTGTAAAGCACAGAAGCCAAGGCTTTCTCGATCATTTTTCGAGAGCGTGATCATTTCGCGACGCTGGCCAGTTCGGCTTGCGCGTTGGCGATCAGGTCCAGGCGCAGGTTGGGCGTGATGTTGCAGGCCAGGGCGTTGAGCGCCCAGTTCATCACCTGCGATTTGTCGTGCGGCGTCTCAGCCGTATCGAGTCGCTCGATGTAATGGTCCAACTCGCGCAGGCTGCGCTCCAGGGTGGATCGGGCGGTGAGCAAGGCATCTTTGGCCTTTTGTTCGGTCATCTGGCGCATCAGGGTGTCGAGGTCGAGGGTCATGGTGGGGTTTCTGTTCAATCGTTTGGCGATGACCCCATTGACGCGCTGTTCCCAATCAAAGCCAAGGCTTTGATGGAAGAAGATGAACAGCGTGGCGTCACAGCCACTAGCCCAGGCGGGCCGCGTAGCGGGCGTAGTCCCCTCCAGACGGATCGATGAACAGGTACGGGCGACCAGGGGCGTGAACTTCCACGCACAAACGTCCCTGGCCGACATAGCCACCTTTGCCGGCCAGCCAGTCGCGTGAGACCAACAGGTTGGCAGCAAAGCCATCGAATTCCTCGGGCGTCATGGTCCGGGTCTCGGTGACGTAGACGATGTAGTCGCCGCTGGCGCTCATGTCCTTGAGGTTCTCGGGCTTGCGCGCAAAGGGCAGCCGGATGCCGAGCTGCTCGACTTGAATTTCCTGGCCCTCCCACTGGAGGGTCAAGGGGGTGCGTTCAATGGTGATGGACATGCTGGGCATGACGGGCCTTTCTGGTTTGATTGGAGACTTGGTTGGTGGAGCGGTAATTGGGGCTGGCGGCCTTGGCCTGCAAGGCTTCGACGCCGGCCAGTGCCAGGGTGAGCACGGCGTTGTGAAACGCCGCCTCGGCCAAACAGGGCGAGAGCCGCGTGTCTTCGAGCAGGCTGTCGATGGCGGGTGCCACCCGGGCGCGCATCGCGGCACACACCGCCTCCTGGCGCGCTGGGCTGGCGCTGCGGATTTCGGGGCACAGGCTGATCAGGGTTCGAAGCGCCTGGTCGGCCAGGCGCTGCCCCAGTTCATCGATCCGGGCAAAGTTGGGGCGGGCGTTCATGTGGCCTCCGATTCAGTGGTGGCGGCGGTGACATTGAAAGAGGCCGTGGACTCGATGCGGTAGACGCGTTGACCGCCGGCCTCCTTGGCTGATGTGATGGTCAGCCCCAGACGCTTCTTGAGCGTTCCTGCCAGGGTGCCGCGCACGGTGTGCTGCTGCCAGCCGGTGGCTTCCATGATCTGCCCGATCGTGGCGCCCTCGGGGCGCTGCAGCAGGCCAATGACCAGGGCCTGTTTGCTGTCGGCTCGGGTACGAACTGGCTTGACCTTGGCGGGCTGTTGCCAACTTGCCTCGGCGTTGGCGACATCGGCCTCCAGCTCCGGATCGTCCAGCGTGATGGTCGGCGGCAATGCCCCCGGTCGGGATAGGCCCAGGGCGTCATAGCCCTCGGCTGCGACCACCCAGTCATCGCCATCGGGCGTGATCAGGGCGCGTTTGAATAAGCCTTCGAGCACCTTGGCACGGGCGCCGCCCTTGATGTGCTCGGGAAACCAGGCGATCTTGCCGCCGCTGTCTCGCACGGCGTGCTCCAGTATGGCCTGCTGGTTGGGGTTGAGTGTGTTGGTCATGCAGTCCTCACGCTTGCAGGGCGGCGGAGCTGCCGTTGCCAGGGTGGACTTTGCGTACGCGGTGCACGGTTTGTTTCGGCGTGCCACCGGCCGCACGCAGGCCAGCATCAAACGCGGCCTGCAAGGCGCTCTTGACACCCCAGACGCTCACGTCGTGAAAGTCCAGGCTGTCGCGGTGGCGTGTTTGCAGGGTTTCGATGAACAGGTGGTCCAGGGCAATCGATTCGAGCAAGAGCTCGACTTCGTCGGGGGAGAGTGCGGTGGGTTGCTTGGGTTTGGCCATGTGGGGATCCTTGGTGGGTTGCTTGTCAATCGACATCCGCATTCACGCGCTGCGCGCCCCAGAAGCCAAGCTCTTTCTTATCCCGGGTGATTCACTCGCCTTTGCCTGACCCATACATCCAGGAGGCCACCCACTTGCACTGAGTAGATCAACACCATGGGACTGTCCATTCGCGCCTACGCGCGTCACCGCGGCGTGTCGCACGTGGCCGTCAAGAAGGCCATCGACACTGGGCGCATCAGCCAGCTGCCGGACGGCACCATCGATCCGGTGGTGGCCGATGCCCAGTGGGCGGCCAACACCACGCCGACGCGGCGGTCGGTGGCAGATGTCGCCAGTGACAAGCCTGCCCCGCAGGTTTCCGCAGCCACCCGCGAGATTCCCCAGACTTCCGCAAAGGTGCAGCGGGATACCCCTGAGCCGCCCACCACAGCGCTGTCCTCCGGTGGCACATCGCTGCTGCAGGCGCGCACCGTCAACGAGGTGGTCAAGGCTCAGACCAACAAAGTGCGCCTGGCTCGCCTGAAGGGCGAACTGGTCGATCGGTCACAGGCCGTGGCCCACGTGTTCAAGCTTGCTCGGGCCGAGCGGGATGCCTGGCTCAACTGGCCGGCGCGTATTTCGTCGCAGATGGCCGCAGGACTCGGTGTCGATCCGCACGTCTTGCATGTGGCGCTGGACGCTGCCGTGCGCCAGCAACTGCAAGACCTGGGCGACTTGCAGCCCAAGGTGGATTGATCCCATGGACGAGATCTTTTACGAAGGCTGGGACGCGATCGAGCGCGCCTGGCGCGAGGGCCTGACGCCCGATCCGTTGCTCACCGTGTCCGAGTGGGCCGACAAACACCGGGTGCTCTCCAGTAAGGCTGCTTCCGAGCCGGGGCGCTGGCGCACCAGCCGCACGCCTTACCTGCGCGAGATCATGGACTGCTTGTCACCCATGTCGCCCATCGAGCGGGTGGTGTTCATGAAAGGCGCTCAGGTTGGCGGCACGGAACTGGGCCTGAACTGGGTCGGCTACGTGATCCATCACGCCCCGGGCCCGATGATGGCGGTGTGGCCCACGGTCGAAATGGCCAAGCGGGCTTCCAAGCAACGCATCGACGCGCTGATCGAGGAAAGCCCCGCCATCCAGGAGCGGATTGCCCCGGCGCGCAGCCGCGACTCGGGCAACACCATCCTCGCCAAGGAGTTCCACGGCGGCGTACTGGTGATGACCGGTGCCAACAGCGCAGTGGGCCTGCGCTCGATGCCGGTGCGCTACCTTTTCCTCGATGAGGTCGACGGCTACCCGCTGGACGTGGAAGGCGAAGGCGATGCGATCTCGCTGGCCGAGGCGCGCACCCGCACCTTTGCCCGCCGCAAGATCCTGATCGTCTCGACGCCGACGATTGCCGGTGCAAGTGCAGTGGAGCGCGAGTTCGAAGCATCGGACCAGCGCCGCTATTTCGTGCCGTGTCCGCATTGCGACCACCGCCAGTGGCTGCGGTTTGAGCAGCTGCGCTGGGAGCGCGGCCAGCCGGAAACGGCGGCCTACATCTGCGAGTCATGCAGCCAGCCGATCGCCGAGCACCACAAGACCTGGATGCTGGACAACGGCCAGTGGCAGGCCTGCGCACAGGAAAACGCCGGACGCACGGCCGGGTTTCATCTGTCGAGCCTGTACAGCCCCGTGGGCTGGCGCAGTTGGGCAGACATTGCCCGGGCCTGGGAGTCGGCCGCCATGTCAGACACCCGATCGGCCTCTGCCATCAAGACCTTCAAGAACACTGAACTGGGTGAGACCTGGGTTGAAGAGGGTGAGGCACCGGATTGGCAGCGCCTGCTGGAGCGCCGCGAGGATTACCGCATCGGCACCGTGCCTGCGGGTGGCTTGCTGCTGACCGCCGGTGCCGACGTGCAGAAGGACCGTATCGAAGTCTCGGTCTGGGCCTTCGGGCGGGGCAAGGAATCGTGGCTCATCGAGCATCGGGTATTGATGGGTGACACGGCCAGAGCGGAAGTCTGGTCATCGCTGGCAAAGGTGCTTTCTGAAACCTGGACCCACAGCAGTGGTTGCCAACTGAGCCTGGCGCGTGTGGCGCTGGACACCGGCTACGCCACACAGGAGGCCTATGCGTTTGTGCGCAGCGTGCGCGACACGCGGCTCATGCCGATCAAGGGTATTGGCGGCGGTGCGGCGCTGATCGGCACGCCCACGGCTGTGGACGCCACGGCCAGTGGCAAGAAGCTGCGCCGGGGCATCAAGGTGTTCCCGGTGGCAGGCGGCATCGCCAAGCTGGAGTTCTACAACAACCTGCGCAAGAGCGCCGAGGTGGCGGATGACGGTGTGACAACGATCTACCCGGCAGGCTTTGTGCACCTGCCCAAGGTTGATGCCGAGTACCTGCAGCAGATCTGCGCCGAGCAATTGATCACGCGGCGCGACCGCAACGGCTTTGCCAACCGTGAGTGGCAAAAGATGCGCGAGCGCAACGAAGCCTTGGACTGCTACGTCTACGCCCGGGCGGCCGCAGCAGCTGCTGGCCTGGACCGTTTCGAGGATCGCCACTGGCAAGAACTCGAAAAACAACTCGGCGCCGGTCCACCAACGGCTGCCGTACCTACTGACACACCCGAGGCCACCCGAGAACAGCAATTCGACGGTGGCCTCGTTACTTCTGGCAGCGCCAAACCGAACCCGCGTCGGGTGGTGCGCAGCCGATGGATGACCTGAACATGACCTACACCCCTGAACACCTGCAGGCCTTGCGCGAAGCGCTGGCCAGCGGGGAGCACCGCGTGACCTACGACGGCAAGAGCATCGAATACCGCAGCGTGGCCGATCTGAAGGCTGCGATCGCTGAAGTCGAAGCCACCATGGCTCGTGAATCCGGCGCGCCCAAATCGCGCCAGATCCGCGTAATCACCAGCAAGGCGCTCTGATGGCCTGGCTCAAAACCATGAGCCGGATCAGCCGGCGAATGTTCGGTGCCACACCGGTCTACGACAGCACCGGTGGCGGTCGCCGGGCCCTGGCTTGGATGCCCAGCAACCCCGGCGCTGTGGCCGCCCTGTCGCTGGCCCAAGACGAACTGCGCGCCAAGAGCCGTGACCTGGTCCGGCGCAACGCCTGGGCGGCTGCGGGTATCGAAGCCTTTGTGGCCAATGCCATTGGGACTGGCATCAAGCCGCAGAGCATGGTCCAGGACCAGACTACGCGAGAGGCGATTCACAGCCTGTGGTGGGACTGGTGCGAGCAGGCTGATGCTGCTGGGCTCACCGACTTCTACGGTCTACAGGCACTCGCTACTCGCGCCATGCTCGAAGGTGGCGAAGCGCTGATCCGACTGCGTTACCGCCGGACTGAAGATGGCCTGCCGGTGGCACTGCAGATCCAGGTACTGGAAGCCGAGCACCTGCCAACCACCATGAACCGGGATCTGCCCGGTGGCAATGTCATCCGCTCCGGCATTGAGTTCGACCGGCTGGGTCGGCGGGTGGCCTACCACCTGTACCGCTCGCACCCCAATGATGGGCTGCTGGCACCGATGTCTAGCAGTGCCGGTGGCGGTATGGACACTGTCCGGGTGGATGCCGGTGAGGTGATCCACCTGTTCCGTCCCTTGCGTCCAGGCCAGATCCGGGGCGAGCCATGGCTCACCCGGGCGCTCGTGAAACTCAACGAGCTGGACCAGTACGACGACGCGGAGCTGGTCCGCAAGAAAACCGCCGCCATGTTCGCCGGCTTCATCACCCGCATGGCCCCGGAAGACAACCTGATGGGTGAGTCGGCGGCCGATGTCAACGGCGTGGCGCTCGCGGGCATGGAGCCCGGCACGCTACAAATCCTGGAGCCGGGAGAAGACATCAAGTTCTCGGCGCCTGCCGATGTCGGCAGTTCTTACGCCGAATTCATGCGCCAGCAGTTTCGCGCGGTGGCCGCCGCAATGGGCATCACCTACGAGATGCTCACGGGTGATCTAACGCAGGTGAACTACTCCTCGATCCGGGCCGGGTTGCTGGAGTTCAGGCGTCGCTGCGAAGCCTTGCAGCACGGCGTGATCGTGCACCAGTTGTGCCGACCGATCTGGCGGGCCTGGATGGACCAGTCGGTGCTCGAGGGCACGCTCAATTTGCCCGGTTATCGTAAAACTCAGCGCCAGTACCAGGCGGCCAAGTGGATCCCGCAGGGCTGGAAATGGGTGGATCCGCAGAAGGAATACAACGCCATGAAGTTGGCCATTCGTGCCGGCCTCATGAGTCGCTCGGAAGCGATCTCTGGCAACGGCTACGACGCCGAAGATGTCGATCGTGAAATTGCTGCCGACAACGCCCGAGCCGATGATTTGGGATTGGTCTTCGATTCGGATCCACGCTACGACCAGCCGATGCCCACCAACACACCATCACCCTCGTGCAGCGATGCTGCGCCGACGGATCTCTCAACCGATACCTCACTGGAGTAGCCCATGCTGCCTCACCTTGCTTCCCGCCTGTTCGGGACGCCTTTGCTCGTCCATCGTGCCAAACTCGACGTCATTCTGGCGGTGATGGGCGAACGCCTGGGCCTGGCTGCGCCGGTCGTCGATCTGGCCTTGCCCATCCCGAAACCCACAACGGCCTCGCCGACAGGTATCGCGGTCATCCCGGTATACGGCACCCTGGTCAAGCGCTCGCTGGGCATGGAAGCCGCCTCGGGCCTCACGTCCTACAGCGAGATTGCCGCCCTGCTGGATACGGCACTCGCCGACCCCATGGTCACTGGCATCTTGCTGGACATCGATTCCCCGGGTGGCGAAGCCTCGGGCAGTTTCGAATTGGCGCGCCGCGTGCGCGAGGTGGCCGCTATGAAACCCGTCTGGGCGGTGGCGAACGACGCGGCGTATTCGGCGGCCTATGCGATCGCTGCCAGCGCCCAGCGCTTATATGTCACCGAAACCGGGGGCGTGGGTTCGATTGGTGTCATCGCACTGCATGTCGATCAGTCGGTCAAGGATGCGACCGATGGCTATCGCTACACCGCCATCACTGCTGGGGCGCACAAGAACGACTACTCGACCCATGAGCCACTGTCGGATGCCGCCAAGTCGGAGTTGCAGGGCGAAGTGGATCGGCTCTACGCGATCTTTACCGAACACGTCGCTGCCATGCGTGTCCTGGACGTCGATGCTGTGCGCGCCACCGAAGCAGGTCTTTACTTCGGCGGCAATGCCGTGACCCAAGGCCTGGCCGATGGCGTGCAGACGCTGGAGGCGACGCTCGCCGAGTTCCACCAATTCATCAACGCCCGTAACCATTCGCCGTCTCAGGTGCGGGGCGTCATCCGTGCTGAGACGGCACTTCCCCACAAGGAGTTATCCATGTCATCTGACAACCCCCTCCCAGAAAACTTACCCATGGACACCGATGAGCCTGCCGCACAGGTAGCCAAGTTGGTGGCCGATGCCCGCCGAGAAGTGACGCAGACCGCACAGGCCATTGCCGAAGTTTGCATGCTGGCCGGATGCCCGGACCGTGCGGCGGAATTCATTGCGTCCGGCAAGACCGAGGCGGATGTGCGCCGCGTGCTGATCGATGCACGGGCGGCCCAGACCGAATCGACGGAGATCCGTTCGACCATCACCGCTGAGGCCGGCACAGCCATTCCCTCGCACGCAGAGACTTCCCCCATCGTTGCCGCCGTCAAAAAACTCACTGGCACCGCTTAAGAAAGGAAATCCACCATGTCCGTCATGACCCAACCGAAAGACCTGGCCGACCTGCTGCGCTTTGAGGGCGAGAGCCGCTATTCCCGCGAACGCGTGACGCTCGCCGCTGGGCACAACCTGATCCTGGGCACGGTCATCGCCACCGATACCGCCACCGGCAAGATTGCCCCGCTCGATCCGGCCGACACCGGTTCACTCAGCCAGGCCAGCGGCGTACTGATCAACGACTGTGATGCCACCAGTGCCGACCACCCGGACGCCCTGGTGATAGTACGCCACGCCATCGTCTTGCGTGATGCCCTGATTTGGCCGGAAACCATCACGACAGAGCAAAAGGCTGCGGCCATCGCGCAATTGCGTGATCTGGGCATCCTGGTCCGCGACGCTGCCTGATTCTCGGTTACTTCACTGATCCCTTTCCGTCATCCCTTCGGCCCGCTGGTCATCCCGCGGGCCGTTCCTTTTATTGGAGCGCTCTCATGCAAAACCCTTTCCAGAATCCCGGGTTCTCGATGGCCAGCCTCACGGCGGCGATCAACCTCATCCCCAACCGCTACGGTCGGCTGGAAGAACTCAACCTGTTTCCCGCCAAGCCCGTGCGCACCCGCTCCGTGGTGATCGAGTCGCGCAACGGCACCCTCAACCTGCTGCCCAGTCTGCCGGTGGGCAGTGTCGCCACCCAGAACAAGCACGACAAACGTCAATTGCATTCCTTCGTGATTCCGCACATCCCGTTGGAAGACGTCGTGCTGCCGGAAGAAGTACAGGGCGTGCGCGCCTTCGGCTCTGAGACCGAGATGGACACCGTGGCGCAGGTGCTGGCCCAACATCTGGAATCGATGCGCAACAAGCATGCCATCACGCTGGAGCACCTGCGCATGGGCGCATTGAAGGGCGTCATCCTCGATGCCGACGGTAGCGTGCTTCATGACCTGTTCGAGGTCTTTAAGCTCAACCCGAGCACGGTCAATTTCCAGCTCAATGCGGATACCACCAATGTGCGAAACAAGTGTGCCGACGTGGTGCGCGGCATCACCGAGAACCTGCGAGGGGAATTCATGACCGGCGTGCGTGTGCTGTGCTCGTCCAGTTTCTTTGCCAAGCTCACCGGCCACGCCAAGGTCGAGAAGGCCTATGAGAACTACGCCCAGGGCGCCATGCTACGCGACGACGTGCGCAATGGCTTTGCGTTTGGCGGCATCGTCTTTGAGGAATACCTAGGCAAGGCGAGCTATCTCGATGGTGTCGGTACTGTCCAGACGCGAGACTTCATTGCCGAGGGCGAGGCGCACGCCTTCCCGCTGGGTACGGTCGACACCTTCAGTACCTACTTCGCGCCGGCCGACTTCAACGAAACGGTCAATACGCTCGGTCAGCCCCTGTACGCCAAGCAGGAGCCGCGCAAGTTCGACCGGGGCACGGATTTGCACACACAGAGCAACCCACTGCCGATGTGCCATCGTCCCGGTGTGCTGGTCAAGCTGACCATGGCGTGATGGTCAATCCCGTCAAGCCATTCGCACGCCTGTTGGTCAGCACCTTCCTGCACCTCGGTACGCCCGGCACTTACCGGCGTACCGATGGGGTGGAGGTCACCACGAGATTCATCGCCAAGACACCGGATGTCATCGAGTCCTTCAGCGACGTCCGGCTGGTAATGGCCACGCATCGTTTCGACCTTCTTTCAAGAGATGTGTCGGACCCGCAGGCGGGGGATCGTTTCACTGTCGACGGCCAAACCTATCAAGTAGTGGGCGAACCGATGGCGGATCGGGATCGACTGGTCTGGACGCTCACCGGAGCACCGGTATGAAGTTGCTGGCGGCGATCTCGGGTGATCTGGACCAGATGATCGCCGATGAAGTGCGCATTGCCGAACAGGCCGTGACGCAGTCGATTCGAGAAGCCACTGACGGTCTCAAGGC
>SXGT01757988.1_pt1 | contig 14089 bp, 12 predicted proteins | sample 3176221 | NCBI WGS metagenome assembly SXGT01 (sample SAMN11356862, study PRJNA531348) | freshwater metagenome | isolation source: freshwater sample F1-120 | place: China: Fuxian Lake, Yuxi | collected 2017-12-25 | reverse complement strand
TTGCCGAGGGCAGCGGCTAGCGGTTCGATTTTTCCTCACGTTGCGCTCAACGGGATCGCATGCGTGGCCACGGGCCGGGGACTGGCTCATTTTCCCGGCGAATTTGCGAGAGCTGCATTGTTCTGTCAGCAGGTTGTCCAACGTGGTTCCCGGGAAAATGTGCCTGTCCCCCGCTCTAGGCCCGTGAACGGTTACGTCACCGAGACAATTTCTCCACATGCTCGCCCGAAAATTGATATCATGGAGGTCTGACTGCGGTTACTGCTTTGATCCAGAAAAGGCGCAAGGAATGACTCCGACTCGCACCACGAAAGCGGAGGACATCGAAATTGTCCTCCAAGGTAGAATCCGACAAGGGGACCTGCCTGCCGACGCGCTCATCAAAGAAAAGCTGACCGACTTGCAGGCGTTTATTTGTCGCTTGGCGCAGACTCCCAACGGCAAGGCCGATCTGCAACGAAGAGTTCAGGTGCTGGGTAAGTGCCAGCCGGTCAGCGGCGAAAGTGACCGCCTTTTCTACGGAAGGCTGCGCCGCTGGTTGGACCGGGACGTTTAAGCTCGACAGCGGCTGAACGGTCGGGACGCGAATGCCTGCGCGTGCGGCGCGGGGCCGGAACAAGTGGATCGCCTGGGAGTCGTTACGCGTTTGCCGATCGGCCAGATTGAACAAGCCACGCTTCACGGGCGCGCGGTGCCGATCCCGGAACTCAATGCCGATGGATTTCCGTCTCTGGGTTTCCACGGCGTCGATCTCGACGAAATCGCCGACGTCTTTGCAATGTCCTCAGCCAGGACCGCTAAGCGGTCCATTTCCTCCTGAACCTTGGCCTCAAAACCGGCCAGCTCTTCACGCAGCGCGCCGCTTGGAATTTCCATCGGCGTCCCGGTCAAGGCATACGCCGTGGAAAACGGTTTCGGGATGATGAGATTCGTCCAATTGCCGCGCAGCGACCAGGATTGGCTCGCCGCGAACGCAGTCGGCACAATCGCCCGTCCCGTTCGCGAAGCTAAAAAAATCAGGCCGGACTTGATACGCCGGCGCGGCCCGCGCGGGCCATCCGGTGTCATGACAACGTGCTTGCCTGCCGGCAGACTTAAGAGCGCTCGCATGGCGGGAGCGCCGTCTCGGTTGCTCGATCCTCGCACGAGGCCGATCCCCAGCATCTGCAATCCGGCTCCCAGACAAGTGCCGTCTTGATGTTTGCTTACCAGCGCCACGGTTCGCACGTGGCGGCCGGCAAACATCGGAAAGGCGACCGAGTCGTGCCACACACAATAGATGAATGACTCGGTCGTGTCCGTGAGGTAGGGACTTGTGTTCGGATCCGCAGCGACCAGCCGGATCCGCAGCGTGCGAAACAAGATCTTGCTCAACCAGACGATCGCGGCGGCCAGAAGCCAGTTCACGTAGTAGCTGCGGATTTTCATGGAGACTTTCGGAAAGTCGTAGCGGCACCGCCATTCAATCCGGTTCGCTGCCGCTTACAAAAGAGGGATGGTAGAGATCGCGTGCGGGCAGGTCCATTGCAATTCACGGTCCCTGTGCGGTTGGCGGTCCCAATTCAAAGAAATCTCTGGTTTCAATCGCAATCGAGAGATTAATCAAGGGACGTCACCAGTGCCTCGGGGAGTGGGTGAGTCGCCGCGCCTGGCGGCAGTTCCAGCACCTCGGCCAGTTGGGTGACGATCTCGCGGCAACGGTTGGCTACGTTGCTGGCTTCGTAGCGATCGTCGGGCTTGACGTAGAGTTCGCGACTTTGGTTCTCGTCGTCAGCGCGGGTACGAAGATACCATGCGGTCGTGCGGATCGCGCGATCGTGCTCGCTGCGAAACACCAGGTGATCGCGCCAGGGAAGCTGTTCACCGCGAAGGAGCAAGGGCATGTCGGAGTGTGTAACGAGGGCTTGAGTGCGAGTGAGGGCGCCAGCGCCGTCAGGGTATCGCACGATCAAGGGAACGTGCGTCAGCTCGTTGTAGAGCGCGGCATCGCACATGCCGACCCGCAAGTGTTCGCCCAGGGGGTAGCCTCGCATGCCCATGAGCACGAACAAAGTATTCTTGTCGAATGGCGATTCATCGAGTGCGCCGAGAAGCGCGCCAAGACATTCGTCGAACGCCGACACCTGTCCCGCATAGGCTTGTTGAGTACCCAGCAGTTCGTCGGGATCGTAATCGGCTGGCAGGATCCGTTCCGGCGGCTCGACGAACTTGGGCGGCAGAGGATCTCCTTCATCGGCATATTGTTGGCGAAGTTCGTAGGGCGCATCCCATCCGCCGGCCATGCCGCGGCTATGAATCCACAAGCAAAACGGCTCCCGCGCCTGGCTGAGCCACTCAATCGCCTGCCCCATGAGCAACGCGAACTGGGTGTCTTCAATCGCAACTGCCGCGTGATGCTCCTGGGACGTATCGTTGAGCACCGTGTCGCTAAAAACCGACGATGAGGGATGGGCACAGGCGGCCGCATCGTCGCTGAGCAAGGTTGCCGGCCGATCACCGAACACGCCGGCGGGCCAAAGCACCGTGATCGCCGCATCGCGCGACGGCTGGCACGCGAACGCCTGATCGAAGACCAGCGATTGCGCCGCCAGCCGATTCACTGCCGGGGTACGTACCCACGCATTCCCATACGGCCCAAGCATCCCGGCTTGCAGGCCATCAACGGAAACGCAGATCAGGTTTCGCTGTGGCATCGTCCCCCGCTGGCCTCTCATCGTCCAATTCAAGGGTTGGGCGGAGTGGTGCAGATCAGAACGACAACGGTGTCGCGGCCGGTGTTTTCGATGCCGTGCAGGCACCAGGGGGGCAGGTAAACAAAGTCCCCCTTCTTCACCACTCGCCGCGACCGCTCAAAGATCATCGTGGCCTCCCCTTCCACAATGTAATACGTCTCCTCGGTCGGGTGGTGGCCGGGCTCCAGTATGACATGCGGTGGCACGTAGAACAGCACCAGACCAAGGCCCCGCGAGGGCACCTTGGCATTCACCGGATGCACCACTCGTACACCGACGCCATGGCATCCCGGATATTGCACAGGCACGCCGTCCTGCACGTTGACGATGATCGGGTCAGGCAGCACGTCGGGTTTGGGTGTGTTGTATCCGGGAAGATCGGGCACCTTGCCCACGTAGCCTTCGAATTGGGAGATTTTCGCCATTGAATTTGCCGGGCGGAGTCTTAGTCCAGGTTGAGAGAGGAATTGAATCCAGCCACCGTCCATTGGCAGTATCTGAGAAGATGCAGGTTGAAACAAGCCGTCACCATCTCCGAATTACCTCTTGGCAATGCTTGACTCGTTGAGTCGGGTCGGTTAGCTTATCGAAGTGCTGCGATGCGTTTCGCGATCGGGATCCGAACGCCGCGCTGTCGGACCTGCTGCAATCCCGCCCAAACCCTGGCCCCACTCTCTGCCGTCTGGCTCACCGCTTGCGATTAAGACCGAGGCATCAGCTCGCCAATACGACTTCGTAAAAGGGGAGGTGGCCCGATGCAATTCCCGCTCACCGCTGCGCGTCCGGCACAAGGCCTGGCAGCATGGTCGTCGGGTGGCTGCATGGGCGCATGGGTCGGCCAATGCATGGCGATTTCGCTCGCCTCGGTTTCTCTCGCGATGGGGCAAACGACATTGCTGCATCAACGGATCGATGAGCAGATCGCTCAGGACCACATTGGCCCACTCTCGCCGATCAGCAGCGACACTGATTTCGTACGCCGAGTCTATCTGGACCTGCTCGGCATGATTCCTTCGGCTGCAGAGGCCCGGGCGTTTCTGGCAGATGCTTCGGCAGACAAGCGAATTCGGTTGATCGATCAATTGCTTGCCGACCCTCGCCATGCGCGGCACATGGCGAATGCCTTCGATGTGATGCTCATGGAGCGGCGTGCCGACAAGCATGTTCCTGCTGGCGAATGGCAGCAGTACTTAATGGCGTCGTTTCTGGCCAACAAGCCTTATGATGTTTTAGTGCGAGAGATTCTTTCCGCCGAGGGCGTCGATCCGGCGACTCGCCCCGCCGCCAGGTTTTCACTCGATCGCAACGCCGAACCCAACCTAATGGCCCGCGACGTAGGTCGCATTTTCTTCGGCCGTGATCTCCAGTGCGCCCAATGTCATGATCACCCGTTGATCGACGACTATTTCCAGGCCGACTACTATGGTCTGTATGCGTTTTTCAGCCGGACGCAGCTCTTCACGTTCCCAGACAAGGACAAGCAGGTCGTGTTGATGGATAACGCAGCGGGCGAGGTTTCTTTCCAATCCGTGTTCGACCCGGCGGCCGTCGGCAATACGCTGCCCCGAGTTCCCGGAGGCAAGCAGGTCGAAGAGCCACGTTTTCCGCCGGGTGAGGAGTGGGTCGTCGCGCCGGCCAAGGAGACGCGGCATGTGCCCAAGTACAGCCGTCGGGCCCAGTTGGCCGGGCAGGTGGCGGTGCCCGCTAATCGACAGTTCAACCGCAATATCGTGAATCGAATTTGGGCCCAGTTCATGGGAATCGGACTTGTCGAGCCGGTCGATCTCCATCACCTTGGCAATCCGCCGACGCATCCCCGGCTCTTGGAGATGCTGGCCGACGATATTGTCGCCATGCAATACGACATCCGCGCGTTTGTTCGCGAGCTGGTGCTGTCGCAAACCTATCAACGTTCGATCGATCTGCCCGGTGACCTGGTGGCCCAGGCAACTGCGGCGACGGCTGCGATTGCTGCGATTGAGGCCCAGCAGCTGCGATCCGCGGCGGCGGCCCAAGCCTCGCAGGCAGTTTACGCCACGGTAGCGGCGAATCTGGCAACGGCCCGCCGGGCGATCCCTCCCATCGCGGAAGAACTTTCCAGGGGGGCAGCCCAGGTACCCGATGCGCAGAAGGCAATCGACGTTGCCAGCAAGGCGCTCGCCGATGCCCGCGAGCAGCTCGCGCCCAAACTCGCCGTGGCCAAGGCGGTGCTTGAGGCAGCGACTAAGGCCAGGGAGGCTGCCGCCAGGTTGCCCGCGGAAAAAGACCTCACCGAAGCGGCGGCTAAGTTCCAATCGCGGGCCGATCAGTTGAACGCAGAAGTTGCCCCGCTGGCCAGCACGGTCGAAGAAAAGGCCGCCGCCCTCAAGGCCGCCGAGGACAAGCTGGCGGCGATCCAGCAGATGCTCGCCGAAATCCACGCACGGCTTGATGCTGCCCGTAAGCCAGTCATCGCGCTGGAAGAAGAGTGCGAGCTTGCCGCCGCGAGGTGCCGTGCCGATCGGTTCCAGGATAACCTCGCCCAGCGTCGCCTTGCCGAGGCCAAGCTGCAGTCGCAATACGCGGTTGCCTTGGCGACCGTGCGCGAAGCGCAGCCTGCGATCGAAAAACTGGCCGCCGAGCTGAACGATGGCAAGGCCACCGTGGCAATGCCCGCGGCCGACTTGTCCTCATCGGATGCTGATCAGCGGTCCGCGCTTGCGCAGAGCATTCCGGCCCTGGAAACTCAGCTTTCCTCGTTGCAGCAGAAGGTGGCTGGCGACGCTCAGGCGGCGCAGCAGATGGTTCGCGAGATCCCGCATCGCTGGTCGCGCGAGTTTGCGACGCGGCCGCTAGTACCGTTGGTACCGGAACCGCTGGGCTGGAGCATGTTGCGGGCAACCGGCGTGTATGACAACGAAACCGCCGCGGTGACCGCCGAGATTGATAAGACCGCGCCGCTGCCCGAAGCAGCCAGAAACGATCCGGCGCAGCTGGCCGCCAGGCAGCGCCAGATCGAGGCCGGGGTGCACGCAAAACTCGCCCCCAGCGTCCTGGTTTTTGTGCAACTCTTCGGCCCCGGCGCGGGGCAGCCGCAAAGCGATTTCTTTGCCACCGCAGACCAGGCGCTATTCCTAGCCAACGGTGGCGTCGTCCAAGAATGGCTTGCGCCAAGTGGCGAGAACCTCTCGGCCCGTCTGCTCAAACTCGAGGATCCCAGGCAACTGGCCGAAGAACTGTATTTGAGCGTGCTTACGCGTCTGCCGGCCGAGGCTGAGGTGGCCGAAATCACCCGATATCTCGCGGCGCGCCCCGCGGAAAAATCAGTCGTGCTGCAGGAGTTGGCCTGGAGCTTGCTTAGCTCCGCTGAGTTTCGTTTCAACTATTAGGAGGTTTCCCATGCAATGCAACTACGCCTGCAACTCGGCTGAGCACGGCATCGCGCGCCGGCAGTTCCTGGGAGGAATGGCCGCTGGAGTGGGCGCCGTCGTGGGAGGACTGGGCTATCTCACGGGCTCGGCGGTTGCCGACCAGCTTGGCAGAGATCAAAAGCGGGTTGTGGTATTCAATATGCACGGCGGCCTCAGCCAGCTCGAAAGTTGGGATCCCAAGCCGGGAACCAGCACCGGTGGTCCCTTTCGCGCTATTCGCACCTCGGTGCCGGGCGTGCATGTGAGTGAACTGCTTCCCTTCACCGCCCGGCAGATGCATCAACTGGCCCTGATCCGCGGTATCAACACGAACGAGAACGATCATGACAAGGGCGCCTATTTAATGCTCACCGGGCGGAAGCCGACTCCGGCCGGCGACTTTCCAAAGATCGGAGCGGTCATGGCGAAGTGTCTGGACACGCCCGCGAACGCGCTGCCGGGCCACATCGTGATTACTCCTGGAGGTGGGGGTACTCGTGGCAACGATGCGGCCTATCTGGGACCGCGCTATGCCAGCGTTGCCCTCGGCAACGGCAATCCACCGAAGCATCTGGCACGACCCAGCGAGATATCCCCAGGGGCCGACGATGCGCGCCAGTCGTTCCGTCGCGCGGCGAATGAGCAGTTCCTCTCCCGCCGCCGCACAGCGCTCACCGACGCGTACCTTGGCAGCTACGAGCAGGCCCTGGAGATGATGCGCCGCGGCGAAGTTTTCGACGTTGCCAAAGAGCCCGAAAAAGAGCACGAGCGCTATGGAAAGCACGACTTTGGCCGGCATTGCCTGCTCGCGCGGCGGCTATTGGAGCAGGGCGTGCCGTTTGTGCAGGTCAGCCACTCAAACTACGACACGCATAACGAGAATTTTGATTTCCATCTGGAACAAGTCGGCGAGTTCGATCGTCCGTTTGCGACGTTTGTCGAGGACCTGGCCCTGCGCGGCATGCTGGAGAGCACTCTGATTGTCGTGCTTTCGGAATTTGGACGCACGCCGAACATCAACCTCTTCCACGGCCGCGATCACTGGGGATCTGCCTGGTCGATCTGTCTCGCTGGCGCCAAGATCGCGCGCGGCGCCGTGATTGGCAAGACGAACGACCAGGGGACGGCGGTCACCGAGCGCGAGGTGAATCAAGGCCACTTATTCCACACCTACCTGACGGCGCTTGGGCTCGATTCAACGGGCCACTTCAGTGTCGCCGGCCGCGATCTGCCGCTGGCCGATCCAGCCTACCAGCCAATTAAGGAATTGATTGTCTAGCCTTGCTGCCGCCGGGTGGCAACGGGTCCTTTCTCCTTCGTGCCGGCCGTACCAGTAAATTGCTTGCTGCACCATGCAACCGCCCCCCCCCGATATCCAACAAACGCACGTCGTCACGCAGTTTGTGCACGATAGCCCGCTCATCGCCTGTCGCTTCGAGCCGCAGGGGCTTTTCGTGTTTTCCACCGCCGAGGACAACAAGATCCAGCGGTGGGAACTCGCCGGCGGAAGGAAAACCGTGCTCGCCGGACACGACAGTTGGGTCTGGTGCCTGGGCGCAACCGCGGATGGCCAAACACTGCTGAGCGGCGGCGGCGATGGCCGGCTGATCTGGTGGCCCTGCGCTGCCGAAACGCCCGTTCCCGCGCGAACCATCGAGGCCCATCAAGGATGGGTGCGTTGCCTGACGCTTAGCCCCAATGGGCAGCAGGTTGCGACCGGCGGCAACGACCGGATCGTTCGTGTCTGGAATCTTGCCGACGGCTCCATAGCGCAGGAGTTTGCCGGGCACGAGGTTCCCGTCTACAGCCTGTTGTGGCATCCCGGAGGTCAGTCATTGCTCTCCGGCGACCTGCGCGGCAACGTCAAACAGTGGGATCTTGCAACGGCAGCGGTTGCCCGTGCATTCGATGCCAAGGCGCTCCACTCGTTCAATGGCGGTCAGCAGGTGGATTTTGGCGGCGTCCGCGGCATGGCACTGAGTCCCGACGGAAAGTACTTTGCTTGCGCCGGCCTTTACAAAGCGGAAAACCCGTTCGGCGCAGTGCTGGAGCCGCTGGTGTTGCTCTTTGAGTGGGAGTCGCAGAAACTCGTGCAGCAGCATATTGCCGAGGGTCTCAAGGGCCCCATGTGGCGTGTTCAGTACCTGGCTGACGGTACCCTGGTGGGCGTGATGGGAGGCTCCAGCGGCGGCTTCTTACTGTTTTGGAAACCGGATCAGGCCAAAGAAGTCCACCGCTTTGGGCTGCCGACTCTGGCCCGCGATATGGACCTGCACCCCGATGGACTGCAGATCGCCACCAGTCACAGCGACAAACATTTGCGGCTGAGCACGCTCGCAATGAAGCCGGCCCAGGCAGCCGGCTAATTCAATGGCTAGAGGTCGGGGCGGCTTGCACAGAAACCAAGAGTTAAACCGCCATCGATCGTTACCGAAGCACCGGTAATGTAATCGGCTTCCGTTGAGGCCAAGAAGCAAACCAATGCTGCAACCTCCGCTGGTTGTCCGATGCGTCCGGCCGGAATAGCGGATAGCAGCGACTGGCATCGATCCGCCGGAGTCATATCGGTCTCTACGGCGCCCACGGTCAGATGATTCACTTGGATTCCATCTGCGGCCAGCTCCAACGCCATGCTCTTGCTCAATGCCAACAGGCCTGCTTTGGAAGCCGTATAATGGACGAAATTTCGTTTGGCTTGAATCTCGTGCACAGAACCGATATTGACGATCTTGCCCTGGCGACGTGTCCTCATCATCTGCGCTGCCAATTGACCGCAACGAAACGGGGCTCGTAGGTTTACCGCAAGAACATGGTCCCAGTCCGTCGCGCTGAGATCAGTAAATGCCGAGGGATTCTGCGTTGCCGCGTTGTTGACGAGCACATCAAGACAGTCCGTTCTCTCGCGGATTTCGTCGAACATCCGATCGACGGCGGCGAGATCGTCCAGCGAATGTGCCACCGTGAAACTCTTGGGGCTCAATCTGGCAATCTCAATGCCAGCCGCCTTCAAATTCGATGACATTGCACTGCCGTGGATAATTACCGTGGCCCCCTCGGAAGCGAAACGGGCAGCGATCGCGCGCCCAATGCCACGGCTCGATCCGGTCACTAAAACAGTCCTGCCGGTGAATCTCATAACAAACCTCTATTTCCATCGGATCCGAACCGGCCGTGCCGGTCGTCCACACCAACCTGACCACGAATGCCCCAAAGATTGAGAAATGGGTGGCCCAGGCGTCCAACCCATTCAGCTGGTCCCAAAGCAAATACCGCGGGTTGGGCGTTCGCGCGCGGTCGAGAAATCGCCGCGGCAAGCGCAACCGATAGAATACCAGATTGCATGGTCAAGTCACGAGTCCCTTGGTCACCAGCATGAACACGTCTTCCAGCTTGGGGTCTTTTTCGGCCAGGCAGCGCGTCTTGACGCCGGCGCGCACGAGTTGCGAAAGCAAGGCGGCCACGTCACTATCTTCGGCCGCCATTTCGACCGTAGCACGAGGGTCTGGTGTAGGGCGCTCTGCCGGCCGTTTCCGACAGTTCTGGTAGCGACAGCGCAAGAAATTAGCCCCTGGCCAACTGCCCCGGGGCTAATCGTGGTTCAGGTTTTTTTTCTACACGGAGGGTCAGCCGCGCGAGCGGTATCCCATCAGGCAGGCCAGGGCAGCGCCCAACAGTACCAGGCTGCTCGGCTCGGGCACGGGGAGCGGCGTCTGCCGCAGCGTAAATCGGCCAGCGGGCCGACCGATCAGCGAATCCGGCACGTCCACGCGGAATTGATAGGTCTCGGCGCCACTACCATGAATGCCAGCCGAGTACACCAGCGTGTCTTCGTTCGGACGTGCAACCAACGGCATCGCCGAGGAAACCGGAGGAAGATCGTTACCTCCCGGAGGGCCCGTATCAAAATCCAGTCCGTCACCTGGCATCGAGGGAACGAATAAACCACCCACGCCATGACCCAACTCCATGCGATAGCCGTTCCAATTCACGCCGGTGTTGTTATCCACTGATTCAAACACCTGGTATTCGGTGACGCCGTCGCTTGCAGTGACGACGAACTCAATATCGATGAAGCCGCTGAAGTCGAACCGCTTGATCGGCACGAAAATATTGTTGTCCAACACAGCTGGCGCCGGAACATTATCGTTGTTCGGTAGTACCGTAATGATCGCCGGCACGGAGACGGTGCCCAGGCCAGGACCAATACCCGCATTGGGCCCAAACATTGTGGCGCTAGTGATCACACCAGCCGAAGCAGAAGAAGTCCAAAAAACGGTAATACTCAGTAGAAGACCAAAGTTGCCTGCGGGCGACAGCGCGCCCTTACAATGATACATGAGCAGAGTCCTCCTAAGCAGTAAAAATTACGTGAATTAGCAGCCTCTGACAAACCGGCCAGCAATATCTGTCTGGCCCATTGAGAAGAGAAGCAGCCTGGCGCACCGAAACGTCGGCGCAAGCGATCTCTTCCCAACGGGCCTAGTATGATCGGGCTGCCCAGCGAAAGCAAGTAGCTCCTAAAAAAAATTTTGGCAACCCGCGAGCCACTGGGGTAACCTTAAGACACCGATAGCCTGAAATAGCCATCGGATCGTGGACTCTTGCGAGCGGCCCTCGGTATTTCTCTGGTTCTCCGACGACTTTCAACCGCCATTTGACTAAGGATCCGTTGTCGGACAACCTCCTCTTTTTCAGGGTAAACGCATCTTAACCAACGTGCAGACAACAACTTGCGAAAACCCTTTGAAACTTCATTGATTGTTAATCCAAGGCGTAACCGTTCACGGGCCAAGACAGGAGGACAGGCACATTTTCCCGGGAACCACGTTGGACAACCTCCTGACAGAACGATGCACCTTTCGCGAATTCGCCGGGAAAATGAGCCAGTCCCCGGCCCGTGCAGGCGCAGCAACGTTCAATCGCCGTCCTGTCGCCCCGACTCGAAGTCCAAGTTCTCGGTGATTCGGCTGCCATCCTTGCAAAATGCGTCGGCTAGCAGGCGGATTCGCCGTTTGGCCTCCGCAAGGTCGTGGTTCTCGAGGTTGATGTTGAGCAGGTCAATGTACCAGGGCAATTTGACATTCCCGAGGATGTAGGCTTCGACGATCTCCCGGGCGATGGGAAGCGTCGTCGTCTTCGACGCGTCGTGAACATCGCGGTTGCTGGCGGTTTGGAGCTTCCGGTACTCTTCGGCCAGCAGTCGTTGGCATAGCTCCTTCGTCAATCGGTCGCCCGCTTTGACGCAGACCTGGTCGTCATCGGCAGTGAGGGTCGCGTTCTTGTGGAGCCATTCCCAAAGGATGCTGAGGCGAATTTCGCCGGTGGCCATGTCTTCCATCAGGTACAGGACGTCGTCGTTACCGAAATAGTCGGCCGGTTTGAGCGCGGCAGCTTGAAGTCCGACCAAGAACGCGTTGCCGTACTGTATTGCGACGCTTAAGAGATCGCGGGCGCCGCGCACGGTTCGCGGGGCCGGTTCGAGCAAGAAGAGACCGTCTGCATCGGCTGGGGTGTATGTCAGCGGCGGGAAGTTCCGGCCCAGTTGGTTATCTTGTCCGGCCCTTTCCCAGACCGGGCGGACAATGTGAACCATCTTCCAGTGCGCGACCCACTTACCGCTGGCTCCCTCACGTTGTTCGCGATCCGCCCCGGCCACCGCCCTCGTCATCCCGCTGGTAACGCCGGCCTCGGAGCCGACCGGAATGTTAGGCTCCATCCCGCCCTGCCAGAGAGCAAACCCCTCACCCCCTGCCCCTCTCCCTGAGGGAGTAGGGTGAGGGGTGAGGGAGGAAGTGTTGCACGCGCGGCGCACGCGGTCCTCGTAGATCCGCATGTAACCGTAGGTCATCGTGATGGCGTCGATGTTCGGGTTCACGAATTCCCGCTGCCAGGCCATCGCGTCGGAGACGCTGTTGATGTAATCCCATCGGCCCGTGTTGAATCCGACAAAATGCCTGCCGAGGGCGGCGCGGATCTCCATCAACTGGAAGCACGCTTCGACCTGTTCGACAAGCACGTATACCTTGATCGTGCCATCGGGAAGGCCCAGGTGTTGTTCGAGCGACAAGAGGATATCGTTCCAAAGCGCGGCTTCTTCGGCAGTCTGGATCTTGGGAAGATACAGCACCAGCGAGGAACCGGAGTCGCGCAAACGCTCGTGGTTATTGACGATGTAGAGCACCGCATCCACGATGGACGCAGAAAAGCCGGCCCCGTCAGTGTGCCGTACATGCCGGTCTTCCAAGTGCAGCCCACGCGCTCGAAAGATTTTGGTCGTGAAATCGAGCTGCTTTTTCCAGTCGGTCACGATCGGACGTCCGAAAAAACCTTGCGCCCACTTGTTCATCTCGCCTGCCACCTGTTCGGCAACGGCAGTGAACGCGGGATCGCGATGGATGGCCAGCTTGAGGTTGCGCTGGTTGTCCAAAGACATGGTCGAGACCTGGCCGAGCGCATCCTCGCCGTCGAACATCCAACCATCGGCGCCTGACAGGAGTGCGTAGGCGACATTGCGAATGCTCTTTTCCAGGGATGCGTTCGGCTTGGCCGCGGGACCGGTGCCTTGAATCCACTGGCGCTTGAGATCCTGGGGAATCTCTGAGCCGACGAAAGCGCCGGCGCGGGCTTCTTGAACCTTGATCGTTGTTCGCGCGATGGTGGCCTGTGGGTCGAGGAAAGCGATCCGCTGCTGGTTTCGAGCGCGGGCCCCCCGCCGGTCGATTCGAGCGGCCATCACCGCTTTCCGATCAGCATCCATCCCCGCCAGCGCCTCGAAAGCCGCCACGGCCTCCTTAGTAAATACATCTACGTAGGCGTGCTCGAGATTGCCCCGGATTTCCAACGTCCGCGCTGCCATGAATCTCCTTTCTGCGTATCAGGTCGACTACCTGCAGTGCGAATCGCGCGCAATGCGCATTTTCCTAAGCACAAGCAACCCGCCGATCGCCGCGAGCGTGAGCGAATGCGGTTCGGGGATCGGATAGGTTATGCCACTTTCCGAGGTGTAAGTAGTCTTGCGTGAATGTAGGGATTGTAATCCCCACGCACCTTCAAATTCTACTGAGGTTTTCACAGCGACGCATGCATCCGGCGAAATGGTTTCCGGTTCAAGGCGAGTTTTCCGAAGCCGAAGCCCTGGACGTGGACGAAAACCAAGTATTTCGAGGGCCGACGACGACTTCCCTCCCAAGAAAACGCCCAATTCAACGATGTCGGCGCCGCATGGGCGCACACCCGTCCAATGCCCAGGCCGCTTGCGTCCGCGCCAGTGATACCTTCAACGCCTCAAGGTCTCCCGACCCAGGATCATCCACGAGCCGTTTCTTTTCGAAGTGGCCGACCACGATGGTGCAAGCGGTATGCAAGTTCTCGAATTGCCGCTGGGTGATTTCCTTCGTGTCAACCTGATGTTGCTTCGTGCTCAAGTAGCGATTCGCCAAGTCGGCCGCGGTCAGGCCGTCGCCAGTTACCTTGAACGTCCGCCCAGCCAACAGATCATCCTTCTGATCGTGCCACAGCTTCAAGGCAGCTTCCCAATCGGGATCGCTTTCGGTCTTCCCAAAGTACACGAACCGGTGGCCGACCTTCTTGCAACAGCGACTGCTCTGATGCCGAAACAGCGGGGTAGCCCGTCACGGGCCAAGAGAGGGGGGACAGGCACGTTTTCCCGGGAAACACGTAGGCCAACCTCCTGACAGAACGATGCACCTCTCCTGAATTCGCCGGGAAAATGAGCCAGTCCCCGGCCCGTGAACGGTTGCACAGCGGGAAGCCCTTGCCCGGCCTTCGGGCCTTGCCGCTGGCTGGCCGTTTGCCGATAATCCTGGACACGGTGGATAACCTTCCTATGTCTTGGGTGTCAAAACGGGTGTCAACAGCAGAATACCCGGCCGATCAGTGTTTTTCCTTCGGCAACCTGGTAGGGCCGGCTTTGCCGGCCGGGGATGGGAAAGTCGCGCGAATCCGGCC
>SXGT01675732.1_pt1 | contig 14090 bp, 15 predicted proteins | sample 3176221 | NCBI WGS metagenome assembly SXGT01 (sample SAMN11356862, study PRJNA531348) | freshwater metagenome | isolation source: freshwater sample F1-120 | place: China: Fuxian Lake, Yuxi | collected 2017-12-25 | reverse complement strand
TCAAGACTGCTGCCTTAAACCACTCGGCCACCCATCCCTACGCGAAAACACAGTTTGCTTTCCGTCTTACCGCAACTGGCAGTGCCGGCATTTCGCTTTGGATTCTTCCGGCCCGGAAAGCGAAAGCAGATGCAACGTGCCATTCTAGGTCCAAATTCAAATCGAATAAACCCCGCACCAACGGTCCAAACGTCGGCCAAAAGGAGAGTGATGACCGGGCCAGTAAAGGTTCGGGGTCAAACCGAGTTTCCTGATGAGAACCGCCTGTGGTTGGCCCATTCTATGGGCCGGTCAAGATACTCGCATTCTCGCGGATTGCTTCCAGCGGCAGGCTCATCTTGAGCAGCAAGCACAAGAGCGAGAGCATGACAGCGGAGCCCGTGGCGATGATAAAGGCCTGTTGCACGCTTGTCCGTTTGGCATAGGCACCGATGAGAATCGGGATCGCCGTCCAGCCGATGCCGCCGATGCAAAAGAAGATGCCGACGGCGCGGCCCTGGAGTTCGGGGAGCACATGGTTGAACAGAATGGCGATTAGCGTGGGGAAGATGGGGCCCAGGATGCAGCCGGCGAGAATGACCATGGTGCACGTCAACCAGGCGGAGCGGCTGAAAACGATGCCCTGGGTGAAGACAATGCAAAGAGCGGCCATGCCGATCACGAGCGTGGTGTCCCAGCCTTTGGGAAGAGTCAGTGCGGCAATCAGCCGCGAAGCCATGAAGGTGAGCCAGAAGATCGAGAGGAGCGTCGAGGCGGTCCCTTCCTTCACCCCCTTGTCCGTAATCAGCGTGGTTGCCCAGGCGGCCACGGCGGCTTCAATCGGCACATGGAAAAAGAAGGCCAGGCAGCAGAGCCAGACGATAGGATCGGAGAGCAAAGTGACGAGGCCGCCGGCGACGGTTTTGGTGCTCTCGGGGTTAAGTTGCTTCGCGCTCCAGTCCACTCCGAAACCCAGGAGCACAGGCACGATGGCGAAGCTTGCCAGGATGAGCAGCGTCGTCGACAGTTGCAGCTTGCGAACCAGCACCACCACCAGCATGGGAGTCAGAAAGGCCCCCATGCCGAACACAAAATCCCCCATGTTCATCGCATAGCTCGTCGGCGTTGTGGTGTCCCCCGGCGCGATGAAAGCCGGCGGCGAAGTCACGTTGAGCACATTCACGAGCGCCGACCAGCCGGTCCCAAGAAGCAGTACGGCCACCAGCGCCAGCGGATAACTCTTCAGCCGGGCCAGCAGCACCATCGCCACAATCAAGAGCGCGAAACCGCCGGCGAGCACTGCTTGCTTTCCCGCTGCATCCACCAGGAAGCCGAATACCAAAACCATCGGTATCAGCGTGAATCCAAACACGCTGACGAGTCCTCCCACACGCGCCTCGTCAATCTCTAGTTTCTTGGCGAGCGGCACTTTCACGCTTCCCAAGAGCGCGTGGCACATTCCGGCCACTGCCAAGGCGGCGACCTGCATGGAGGTGAGCATCGGATCCATCAAGTGCTCTCCTCAAGAACAAATAGGCGAGAAGGCGCGGGCGATTAGACTCCCAACGACGAAAGAAGTGGAGCGGAAGGGGATCGAACCCTCAACCTCCTCATTGCGAACGAGGTGCTCTCCCAATTGAGCTACCGCCCCTTTCTTATGGCCAGCCGCCATCATAGCAGCGCCTCGATAAAGGGTGAAGTCCTGCACCAATCCCGCTTCCCAATCCCCCAACCCCTTGCCCACAGCCCACTTCTTTCGATTACGATACTTAATTGGTAACGGTATATCTCCTTCAGTCCTGGACCACTTATTATGCATTTCCGGGAGTATCTCATGTCCAGTCGCAGCCGCCGTCAGTTTCTTCAGGACTCCATGCTCGCCACGGCCGCCACGGTGGCGGCCAGCTCCTCGGGCAGGATTTTTGCCGAGGAGGAGCCCAAGAGTAAGAGCCCCAACGAGCGGCTGAACGTCTGTGTCATGGGAGTCAACGGCCGCGGCGGCAGCCACATCGGGGCATTCGCCGAGCGTGAAGGGAACAACACGGTCATCACCCATATTTGCGACGTGGACCGATCCATCGGCGGCAGCAAAGCGGTCGAAATTGGCAAGCGTCAGAAGATCGTGCCGAACTGGGAGCCGGATATTCGCCGCGTGCTGGACGACAAATCGGTGGACATCATCAGTATCGCCACGCCCAATCATTGGCATTCGCTGGCCGCGATTTGGGCCATGCAGGCCGGCAAAGACGTCTACGTCGAGAAGCCCGTCAGCCACAACGTCAGCGAAGGCCGCCGCGCGGTGCAGATTGCCCGCAAGCACGGCAAGATCTGCCAGACGGGTACGCAGTGCCGCAGCAACCCCGGCATGAAAGCCGCCATCGACTACGTAAAGGCTGGCAAAATCGGCGAGCTCAAGGTCGCCCGCGGATTGTGCTACAAACGCCGCAAGGAAATCGGACCCAAAGGCGTCTACCAGGTTCCAGCCGGCATCGACTACGACCTGTGGTGCGGCCCGGCTCCCAAGGGTACTCTCACCCGCCCCAAGTTCCATTACGACTGGCACTGGCAGTGGGATTTCGGCAACGGCGACCTGGGGAACCAGGGGATTCACCAGATGGACATCGCCCGCTGGGGTTTGGGTGTCGATGAATTGAGCAAGTCCGTCTTCAGTTACGGCGGTCGGCTGGGCTATGAAGATGCGGGGGAGACTGCCAACACGCAGGTCATCGTCCATGACTACGGCACGAAGTCGCTGGTCTTCGAGGTCCGCGGGTTGGAAACAGCGAATTATAGAGGTGCCGGCGTTGGCGTGATCTTCGAAGGGACCGAAGGGTACGTCGTGATGTCGAGCTACGACACAGGCGTCGCTTTCGACAAGGACGGCAAGGAAGTCAGCAGATTCGCCGGCGGCGGCGACCATTTCAGCAACTTCCTCTCTGCCGTCCGCAGCCGCAAACATACGGACTTGAATGCGGACATTCTGGAAGGACACCTATCGAGTGCTCTTTGTCACCTGGGCAACATCTCTTATCGCATGGGTGCCAGGATTGCCGCCGGCGACGCTTGGAAGACAATCGAAAACTCGAAGTCCACGGATAACGCCAAGGACACTTTCGAGCGGACGATGGCCCACCTCAAGGACAACGGCCTGGATGCCGCGGGGGTCCAGTTGCAAGTCGGCCCCATCCTCGCTTTCGACCCCAAGACCGAACAGTTCACCGGCGAGCAAAAGGAAACCGCCAACCCCATGCTCACGCGGCAGTACCGTGCGCCGTACGTGGTGCCGGGAGCGGATGCGGTTTAGCGTAGCCACACGCGGCCCGCGTGTCGGCTTGCCTTGCGGTTCACTTAGCGCTCCCAAAAGAGCTGACAGGCGAGCCGCCTGTCGCTACGGGAGAATGCAGACCACCTCATTCTGCAACTCCCCGCCCGTGACATGCACGGTTCGGTCGGCACCGATGAACACATTCACCTCGCTCCGCACTCCGAATTCCGGCAGATAGATGCCGGGCTCGATGGAGAAGCAGGTTCGCGGCAGGACGAGGCGTTCCTCGTGTGTTTCCAGGTTGTCCATGTTGGCTCCGTTGCCGTGCGTTTCCTGGCCAATGTTGTGGCCAGTGCGATGGCAGAATTGCTCGCCGTAGCCTGCCTCCTGAATGACATCGCGCGTCGCCTGGTCCACTTCCCATCCCCGCAGCGGCGTACTCGAGGCGAATGCCGCTTTCACCTTGGCAATGGCGGCATCGCGAGCTGCGGCCACGATCTTGAAAATCTCCTGATGCCTGGCCGGAACTGAGTTGCCAATGAATCCGACGCGAGTCAGATCGCTATAGACCGCTCGCGGCTTCGCCAGCTTGGCCCAGAGGTCAATCAGCACGAAGTCTCCTGCCTTCATCGCGGTGTCAGTGGCCGGCGTCGTTTCATAATGCGGATCGCCACTGTGCTCGTTGACGCCGACAATCGGCGGGTGATACGTCGTCATGCCGTGTTTTTCAAAGTGGGCCATGATGACGGCTTGGACATCGCTCTCCCGCACGGAGCCGGCGGTGCGGACCTGCTGAGCGATGAAGTCCCAAGCGGCGGCGTAAGCGGAGTCGGTGTGTCTGGCGGCCTCCATGTGCATTTGCCATTGCTGGTCGTCCCAGGTCGCTTCGAACATCTGGATGAGGTCGCCGGACGAAACAATGTTTGCCCCGAACGAGCGCACTAGCTCGATGACTCCCGCATCGACGCGGCTGACGTAGGGATTGCCGTTTCGAGGAGAGTATTCCATCGCCACTTGCTTCGCGGAGCCAAGCAGTTTCTGCACTCCTTCTTCCAATTCCTGCCAGCGGAGATAGACCGTCTTCTCTCCCGGCAGATGGTCGAGCGCCCCGCTTTCAATCCGGTGCACCAGCTTCCGCGGCTCCCCGCTCGCAGGGATACAGTAGAACCACCGCCGCGAACCGGCCGGGCCATCAGAAAAGTCCAGCACTCGCCGGGCCAGCACATTGCTGCCGCGGAAGTCGTAGAGCAGCCAGGCATCGAGCTTGGATTCGCGAAGGGCGGTTTGGATGGCGGAGAGGTTGAACATGGGGGGAATAATGAGTGGTGAGTGGTGAGTTGAAAAGACAGTCTATCGTTGGCGATGCCTCATGTGTTTTCTAGCTGCCGCACCGCTTCGTACATCGCGACCGCCGCGGCATTGGAAAGGTTCAGGCTCCGCACCTGCGGGCGAATGGGAATCCTCAGCGTTTGTTCGGGATGTGCCGCCAAAATCTCTGCCGGCAGGCCCCGAGTTTCGCAGCCGAAGATGAGGGCGTCCCCGCGTTGGAAACGAGCATCGGTGTATTCGTGCTGGGCGGTTTTGGTGAAGAACCAGGCCCGTTTTTCCAGGAATGTCTCTCCCAGCTTCTGCGTCAGTTCCTGCCAGTCTTCTACCGTTTCCCAATCCAGGTGCGGCCAATAATCCAACCCCGCCCGCCGCAGCCGCTTCTCCGTGATTTCAAACCCCAGCGGCTTCACCAGCCAAAGCTTGGCACCAATGGCCACGCAGCTTCGAGCCACATTGCCGGTATTGGGAGGAATCTCCGGCTGGTGGAGGACGATGTGCAGGATCGGGTCATACTTGGGCGTGGCGGACATGCTTTGGGGATAGCGTGCGGGAAGCGAGTCGTCAACAATGGCGAAAGGCCAGGAGGATACGATATGTCGACTGCGGCTGCCATTGTTCATTGCCCCGAATGTGGCGCGCCGGCAAAAACCGGCGACAAGCAATGCTGGATGTGCTATCGGCTGTTGGAATGGAGCGGCGGCGCAGTCCAAGTTTCCGCCGCCAGCCCGTTTGCCGAGCGGCCCATGCAACCGCCGCGAACCTACTACAAGGCCAATCCCTGGGCCATCGTCGGAATCGTGCTGGCGGCACTCGCGATGGTGCCCGCGGCCTGTATTGCTTTCTTTGTCACCTGCCTGGTAACAATCTCCGCCAATCCGCGAGCTGGAGACGAGGTTCTGCCCGTGAGTGCCGGCGCGGGATTCATCGTGCTGGTCGGATTCTGCGTTCTCATCGGAATGCTGGGAACGCGCGTCTCCCGCAAAGTGCAGCTTTAGTTTTGGCCTGGTCTTTTTACCCAACGGGAACAAGAAAGGTTGACCATGACCCCGCAAACCTCCCGCCGCGAGTTTCTCGGTACATCCTCGGCTGCCGCGATTGGACTGGCGGCACTCACGTTTCCCAAAAACAGTGCCCATGCCGCCGGCGAAGAACCGACGCTCAAAGTCGGCCTCATCGGCTGCGGGGCAAGGGGGACAGATGCGGCCAGGCAGGCGCTGCGGGCGGATAAGAACGTCAAGCTCTGGGCGATGGCGGATGCTTTCTCCGACCGTCTGGAGGTCAGCCGTAACAGCCTCGGCAAGATCGAGGACGTGGCCACCAAGATCGACGTTCCGCCGGAACGCCGGTTCGTCGGCTTCAATGCCTATCAAGACGTCATCGCTTGCTGCGACGTTGTCCTGCTCACCACGCCGCCGCAGTTCCGGCCGTTGCATCTGCAAGCGGCCGTTGACGCCGGCAAGCACGTCTTCGCCGAGAAGCCGTGCGCCGTGGATGCTCCCGGCGTTCGCAAAGTCCTGCAAATCTGCAAAGAAGCCGAGCAGAAAAAACTCTCCATCGTCTCCGGCCTCTGTCTCCGCTACGACTACGGCTTTCAGGAGATTGTGAAACGAGTTCACGATGGCGAAATCGGCAAGGTCCACACGCTCCAAGCCAATGACTATCGCGGTGGCATTTGGGTCAAGCCGCGGCTGCCGGAGTGGACGGACATGACGTGGCAGATGCGGAACTGGTACTACTTCACCTGGCTCTCGGGCGACTTCAACGTCGAGCAGCACGTCCACTTTCTGGACGTCTGTGCCTGGGTGATGGGGAACCAATATCCTGTGCGGGCGGTCGGCCTCGGCGGGCGTCAGGTCCGGACGGAGCCGGAGTACGGTCACATCTACGACCATTTCTCAATCGTCTACGAATTTGCGGATGGAGCCAAATTCTTCAGCAACTGCCGCCAGCAGCAAGGATGCGTCAGCGACATGTCCGCCCACGTCGCGGGGAGCAAGGGTGTGGCCCACATCAGCGAAAAGAACAAGGGTCTCGTCATGAAGACCGACGCCGGCGACTGGGTCTACAGCGGCAAGGAAAACCAGATGTACCAGACCGAGCACGACGAGCTGTTCGCGAGCATCCGCCAGGGCAAGCCGATCAACAACGGCCCGTACATGGCCAACAGCACTCTTCTCGCCATCATGGGGCGCATGGCCGCCTACACCGGCCAGGCCATCACTTGGGAAATGGCAATGAATAGCCAGGAAGACCTTACGCCCCCCAAATACGACTGGGACGTGCCGCTCGCTGTGCCGCCGGTGGCCAGGCCGGGGGTGACGAAGTTTGTGTAGTTGTGGGTCGTGCCGCTATGAAATTCTCCATCCGCGATTTGCTATTAATAACAGCTGCTGTCGCGCTAGCGGTTGGATGGTGGATCGATCGAAGTCGGCAAGCGGCGGAGATTGAGCGACTCAATAAGACAATTGCTTTTTCCAAGCCTGTCTTGGCGCCGGGATCGAAGGAAGCAATGGCGGCATTCATCAGCGAGGTCGAGAATGGCAATTTTTCCGACTTGGCGGCAGCGACCAAACTCTGCTTTGTCCCGGGAACCCTGGCGGCCCCCTACATGCCGCTGTTTGCCAAAGCGGACAAGACCTGCGCTCCCGACAATCCTCAGATTCCGGCTGGCGTCCAATTTGAATTCTGGTGTCAGAGCTTTGACGCCAAGCAATTCAAAGGGAGTTTTGTACGCGTCGTCGCCACTGGGAACCCTCTAAGGATTGTGGACGCAGAAGTGGTGATTATCTCTCCTCCGGAAGATGCCGCTCCGTAACTCGCAAGGCCTGCGGTTGCGGAAACGTAAAATCAATTCTCTGGCGACCAATCCAGCTCGCCGAACAACAGCCGCAGCTCTAACGAGAAACCGGGCAGGAAATCGCCGCCATCGACGGTGTCCGATTCGCGAAGCAAGCGGCGACTTTCGGGAGAGTCGTAGACCTCCAGAGTCCGCTTCCGGGGATCGATGCACCAGACCAGCAAGCAACCGGCCGCAAAATACTCCGCACGTTTGCGCTGCATCTCGCGCTTGGTGTTGCTCGGGCTCAGGACTTCAATCGCCAGATCGGGGGCAATCTTGGGAACCGCCTCCTTGGGAATTCCCCGTGGCAGGCGGGCGGCGGCGATGAAAGCCACGTCGGGAAGACGCACCAGCGAGACCCCCAGCCGTAGCATGGTGTCTCCCCCGGTAACGAGCCCCAGCTTGTGTTTGGCAACGAAAGTACCCAGGACGCGAATCAGGTAGGCCGACAACAACCCCTCTTGAAAACCCATGGCCTTCTCCACGAGAGTCCCTTCCACCAGTTCGTACAGGCTATCCTTCCGCTCATTCAGGGCAATCAGATCCTTCACTGTCGCGTGCCCTGCGGCAGGACAGGTGCGCACCCGCACCGGCGCGATATCCCCCAATTGATAAAGCAGATCCTGCATGTTTGCCGGAGGCAAAGCGACAGGAACCACATCCGGAGTTGCATTCGAAATCGCCGTCGTTGACATGAAATGAAATCCTCCAGAAGCACTTTCGCTACCCTTCAGCCTACCCGAAACCACAGCCGAACGCAAAATCACTTCGTCGCCGCGACGATCGTGTAGTTCTTTCCCGGACGCGGCTCGACATGGGAGAACCATTGGGGGAGCCGCTCGGTGTACCAGCCGGGGGTTTTGGTGACGAACAGGGCTAGGCCGCCGGGAACGAGGGTGCGGGAGGCGGTGCGGGCGAAGTGCTCTGCGATGCGGAAGTTGGAGAAGTAGGGGGCGTTGGCGAGCACCAAGTTGTAAGAGTCGTCAGCCAGGTGAGAGCCGTCACAGTCGAGGATGTTTGTCAGGTTCTTGACTTCGTTCTTGGAGGCAGCCCAGGCTGTTGCTTCGATAGCGCGCGGGTTGGAATCGACGGCATGGACGGTCACATTATCCGCTCGCAACGCGGCGGCCACGGCGACGGCTCCGCTGCCACAGCCGAGGTCGAGGACTTTCATGCCGGGCTCGATTTGCATCTCGTTGATCAGGGCGCGGGCTCCGCCATCCAGCCGGCGATGGCTGAAGACGCCAGGGCGGGTGCGAAGCTGGATGAGCCGCTTGCCGTCGCGGAATGGGAACTCGCAGGCGAAGTTTTTGAGCTTGCGGAGGGGCTCGGTTTTTGTTGCGAGGTAGAGAACGCCCGCGGAACCTGGGCGGCGAGTGACCTTTGCAAACAGTTTGCGCAGCTCGTCGTGCAGGAAAGAGTCCTCCGGATTGTCCGTGGCAACGGCCATCCGCCCGCCGATTTCCAACCGCTCATGGGCTTGCTGGATCAGGTCGCGGACCAGCTCGCCGTCACCTTGCATGCTAAACGATAGTGCGGCGAGGTCGAACGGACCGGCGGAAAAATCTGCTTCGCAGACAAGATTAAAATTCGTCGCCACTTCGCCGGCCACGATGCGGCACTGCTGCCTGTGATACAGGTCCAAAAAGTGGCAGCTTACGTGCTGGGCTTCTGCCGCGGCTGCGAAGGCAAACTGCGCGCGGCCAACCGTGTTGCAAAGCACCCGCTTTCCGGCGACAGAGGGAATCAGCTCCAGCAGCAGTTCTTCTTGCGGCCGGGCCGGGACGGCGGAGAGAAACGGATTCATGGCCGCTCCGCCATATCGACATAGAGGTAGCTGCCGCCGGTCGACGACGCCAGGGTCTGCAAAAAGCTCGGCTCACCTCCACGAGGTCCGGAACCGAAATGCAGGCAATGAATGGTCGTCCCCTTGGCCGAGGCACGGATGGTTTTGAGCTGGCCGGAATTGAGCATCGGATCGCCGCCGTCGGTCAGGAGAAAGATCGCATCCGGCTTGAGCTTGAGAGCCGCGAAGATGCCGACCTCGTGTTCGGTCGCGCCAAAGGCAGGGAGACTCTTCACGAAGTCAATCAGTTGCTGTTTGTTTCCCGCGGTCGCCGGCAGCAATTCGCGCCCAGTAAGGTAGAGGGGTTTCTGGTTGTAAGCAATTACCTGGAACTTGTGGGTCTCTTCCAAGTTGGCAACGGAAGTGGCCAGCTCTTTGGCTGCCGCTTCGATGGCACCCAGGCCGTCTCCCCCCATACTTTGCGAACGGTCGATGAGGAACACAAACGACCGGCCCACTGCTTCGCCGGACCCGAACAGCGAGACCTTGGCCTCCGGTCCCGTGGGGCCTGCGGTTCTTGGACGGGCCGCGTCTTCTGCCAGGATCGCCGCCTTGTCGGCCGCGGTCAGACGCGAAATCGACTTTCCACTGCCACCAGTTGATTGCGGTTTCAGAACAATGGTCTCGCCGCTGGGGGCCAATCGCCCCGGCAATTCCGGCAGCCGAGCGAGAGCCGAAGGAGGAGGGGAATCCGCGGTTGGCAGTGAGACTGAGAGCTCAGACGAGTTTGCATCTGCAGATGCCGCAGCGGAGTCCGTTTCTGGGGGCCGCTTCTCATCCGGCGTAAAATAGTCAGTCTTCGCACTTGCCGTCGTCCGCGCAAGGACGATGGATGCCGGGTGAGACGCTTCCTCACCACTTGGGGGCAACTGCGATCCGCGGACCAGCAAGCTCCCCACCAGCACAGCCGCGAGATGCAAGGTAAGAGACAATAGCCAGGCCGGAATTCGCCGCCGTAATAGCAGTTCGGAAGAAAGTGCCCCCGGAAGGGAGGCGGCAGCGAAAGACATGAGGGGAATCTCCACCGCTCATTATCCGCTCGGCGGCAGCAAGGCACAAGCCGCGATTCCTTTCGTAGCCACACGCGGCCTCGCGTGCTGGCTTCGGCACGGCCAAGGCCGACACGCGGGCCGCATGTCGCCACGACTCAGCACCTTGGCAAAGTCTTCCCAAACGCTCCAAGTCAATAGCGCCCGAAAAAAATCTTTAGCTGGGGACAATCTTTTTTGGGGTCTCGACTTGCCAGTTTTTGCGGCGGCGCATTAGGATGCAAGGGTTGCCTCATTCTGGTGGAAGCGTTCCAACTTCCGCCCGTCATTCCTCGCTCCCACCGGTTCTTTATGATTCATTACAGTTGCGACCGCTGTCGATGCAAGCTGGCCTCGGATGACTTGCGGTATGTGGTGAAGATTGAAATTCAGGCTGCGATGGATCCCGCCTGTGAGCAGGAGCCCGACGAAGATCGGGACCATCTTGTCGAAATCGAAGGTATTCTGGACAGCACGGCGGACGAGTGCGAGGACGAGATCGGCGAAGACATTTATCAGCGCCGCCGCTTCGATCTTTGCCCGCAGTGCTATCGCAAGTTCGTAGGGAACCCGCTGGGACGAGAGGCCAAACCGGCTTTGGGTTTCAGCAAGAACTAAAGCAGTCGGGCTTTCGAATCGGGGAGTCGTTCTCTGGCTGCTGGAGCGCGCTCTATGCGACGTTTCCGCCGTTATCCACCGTGGTCCATCTGGCTTTGCGCTTTCATCTGCGCGGCAATCGCCTCGCGCTACTGCTGGAATCGCGGCAGTCATGCGGCTCCCCATGCGGCCGGGGGAAGTTCTCTAAGGGGCAGTCTGGTGGTGGGAGAACTCGAAGTCGTTCGCGTGGAGCGATCCGACCTGCTGATCGTCCGCCAGCGGGTGCCGATTGTGGGAATGGACTCACTTCAGCCTCTCGAAGCGCCGCTGCAACTCCTGGGAGTCAAATCGTCGGACTTGGCGGACGAAGGGACACAGTTCACCAGCGACTTTCTCATCACCGGAAGGGCGTCGCTGGACCTCGACCGCCGCCGACTCGACAGCTCGGGTCATTTCCTGGGCTACGTTTTTGTCGATGGCCGGCTATTGAACGAAGAGCTTATTCGCACCGGCTTCGCCCAGGCGGACCTCTATCCCGGCGACAATCAGACCATGCATCGCAACTTTGTGAAGGCTGAGAAAGAAGCGAAACGAGCCAGCCGTGGAATGTGGGCAAAAGCGACGAAGTCCAATCAATGAACCACCTGGCCAGCAGGGCGTCAGGCGTAGTCCAGTCCCGTCTCTTTCTTGATTCGCGGCAGGTAGTTTCCCAAAAGACCGCCAATGACGTCCCAGCGATCGGTGCGGCGGACCTCAATATCGCCCTGCTCATTGATGCGAACGAAAGAATCGCTGTGCACTCCAGCACTTGCCAGGTCGTCCACATGCAGCTCGTCTTCCTGGACGATTTCCCGCAGGGTCTGGCCGGTCATCTCGATGAATCTCATGTCCTCTGCCTTCTCCGGCCACCATGCAGGGCCACTATCGACGCGGAGACGACGGCATGTCATCTGCGCGACGGGAACGTGCACGGTGCCTCACGCGGAGCCGGCCTCCCCAGTTTTCACTCGGCTGCTCGTTGCCGACAGAATAATCCAGCAACTCCAAAGTGGTGCGGCGCAGGGTCTTGTTTTCGGCATTCTGCTCCTGCGAGGAGTGGGCGACTTCGCCACCGGGAATGTCATCGCAAGTTGTTTCGAGCGTCGTCGTCGTCCGGTCCCCCTGCTTTTCAATCTTGCGAATGAATGCGGCGTTGCGGCGATCCGCCAGCACCCGGACAGGGGCGAGGGCCACGACTTCGACAATGGTGGTCGCTTTGGCTCCATCCGTCGTACCGGTCGCGGTTTCTTCCTTGCGTAGTACGTAAGGCGAAATCGTGGGATTCACGCAAATCGTCCCTTCGTATTTTGTTCCCATGCTTTCAAAAGAAACCTGCCGGACCTGGCACGGAATCTTGTGGCCGTTGACTTCGACCTGCGCATCGCCGGTCTTCTTGGCAGAGACTGTTTCCCCACCACCATTGCCACTGTAACCCAGGACTCTGGTCTGCGGCTTGCCGACGAAGCGCTTACCGGACAATTCGGTCGTAACCTCGAAGCGGAGCGTAAAGGAGGTAGCGCTGGCTGCTTCCAGCGTGGTCTTGGTTTCATGAATGCTGGTACTGATGACATTTCCCAGCGGATCCAGGTTTTCGGTGATCACCCGGGTCAGTTTCCAAGACCCTACGGGGAATCGCCCCCAAGGATGGTGCTCGGCCGGCACCCCAACTTCCTGCGCAGGAGCGCTGGCTGACGCGAACAGCGCGCAGCTCACGAAGGCCAAATTGCGGAGATAAACGGACATAAGCATTAGCCGGTGGATTCTCCGTTTGTACGGGAACGGCGGGCCATGAGCATCGAACTCTGCTGAATGTACCCGAGTTTCCAAGGCAAATCGACGCATGGACCGGCCCGAAAGGAGGGGTCTCGATCGAAAAGTTGCCTTCGGAGAACGGTTTATGGCGGTTTTGACGGCTATTTCGCTTGGGGAAGAAATGCCATTTCGTGGTGCGACGCTTGCCGATTCACCGTAAACATCTTATTTTTCCCTAACGGTAGATTATTCCCAAACTGCTTGGATTACGTGCTAACATTGGTATGTTTTGGGGGATTACCGAACAAAGTTCCGCCTCCGCGGATCAACGATAACCCGTACTCGTACAAGGGGAAGTGCCAAATGGCTCGTTTCAAGGTTTCCAGTTTGTTCCTGCAAGCAGTCGCCGGCCTGGCGGTTGCCGGCATGACGGCCAACGCCAACGCTGGTTGGTGGCACCATGGCTCCTCCGGCGGATCGTCGGGTGGCTCGTCTGGCAGCTGGGGTTCCAGTGGCGGCTCTTCGGGCGGCCATGCCTGGGGCAGCAGCGGCGGATCCAGCGGACATTCCCGCAGTTGGGGTTCCAGTGGCGGCTCTTCGGGTGGAAAAGCCTGGGGTAGCAGCGGCGGATCCAGCGGAGGGCTCTTCCGCCACCATCGCCACCACGGCTCCTCCGGCGGCTGGGGAAGCAGTGGCGGCTCAAGCGGACATTACTACGGTGGCAGCAGTGGCGGATCGTCCGGCGGCACCATGTATTATGCTCCGGTCGAAAGCGGCAAACCGGCTGCCGACACTCCGGCGGACCCCTCCACACCGGCTCCGGCCCCGCCGGCTTCCGGTGATGCTCCTGCTAAGGAAACCTCGCTCCGCAGCGTCGACGGCATGCTCGCCGTGGAAGTCCCCACGGACGCGAAAATCTTTGTGAATGGCCAGGAAACCTCGAGCACGGGCGACATCCGCCAGTACATCTCGCGGAATCTTCAGCCAGGCTACAACTACAGCTATGAAGTCCGTGCGGAAATCATTCGCGACGGCAAAAAGGTGGACGAAGTGAAGACGGTCGACCTCAAAGCGGGTGAAGTTGCCAAGGTTGCTTTCAACCTGGCACCCACCACCAAGGTGGAGACCTCGCTGACCGTCCGCGTTCCCGCCAATGCCAAGGTCTACCTGGCCGGCAACCCAACCAAGGCCACCGGCGAAACCCGCGTCTTCCGCACCACCAGCCTCTCCAGTGGTAAGAGCTGGAGCGACTACACCATCAAGGTGGAATTCGAACAGGATGGCAAGACCGTCACCCGCGAAGAGACGATTACTCTCGGAGCTGGCGAGACCAAGGAATTGAGTTTTGACTTCGACTCGGAAAAGGTTGCCGACGCCCGGTAACTCTCCTCCCTCTCCCTCTGGGAGAGGGCCGGG
>SXGT01384932.1_pt1 | contig 14095 bp, 12 predicted proteins | sample 3176221 | NCBI WGS metagenome assembly SXGT01 (sample SAMN11356862, study PRJNA531348) | freshwater metagenome | isolation source: freshwater sample F1-120 | place: China: Fuxian Lake, Yuxi | collected 2017-12-25 | reverse complement strand
GCGGCTCGTGAGCACCAGGATCGGTGCGCGCGAGAACACCCGGATCTGCGCGATGACATCCATGCCATCGACATCGGGCATGGATCTGCGCGATGACATCCATGCCATCGACATCGGGCAGGCCGAGGTCAAGCATCACCAGCTGTGGCCGCTCGCGTTGCAGCGCCTTCAGGCCGTCCGCGCCGTTGTCGGATTCGTGCACACGGTAGCCCTGCACGCTGAGGGTATTCCTGAGGAACCGACGGATTGCCGAGTCGTCCTCGATGACCAGCACGGAGATGGCGTTCTCGCTCATGTCTGCATTGCGCTTGCGCTCATGGCTGTTGCTCGCCGCGGGGCGCGCCGATGGCGGCGTCGTGCACCTGGGCATCGATCCGGAAGGAGACGGTGAAGTTGGCGCCACCGCCAGCGGGGCAATTGTGCGCGCTGATGCGCCCGCCCATGGCGTCCACGAAGCCCTTGCAGATCGCGAGGCCGAGCCCGACGCCGGCACCGTGATAGTCGCCGGCATGGGCGCGGTAGAAGCGTTCGAAGATGCTCGGCAGGTCCGCCGCCGGGATGCCCGGACCCTCGTCGCTGACCACGAGCTGCAGCCACTGCCCATCGCTGCGCGCGCGCACCTGGATGCGCGAGCCGACAGGCGAGTACTTGGCCGCGTTGTCGAGCAGGTTCACCAGCACATGTTCGGCCAGCACGAAATCGAGCCGCACCATCGGCAGCTCGGCGGGGATGTCGAGCACCACCTCGTGCCGTTCGAGCAGCCGCTCGGCACCGTTCATGGCGGAACCGACCACGTCGCTGATGTCGACCATCTCGGTACGCGGGCCGATCGCGCCGGCATCGAGCCGCGTCATGTCCATGAGGTTGCGCACGAAGCGCGACAGCCGCTCGGTTTCCATCCGCGCCACCCCGAGCATCTCGTCGCGCGTCGTTCGGTCGTAGAGCTCGCCGTAGGTGATCACGCTGGTGACGTTGCCGAGGATCGATGCGAGCGGGGTGCGGAAGTCATGGGAGATCGAGGTGAGCAGGGCGGAGCGCAGACGGTCCCCTTCCTCGCGCAGGTTCGCTTCCTGCACCTCGCTGGCGAGCCGCGCCCGTTCGATGCTGGTGGCCGACTGGTTGGCCAGCGCGTCCAGCATGCGGCTCTCGTCCGCGCCGAGCAGCGTGCCGAGTTCCTCCTGCTCCACCCCAAGCACGCCCACCATGCCATGCGCCGTGCGCAGAGGCAGGAACAGCCAGCTGGCCCCGTGCTGCGTGCCTGCACCGCGTCCCGCGGGCTGACCATTGTCCCAGCACCACTGCGCGGCCATCTGATCGTGCTGATCGAGCTCGCCCACGAGCCCGCAACGCTCGATCACGCGCAGGCGCCACGCCTCCCGGGACGCCGGCGCCCGGTTGGGGAACGATGCCACCGACACGTCGCTCTCGAGCAGCGCGCCAGAGGACAGCACGATCGACGAGCGCCCGAGGATGTCGTGCACGTACTGCACCGTCGTGCGCAGCAGTTCCTCCACCGAGGACAGTGCAGCCAGCCGGGAACTGAACTCGTACAGCGCCTCGGTACGCCGGTTCTGCTGGTGCAGCTGCTTGGTCTGGTCCCTGATCTGCGACGCCAGCGTGCTCGTGAAACCCGCCACCAGCACGAAGAAGAACAGCGCCCAGGCGACAGACGGATCCGGAATGGGAAACGCGAACAGCGGCGGCGCGAGCACGAGGCTGGTGAGCACCACGCTCAGCAGCGACGACCAGAGCGCCAGCCCGAAGCCATAGCGCACGGCGCTGAAGAGCACCGGCGGCAGGAACACCAGCATGATGTTCGGCAGGTAAAGCAGCGCCTGGATCGCCCACCCGAGCATCAGCGCCAGCAGCACGGTGCCGGAACAGACACCCAGCGCCGCGGCCCAGTCGCGCACCCCCTCGAGCGGCGCATCCCCGGGCATGAACACCTGCCGCAACCGCGCAGCCGTGCGCGCACCGGTCTCCACGAGCGACTCCGGCTGCGGTGTCGCACTCGTTTCGACGCCATGGCTGTCGGCTTCGAGGGTGATCATGGGGCGGTGGATCGTGGGCTGGACAGCGAGGGAGAAGCTGCCGGAACGGAGGCGGACAATACAGGACGGCGATCTGAGCGGGGTGGCTGGCGCGGCGCACAGGACGCATGACCCGAGGCATGGGATCGCCCAGCCCGGATGGACTGCGCGCAGCAGCCAGGCGACGGTTGCGCTCGCGCGCGCCCCCGATCCGGCGCTGCCAGCAGATGGCCTCGTGAACCAGCCGCTGCCAGGCACGGGCTGGTTGGTGATCAGGCTCGCGTGCCGCGCCGCGCCGTCGGGGCCACGCGACCACCTTCGGCGCGACAGGCCGGCAGGCAGGCAGCGATCGCCGGGCAACGGTCCGGCCCAGGCAACCAGCACAAACTTCGCAACCATCAACAGGAGGTGCAACGCACATGAAGCCACTGGCGGGAATCAAGGTGCTCGAGTTCTCGACGATGATCACGGCGTCGCTTGCCGCGATGATGCTGGCCGACCAGGGCGCGGAGGTCATCAAGGTGGAGCCCCTCGATGCGGGCGATCCCATGCGCTACATCGGATCGAGCAAGGGCGGTGTCTCCGCACTGTTCGCGAGCTGCAACCGGGGCAAGCGATCGTTGCGCGTGGACCTGAAGACCGCGCAGGGCCGGGAAGTGATCGAGAAGCTCACCGTTGCGACCGACATCGTGCTCACGAACTACCGCCCGGGCGTGATGGAAGGTCTCGGCCTCGGTAGCGCCGACCTTCGAGCCCGCAACCCGCGCCTGATCTTCGGTGCCGTGACGGGCTTCGGGCTCGAGGGCCCGATGTGCGATGCGCCCGCCTACGACCCCATCATCCAGGCGCAGTCCGGGATGGCCGCCGTGCAGGGCCAGGGCAAGGGCAAGCCCGAGTTCATCAAGACGCTGATGTGCGACAAGGTCACCGCCTACACGATCTGTCAGGCGGTCACGTCCGCACTCTACGTTCGTGAACGCACCGGCATGGGCCAGCACATCGACCTGTCGATGATGGATGCCGGCCTGTACTTCGTGTTCCCTGACGGCTTCATGCACCAGACCCTGCTCGACGACGATGTCACGCACCTTCCGGCGCTCAACCAGATGCTCTACGAGGTGACTGATACCGCCGATGGCAGCGTCACGATCTCGGCCGCAACACCGGCGCAGCAGGTGGGCCTCCTGACTGCAATCGAACGGCTCGAGCTGTTCGCGGACGAGCGCTTCAACTCGATGGAGAAGCTCATCCAGAACATCCAGGCCTTTCGCACCGAGCTGGCCGACACGATGCGCGGCATTCCCACGGATGAACTCGTGGCGCGCCTCGCGGCAAACGACGTGCCGGCCGCACGGCTGCTCGACTTCCCCGAGGTGTTCAACCACGTGCAGTACGCCGCCAATGGCAGCGTCGACATCGCCACGCACGCACAACTCGGTTCAATGCGCAGGGTCAAGCCGCCAGCACGCTTCGGCGGCGATCGCCTTGCTCCAGCCTGCGACAGCCCGGCCCACGGCGAACACACCGCCGACGTGCTCGCCGAACTCGGCTACAGCGCCGACGCGATCACGGCATTGTTCGCGGCAAAGGTCGCAAGCGCGACGGATTGATCCTGGCGCGCTCCAGCCGCTTGCCGTGTCGACACGGCGAGCGTTCAAGCGGCCGCAGATTCCCCATCGTCGCGCTGTGCGGAGACCAGCAGGAAGTAGGGCCGGTGGCGTTCGATCGCCCAGGCCGGTTGCGCTTGCACCTGCGCGACGGACGGGCACCACTCCTCCAGCCGACGAAGCACGAACCCGGCCGCCAGCACCGTGTTCACGTAGCTCGCCACCGTCCGATGCTGCTTCCTCACGATGCTGCCGAGCCACGCCGCGTCGCGCGGCCCTTCCATCGCGTAGCCGTCGAGTGGCCACACGCTGCCGCCCGGCGTAACGCCCGGTTGCCACTCCGGCACACTCGGTGCGAGGTAGATCGGGTGCTCCACCGAGAACAGGAGGTGCCCCCCTGGACGCAGGGCAGCACGGATGCGCGCGAGCAATCCAGCAAGGTCGACGATGTAGTGCAGGGTGAGCGAACTGAACACGAGATCGAACCGCAGGTCATGCTCGTGCGACAAGCCGCCGCCGTCGAGCTTGTGCGACTCGAGATCGCCGAGCACGTAGCTGATCCCCGAGTCTGCCGTGCGCTCGTGGGCCCCAGCGAGCATGGCCCGCGAGCCATCGATGGCCACGACCGAGCGAGCGCCCGCACCGCGCGCCCAGCGCGCGAACCAGCCGAAGCCACAGCCGAGATCCAGCACGCGCGCGTCACGCACCACAGGGACCATCGCCCGCAACGCTGGCCACTCCGGCGCACCGTCGAGACCGCGCGTCGATCGCGAAAGCCGCGAGTAGGCGTCGTGAAACGCCGCATCGTCATAGACATTCCCAGCCATGGGACCCCCGCCGTGCTCACTCCCCGGGTTCACTCCCGCCACGCGAAAGTACGTCGACCAACCACTCGACGCACACCGACCTGACCTCGACTCGCCCCACACACCCACCTTCGGGGTGCCACCCACGACCACCCGAGCCACCGCCGGCCCTCCACCGAGGGCCTACCCGCCACGACCACAGAGCGCCAGGGCACGTGCGCGCCGTGTGGGGTGCTGCCTGGCGCGGCCGTTCCTTGCACATGGATGTGCAAGAAAAGAGCTCACCAGGGATGTGCCGGCGAAGCCGGTGCGTGCCGCGCAAGGCAGCACACCGCACGGCACCAGAGCACGCGCCCAGCGCGTCCGAGCTCGATGCGCCCAAACCCACGACACCCAAACAGCGCCACCCGCCCTACAACCCCTCCACCATCCCCAGCACCCGCTCATGCATCCTCGGCCCTTCCGCGAGACTCGACTTCCCGAGCCGCACCACCACCGCATCCTTCCCCGGCACCACCACGATCCGCTGCCCCTCATACCCACGCGCAGCGAACGACTCGCCGCCGTCGTTGATCCACCAGTGCAGCCCGTAGTGCTCGTGCGCCTTCGCAGGATCGCTGGAGAGGACCGTACGTGCGGTATCCACCCAGCCTTCCGGCAGCACTCGCCGCCCGTCCCACATCCCATCCCGCAGGTACAGCATCCCGAAACGTGCGAAGTCCTGCGCCGTGCAGAAGCAGAACGAAGACCCCTTGAAGGTGCCATGGCCATCGAACTTCGGATTCGCGCTGGTGATGCCGATGGGATCGAACAACCGCGTTCGCATGAAGCGCGCCATGCCGGCCGCGCCGTCGCCAACGATCTCGCCGAGGTGCCTGGCAATGATGTTGGTGCTGCCGCTCGAGTAGTCGAAGTGCGCATCCGGCGCATGCAGCGCCGGCTTCATCGCCGCATAGCCCGCCACGTCGTCCTTGCCGCTGCCCCACAGCATCTCGATGACGTCGGAGACGCCGCTGTCGACGTAGTCCTCAACGAACTCGAGGCCCGAGCGCATCGCCAGCAGGTGGCGCAGGGTGATGCCCGCACGCACGTCGCCCTTGCCGAGCCACTCCCGCGGTCGCAGCGGCACGTCGAGATCCAGCTCGCCGTCCGCGAGCAGCAGCCCGCACAACGCGTGAGTGATGCTCTTGGCCATCGACCAGGACGGCAGCGTGCTCGCGGTATCGAGGCCCGCCGCGTAACGCTCGTAGACGATGCGCCCGCCCTGCACCACGAGCAGCGCGAGCGTGGTGCCGACCTCCTCCGGCGCATTCCAGAGCGGCAGCGCGGCAGCCTCCAGCGCTGCGCTAGAGTTCGCCCGAGGCCAGGCCTGCGCGGGCCACGGCACGTCGATGGGTTGCGCGGGCAGCGCAGGGAGGCTGGAGGACGTGGGCCGCATGGCGACATCTCTAGGCGGAATGGTCGCGCGAGCTTACCGCCGGTGGCTCGAGGAGCAGCAGGGGCTGTCAGCGGAGGCCGTCCCGCCGTCCAACGCATACACACACGAGTTCGTCGGGCGAGGGCATCGCCGCCGCAGGCGGAAGATTGAGGCCGGCGGGCGCTGACTGGGACTTCGCCGCCGCAGCACGTTGTCGCGCGTCGGCCGAGACGAACTCCTCTGTTGCGCACGCGAGCGCGGACGAATCGAAGAACACCCTCATCCGCACTCCTGCCCACTACGAGCCACGCTGATCGAGGATCACCTGGCTGATGGCCCTGCCCGGGATGACGAATGACCACTCAGAAGGGATGCGCCGACGGTTGCCTGCCACCGGCTCACTGGGCGTCGTCCCGCCCTTCCAGACTCAGCCAGCGGTCGAGCCGGCGGCGCAATGGCGGCACGTCGAGGCTTAGCAGCGCGACGCCCGCAGGGAACATCCAGAACCCGAGCACCGGCAGGAAGCCGAGCACGCCGCCGATCATCAGGCTCACGCCGGCCACACCGCGCACGCCCGGTGGCAGTCGCTCGCCGGCCGTCAGCGAGCCGCGGGCCACCACCTTGAAGAACGATTCGACACGCCGCCACGTTGCGCGCCATCCGCTACGCGCGCTCTGCTGCTCGTGGGTCTGCGGTCTGGCAGGGGACACTTCGGGAGCAGACGGGAGCCCCGGCGGTCGAGCCGGCGGCAGCGGGGGTACTCCGCTGGGATCGCTCATCCAGCCTTCCGCAGTTGCTGCCACTGCTCGCGCAGTCGATCGCGAAAGCTGGGCGCAGCGATGCCGATGAGCGCCTGCGCGCGCGCATCGAGATCCATGCCGAACAGGCGCACGGCACCGTATTCGGTGACGATGTAGTCGACGTCGGTGCGCGCGGCGGTGGATGCCACGCCGCGCTCCAGCGCCGGCACGATGCGGCTCACCTGTCCCTCGCGCGCCGTCGCCAACAGCGCAACGATGCTGCGCCCGCCCTTCGATGCGGCCGCACCGCGCATGAAGTCCACCGAGCCGCCCGTACCGGAGTACTGCCGCGTGCCCACGATCTCTGCGTTGACCTGTCCGAACAGGTCCACCTCCACCGCGGAGTTGATCGACACGAAGTTGTCGATCTGCCGCAGCGCCGAGATCTCGTGGGTGTGCGAGGCTGGGCGGAACGAGATCGCGTCAACGCTCGCCACCCAGTCGTAGAACGCGGCGTCGCCGAGCGCCATGCCGGTGACGTGCTGGTTCTGGTCCAGGGTCTTGCGGCGGCCGTTCATCGCGCCACGGCGGATCAGGTCGCCACCGGCCACGTCGAGCAGGCCCGAGTGCATGCCGAGGTCGTTCTTGTCGCGCAGCGCAGCAAGCACTGCGGCGGGAATGGCGCCGATGCCGGTCTGGATGCAGTCGCCGTCGTGGATCATCGATGCCACCTGCGTGCCTATCGTGGCCGACGCGGCATCCACGCGACTCACCGGAGCCGTCAGCAGTGGCCGGTCGCTGCGCAGGAACGCATCGATGCGCTGGGTGGGCAGTGACGGCATGAGCGCCGATGCACGCACCTGCCCGTTCATCTCGCAGACCACCGTGTCGACGTTGGCGAGCGCACCCACGGCGAAGTCCACGCTCGGCGCGAGCGGATGGCGGCCCTTGTCCCCGCGCGGGCCCACCTGCAGCCAGGCCATGTCCAGCCGCGGGCCGTCGCGCAGCCAGTCGAACACGCGCCGCATCTGCATCGGCACGTAGCGCACCTGGCCGCCATCGAAGCCCCTGCGAAGCTCCGGCGTCATGAAGAACGCCTCCACCCGTGCCTCGGGATGCAGCCCCGCGAAGTCGAAGCGGTTCATGCCAGGCAGCGGGAACTGCACGAAGGTCACGCCCGCTGCCGCCGCCGGATGCGCCTGCAGCGCGGCGAGCAGCGCGCCTGGCTCGCCGACGTTACCCGCCACGAAGACGCGCATGCCGGGCCGCAGCATCGCGGCGACACCCGCCGCATCCAGTTCCTTCATGTCCGTCCCGCTCCAGTCAGTCGTTGATCATGCAGCCGCGCCGCAGGGCTCACGGCAGTGCCAGCACGCTGGCGTCTGCACGCCAGTAGCTCACGCGGCCCGTGCCGGTACGCAGCGAGGGCGCGATTCTCCCCGCTTCCGCACGCATCTGCGCGGGCACGGGGGCCGGGGGCTTGGCGCACGCGCGGTCGGCGACGCGCTCGAATTGCAGGATGCCGAAGAGCATGTCGCCGTCGTACAGCAGCACGTCGACATCGAGCAGCTCGGCCGACCCGGACTGCACGCAAACCCGGTCCTCCGCGCGCTCCACGGCGGCATCACCATCGCGCGCTGCCGCCCCGGCCACGCGCGCAAAGCGCGCGAGCTGGGTGGCGAAGACCGCACTTGGCGCTTCGTGCTGCAAGCTCGCCTCGAGGGCGATCGCCTGCGCGTGATCGCCGAGCCGGTAGTGCAGCGTCGCCAGCGTGTCCCGGATGTCGGGATCCGCATCCGGCACGGGTGCCAGGCGTGCAGTGAGGCTCGCGCGCGCCGCCTCGAGTTCCGCGGTGTCCGCCGAGGGCGCGCTGGCGAGCAGCCAGGCACCCACATTCGCATCACCCAGGCTGGCCGATTCCGAGCGCACGAGCTGCAGTGCCAGCGCATCGCCCGAGGGCGATGACAATCGATCCACGAGGGCGAGGCCGCACGCGAGCACCGCAACCGACACCGCGACCACTCCGAGCCAGGCGGACAGCCCGCGCGCGCGCCGCTCCGCAAGCTCCAGCAGGCCCGCGCAGGCGCAGCCACTGAACAGCCCGAGCAGGCGCAAGGGAAGGGCAATGCCGGTGGTGGCGATTGCCAGCAGCAGGTCGATCATCAGCCAGCCGACCCACAGCCAGGCGGGCAGCCGCCACAGCGTCGGCGACAGTCGTGCGGGCATGCTGATGCGCGTCCAGGCCACGGCGCCGATCAGTCCATACAGCGCACCGTCCATCCCGAGCGCAAGCGAGCCATCCACCCACGACAGCGCACCGATGCCACCGCCCACGGCGCCCACCACGAGCACCAGCGACACGCCCGCCGAACCCAGCGCCCGCTGCATCGCGGGCACCAGCAGCGCGAAGGCGAGCCCGTGCAGCACCAGCGCGAGCGCATCCGGCTGCAGCAGCGCGTAGGTGAGCAACCGATACCACTCGCCATCGAACACGAGCGTGCGGTTCAGCGCGCCCCAGTGCAGCAGCGACGCGATGTCCACATGGCCCAGCAGCTCGCGCACCAGGTGGATGCCCAGGAGCAGCGCGACGAGCACGAGCGCGTAGCGGGTGATGCCATGGTCTGAGGGCACGACCTCGGCCCGCAGCCGCGCGCGGAAGCCCAGCGCATCCAGGAAGCGCTGGGCATCATCCCGCGAAGCGAAGCCCACGAGCGGCAGCACGACGGCGAGATGACGCACGACCGCCATGAACAGCATCGGCCGGCGATCGATGGGCACCTCGACGATGCGCCGGATGTCTGCCAGCGCCACGCGCCGCTGACCGCCGCGATGCCATAGCGACGGCAGCAGCACACCGCCCGAGCCCACCACCACCGTTGCGCGCGGCCGGCGATGCCAGCCGTGCGCAAGCACCAGCGCGAGCACCGTCCCGATCACCACGAGATTCGCCAGCAGCACCACCTCGCCACCCAGGGCGATGGGCGTGCCCACCAGCATGGGCAGGAGCACCGCGAGGTGGATGGCGATGGACGCAATGCCCAACGTACGCACGAGCCGGTTCAGCAACGGACGCAGGGCGTAGTCGAAGCTCAGCGCATCGCTGGGAGCGGACGATTCCATCTGCGACGCCTGATCGAAACCCGGTACTCGGCCTGAGGTCGCGCAGGAGCGGGCCCGCCGCGAAGCTTCGCTATCGTGCCACGGCCCGCGCTGCCGCTGCCGGAACGGCTGCGATATGGTGCGGCACGAGCACCAGGAGCCGCGGTCATGACCCAGGACGATGCGCAGCAGAACGCCGGGTCCGGCGCGGGGACCGCAGCATCGGCTGCCGGCATCGCAGCGGCATCTGCTGCACCCGCACCCGCACGGGACACCCTGTGGCGCCCGGCTGCGGACACTCGCGGCGAACACGCCTTCGATGCCGACGCCTTCGCGCCCTTCCAGGTCGCCATCGACGCGCTCGCGCCACGCATCCGCGACCAGGCGGACCGCGCGGAGCAGCAGCGCCACATCGACATCGACCTGGCCAAGGCGATCGCCGAGGCCGGCCTGCATCGACTCACGGCACCACGGGACGTCGGTGGCCACGAGGCGCACCCGTTCCTGCAGATTCTCGCCATCGAGGCGCTCTCACGCATCGACGGCTCCACCGGCTGGAACCTCATGATCGGGCTCGAGACCCTCGGCATCCTGTCCGCGACCCTGCCCGAGTCCCAGGCGCGGGACATGCTCACGGACCCGAAGCTCATCATCAGCGGCGCGCTGAATCCGCTGGGCCGGGCACGGCGGGGGGATGAAGGATTCGTCGTGAGCGGCCAGTGGCCGATGGCCAGCGGCTGCCACGCCAGCAGCTACTTCTGGGGCCAGTGCGTGGTGGCCACCGACGATCCGCCTGAGGCGCGCCCGCCAGTGCAGCTCATCGAGGTGATCGTGCCGCGCGCGCAGTTCGAGATCCTGGACACCTGGCGCGTGTCCGGCCTGCGCAGCTCCGGCAGCCACGACGTGAAGGTGACCGAGGTGTTCGTGCCGGACGCGATGGTCACGCGCATCGCCCGTGGACCGCGCGCCACGGGCCCGCTGTATCGGCTGCCACAGATGTCCCGCCTCGCCTACAACAAGGTAGGCGTGGCCACCGGCATCGCCCGTGCGGCCATCGACCACTTCATGGACCTCGCGCTCACCAAGACGCCGCGTGGCAGCGCCTCAAAGCTCGCCGGCCGTGCGGACGCACACCAGGCCATCGCCGAGGCCGAGGTGCTGCTGCAATCGTCCCGTGCCTTCGTGTTCCAGTGCGTGGGCGAGTTGTGGCGCGTGGCGTGTGACGGCGGGCAGCCCGACACGCGGCTGCGCGCGCTGCTGCAACTGGCCTGCAGCCATGCGGCGCAGGCGGCCGTGGACGCGGTGGACAAGGTGCACGCCGCCACCGGCATCAGCGCCAACTTCCTGACGAGCCCGCTGGAGCGCTGCACGCGGGACGTGCGCGTGGTGCGGCAGCACATCATGACGTCCGGGCAGTGGATACAGGGAGCCGGACGGGTGTTGCTGGGGGAGCCTAGTGGGAGTTTTGTGCTGTAGACCGCGAAGGCACCAGCACCGTCGGCAACACGCGCTCCAGCGCCCCGCGCGTGATCGGCTTGCCCATGAACGCGTTCATGCCCGCCGATTCGCAGCGCGAGCGTTCGTCTGCCATCACGCTGGCGGTGATGGCAACGATGGGCACGTTGGCGGCTCGATCATCGTCCAGCGCGCGGATCAGACGCGTAGCCTCGTAGCCGTCCATGCCAGGCATCATGCTGTCCATCCGCACGAGATCGAAATGCGCATCGCGGCAGGCACGCACCGCATCTGCGCCATCGCTGGAAAGCGATACCTCGCAACCGAGCTGCGCCAGCATCATCGCCAGCAGCTTGCGGTTGGTGGGGTCGTCGTCCACCACGAGCACGCTGAGGCGCGCGAGGCTGCCGTCCATCGCGGTCCCTGCGACATTGGCCAGAGCCGATTGTGATGATGCGTCTGCCATTGCAACGGGCAGCAACAGCTCGAAGCTGAAGGTGGAGCCGGTTCCGGGGATGCTCTGCACCGCCACCTCGCCGCCCATGAGGCCCACGAGCTCACGGCAGATCGACAAGCCCAGACCGGAGCCACCAAATCGCCGGGTGGTGGAGCTGTCTGCCTGCACGAAGCGCTGGAACAGCATCGGCAGCACGTCTTCACGGATGCCGATGCCCGTGTCGCGCACCGCGATGCGCAGGCCCTCGGGCGCCGCGCCGTCCGCCACCGCCAGCTGCACGGAACCCTCGTGGGTGAATTTCACCGCGTTGCCCACGAGGTTCACGAGCACCTGGCGCAGCCGGTAGGCATCGCCGCGACGGCGCGACGGCGTCGCGACGCGCCAGTCGAGTTCGAGTGCAATGCCCTTCTGCCGCGCCGGGGTGCCGCACATCGCCAGCACGTCGTGCATCACCTCGCGCAGGTCGAAGTCGTCCACCGCGAGGTGCACGCCGCCGGCTTCCAGGCGCGAGGTGTCGAGGATGTCGTCGACGATGCCGAGCAGGTGCCGCCCGGACCGGCTGATCGTCTGTGCCAGGTCCTGCAGTTCCGGCGCGTGCACCGCGGCAGCGAGCAGTTCGGCGCTGCCGATCACCCCGTTCAGAGGCGTGCGGATCTCATGGCTCATCGTGGCAAGGAACTCGTGCTTTGCCCGGGCGCTGCGCCGTGCCTCGTCGCGCGCGCGGCGCAACTCGAGCTGGCAGATCACCTGCCTGCCGAGCCGGCGAAGGGCATCCCGCTGGCGCCCATCCAGCTGGCGCGGAAGATGGTCGATCACGCACAGGGTGCCCAGCGCCAGGCCGTCGTCCGTGACGAGCGGAGCGCCGGCGTAGAAGCGCACGTGGGGCGCGCCAGCGCAGATCGGGTTGTCGAGGAAGCGGTCGTCGGCGAGCGTGTCTGGCACCACGAAGAGATCATGACCGTGGATCGCATGGGCGCACAGCGCCACGTCGCGCAAGGTCTCGGGCACGTCGAGTCCGTGCCGCGACTTGAACCACTGGCGATCGCGATCGACCAGGCTCACGAGCGCGATCGGGGTGCCGCAGATGGCCGCCGCAACCTGGGTGAGGTCGTCGAAGCCGAGCTCAGGGTCGGTGTCCAGGATGTCGTACGAACGCAGCGCAGCGAGCCGCTGGGCCTCGTTCCCGGGGATGTCGGCAATCTTCATCTGCTTCCTGTGGGCGGCGGTTCCGGGTAGGCGAACGGCGCGACCCCGGAACTCGGCGCGGCGGATGGTTCAGCCTAGACGGGCTGCGGCCAATCGCCATCCCGGAGGCGGCGTTGCTGGTCGGGCGCTGGGCTGCCGAGCGCGCTTCATCCCTTTCCTTTCGCCCGAATGTCAGCGGCCGGTGCATCCCTTGCAAATGCAACGGAGCTCAACCACTGTTAGCCCGACTTAGCTAACCACTGACGGCGAACTGATGGCTACGACGAAGGTGAACATGCACGAAGCGAAATCCCGTCTTTCGGAGCTCGGCGAACTGGTGCAGCGCGGCGAGAAGGTCGTGATCGCCAAGGCCGGCCGGCCCTGGCTGGACCTGCTTCCGCACCGTGCCGAGCGCGCGCCCCGCAAGCCCGGCCGCTGGGCGAACCAGATCACGATCGCGCCGGATTTCGACGCGCCCTCGGACGAGATCGCAAACGCATTCGAAGGCACGCCGTGAGACGGGTGTTGCTGGACACGCATGTGCTGCTCTGGTGGCTCGGCGACGATGCGCGGCTGGGCCCACGCACGCGAGACCTCATCGCAGACGAGCGGAACGTTGTCTACGTCAGCGCTGCGACTGCCTCGGAAGCGTCCATCAAGCGGGCCTTGGGCAAGCTCTCCTGCCCGGACAACCTCGATGCCATCGTGCAGGACGAAGGCTTCGAGCAACTGCCCATATCGTTCTTCCACGGCGAGACCGCCGGCGCGCTGCCGGCACTGCATCGTGATCCCTTCGATCGCATGCTCGTGGCGCAGGCACAGGCGGAGGGGCTCGAGATCGTGACGGACGATGACGCGATCCGTCGCTACGCCGTCAGGATCATCGATGCGTCCGGGTAGCGCCTGCGGCGGCGAACGAGATCGACCGACCTCTGCGCATGGCAGCCCCACCGCCCATTCACTCTTTCCTCGAGGGAATATGTCAGTTAACGAATCTTCCGTTCTCTATTCCCAGAGCCGCTGTTAACTTGCGCGCCCCGAACGGTTCCGGGCAGCGGCCACGCGCCATCCCCTGAGCCGATGGATGGACCCGCGGCCCCAACCGGGCCGGCAACCCAATCAATGGCCCGCTTCCATGGGCCCGCTCACTGGAGATCCCAATGACCGCGAACCCGCCCAAGGCAAGCTACCTGCAACAGGTCGAAGAGGCGCGCACACTGCTGCGTGGCCACAAGGACTGGGGTGCGATCAACCCCGAGTACGCGGTGCGCATGCGCCTGCAGAACCGCTTCCGCACGG
>SXGT01087771.1_pt1 | contig 14095 bp, 11 predicted proteins | sample 3176221 | NCBI WGS metagenome assembly SXGT01 (sample SAMN11356862, study PRJNA531348) | freshwater metagenome | isolation source: freshwater sample F1-120 | place: China: Fuxian Lake, Yuxi | collected 2017-12-25 | reverse complement strand
GACGGGCAGATCACCTACGGCGGAGCCATCCCCTGCAACACCCATGGCGGCCTGCTGTCGTTTGCGCACTCGGGCATGCCGGGCTCGCGGTTTCATGTCTATGAGGTCGTCAACCAGCTGCGCGGAAGCTGCGGTGAACGCCAGGTCGCGGGTGCTGAACTTGGCATGGTGCACAGCCTGGGCGCCGGTTTTGCGACCAACGCCACCACCATCCTGGGAACGGAGGCCACGCTGTGATCAACCCAAAAGACGCCCACCTCAAGCCGCAGCCGATGCCGGATGCGGATTCGGAAATCTATTGGCGCGGCATTCAGGAAGGCGAGCTGCTGCTGCAGCACTGCCTTGCGTGCGGCCACGTGCAGCTCTACCAACAGGCGATCTGCCGTGAGTGCGGTAGCGAGCGCCTTGATCACCGCGCCGCCAGCGGTCGCGCCAAGGTGTATTCGTTCAGCGTGGTCCACCGGGCGCCCGGCCCGGCCTTCAAGCAGGACACGCCCTATGCCGTGCTGCTGGTAGAACTCGAAGAAGGTCCGCGGATGATCAGCGCCTTCGTCGGTCCAGATCCTTCGGTGGTCACCTTCGACATGGCTGTCGAGCTGGTTTGCGAGCCCGTCGGGGGCGGTGTGTCGCTGCCGCGATTCCGGGCGGCCGGACTTCAAGCGTGAAACACGCGTCTTCGCGTGCCATCTGAGGAAATGACCCATCCAAAAGCGACATTTCGCTGGCCCCATTTCGCTGCGTCGTCCTCCCAGGCGGTAGTCGAGGGGGCGCCCCCTGACCTGACCACGGCCACGGTTGCGCGGCGGGCGATTGAGCCCTTGTCAATGCATGATCGGATCGTGGCAATCGTTGCGCCGGTCGGTTATGGCAAGATGCCATTGACACGAGCCATCGGCCCCCAGTGTCTGGCGCATGAACATGGACAGCGTAACTGTGGGCGCGTATGGCCGTTCACGGTGTTCGGGCCGCAGCGCTTCTGTGGCCTGCAGCAGTTCCTCGCTGGTCAGTACGTTGAAGAACTCCACTGCACCGGTCGATCCTGAGCGCGGCGCAAGGCGGCTGCGGCGTTGATGCAAATCGGCTCGCATTTTACGACCCATGGTGGCTAGCCTAAGGAAAGATGGTTTGGATGCTTCGTAACCAACCCTCCTATCGGTCAAGGCAAGGGTCAGCCACCTCTTTGCTTTCAAGCACTTACGCGCGTTTGCGATGACCGGCGCGCCAAGGTAAGTTCTATTCGGATTAACCCTGAATTTTCTTACCATGGTTAAGTTCGGTGCATTGCCTGTTCGGTTCTTGAGCGCCATTCGTTCATGGACCGGCGTATCTGGCCGCAGCGATGGACCTGTGGAAGAACATGCGCACGGGCAAGTTCAGGTGTCCAAGTGTCTGGCCGCGATGTAAGCGAAGGTCATGGCCGGGCCGATCGTGATGCCTGCCCCCGGGTAGGCTCCGCCCATGACGCTGGCCATGTCGTTGCCCACGGCATACAGGCCCTGGATCGGCGTGCCGTCCGTCGCGCGCAGCACGCGCGCGTGCTCATCGGTCTGAAGTCCCTGGAACGTCCCCAGGTCGCTGGGTTCCAGGCGCACCGCGTAAAACGGTCCCCGCTCGATAGGCGCCAGGTTGGGATTGGGCTTGCAGGAGGGATCGCCGCCGAAATGGTTGTAGACGTTGGAGCCCTTGCCGAAATCGAGGTCCTTGCCGTCACGGGCGAACCCGTTGTAGCGCTTCACGGTGCTGTCCAGGGCCGCGGGTTCGATGCCGAGTTGACTCGCCAGCCCGGCCAGGGTGTCGCCCCGGATCAGGTACCCGCGGTCGACGTAGCGCGTGATCGGCATGGGAAAGGGCGGCACCACGCCCATGCCGTAGCGGCGGATCGTGGCGTGGTCGCAGATCAGGAACGCCTCGACGCGGGCATCGTTCGCACAGGCCTTCACCATGGCGGGGACGAAATCGTGGTAAGAGTCCGCTTCGTTCGCGAAGCGCTGGCCCCGGCGGTCCACCGCGATGAAACCGGGCTTGCAGCGATCGATGAAGTGGGGGTATGGCGTGAACGTGCCGTCGCCGTTGGGCAGATTGGACACGGGCGTCCAGGCCGCGGGATTGGAGGCCCCCTTGGAAAACCCCGCACCATGTGCCTGTGCCAGTTGCGCCCCGTCACCGGTGTTGCCGGGTGGGGCCAGGCTGACGTGGTTCTTGCCCTGGGCCACGTGCGGGTAGCGCTCGCGGCGCCACGCGTCGTTGCGGGGGAAGCCGCCGCTGGCCAGGATAACGCCCTTGCGAGCGACCACCTCGACGGTGCGGCCGTCGCGGCGCACCAGGCCGCCGCTCACCCGGCCGTCCTGTTCGATTAGGCGCACCAAGGGTGAGCCCGTCCAGAGCGGCACACCCTTCTCGAACAGCGACAGCGCCAGGCGCGCCACGAGCGCGTTGCCATTGGCGATGGCGGTGCCCCTCGGCCAGCTCAGGCGATCGCGCGCGTAACGAGCGAGCATGCACAGGACGTGAACACCCGAGCGCAGGGAGCGTGTGGCATTGAAGAGGTGAGGGATGTCCGAGCGCGAGACGGACATGCCGCCGAACAGCATCATGGTTGTGATCGGGACCCGCAGTTCCCGAAAGCGCTGGCCCAGCCGGCGGCCATCGAAGGGCTCCGGCAACAGGGAGCGCCCGCCACTCGATGCGCCGGGACGCAGGGGGTGGTAGTCGGCCCAGTTCGGAATCAGCTGGTAGCGCACATGGCTGCGCGCCAGCATGTGGTCCAGCATCCGGGGTGCGTTCTCGACGAACGCGCGGGCCTTGGGTTCATCGAAGAACTCACCAGCTTCTTCCTTCATGTAGGTCAAGGCGTCCTCGGGAGAGTCCTTCAAGCCGGCCTGCCTGGCCAGGCTGTTGCCGGGAATCCAGATCACCCCCGCGGAGTAGGCCGTGGTGCCGCCGAACACCGGCTCTTTTTCCGCCACGATGACATCCAGCCCGCTGTCCGCCGCGGTGAAAGCCGCCGTCAAACCGGCGGCGCCGGAGCCGGCAACCAGCACATCACACTCGATCTTTTCCATGCTTGTGGTCTCGTTGGTCATCAAAGGCCCATCAGTTGGGCAATGATGTTGCGCTGGATCTCGTTGGCCCCGCCGCCCACGGGGCCGATGCGCGAGTCTCGGAAGAAGCGCTGCATGTCGTGCTCCATCATGTAGCCGGCCCCGCCCATGATCTGCATGCCCAGGTTGGCGCAGTCGAAGTCGTTGTCGGTCGACACCACCTTGGCCATCGCGGTCTCGATTCGCGGCTCGACACCGGCATCCAGCATCTCCGCCACGCGGTATGTCATCAGGCGCGTGGTCTCGGCCTTGATGCGCATGTCGGCGAACTTGTGCGCTATCGCTTGGAACTGGGTGATTGGCTGGCCGAACTGCACGCGCTGCGTCGCGTAGTCCTTGGCGTAGTCGATCACGTGCTGCGTGTTGCCGGCGCCGGCCGCAGCCAAGCACAGGCGTTCCATGTTCAAGCACTTCATCAGGCCGCGCCAGCCTTTATTCTCTGCGCCGATGAGGTTCTCCGCTGGCACTTCCACGTTGTCGAAGAAGACCTCGTTGGCGCGGGTGGTGCGGCGGCCCAGGGTGTCGAGCATGCGGATGGTGACGCCCGGCGCGTCGGCCGGGATGAGCAGCATGCTGATGCCCTTGTGCCCAGCGAACTGGGGGTCTCCCGACGGTCCGGTGCGCACCGCTGTGACCAGGTGGTTTGCCACGTGGGCACAGGTGATGTAGAGCTTCTGGCCGTTGACCACGTAGCGCTCGCCACGTCGCTCGGCCTTGGTGGCGATCGCCGCTGCGTCGGATCCCGCGCCTGGTTCGGTCAGCGCGATAGCCATGCGCAGGCGGCCGTCCATGATGCCGGGCAGGTACGTGCGCTTGAGCTGCTCGCTGCCGTGCAGGGCGATGTGCTGGCCGGCGTAAATGACTGCGGTCAGATAGGCCGTGGCCACGCTGGCGTAGTGGTAGGCCATGGCCTCCACCAGCACCGCGAGGTCCTTGTGCGAGCCGCCCGAGCCGCCCTCGGCCTCGCTGAATGGCAGGCTCATCCAACCAGCGTCGGCCAGCGCCTGGTAGGCCTCGAAGGGGAATTCACCCGCGCGGTCGAGTTCGCGGATTTTTTCCACAGGCAGCTTGGCCTGCAGCAGGTCCAGCACCGAGTCGCGAATCATGCATTGCTGCTCGGTGAAGCCGAAGGTGTTCCAGTCTTGTCGCGCCATGGCGGTGTGTCTCCAGTAGTGAAATGGGTTTAGGCGCGGGTGCGCACCAGGGTCGCGAACAGGCCGGACTGAACCACCTCGTCACGCTGATTGAGGATTTCCATGCGGCGCTTCACCACCCCGGCCTGGCCGTTCGAGGTCAGCCGCTTCTCGGTAACGCTCCAGCGCAGGCGGATGCAGTCGCCGAAAAACACCGGGGCCAGGAACCGCCAGTCCTCCATGCCCAGGAAGGCGAGCGCAGTGCCCTGCAACTGCCCGGCCTTGGCCGATAGACCGGTCGCCACCGAGAGCACCAGCAGGCCGTGCGCCACCCGCTGACCGAGGGGCGAGCGCTCGGCGTAGTGGGCGTCGGTGTGCAGGGGGTTGTCATCTCCCGACAGCGCCGCGAAGGCCAGGACGTCGGTTTCGCTGATGGTTTTCTCCGGCGTGACGACGGGAGTGGCCTGCGGGTCGAAATCTTCAAAAAACCATCCCATGGGCATGTCCTTTTTATGTTCTTTGATGAGGGGCTATGTCGGCCGGCGCACGATCAGGGCGTCCACCGCGACAAAGCGATTGCCGCGCGCCATCACGGGGTTGAGGTCGATTTCGTCGACGTCGTTGCACAGGTCCATGCACATGCGCGAGAAACGCGCCACCAGATCGGCCAGGGCATCGAGGTCGACGCCCGGATTGCCGCGATAGCCCTGGAGCAGCGGGTAGACCTTCAGTCGCCGCAGCATCGCGGCCGCCTGCGACGGGTCGACCGGCGCCAGCTCGGTCGCGACGTCGCCAAACATCTCGATCAGCACGCCACCCAGGCCCACCATCACGAGGGGGCCGAAGACTGGGTCGCGCTTCATGCCCAGCACGAGTTCGAAATCCCCCTTCTCCATCGGTTGCAACAAGAAGCGGCCAGGGCCCGCGCCGGGCGCATGTTCGCTCAGGGACGCCAGCATCTGGTGAGCCGCCCGCGATACCTCGTCGGCGCTCGCCAGGCTCACCCGAACCAGGCCCAGCTCGGTCTTGTGCGCGATGCCGGGGGCGTCGTACTTCAGCACGAGAGGAAGCGGCATCCCCCTGGCCTGTTGCTCCACCTCTCGCACGCTGGCCGCCACCCGCTCCTGCACAACGGGCAGGCCGTACAGCGCCACCAGTTGTTTCGCCACCTGCTCGGTGATCACCTGCGGTTGCTGCCGAAGCAAGGCAAGCGCGGGCGATGGCGCGCCGGCTGGCGCCCCCACGGCGTGCGTGGGCCGTGGCGTATCGCGCCAGCGATGCCAGTCCTGCCAGGCTGCCAGCGTGCGAAAGCAGCGTTCGGTGTCGCGGAAGAAGCCGATGCGCTCGTCGCGCATGTAGGTGATCGCGCCCGGGCCTTCCAGCCAGTGGGGCAGCCAGACGATGCACACGGGCTTGCCGGCCTCGCGCGCCAGTGCCGACACCACCGGGCAGCGCTTGTCAGCGATGACCTGTCCCGCCGTGACCTGCGGCAGCACCAGCACACCGTAGTGGTCGTCACGCAACATCGCGCGCGCGCAGGCCTCGAACGCCTCGGGGCTGTTGAGCACCTGGCCGGTGATGTCACACGGGTTGTGCGGCGAGCCGAACTCCGGCACGGTGGCGTCCAGCACCGCTTGCGCCTCGGCATGGGGTTGCGGCAGATCGATGCCATGGTTGGCGCCTGCGTCCGCGCACATGATGGCGGCGCCCCCGGATGTGGCCATCACCGCCACCCCCGGTGCCACCGGGGCCGGCGCCTTGGCGAAGAAGTCCGCCATTTCAGTCAGTTCGGCGAGTGAATGTGCCCGCACGAAGCCGCCGCGCCGCATCGCCGCCTCGAAGGCCTGCGACGAGCCCGCCAGGCTGCCTGTGTGCGATTGCGCCGCCGCCGCCGCGGCTTCGCCCACCGCGGTCTTGTAGACGATCACCGGCTTGCCCCGCTCGCGCGCGGCGTCGGCCAGCGCCTGCAGGCGTTCGGCGTCACCGGCCGCTTCGAACACGCAAGCCACGCTGCGGCAGTCGGGGTCCTGCACCAGGTAGTGGGCCAGGTCCAGGACGTCGACGTCGCAGGAATTGCCTGCCGTCAGCAGGTGCGTGTAGGCCATGCCGTTGTGGGCGCCCTGCAGCAAGGCGTAGCCCAAAGCGCCGGACTGGCTGACCAGGCCCACGCGGCCCGGTGGTTTCGGCAGTTGCGCATACCCCATCTGGAACAGCAGGCCCGCGCCGAGGGCCACGTGGGCGATGCCCAGGCAATTGGGCCCGAGGATGCGAAGGCCGCTGTCGCGCGCGATGTCGGCCATCGCGTCCTGCAAGACGATGCGTTCGGACAGGCCTGTTTCGCTGAAGCCCGAGGCGTAAACGATGGCGCCGCCGGCGCCGGCATCGGCCGCCTCGCGCACCGCATCCAGCGCGGCTTGCCAGGGCAAGGCAATGACGACGCAGTCGGGCGCAGCCGGCAGGGCCTTCAGGCTGGCGTGGCAAGGCCGCCCGGCCAGTTCGTCGTAGCGTGGGTTTACTAGGTGGATGTCGCTCTGATAGTGGGCCAGGTTCTCCAACGTGCGGTTGGAAAATGAGCCGGGTTTGGCGCTGGCGCCGACGATGGCGATGCTGCGCGGAGCAATCAGACGGTGCAGTTCGTGCGGCGCGTACAGGCGCCGTTGGGCAGAAGGCATGGGAGCGTTGGTGTCAAAGGGGGTCGATAAGGCGGGCGGCAAACAACGGGCCGTCCTCGTAAGTCAGCACCGCCAGTTCGACCTCGCGGTCAAGGAGTCGGGCGGTGGGCGTGTCACCCAACAGGCGCGTCGCAATGCGCAGGCCGGCCCGCAGGTCGATGATGCCGACCTGATACGGTGCCTCGGCCCCGAACACCTTGGGGGCCGCATGGATGGTGGTGGCGGAATAGACCACGCCACGCGGTTCGATGGCCCGCCACTGCACGCTGCGGTGCCAGCAGTGAGGGCAGAAAGGCTTGGGGGGAAAGGACAGGCGATCGCAGGCCGTGCAGTGTGTGGCCATGAAGCGGCCCTCGTCGAGCCCGCGCCAAAACGCGCTGGTGAAGCTCGACTGCGCCGGAGGGTAGGGGCGCGTGCCAGCCATCGGCAGGCGCGGCATGGCGGGCATTTGTGCGGCATCGCTCATGCGGCGGCCTCCAGGATGTGCACCAGCGCTGCGTTGTAGTTGCCCAGTTCGCAGGCGGCCATGGCAATGGCGGCGTCTGGCACCTGGCGCGCACCCGCGCGTCGGGTCAGCTGCTCGAACAATTCCAGATAGGAATAAAGGGGCGTGATGAAGGGCGGGTGTCCGCGCGCGATCAGACCACCCGAGGTGCAGATGGGAATGCGCCCACCCAGGGCGGTTTCGCCGGCCGCCGCCTGCGCGGCGCCGCGCCCGCGCGGCGTCAGGCCCAGGGCTTCGCTGACAAGGACCTCCACGATGGTGCAGGGCGCATACAACTCCGCGACGTCGATGTCGTCGGCCTGAAGGCCTGCAGCTCGATAGGCCTGGCCGCCGGCGCGCACCGCCGCGTTGAAGGCAATCATGTCGGTCGGCACTTCGGATATCTGGTGAGCGCCTTCGTGATGAAAGCCGCGTCCGATCACGCGTGCGTACGGCTTGCCCAGCGCGCGCGCCACCTCTTCGCTGGCCAGCACGATGCAGGCGGCGCCGTCGGACCGGGGCGGCACCTCGTACAGTCCGAAGGGTTCGACGATGGGGCGCTGTGCGAGCACCTCCTCCAGCGTCACCAACTCCTGGTACTGGGCCAGTGGGTTCAGCGCCGCGTGGCGGCGATTCTTCACCGTCACGCTGGCGATCTCGGCCCGCGTGGCGCCGGTTTCGTGCATGTAGCGCATCGCGTCCATCGCGTACCACGAGATCGGCGTGAAGCCGAATGGCGTGTGGAAGGCGACGTCGCCAGTGGCGCGCATCGAGCGGTTCATGTGCTCAGCGCTGCCGATGGCGGTCTCGAAGTTCACGCCGAGTGCCAGCGCCACGTCCGCGCGCCCGGTCTCGATCATCTGCGCCGCCTGGTCGAACGCGAGTCCCCCGGTCATGCCGTTGCCCACCACCTCCATCACCACGCCATTGCTCGGCAGGCGCAGGTAGTTGGCCATAAAGGTGCCGAAGTAGAGCTGCTGGGTGTAGGGCCGCGGGTGGCACAGCACCATGGCGTCGATGGACTCCTTGCTCACGCCCGCCTGGCCGACGGCCTCAAGCACGCAGGCGGCCAGGACCTCATGTTCCAGCACCTGGAGGTCGAGGCCGGGTGCGGTCTGCACCCGACCACAGGGGATGCCGGCGGCGCCGACGATGGTCACTTGCCTGCTCATCAGATTTCCGCGTCTCTCAGGGTTGCTTGAGCAGGCCGGCTCGCTCGACGAAGCGGCGCTCCTGCTGGTACGCCTCAACGGTCCATTTCGTGTATTGCTCGGTCGAGCGATACCAGGGGACCTGATACAGGTTATCGAGGAGGGCCTTGTTGTCCGGCGTCTCCATCGCGGTCTTGAAGGCGTCGTGCAGCCGCTTGACCACTGCACCCGGCATATTGCGCGGTCCCACCAAGCCGTAGGGCGATGAATAGATGATGTCGTAGCCCAGCTCTTTCGAGGTGGGCACATCGGGCAGGCGGGACAGGCGCTCCGCGTCGAAGATGTTGAGGATCCGCACCTTGCGCGCCTCGGCCTGGGTGATCACGCTGCCGACGTTGTTGAGCGTGACCATCACATGGCCGCCCAGCATGGCCGTGGTGGTTTCGCCACCGCCCTTGAATGGCACGTGCACCGCCTGAAAGCCCGCCTGGTGAGCCAGCGCTTCCATCAGCAGATGCAAGGATGAGCCCTGACCGGGGGTGCCATAGGTAAGCTGCCCCGGGTTTGCCTTGGCCCAGACGATCATGTCCTTCAAGGACTTGAGCGGCGAGTCGTCCCGCACGGCAATCGCGAAGGTGTAGCCGCCCAGGCCGATGATCCAGGTGAATTCGTTGAGCGGGTTCCAGTCCACTGGCTGCATGTGCGGCTGGCGCAGCAGGGACACCGTGCTGGCGGCGACGGTGTAGCCGTCGGGCTTTGCTAGGCGGGCCATCTGGACGGGGCCGATGGTGCCGTTGCCGCCAGGCTTGTTCTCGATGACGATGGATTGCCCCAGGCTACGGGACGCCAGCTCGGCCAACTTGCGGTACTGCGCATCCGTGGGGCCGGCGCTGTACGGCACGACGAGCGTGATCGGGCGAGTGGGGAACTCCTGGGCCATTGACGAACCTGCGGCCGTCAGCAGCAGAGATGCAACGCAAATGTGTCTGCGCAAGGGATTCATATCGTCTCCTTTTGTCGTGGTGGATAGCTCCCTCCTGTTGCGAATGCGCCAAGCAGGGGCAGATGACAGGGGTGTATGTGCAAAGTCTGTGCCATCAGTCTGGCATCCCCAAAATCGCCTTCTCGGCTAAAATACGTCCTCAATGACGACACTGGTATGTCCCGTATGAATGCATCAATGAATAGCGTCTCTCATGAAGACATTGCAAGCGCAAGGGAGTCCGTGGGCATCTGGATGCGCGATCTGGAAACCGGCCAGGAGCAATTGCATGGCACCGCGTGCTTGGCATCCATCCGCCGGCAGGTTCTCCCCGAGCTGGAAAAGTGGCTGCAGCGCGGCCTTGACGCGGGCCTGTTCGCCACCGAAGGCGCCACCCCATTGATCGTCGTGGTCTGGCTGGTGGACTCTGCTCAGGTAATGCTCATCAAGCCCGCGGGAGAAGATGACGCATTGATGCGTTTCATAGCCACAGTGCCGTTCGCAGCACCGGTCCTGAACCATATTCTGACCAGCCCGCACGACGCCATCTCGGTCGTCGATTGTGGCGGCATCATGCGCTACATCAGCCCGACACACGAGCGCTGGCTGGGCCTGCGCTCGGGTGAGGCAGTTGGCCGGCCCGCGCACCAGATCATTCCCAACTCGCGCATGGCGGAAGTTGCCGCTTCCGGCGTCGCGGAGATCGGACAACCTTATTCCGCGGACGGCGTGGCCACCCGCATCGTCAGCCGGATCCCGATCCGGGTCGGAGGAGCGGTCGTGGGTGTCGTGGGACGGACCTTGTTCAAGGGGCCCGAGGTCGTGCAGCGCATGTACCGTGAGGTATCGCGCCTGCAGAACGAAGTCACGCGCTACCAGCGAACCCTGGGCGTGATGGCGCCCGAACCGGAGTCACTGGGCCGGCTCGTCGGGAACAGCGCACCGATGCTCGACCTGAAGAAGGAAATCCGGGTCGTCGCCGAACTCGACGTTCCCGTGCTGATCCTTGGCGAGAGCGGTGTCGGCAAAGAGCTGGTGGCGCAGGCCTTGCATGACTTGAGCCCCCGTCGGAAACAGCAGATGGTCTCGCTGAACCTTGCCGCCTTGCCGGCGAGCCTGCTGGAAGCGGAACTGTTCGGCTACGCGCCAGGCAGTTTCACGGGCAGCCACAAACAGGGGCGTATCGGGAAATTCGAACTCGCCGACAAGAGCACCGTGTTCCTGGACGAGATCGGCGACATTTCTGCAGACATCCAGGTGAAGCTGCTGCGGGTGCTCGAGGACTACACAGTCGAGCGGCTGGGTGAGCACCGCTCCCGCAAGGTCGACTTCCGGCTGGTGGCCGCCACCCACCGGAAAATGGACGACCTCGTCGCTTTGGGACAGTTCCGCCTCGATCTGTTCTACCGCCTTGCCGGCGTGACGCTGCACGTTCCCGGTCTGTCCGAGCGGCTGGAAGACATTCCGGAACTCCTGACCCACTTTATTCAGCAGTTCTGCGCTCGCAATCGCTGGGAAGTGCCAGAAGTCCACCCCGAAGTTGCCCCGTTTCTGGCCCAGCAAGCCTGGCCCGGCAACGTGCGCCAGCTGCGCCAGCGCATTGAGGAGGCCCTGGTCTTCTCGGCGCGGCAGACGCTGGAGCGCCGCCATTTCGAACGCCATGGCGCCAGCCGGCAGCCGCGCGTTCATGCCCCAGCGCTGGCCATGGCGGTGCCTTTGGAGAACCCACTGACCATGACGCAGCACATGCAAAAAGCGGTACGCGAGGCGGTAGAGGCTCACGGTGGCAACAAGCAACGAGCGGCCAGGGCACTCGGCATTTCCCGCTCCCATCTTTACCGACTGCTGGGTGGTTGAGGAAGACCTCAATGCACCGAACTTGAGCCAAGTCGACTAGAATCGATGGAGACAAATGCTTGATTTATTTGATTATTTCTTCAATTTCTCCGAACAAGGCAGATGGCCACGGCAAGAAAATTCAAGGTTAACCCTAGATTTGCTCTTATATGGACGCCTCCCAAGTTGCAAGCGCTTTGTGTGTTGGCCGTATTGGCGGGCTGCATTCTTATATCCGGCCTGTTGACGCAGGCGTTGTTGCCCGCTGGCCCTGATGGGATTCGCTGAGAGGTGCCTTGATCTTCGGATCGAGCTTCGAGAGCTCCGGAGCAAATTCAGGCCCTACCTCTCCCGGTCCAACCTATTCAGCCATCACACATCTTCGCGCTGCCAAACCTCAGGTTCCTTGAGTCGCTACGCAGGTCACGCTGCTGATTGCTGGATCTCTGGTTTGTAGTTCCTGCTGTGGGCAAGCATGGCCCAGATCGTTCGTGCGATCTTGTTCGCCAAAGCAACCACAGCGACGTTCCATGGCCTATCCCGCATCAGGCGTTCAAGCCAAGGCGAATGCTCCTTCTGGCGCGCCATGACCGCCCTGGAACAGTGAATCAACATGGTCCGGAGATATGAGTTCCCCTGTTTACTCATGCCAAGGATGCGCACACGACCGCCCGTGCCAGTGTGCCGAGGCACCACTCCCAGCCAGGCAGCAAACTCTCGGCCAGAGCTGAACTCCTTGGCATCACCCACCGAGGCAACGATCGAGGTCGCGGTCAGCAACCCTACCCCAGGAATCTGCAACAAACGCTCGCAGCGCTCGTCCGATCGCTTGAACGCTTCCAACTTGCGCTCGATCGCATCCACCCGTTCTGAGAGCTGCAGGATCAACTGGTACTGGTCCCGCATCGCTTCAATCGCCATGGCGGGGATCTTGTCCTCCAGGCTGGCGAATGCCTCCGGCAGACGTTTCACGCACCAATGCCGGCCCTCCGGAAGAGCGAATCCCAGCTCGTAGAACACGGCTCGGAGCTGGTGTAGCTGGGCAGTCCTGGCCTTGACCAAGCCGTCCCGCATGGTGTGCAGCGCCAAGATCGCCTGCTGGGCTTCGGTCTTGACCGGCACGAAGCGCATTTCGGGACGCTGCGCTGCCTCCCATATCGCCCGAGCATCGGCCGCATCGTTCTTGTTGCCCTTGACGAACGGCTTGACAAACTTCGTCGCAATGAGTCGCACCTCATGGCCAAGTGCGCGCAACTGGCGCGCCCAGTGATGGGAGCTCCCGCACGCCTCCATCGCAACAACGCAGGGCTGCCGATTGGAGAAGAACGGCACCATCTCTGCTCGCTTGAGCTTCAGCTTGGTGATCTCCCCTGTGTCGGGATCAACCGAATGCAATTGAAAGAAGCGTTTGGCAATATCCAGTCCGATCACAGCGAGCATGGCGGTCTCCTTGGTAGGTGGATGGGACCTCCATCGTGACCGAAAAAGACTCAGGAGGCGTCCATGCCATCCTCGCTGAACTCGCGGCGCGCATCCGCTGCGATTATTTTGCCGCCAGTGCGCGGCACGCTGCCCTCACCCGCCGCCGATCTTGACGTTGCCGCGCTTGATCGGCGTGCCGCTGTCCATGGGCGGCACTTCACAACGCGCCATGCTCGATACCTTCTTCGGTTCGCTCGATTGGCGCTGGGGGGGGTGCGGGCCTGAGGTGCCCGAGCGTCAGATGCCGTTCGAGGCCCTGGACAAGCTGGGCCCTGCCTATCTGCTGGTGCTGGACCGTGGCTACCCGGCGGCGTGCCTGCAGCAGCGCGGCATTCGCTTTTGCACCCGTGGGACAAGGTCAATGGCTTCAAGGCCGTGCGGGACTTCGTGAGAAGCGGGCTGGACCAGGCAACCGTGACCTTGAGGCCTCCCTTCGCGCCGCGATGCGCTGGACTATGGCTGTACGCCCGTTCCCGTCACGGTGCGGCTGGTGCGCCAAGTCACCCCCGAGGGCCAGGTTCGGGTGCTGCTGACCACCCTGCCCGCCGACGCCGTTGCCTGCAACGTGTTCGCCGACCTGTATCACCAGCGCTGGGGTGTGGAGGAGACGTCAAAAGCAAGGCTTAACGGGCTAAGGAAGGTCTGCAAAACACCCGCTGCAGCGTGAGCTGAGACGATGAATTTCGGATGACGATATTGAAGTCGGGTTCGGATGGTTTGCAAAGACGGATTTCGACCTTCTGCGGCCGTTTTGACCTGGCTCGCAGGGCATCGCCCGGGCTGCAGGCGCACTCACCCCTGCAACCTCAAGATCTGCCTGCGCACCATCCACAGATTGCTTAGCGCAAACAGCATCGTGAGGCGCGCTGTGTTCTTGGCCAAGCCCCGGTAGCGCACCTTGGCATGACCGAACTGCTGCTTGATCACGCGAAACGGGTGTTCCACCTTCGCCCGGATGCGCGCCTTGGTCTGCTCCAGTTTGTCCATGATCTCGCCCATGGGCGTGCTCTTGTCGAGCACCTTGCGCTTGCCCGGGCGCATGGCCACGTGCCAGTTCGCATTGATGCCCTGCGTTTCTTCGCGCTTGGCCACACCCTGGTAGCCCGCATCGGCGAACACGTCCGTCTCTTCTCCATGCACCAGCGCGCCGGCCTGTGTCACGTCGTTGACGTTGGCCGCCGTGCCCACCACGCTGTGCACCAGGCCCGAGTCGGCATCCACGCCAATGTGTGCCTTCATGCCGAAGTGCCATTG
>SXGT01280035.1_pt1 | contig 14097 bp, 11 predicted proteins | sample 3176221 | NCBI WGS metagenome assembly SXGT01 (sample SAMN11356862, study PRJNA531348) | freshwater metagenome | isolation source: freshwater sample F1-120 | place: China: Fuxian Lake, Yuxi | collected 2017-12-25 | reverse complement strand
GCGACCTCTTTGCCTAGCCCCTTTCCCATAACGGCTGAAGTCGGAGACAGCATTTCCCTCATGCCAGGTCCCCCCTTGGGGCCTTCGTAGCGGATCACAAGAACATCGCCGGCTTTTACCGTGCCATCCAGAATGGCCTTGAGTGCCAGTTCCTCGCAATCGAAGACGCGCGCCTTGCCGGTGAAGCTCAGACCCTCCTTGCCGGTGATCTTGGCGACAGCGCCTCCGGAGGCCAGGTTGCCGTGCAGGATGACCAGGTGGCTGTCTTTCTTGATGGGGTTGTCCAGTGGACGGATCATGTCCTGACCGGCGGGGTAACCGGGCGCTACCGCCAGGTTTTCGGCCAATGTCTGGCCGGTCACGGTCAGGCAGTCGCCGTGCAAAAGTCCCGCCTCCAGCAGTATCTTCATCAGCGGCTGGATACCGCCGATTTCGACCAGCTCCGCCATGGCGTATCTGCCGCTGGGTTTCAGATCGGCCAGCAAGGGAACCCGCTTGCCGATGCGGGTGAAATCATCCAGGTTGAGATCAAGGCCGCAAGCGTCGGCCATTGCCAGTAAATGCAGTACGGCATTGGTTGAGCCGCCAAGGGCGATGACAATGGTGATGGCGTTCTCGAAGGCTTTCTTGGTCATGATGTCGAGAGGCCGAATGTTGGCCTCCAGCAGCTTCAATACCTGGGCACCAGCTTGTTCACAGTCGCGCTGTTTGTCACTGGAAATAGCCGCCTGCGCGGAGCTTCCTGGCAGGCTCATGCCCAGTGCCTCGATCGCGGAGGCCATGGTATTGGCCGTGTACATGCCGCCGCAAGAGCCGGGGCCGGGAATGGCTTTGGATTCGATGGCCTTGAGTTCGGCGTCATCGATCTTGTCGTTGGCGCGGGCGCCGACCGCCTCGAAGACCGAGACGATGTCGAGTTTCTTTTCGCCGTGACAGCCGGTCAGAATGGTGCCGCCGTAAACGAAGATGGCCGGCCGGTTAAGTCTCGCAATACCGATCATGCACCCTGGCATGTTCTTGTCGCAGCCACCGATCGCAACGATGCCGTCAAAGCCCTGGCAACCGACGACGGTTTCTATGGAGTCGGCAATGACTTCGCGGGATACCAGTGAGTACTTCATCCCCTCAGTTCCCATGGAGATCCCATCGGAGATGGTAATGGTGTTGAAGATTACCGCCTTGCCGCCATGGCCATCGACCCCTTTTGCCGCGTCATCGGCCAGCTTGTTGATGTGCATGTTGCAGGGCGTCACCATGCTCCAGGTCGAGGCGATGCCTACCTGGGGCTTGGCAAAATCCTGATCGGTGAAGCCGACCGCGTGCAGCATGGCGCGGCTGGGTGCGCGCTCCATACCGTCAACGACCTGGGAGGAAAAACGGCGGGTATTGTCCTGGTTATTGCTCATGACTCAAAAATTATTGGGTATCGTTGATTCTTGATGAAAAGAAGCCGCATGCTGGGTTCGGCCTAGAAGGAATTCCACTGACTCCGCCGTCTCACACTGAGTCTGGGTAAAAAAACGCCCAGAAGAATGCCCGCCAGGAGAACGCCCCCGCCGATCAGAAACCAGGCCTGTTTCTGGTCGTCGGTCATTGCATTTTTATCACGCAGGGCCGTTTCCAGTTCCTTTCGCTGGGAGATGACGCTTTCCTGAAGCTGATCCCGCTCTGCCTGGATGCGCAGGACATTGGCGGAAGCCTGACGCACAGCAATCAGTTCGGTCTGGAGTTGATTTACCTCGGCTTGCAGTTGCGGGGCCGTTTTGGGCGGTGCTTCTGGCGCGGTGGCCGCTGGGTCTGTATCCAGCTTCGGGACCGGCGCTTCGCTGGTCATCAAACGGCTTGCAATCCATCCCGTTTCCCCGCTGCCGAGTTCTACCCTGGCATAGCCCAGCCTGGAGTTCAGCTTTAAGACCTTGACGGCGGTTCCCGACTCCAGCGACTTGATGGTTTTGTCTTTCTTCGCTAGGCCGGTTCGGAGCTCAGCGGGTCCGTTGGCGCCGATGTAGAAGGTCTCTGTTTCCGCTTGAGCGGCTTGAAGGATGGTCAGGGCTAACGTGAACAACAAAAAGCGTAGGATAACCATGCTGCTATCTTTCTAAGAATTGAATGGCTCACCGGGAGGTGCCGTTTATGAAGCGTCACCGCCCTGCCGAGCGGGAGCGCAATGGTATCTCAACCCCCTCAAGCCTGCCTAATCGGGCAAGACAATCATCCGGGATCGCGCCGTGTTTGCTGGTGGGGCGGCAGCAAAGGGCGAGGTTTTTCATGGCTTTTCCGTCACCCGGTGGCCATCGAATGCTAAATTACCCGTTTTGTGGCCACCTCTGCGGCCCCGATCTATCTGAAGGATTCTTCTCGCATGAAAATTCTGGTGACCGGTACCGCCGGCTTTATTGGTTCTTCCCTCGCACAGGTTCTGCTCGCCCGTGGCGACGAAGTGATCGGCGTCGATAATGTCAATGATTACTACGACGTCAACCTCAAGGAGGCGCGGCTGGCACGCCTTACGAATCAGGCGGGGTTTACCGAGGTGCGGATTGCATTGGAGGATCGTGAGGCACTGTTTGCCGCCTTTGCCCAGCATCAGCCGCAGCGCGTGGTCAATCTGGCTGCCCAGGCCGGGGTGCGCTATTCGCTGACCAATCCTCATGCTTACATCGATGCGAATCTGGCCGGTTTCTGCAACATCCTCGAAGCCTGCCGCCATCATTCGGTCGAGCATCTGGTGTATGCCTCTTCCAGTTCCGTGTACGGCGCTAACACGAGCATGCCGTTTTCCATTCATCACAATGTCGATCACCCGGTTAGCCTTTACGCGGCGACCAAGAAGGCTAATGAGTTGATGGCCCACACCTACAGCCACCTGTTCAATCTGCCCACTACCGGACTACGCTTTTTTACGGTCTACGGACCTTGGGGGCGGCCGGATATGGCGTTGTTCATGTTTACCCGCCGTATTCTTGATGGGGAGCCGATTGATGTCTTCAATTTCGGCAAACATAAGCGCGATTTCACCTATATCGACGACATTGTGGAGGGCGTAGTGCGTACCCTGGATCGGGTGGCTACTCCCCATCCTGCATGGAGCGGCGACCATCCCGATCCTGGCACCAGCAAGGCACCTTACCGGCTCTACAACATCGGTAATAACGAGCCTGTTGAGTTAATGCGATTTATCGAGGTGATCGAGGACTGTTTGGGCAGGAAGGCTGCAAAGAATTTCCTGCCGATGCAGGATGGCGATGTGCCTGCTACGTTTGCGGATGTCGATGACCTGAAACGCGACGTGGGTTATGCGCCGAAAACCTCCATCGAAACGGGTATCGCCCGGTTCGTCGAGTGGTACAAAGACTATTATGGTCATGCTTGATGGAGCAGGCTGAGGTGTCAATGTCGGGCATGACTCATGCGAAGGTGCCTCTGCTGGGGTTCGCGGCGTTCAGCGGAACAGGCAAGACCACGCTGCTTTCGCTATTGATCCCTCTTCTGAAAACTGATGGCCTGCGGGTTGGGCTGATCAAGCACGCACATCATGCGTTCGAGGTCGACACGCCGGGCAAGGACAGTTTCGAGTTGCGCAAGGCCGGGGCCAGCCCCGTCATGCTGTGCTCATCGCGCCGTCGCGTCATCATGACTGATTATCCGGTGGCGAGGGATCCGTCATTAAACGAAGAGCTGCTTCATCTGAATCAGGCCGGGCTTGATCTCTTGCTGGTCGAAGGGTTCAAGCGCGAGAGTTTTCCCAAGCTGGAGCTGCATCGCCCATCGCTGGGTCATCCGCTACTCTATCCAGGGGATGCGGAGATTATCGGTATTGCAACCGATGCCGGGCTAGCGCCTGCCCCCCCGATTCCCTGTCTGGATATCAATCAGCCCCAGGCCATAGCGGACTTTATTTTGCGTAGATTCCTTCCCGATGCCCGTCGTGTCCTCGATTTGCGATAGTGCCACCGGCCTGCTCAGTCTCGATCAAGCGGTCGAGCGCCTGCTGGAGAACGTGCCACGCATCCGTGGCGAGGAGCGTCTGCCTTCGGCTCAGGCTCTCCGTCGAGTCTTGTCGAGAGATGTCAGCACACCGCTGGATTTGCCCTGTTTTACCAGCTCGGCTATGGATGGTTATGCCGTCCATGCGGGTGAAGCGGTGCCCGGTGCCTCGTTACGCGTGATCGGCACGGCGCTCGCCGGGCGTCCGTTCCCCCGCACACTTGGGCGCGGTGAGTGTGTGCGGATTTTTACCGGTGCTCCTCTTCCGGCGGGAGCCGATGCCGTGATTGTGCAGGAGGAAACCAGCCGGAACGGTGACGCGGTGGTGTTGATGGCCCCCATGCCGCTGAAGCCGGGCGCAAATGTTCGTCACCAAGGCGAAGAGCTGAAAGTTGGCGAACGGCTGCTGCCAGCGAAGAAGCTGTTAGGACCAGCCGATCTGGGTGTATTAGCCGTGGCGGGTTGTGGCGATGTGGATGTTATCCGGCGTCTGCGTGTAGCGTTTCTCGCTACCGGAGATGAATTGGTTGATCCCGGTCAGGCACTGGCGCCGGGGTTTATTTATGAAAGCAATCGCCCCGTACTGCATGCGCTGTTGACCGAGATGGGTATGGAGCCACTGGATTTGGGCCGGGTCGGTGATGACCGCGAATCGATTCATCAGGCGATGTGGCAAGGTGCTGAAAAGGCCGACGTGGTTATCACGACCGGGGGGGCTTCGGTGGGGGAGGCAGATTACATTGTTGATTTGTTGCAGGAGCGAGGCCAGGTGGAATTCTGGAAGGTGGCCATCAAGCCGGGTAAACCGTTCGTGTTTGGCCGCCTGGGCACTACGCCAGTATTTGGCCTGCCAGGTAACCCGGTATCGATGATGGTGACTTTTCTTCAGCTCGCACGTCCGGCATTGCTGCGCATGGCGGGTACAGTGCCGGTGCGTCCTCCGCGCTGGCGGGTCGAATGTCGTCAGCGTCTGCGTAAATCGCCGGGCCGGCTTGAGTTTCAGCGGGGTGTACTTGATTGGCGTGATGGGATGCCAGGCGTCACTGCCCTGGCTGGTCAAGGCAGTCACCGGCTGACTTCCATGAGCCGGGCTGATTGCTTTATTGTGCTCCCTCCGGAATCCACAGGGGTGGAGGCGGGCGAGTTTGTCGATATTGAGCTTTTTGGTTTCCTCTAATGACTGAATCAACATCGGGGATCAAGCCTGAGAGTGTACTGCTGTACTGTCGTCCCGGGTTCGAGAAGGAATGCGCCGCCGACATCATCGAGCAGGCCGGTTTACTGGGTGTCTATGGCTATGTGAAGGCCGATGAAGGCAGCGGATTTGCCCGCTTTATGCCTCAGGGGGACTCGGCTTGCGAGCAGTTGCGACAGAATTTGCGGTTTGGCGATCTGATGTTTGCGCGGCAACTGGTCTACCTCTTCGGCTCTGATCAAGACCTGCCGCCCGAGGATCGCCTGACGCCCCTGATGGAGATTATCCGGGAGTCGGGGCTCCGGTTTTCCGAGCTGTTCCTTGAAACGGCGGACACCAATGAGGCTAAATCCCTCTCGGTTTTTCTGCGTAAATTCGCCACACCGTTGCGCCGCGCACTGGAGCATGAACAGCTTTTGGGTAACCGGCATCTGCCCCGGCTGCATGCCTTTTTCCTCAGTGCCACCTCAGTGTCAGTGGGGTTGTCCAATGTCACTGATGCCTCCCCTTGGCTGATGGGAATCCCGCGACTGAAGTTTCCGAGAGGCGCACCCAGCCGGTCCACGCTTAAGCTGGATGAGGCGTTTCAGGTGTTTGTCCAGCAGCCGGACCAGGATTTACGGCCCGGCATGACGGCGGTAGATCTTGGGGCGGCACCGGGAGGCTGGACTTGGCAGTTGGTGCATCGTCACATTCGGACGATTGCCGTCGACAACGGTGCGCTTGATCCCGTGTTGTTGGATTCAGGCATTGTCGAGCATTTGCGCGTGGACGGATTTCGCTTCCGCCCGGTCAGACCGGTGGACTGGCTGGTGTGCGATATGGTCGAGCAACCCTCCCGGATCGCCGCCCTGATTGGAGACTGGTTAGCCCAGAGGCACTGCAAGTATGCGATTTTCAATCTTAAGCTGCCAATGAAAAAGCGCTATGAGACGGTCCAGCTGTGCCGTGAAATGATCGAGTCTCGTCTGATCCAGGCGAATCGGCATTACACGCTTGAATTCCGCCAGCTGTATCACGATAGGGCGGAAATAACGGGCTATGTGGTGTGTCTGGATGGCTGACGGAACGGGCTTTTTCACGGTTTTTTCGCTGAGTTGGACTATAATCGCGAGCGCTTAGCGATTGTTTTTATTCATTCCCGCCGCAGGCTCCTACCATGACGACAGTTCCCGATGCTGAGTATGACCTCAGTCACCACCATATTTCCAAGCAGTATGACCACGAGTTGCTCGCCATACGCAACCGGGTACTCACCTTGGGCGGGCTGGTCGAAGCGCAGATAGAATCTGCCGTCAATGCGCTGCTGGAAAGCGATATTGAACTGGCCGAACGGGTGATCAGTGATGATTACAAGGTTAATTCGATGGAAGTGGCCATTGATGAGGAATGTACCCAGATTCTGGCGTTGAGACAGCCGGCAGCGAGGGATTTGCGCCTGGTGGTGGCGGTCATCAAAACCATTACAGACCTGGAGCGCATCGGCGATGAGGCTAAGCGAATCGCGCGAATCGCCGTGGATTTGGTCGATCACTTCCCCAAGAGGAATCAACTTACCGACTTGCAGCAGCTCGCGCATCACGCGCGGCAGATGCTGCGTGAGGCGCTGGATGCCTTTGCGCGTATCGACGTGGACGAATCCCTGCGAGTGGTGCAGGAAGATCGCCAGGTGGATCGGGAGTACGAGAGCATCATGCGTCAGCAGATCACTTATATGATGGAAGATCCGCGATCCATTCCGGTATCGCTGAATATCATGTGGGCGGCACGCGCACTGGAGCGTGTGGGCGACCGCGCCTGCAACATCTGCGAATATGTCATCTATTACGCCATGGGCAAAAACATTCGCCATATCAGTATTGATGACGTTGAGCGTGATTTGCGCGCGAATTGAATCGTTTTCGGGTTAAGGTTCTAGGCGAAAGCGGCCAAACGAAGCCCATTTCCTTGCTCCCACTAGTCATTCGAGAACGTCCCAATATGCATCGATTACCTCGTGTCGTCGCCCTGTTCATCTTGTTTATGCTACCAGCGACAGCGGTGTTCTCAGTGGAGTCCTTCACGGTTGAGGATATTCGTATTGAGGGCCTGCAACGCGTAGCTCCGGGCACCGTTTTCAATTATCTGCCGGTCAAGGTGGGAGATGAATTTGATCAGCGCCTATCCTCGGAAAGTATCAAGGCGCTTTTTAAGACCGGTTTTTTCAAGGATGTGCGGCTGGAGCAGGAGGGCGACACACTGGTTGTGATCGTTGAAGAGCGGCCTTCAATATCGAGCGTGCAAATTGAGGGTAATAAGGATATTAGTACTGACGATCTAAAAAAGGCACTCAAGGGGATCGGCCTCATGGAAGGCAAGGTCTTTGATCGCGCAGTGCTGGATAAGGTTGAGCAGGAATTGCGCAGACAGTACTACAGTCGTGGAAAATACGGCGTGACTATTGAGTCGAGCGTCACTGATCAGCCGAGAAATCGTGTAGCCATCAACATCACCATTTCCGAAGGCAAGGTGGCGACGATCGAGCAAATCAATATTGTGGGAAATAACGCCTTCACGGATGAGGAGTTATTAAGTCAGTTCGAGCTAAGCACGGGGAATCTATTGTCTTTTTATACCAAGGACGATCAGTACTCCAAGCAGAAGCTATCCGCTGACCTTGAAAGACTGAGGTCGTTTTATCTGGATCGTGGCTATATCAATTCTCAGATTGAATCTACGCAGGTGGCCATGACCCCGGATAAGAAAGAAATGTACCTGACGGTCAACATCAAGGAAGGCGAGGTGTACAAGGTCAGTGAAGCTAAGGTCACAGGCAAGCTGATCATCCGGCCAGAAGAAATCACGCCACTGGTTGCGATAGGGCCTGGCGACACGTTTTCCCGCCGTTTGGCAACCGAAACCCAAAAAGCCATTTCAGACCGCTTGGGTGACGAGGGCTACATATTTGCGAACGTGAATATGGTTCCAGAGATCAATGAGGAGAGCAAAACCGTTGGTATGACTTTCTTTGTTGACCCCGGTAAGCAGGTCTACGTGCGCCGGGTGACTTTCCGGGGAAATACTCGAACCCGGGATGAAGTATTGCGTCGCGAGATGCGACAGATGGAGTCTGCCTGGGCCTCCAGTACCAAGATTGAGCGATCCAAGACGCGTCTCGAACGATTGGGGTATTTCCAGGAAATCAATGTGGAGACGCCGGCGGTTCCAGGAACTTCTGATCAGATTGATGTGAATTACAATATTGTCGAGAAATCTTCCGGCAACATCATGGCGGGTGTGGGCTACTCTCAGCAGCAGGGCATCATATTTAATGCGAATGTTACTCAGGACAATGTTTTTGGTACGGGTAAGCGGGTAGGTTTCAACTTCAATAATAGCCGTATCAACACCATTTACCAGGCTAGCTATTTCAATCCCTACACCACGCTTGATGGGGTAAGTACTGGTTTTGATTTGTCGTACCGTAAGATGGATGCTTATGTCATTAATCTGGCAAACTACGCAACGGATACCGGTCAGGTAGGTACCAATCTAGGTATACCTTTGAGTGAGTTTGACAGTATCCGCTTCAATCTGGATTATGACTATACCAATCTCCGGGTGAGTAACCAGTCATCGCGGGAGATTCTGAGGTACATTGATCATTACACGACAGTACCCCCCGATAGCTCCTATGGATTTAGCTATGTTCCAATCGCGGTGGGCTATGTGCATGACACCTTGAATAGGGCGATATTTCCTACGGATGGTGGGGCGGAACGGCTGTCATTTCTGGGGACACCCCCGGTTTTTGGGAAGGACAGTGTCAACTTCTACAAAGCGAGTGCCAAGACCCAGCATTATTTCCCTGTGGCTAAAGATTTGACGCTGATGGTGATGGCCGAAGTGGCCTATGGTGGCAGCTATGACGACACCCCAGGGCTACCCTTCTGGGAAAACTATTTCGCGGGTGGTCCACAGGTCATGCGTGGTTTTTATCCCAGCTCCCTGGGGCCTCGTACCCTGCCTAATTCGCTGGGTGCGGGTGGCGGTCTGTCCCTGGGCGGTTCCAGCAAGATTGTGAGTTCTTTTGAGTTGCTGGCACCTATCCCGTTTTTGACGGACAGCAAAAATATGCGCATCGGGGCTTTCGTGGATATCGGCAATGTCTACTGTAATGCCTTTGAGGTCGCATCCCCCAAAGCCATAACAGAGGGCGGCGGCACCCCTTGTTTTGCGGAGGCCAAGGGCGACTTTCTGCGCTACTCACCCGGCCTGCTTGCGCGGTGGCTTTCCCCCTTTGGTGCGCTGGGTGTCAGCGTAGCCAGGCCACTCAACACGGTTCAGGGTGACCGCATACAGATGTTCCAGTTTTCCTTCGGCCAGGCGTTTTAAGCTGCCCCCGGACGCTTTTTCCAAAACCCATGGGAGCCGGCCGACTGGGCCGATCCCGTCACCCGGCCTGGCGGTACAGGCCCAACCGGTCGATGACTTCGAGTACGGTATCCGGGGTCAGGTTGCGGGCGCTCTGACTGCTGGCTATCAGGCAGCGGATACGGCTGGCGGAAATGTCCAGTTGCGTGACATTCACGAAATGGATGAGGCCCGAGGGGCGGTCGCGTAAATCGGCGGCTTGGCGGGTCAGTCTTCGATCCTGTTCGCGCACCAGTTCCGTGGGCCACTCCGGCTCGAATCCGGGACGACGCATGACCGCCACGTGAGCCAGTTCAAGCAGGGTCTCCCAACGCCGCCAGCGCGGCAGCCCGAGAAAGGCATCCAGGCCAACGATGAGTAGCAGCGGGATGGTGCTGCCGATTTCCTCTCGTAGCGAGATAAGCGTGTCGACCATGAAGGAAGGACCGGAACGCTCCAGTTCCCGGGTGTCGATGCGGGTGTCGGCAGCTGCATCCGGCAGAGCCGCCCGCAGCATGGCAAGCCGCTGCTCCGGGGTTGCGCCCGGGGTGTCCCGGTGTGCCGGAATTTGACACGGGACAAATCGGAGTTCAGTTAGCCCCAGGGTTTCCCTGACCTCCAGTGCCGTTCGCAGGTGTCCGTAATGGACGGGATCAAAGGTGCCGCCGTAGATCCCGATCATGTTGCGTCTGCGGCGTGCTAGTCCCGAATGTGACCGTCGCCCAGCACCACGAACTTCTGTGAGGTCAGCCCTTCCAGACCAACCGGCCCCCGGGCATGCAGTTTGTCGGTGGAAATGCCGATTTCAGCGCCCAGACCGTACTCAAAGCCATCAGCAAACCGTGTCGAGGCATTCACCATCACGGAGCTGGAATCGACTTCCCGGAGAAACCGCCGGGCGCGGGAGTAATCTTCGGTCACGATGGATTCGGTGTGGCCGGAACTGTGCTGGTCGATGTGATCCATGGCCTCATCCATGTCAGCCACGACTCGTACCGACAGGATGGGAGCCAGGTACTCGGTGTCCCAATCTTCGGCGGTGGCTGCCGATGCTTCAGGGATAATCTCGCAAGTTTTTGGACAGCCGCGCAGCGACACGCCTTTCTCCATCAGCTGTTTCGCCAGTTCTGGCAGGATGATCGGTGCAATGCGATGGGCTACCAGCAGGGTTTCCATGGCATTGCAGACGCCATAGCGCTGGGTTTTGGCGTTGATCGCGATGCGCTGTGCCTTATCCAGGTCGCAGTGATCATCGATGTAGACATGGCAGATACCGTCGAGATGCTTGATGACGGGAATGCGTGATTCCGCAATGATGCGCTCGATAAGCCCTTTACCGCCCCGTGGCACGATCACGTCGATACAGTCGTCCAGTTTGAGCAATTCGCCTACGGCGGCCCGGTCGGTGGTGGAGATCAGTTGCACGGCGTCGGCAGGAAGCCCGCCCGCTTCGAGGCCAGACCGGATGCAGATCGCAATGGCTCTGTTGGAGTGGATGGATTCTGAGCCGCCACGAAGGATGCAGGCATTGCCAGACTTCAGGCAGAGAGCGGCCGCATCGGCAGTGACGATCGGGCGCGACTCAAAAATGATGCCAATGACGCCCAGCGGCACTCGCATGCGGCCTACCTGAATGCCGGATGGCCGATAGGTCAGCTGGGTGATTTCGCCAACCGGATCAGGCAGCGCGGCGACCTGTCTGACGCCATCTGCCATGGCGCTGATGCGGACTGGCGTTAACTCCAGCCGCTCCAGCATGGCGCTATCGAGTTGATTCTGCCGCCCCGCCTCAAGATCCTTCTGGTTTTCACTGATCAGCGTGGCGGCGCCTGCCTCCAGGGCTTCTGCAATGGCGAGTAGTGCCTGATTTTTAGCGGCGGTGTCGGCGCGACTGATAAAGCGTGCTGCCTTTCTGGCGTTTTCTCCAATACCGCGCAGGGTGAATTTCAATGAGTCTGGCATGGCCAATGTCCAAATTAATGTCGAGTGGTGGGAAGTGAGGGTGTTTGGGGTTTCACCAAGCTCACGCAAATTTCCAGCAAGGCATTCCATTCATCGCCCGGTACCATACCCTTGATGATGCGGTCGGCTCGCCCGGAAAGCACGAGACCTTGATGGATGGTGCCCTGATTCAGGCGCTGCAAAGCTTGGGTAACCGCCGTTTTTCGGCTGTCCCATAAGCGATGTTTGCTGAACAGGGATTCTGCCGAAACACCTGCTCTCAGCTCCGCCTTCAGGGTATTGAGCAAGCGCAGTTCCCGGGCCAGTGCCCAGAGAACAACGGCAGCGGCAACGCCTTCGTCCTTGAGCCCCATCAACACGCGAAATGCCTTGTTGATCTGGCCTTTGAGTACTTGTTCCGTCAGGTCAAAGACATCGTAACGGGCGCTATCAGCCACCGACTTCAAAATCTGATCATCGGTCAATTGACCGGCACCGTACAGAATGTGTAATTTTTCGATTTCCTGCGCCGCTGCCAGCAGGTTACCCTCGACGCGGGCCGCGAGCAGCCGCAAACCAGATCGGTCAGGCAATAGCCCGCGAGCATTCAGCCGTCCGTCTAACCAGCGTAGCAGCTTCTCACCCGTCAACGGCCAGACCTGCATCACCACGCCGAGCCGTTCCAGCGCCTGATACCATCGGACTTTCTGGTCGTTGGCGGTCAGCTTGGGCAGACTGGCCAGCAGGATCGCATCCTCCGGTGGTTGTTCGGCAAAATGCAGGAGCGCCTCCACGCCGGACTTTTCGGGTTTCGTGGACAGGCGAAGGTCCAGGATTCGGGGCTCACCAAACAGGGAGTAGGAGTCGGCCGCCGCCCTGAAAGTCCCCCAGTCGAAGCCTGCGTCCACGTAAAAACTCTCGCGACTGGTGTAGCCCCGCGTTTTGCCGGCTTGCCGGATCGCATCGGCGGCCTCCAGTAATTGCAGGGGCTCGTCGCCGCTTAGAACATAGGCTCGGGCCAAGCCGCTCCTGAGGTGCTGCCCGAGCTGTTCCGGGTAAATCTTCACGAAGGCGCCGCCATTTTTTCACGGAGGCTGAAGACGACCTGCCGAAGCAGCGTTTGCGCCGCTTCCTTTTCCATCTCCGTGCGCATCTGGGCTTCCTCCAGCCCTTGTCCGAGAGGCGAGCCCTGGGTGTTGAAGTATTCCCGGCGGACCAGGAGTTCCTTTTCGGGTATCAGAATATCGCCCTTGGGATTTTGGACCTCATAAAGCACGCGAAACGTCAGGTCGAACATGTTGGCGCGCCCTACCGCACTCAGGGTGATGGGCCGTCTCAGGTGCTTGACCTGGATGACATTGACGATGGCGTTTGCCTCGGTGGGTTTGACCGCCATGATCCCACCCCCGGCAGTCAGGATCTGGCGGAAGTCGGCATAGAAGGGATTGCCCTTGCCAACACCCGTCATGAACAGCGTTTTTTCCTGGGTGGAACCGGGAATGTCCCCGCGCACATGGAACCCGCAGCCGCTTAGCAATAACAGGCAGGCGAGGACACTGCCGATTTTGTGGTGAGTAAGAGGGGTCATGTTCAAACGACGATATTGACCAGCTTGCGAGGAACCACGATGACTTTTTTGGGCGGCTTCCCTTCCAGGAACCGCTGTACGTTTTCGTCCGCCAGGGCGGCGGACTGGATCTGCTCAGGGGTTGCATCCACTGCTAGATTGATTTTTCCGCGTAGTTTGCCATTGACCTGAATGACGTAGTCCAGGCTGTCCTGTGCCAGGGCGGATGGGTCGAAAACCGGCCACGCCACCGTGGCGACAATCTCATCATGGCCCAGTGCCTGCCAGAGGTGATGGGCGATATGGGGCACGATCGGAGCCAGCATCAAGGTGACCAGTTCAAAGGCTTCATGGCGGATCGCCCGTCCCTGCGCGGTGTCGTCGCTGAACTTTGACAGGGCGTTGAGCAATTCCATGTTGGCGGCGATGGCCGTGTTGAAGGTGAAACGCCGGCCCATGTCATCAGTCACCTTGCGCAGAGTTTCATGAACCTGTCGGCGCAGCGTCTTTTGCGCCTCGTTAAGCTGGTTCTTGTCCAGTGCCGGTGCCGGTGCCGGGCTTTCATTCACATGGTGGGCGACCTGTTTCCATAGCCGCTTGAGGAAGCGGAATCCGCCTTCCACCCCGGAATCAGACCATTCCAGGGACTGTTCGGGCGGCGCGGCAAACATGGTGAACAGCCTCACTGTATCGGCACCATAGCGGCTGACCAGGTGTTCCGGGTCCACGCCATTATTCTTGGATTTGGACATTTTTTCGATGCCGCCGACCTTGACGGGCTGGCCATCGGCTTTCAGTACCGCACAGGTAATCCGGCCTTTTTCGTCCGTGCTGATATCCACTTCGGTGGGGCCGGCATAAGCTTTCTTGCCGTGTTCCTCACGAAAGAAGGTGGGTGCCACCACCATTCCTTGCGTCAGCAGGTTGGCGAAGGGCTCGTCGCACTGTAACAGCCCGGCATCGCGCAGCAGCTTGTGATAGAAGCGCGAGTAGAGGAGGTGCAGGCTGGCGTGTT
>SXGT01797607.1_pt1 | contig 14098 bp, 8 predicted proteins | sample 3176221 | NCBI WGS metagenome assembly SXGT01 (sample SAMN11356862, study PRJNA531348) | freshwater metagenome | isolation source: freshwater sample F1-120 | place: China: Fuxian Lake, Yuxi | collected 2017-12-25 | reverse complement strand
GACGTCGATCATCATGACGCAGAAGGGGTGCGGGTTGCGTGCTGCGCGTTGCGCCTCTTGCTCGATGGCGATGTCAAAGGAGCGCCGATTGCGGATGCCGGTCAGGGCGTCGACGGTGGCGAGGCGCTCCAGCTCGGCGCTGGTCTGCGAGAGTCGGGCGTGCACCTGCTCGAGCTCGCTGTGTTTGCGCTCCAACTCTGCCGTGCGCTCCGCGACCTTGGCTTCTAGCCCCTGCGTGTAGGCCTCCAGCTCGTCTGCCATGGCGTTGAAGTCGTCGCCCAAGCGCCCGAGCTCATCGCGACTGGGCACCCAGGCCCGCGCCCCGCGTTGGCCGCGGCGAATCTCGGCGGCGGCGCGCGCCAGCTCGTCGATCGGCTCAACCATGAGCTGTCGCAGCGAGAGCCCGACGATGGCGGCCAGCTGCAACCAGACCAACAGCGCCAGACCGGCGATGACGAAGCCGGTCGAGCGGGCGCTGCGGTCAACCGCCGTGATGTCGAAGGTGCCGACGAGCGTGCCCCAACGCAGGCCGCTGACGGCGGGGACGGCGACGTCGACCAGCAACGTGCCGTCGTGCCCACGCCGCTGGCGCCACCTGCTCGTCTCGCCTGCGATGGCGTCGCGCGTAAATGCGGCGAGCGCGGCGACCTCGTGGGCCGCGTGGCTGGTGCTGCCCGGTGATGCGCTGACAGGGAGATCGCCGCCAGGATCGACGAAGCCGCCGCTGCCCGAGCGGGCCACCAAGGCGCCGCTGTGGTCGTGGACCGACACCTCACGCAGGCGGATTGGATCGCGCTCATCGCCCACAGCGCCGCTCAGGTCGAGGTCGAGCCGATCGAGCGCCAGGACGGCGAGGTTGCGCGCGGTGGGCTGGCTCAGCGTGCGCAGGTAGGCGTGCGCGGCCTCGCGGGCGGCAGCGCGGGCGCTCTCGCGCCACTCGTGCATGACGATGAGCCCGGCGACAGCGACGACAGCAAACACAGGCAGCGCCGAGAGCACCACCACCCGCATGCCGAGGCTGGTGCCGAAAAGATCGAGCCAGCGCGGCATCCGTCGGGGCGCGTTCGGGCGCGGCGCGGCGGGGTCGGCGGTCACGGCTGCTCCCCGTGGCTCGGGGTCGCCGAGGTCGGCGCGGTTACTGGGCTGGCCGGGGCAGGCAGGTCTTGCACCCAGCTCGACCAGCGCAGCGACCGCAGCTGACGCCAGCTGGCGCGCAGGCGTTCGTAGCGCGACGGGTCGGTGGCGGTCCAGCCTGTCATGCCGCGCGACCGGCGCAGCACCTCTCGGCCGCGCGCGTTGCGGGTGTCGAGCATGCCGAGGGCGGCGGCGATGCGCTGGGCGGTCGACTCCGACAGCTTCGGCGACACGCAGACCGCGTCGTAGGGCAACCGGCCGGCCTTGTAGAGCAGGCGCAGGTTGCCGGGCCCGAGCGACTCCCCGGTGCGCGCGCTGTGCAGCGTGCCGGAGCTGACCGCGGCGACGTCGGCCTTGCCATCGAGGACAGCCTGCAACGTCGCCTCGTGGCTGCCGAGGAATTGGACGTCAAGGTCGCGCTCCGGGTCAACGCCGTGCTCACGCAAAGCCAGGTAGGGCAACAGAAACCCGGAGGCGGAATTGCGATCGACGAGCGCCAGGCGCGCCTTGGCGCCGCGACCATTGCCGCGCGGCCGCAGATCGCGGAGGTGCTGCAGCTCGCTGTCGGTGCGCACCACGAGGAACGACGAGTAGCTGTCGGTGCCGAACGACGTCGAGGACGCGATGAGGCGCAGGTTCGGCAGCTGCTCCTGCGCCTTGACGTAGGACAGCGGCGAGAGCTGCATGATCTCGAGGTCACCGCGTACCGCGAGGTCGATCAGGTGCTGGTAGTCACGCGCGACGACGAAGCGAACCGGCACGCCCAGGCTCTCGCCCAGGGCGACGGCGATGGCAGCGAACACCTCGCGTGTCCCCTCGTCGCCGAGGTAGGGCGTGGCGCCAAAACGCAGCTCGCTGCGGCCATCGAGCTCGCCCGGGCTGAGTTTTGCGGTAATGGCGCTCAGCAGCGGCTGCGGGGCCTCTCCAGATGCGGCGAAGACGCCCTCGCCGTCACCATCGCCGCAAGCGCAGAGGCCAAGCGACAGCGCCAGCGCCAGCGCCAGCGCCCTGAGAGACGGCGCCCTGAGAGACGGCGCCCAGGTGAGGCGCAGCCGCGGGCTCTGCGCTGCTGGCGTGGGTTCGCGCGGGCGCTCGTTGCCGGCGTCTTGGCGCCGCGGCGACGTAGATGCGCCCATCGCGGACGTAGATCGGCGATCGCTGGCCAAGAGACCTCCTTCGCGCAGGATCGCTGGCGCTCGACGCGGGGTCAACTGCGCCGGGCGCGCCCGGACTTGGTGGGCGTCGTTCGTGACACGCGAGGCCGTCGCCTCATCACCTCGGCGCGACCATGCAGACGGTTCGGCGTCGCCCTGCCCTTGCCGCCGTCGCGCTGATGTCGCATCCTGCTCGCCATGAGCGCCGCTCCGCAGACCGCGATGCCAAGAGCCGATCCGCAGGCAGAGCAGGAGCGCCGCCTCGACATCGCGCAGCGACTGGACGCGCTGATCTCCGGACGCGGCGGCCACGCGTCGGAGGCGGGCGCAGCGGCTGGGCTCGCGGCCCAGTTGTTGGCGCGCTGGCGCCGCGTCGGTCCGGAGCCGCTCAGCTTTGAGGCGACCAAGGCGCGCCTGGGTGAGGCGCCCATCGGCGAGATCGGGTTCGATCTCGACGGCCGGTGGTGGCTGGCTCGCAGCGCCGGCCTCAGCTCGCTGCGGCCAGAGAGCTTTGCGACGGCCCTTGACGTGCTGGCGCTGACCGAGGCGATCGCGGCGCTACAGCCAGTCGATGGGTCGATCCGCGCCTTTCGCGTCGCCCTCGCCACTGGGGCCTTCGCGGGCTGGGCCCTCGCGCTGGTGCCGCCTGCGTGGCGGCTGCCGAGCCGTCATGGCATCGGCCTGCAAGGGAGGAGCGCCATCGACGCCCGGCGCGCCGCGGGCGTGGCGCAGCTCCTAGCGCTGGCGACGGAGACCCCCCTGGTCGTGAGCGCTGACGCCGCCAATCGCGGCAACCTGCGGGCGATGCGAACAGGGCTGGACGCCGCCGCCTTCTGGCTGCAGGCCGAGGCCGCCTGCCTCGACGGCGATGAGGCGCGACGGGCGATGTTGCCCCCCCTCCAGCACGCCCAGTGGTTGTCCCGCGCCGCCCGCGAGGGTCCGACCTTGGGGCTCGGCGCGACGCTCGCTGCCCTGCGCCGCAGCGGCGGGACCTACTGCGTCGCGCTCGATCGCGCCTTGCAGCCGCGGGCGCTGGCGCGGGAGGTGGGGCGGCGGGTGCGGCTCGATGGCCAGACGCTCGGCGAGATCGAGGCCCTGCTGAAGGCTGGCGATGCCTGGGCCGGCGGACTCGCCAGCGGCTTGTTGGAGCGCGGCCGCGGCGACGAGCGCAGCGTGCAGGCGCTTCAGGCCATCGTCGCGCGCTTTGGCCTCGACCAGCTGTGGGAGCTCGCCGGCCTGGAGGGAATCGACGAGCCGGCGGCCAGATCGCTGGCGGTCGTCATGCGCGAGGCCAACGCCGCGCCGCAAGTCTGGGCCGATCTGGTCGGCGTCGCGCCGTCGCGGGTGGCGGCGCGGATCCTGTCCTCGGCCCCGGCCTCGCTGCTGCAGCGGTTCGGCCCGCCGCTGCGCCGAGCGATGCGCGACCGCGGCGCCGAAGAGAGCGCGCCGCTGATCGAGGCCTTGCTGCGCACCGAACAGCGCGAGGCGACGCGCGTGGTCGTCGAAGCGCTCATCGAGAGCCGGGGCGTCGGCTGGGCTGGCCGCCTGGTCCCAGACGTGCTGCAGGCCGCCGTCCACCATGGCCTCGGCAAGCCGATGCTGCTGCCGCTCTTCCTCGATCGCGACGTCGACGTGAAGCTGCGGCTGCTGGTCCTGCGCGCATTGCATAGCGAACCGGCCACGCTCGAGGAGGCCGTCAAATTCCGCGTGTCCGAGGTGATGGAGCCGCGCGAGCTGCTGGATCGCATCAAGGCCGCGCGCAAGGCGCAGAAGGGCTGACATGGCCGGCAACCGTCAAGACGATGGCGACGCGCAGGCCGCAACGGCAGATGACCTGTTGTCGCTGCTCGACGCCGCGGCCACGCCGATGGCCCCAGGGGCGCTGACGGCGTCCGGCCGGCCGCAGCCACCGGCGCAGCTGCGACCGGGAACCATCACGCTCGCCGATGACGAGGCGACCAGCCATGACCTCGCGGACGCGATGGCAGAGGCGCTGGCCGCGGTCTCGAGCCCATCGGCGCGACGGGCCAACGCCGCCGACCGGTCAGGCCTGCGCCAGTCTGACGAGCTGCCGAGGCTAGCGAGCGCGCTGCCGCAGACGCTCGCCGCCGCGCTGCGCCCGCCGCCGCCGCGAGCCGATGGCCGGGTGCCGTCTGGCGGCTATGCGACCGAGGTGGTCGTCGCTGTTCGGCCAGATGAGGCCGTCCGCCGGGCGGCGCTCGTCGAGGCGACGACCCGCGACTTGGGCGCGGCTATGCTGGAGGCCGCCAACGCGGTCTCGTCCGCCAAGGGCGCAGCGGCGGCCTCAGCGAAGGCGTCGGTCGCCGCTTCGACGAGCGACAGCGGCGACGCTCACCGCGGCGACGGTCCCGGCGACGATGACAGCCTTTTCCTGACTGCCGCCGACGCGCCTCGGGCCGGGCGCTCCGCGAAGGCCCCGGAGCCAGTGGCGCCAACGCCGACCACGCCTGCGCCTAGCGCGGCCACCGTCGCAGAGGAGGCAGACGACGCCGCCAGCAAAGTGGGGGCAGCGGCAGCGCTCGACGCTCGACGCGCCGCGGGTGCCGAGGCCGTGCTGCGGCTCTCGGAGCTGCTGACCGTCTGCCTCGCGCCGTCGGCCGACGTGCAGGCCTTGCGCGCCAGCGCCCAGGCGGCGGCCCGCACGACGTCGGCGCTGTCGCCACCCTTTGAGCTGCGGCTGCTGGCGCGCAACGCCTGGCTCGACGGCGTCTGGCTGCCGCTGGACGCCGCGTCGGCGCGCGGCGCCGACATCTTGTCGCAGGTGCTCGCCGGCGTCGGCCGATCGCTGATTCGGATCGAGTCGGCCTTGGCGCCAGGCGAGCTCGCCGAACGGATGCGGGTGCTGGCCTTGGCGCTGCAGGGCGGCGACCAGGCGGCGCTCGATCGGCCAGCGTCGTTGCAGATCCTGGCCAGCGACGCTCGACCGGATCCCGAGGGCCTCGCCTTCGCGACGGTCGACGCCCTCGTCGCCCTGGCCGAGGCGCTGGCGGAGGCCCCAGGTCGCTGGCCGCTGGCTGAGGTCGCCGAGGCGCTCGACGCCCTCGAGGAGGCGCTGGATGTGCGCGCCGGCGGCGTGCTGCGGGCGATCGCGCTCGGCCACGCCGCGGCTTCGGTCCCGCGCCACGCCGTCGAGGCGGCGATCCTGGCCGTGCACGCGCTGCGTGCCCTGGACGGATCGGTGCAGACCCGGCAGGCCGTGGCCCACGTCGTCCTCGGCCTCGGCCTGACCGGCACCCAGGGCGGGCTGCCGCCGGGGGTCGAGGAGGCAGCGGCGCTGTTCCTGGCCCGCATCGGCGACGCCCAGCCGCACGAGAAGCTCGACCCGACGACGCTGCGGGTGTTGGCGCTGACCGGCTGGCTGGCCTCTGGCCGCGACGGTGGCGACAGCGCAGGCCCCGATCGGCTGGCCCGCCTGCTGCACAAGCTGGTCCTGCGCCGCGCCGGAGATGGCCGGACCTCCCGCCCGTTCACCGAGCTGGTCGGCGACGAGGTGGAGGATGAGCGGGTCGGGCTTTGGGCGCGGGCGCTGGTGGCTTGCGTCGGCAGCATGGCGCCGGGCGCGGTCGTCCGCGACGGCGGCCAGAGCGGCGTCATCGTCGAGTCTGCGGCGGGCGGCATGCTGCTGCAGACGCTGGCCGGCGTCAGCGCCGCCAAGGACGCGCACCCCGTCGCGACACGCTCCTGAGCGCGACCACCCCCGCAGCCGCCGCGTCTTCAGACCCGGCCGCGACGCCCGCGGTCGACGGCCGCATGTTCACGCCCGACTTCGTGCGCATCGTCGTCGCCCACACCCTGTCGTCGCTCGGCTGGAGCTCCATGCTCCTGCTGCCCGTGTACCTCGACCACATCGGCGCCAACCGGGCGCGGATCGGCGAGAGTATGGGCTCCGCGGCCATCGCCGGCTTGCTGGTGCGGCCGCTGGTCGGCGTCGGCCTCGACCGCTGGGGGCGCAAGAAGGTGATCGCCGTCGGCGGCTGCCTCCAAGCCCTGGCCATGGTCCTGGTGTGGTGGATCGATCGGCCTGACGGCGTCGCCTGGGCCTCACGGGTGGCCTTTGGCCTCGGCGCCGCCGCCGCGTTCACCGGCTACTTCACGCTGGTGACGGATCTGGTCCCGCCGACGCGGCGCACCGAAGGCATCGCGCTGTTCGGCATCTCGGGCTTGTTGCCGCTCTGGATCAACCCGCTGCTGACGCGGGTCGGCGTCTCGGCCGAGGAGGTGCGCTGGGTGGTGCCGATCGCCGCCAGCGCCGTGCTCTGCTCGCTGTGGCCGCTGTCGCGCATCCGCGAGCGACCACGCACCGCCGCCGACGCGCTGCCGCCGCTCCGAACGCTGGCGCGCGCCCTGGGCCGTCGCCCCTTGTGGTCGGCGTGGCTCGCCACCTTCGCCTTCGCCGCGCTGGTAGTGCTCTTCCAGGCCTTCGCCACGGTGACGGCGGCGGCGCGCGGCCTGCCGATCCCGACCGATGTCTGGCTGACGTACGGCGGCGGCGCGGTGGCCATTCGCCTCGTCGGCGCCAAGCTCCCAGACCGCGTGGGCACGCACAACCTCGTCGCGCCGGCCATGGCGGTCCTCGCCTTTGGCGCGCTGGCGCTGGCCGCAGCGGAGAGCCACTCCGGCCTCTTGCTGGCGGGCCTGCTCGGCGGCATCGGCCACGGGCTGGGCTTTCCGGTGCTGACCAGCCAGGTCGCCAGCCGCTGCCCGGCGGCCGTGCGAGGCTCGGCGCTGTCGGTGTTCACGGGCCTGTGGGACGTCGCGTTCTTGGTGGCACCGGCGGCGCTAGGACGGCTCGCTGACGCCCACTCCGACGCGGCGATGTTGGCGGCGGCGGCGGCGCTGGCGGCTTTGGCGCTGCTGATCTGGGCCGGCCTGGAGGCGCGCTACGGCGGCCGGGCGGCGCTGCCAAGGTCGGCAGGCTGAGCGCAGGCACCGCCGGCTGATGGCGCGTCGCGTCGTCGGGCGAGCGCGGCAGAGGACCCAATCGGCGACGGGCACAGGGCCTAGGCCTTCCACCGTTCGTGGCCGGCCAAATCCAGGTCCCAGCGAGCGCCGAGCGTTTCAAGTTCTTCAATGGCTTGGTCGAGCCAGACGTTGCGCTGCGGGTCGCTCTTCGGCAGGTAGCGGCCGAGCTCTCGCTTGGCCAGCGCCGATTCCCACGGCATATTCAGCTTGTCGCAGGTCGCAACGCAGCGCTGCCACAGCTGGGCTGCCTTGGCGGGTTGACCTGCTTGCTGTTCAAATACGCCGTCCCACAGCAACGCCTGCGGTCGGCCAAACGGAAACGCGCCGCCAAACCGCCGCAGGGCTAGGCAGCCGATCGCCGCCTTGGCGCGCAGCAGCGCCGCTTCGGGCGATCTGGGCGGGGCCTTGGACCACAGCAACAGGAAGGTCTCGGCCACGGCCGCCAGCGCGTGCTGCACCCAGTAGGCGACCGGACGCTTCTGAATGTAGGGCAGCAGCCCGTCGGCCAGCTCCAGGGCGCCTTTGGCGTCGCCGCGGCGGGCCCGCGCCAGGGCTTCGATGCCGTTGGCCCACAAGACTTCGCTCTTGGTGGCGTTCTTGGCGACCCAGTCGGCAATCTGGGCGTACTGCGCGCTCGCATCTTCTGCGGTGCCGGTGCGGGCATGTACGGCAGCGGTCATCAGGGTGGCCCAGGCCTGGATCTGCACGTTGTTGCTGAAGTGCGCGCTCGACTTCATGCTCTCAAAGTTGGTTTGCGCCTCGCGGTAGCGCCCCGCGAAGAACAGCGTGATGCCGTGCACGCCGAGCGCCTCTACGCGCAATCGGCGGTCGCCAAAGGTGCGCGCGACGTCGGCGGCGCGCTGCAGCTTGCGCTCGGCGCCCGGCCACTTGGCGTCGTACAAGTCGACGATGGCGACCCGCGACAGCACGTAGGCCAGCGCGGCGTTGGCGCCGTCGGCCCGCTCGGTCACTTCGATGGCGCGCGCTGCCCAATGGCTGGCAAGGCCGCGCAACTGCGGCACCGCCCCCAACACCACCGCCATCACTGCGTAAGCCTTGCCGAGCTCGGGCGAGGGGCCGGCGGGCTCCGACACGTTCAACTCGCGCAGGCCAGAATCCAGGCAACCCGCGGCGTCTTCGGCGTAGATGTGGATCTCAGTCAAGCGGTTGAGCACGCGCGTGGCCCAAATGCGGCGCTGCTTGTCGCCGTCGTCGACCAGGGCAAAAGGCTGCGGAAACCAACGCTGCGCCACGCGCACGAGCGCCTAGCCGAGCAGGCCGCCGACTGTGGCCACGAGCGTGGTCGGCACCGGATTGCCCAGGTACTTGAGCGCTTGTCGGCCATGGGTCTTGGTCAAATCGAGCCGCCCCAGCCGAAACCACGCCTCGGCGATGTTGCGGTGCCAATGCGCGCGGCGCAGGTCGTCCGATTGCTCGGGGTGGGTCTTGTCCAGTTGCAGCGCCTGGGTGATGAGCTCGACGGCCTCGCGGTTGGCGTAGCGATCCAAGTTCTGCTCGGCGGCCATCTCGAGGCACGACAGCGCCTTGCTCCACTCTTCGGCGCGCATCCAGTGGTGGGCCAGGATCGGCAAATGGTGCGACAGGTCGCCGGTGTAGCGGCGTTCGTACCATTGCGCCACCGCGCGGTGCAGCCCTCGGCGCTGGCCGAAGAGCATAAGGCCATATACCGCTTCTTTGGTCAGCACATGCTTGAAAATGTACTGGTCGGCGATGTCGGCGGTGCGCACCAGCTCTTGCGAGATGAGCCCGGGGATCATCTTTGGCACATCGCCCTTGTGCTCGTGCAGCGGGTAGACCTCTTGCACCGTCTCGATGGGAAACTGCCGTCCCAACACCGACGCCACCTTGAGCGTCATCTGTTCAGGCAGTTGCAGCGAATCGACGCGGCTGACAATCAGGCCTTCGACCGTCGCCGGCAATTGCAAATTGCCCAGCTCCTCGATCGGCACAGCGAGCCGCGCGTCTTCGCCTTCGATGACGATGCTTTTGGTGTCGCGCAACACCAAGGCCATCTCTTCGACGTACAGCGCATTGCCTTCGGCGCGGGAGGCAATCAGATCGATGACTTCGCTTGGCAGACCTTTGACGCCGATGCGCTGGCACGCCAGGTTGCCGGCGTCGTCGCGGCTCAACGGCCCCAGCCGCAGCTTCCTGATGTCCGCGTCGCGTATAAGCGCCTGAAACTCCTCAGGCGCTTCGTCGATGGGCCGCGATGCCACCACCCACATGGCCGGGACCACTTTCAGACGCAGTGAGCGGAAGAGCGCCCACGACGCCGAATCGAACCAGTGCGCGTCTTCCAAGACAATCGCTAGCTGCTGCTTGTCGACCGCGTGCTGCAACACGGCGGCCAACAGTTTTTGGGTCTGCTGCGCCCGCGCCTCGCCCGACAGGTGGCGCACCGCTTCGTCGGTGGCCAAATCGGCCGCCAGCACGACCTCAAGCAGTGGCCGCAGCACACGCAGTTTGTCGGGCAGCGCCTGCAAGAAAAGCTCGACCTTGGCGCCGCGCTCAGACAGATCGTCATTGGGTCCAATGCAAAAGATATCGGCAAATACCGTGCGCCATGGGTGATACGGCGCGTTGCGGTCCACCGCGTCGCCAGCGCCCTTGAGGATGCGCAGGTTGAGCGCCGCGGCCTGACGCTCGAAGTCGTCGAGCAACCGAGACTTGCCCATACCGGCTTCGCCGATAATCACCGTCGCCGAGCTCTGACGGGCGCGCATTAACGACTGGATGCATTCGGCCAGGGCTTCGCGCTCTTGCTCGCGGCCGACCATCAGGGTCTTGGCTCTGACTGCCGCGCGCAGGTTGCCGGTCGGTGCCCAGATCTGCACCGGCTCGCTGCGGCCGCGCACTTCGATGACGCTCAGCTTCTGCAATTCAAGCTGGTTACTGGCATGCTGCGCCGTCAGGTCGTCGCACCACAGCCGGCCTTCGCTGGCATCCATCAGGCGGGCGGCGAGGTTGACCACGTGGCCGATCACCTTGTATTCGCAGCGTTCACTGCTGCCGACGGTGCCGCAAAACACCTGACCGGTCGCCACGCCGACGCCGGCCTGCACGCCGCTCTCCGACAGCGCCTTGCGGATGGCCATGGCGGCTTGCAGGGCGCGGGCGGCGTTGTCCTCGTGCGATATCGGCGGTAGGCCAAATGTGGCAATCAGGACCGCGCCTTTTTCGTCGACGCTGATCTTGTTGATTGCGCCGTCGTAGCGGTACACCGCCTTCTGCATCGCCGTGACCATCGCTTGCACGTGGTGCACGTTGACGTGGGTGGCGACGCCACCCGGCAAGGCTGCGACCACCACCGAGACCCGGCGCAGCTCGCTGAGCCAGTCGTTCATGCCCTCCGCCAGCCGCGACAGCACGACGCCCGGCACGAACATCCGCAGGGTCGGCTCGGCGTCGGGGTGCACGGGCACGCGCAGCAGGGGCTCGGCCGGCGGCAGGTCGTCGACCCAGGTCAGGCGCATGGGCCTATCGCCCGAGGGCCCCACAGCCGCCCGGCTGGTCCGCGCTTCCTGGTCCGCCGCGACCGACCTTTCGTCGGCACCCAGCTTGGGCACGACGCGGCCGGCAAATGGGGCGCCGAGCTGCGACCACGCCACCGAGCTGACCACCACCTGACCGGGGGCCGTCAGCGCGCGCAGGCTCTTGAGGTCGGCAACCGCGGCACCGGTCGGCACGACCTCCCACCGTTCGAGCACGCCGCCGACATGCAGCATCGAGATCGCGCCCGAGCAGATGCACACGCGCATCGACAGCGTGATGTCGCCTTCGACGGTAAAGCCGGCCAGTTCTTTTTGGGCGCGCAAGCCGCAAGCTGCAGCCGCACGTGCTGCGCTCGCCTCACCGGTGCCGGTGCCATCCCAGACGCAGATCAGCGCGTCGCCTGCGAACTTGATGACGTCGCCGCCGTGGTCGGTCACGGTCTCAATCAGCTTGCCGAGGTAGCCGTTCAGCGCGGCGTTGATACGCTCAGCCCCATCGGGTCGGACCGACAGGATCTCGGTCATACGCGAAAACCCGGAGATGTCGGCGAACATCACGGCCCCACGCAATTCGTCGGACACCGCGCTCTGCAGCGGCCTCGGGTCGGCGAGCAGCCGCGACATCAGCGAGGCGGGCGTAAAGCGGGCGAGGTAGTCGGCAGAGACCTGCGGCATCAACGCTCGCCCGGGTTTTCCACGGTTCCAACCGGCGTCCGCGGGCGTCGGGGCGTCGGCGCCAACCTGTGAGCGTAGAGCCGTGTGGCTGGCGTGGCAAAACGGGCGCGTCTTGACGTCTCGGCCGCGGGCCTTGAGGGTTCGTGGGTGGCGGGGTGCGTTTTGGGTGCGCGGCGATGTCGCGGAGCGCCTATTCGCGCCGCTGCTCGACCGTCTCGCGGTAGACGCCCATCGGGCTGGCGCCCTGTTCGAACCTCGCTGCGCTGGACAGCGCTCGCATCACGGCCTCCTGCCGGTCAGATGGCGTTCGCCGGCCGGGACGGCGGCGGAGGGCGTCGGGTGCTGCGGTGGCTTGTGTGCCATGGTTTGCGCGGTCTGCGCTGGCTTCGCCGGTGGGGGTCTTGGTGCGCCTTCGGGGGCTGGTTTGGCGACCGGGGGCAAGAGAGTGAGCCGGGCCAAGACCGCGCGGCGTTTCTCGTCCTTCTGCCCACGATGGACGCTGGCGTTGGACGTAAATGGGTGGAGGGCCGTCAGCGTGGCGTCGCCGCAGTCGGCCCAGGCGCCGATAGTCAACGCCGGGGTTCTTAGCGCCGTTGAGCTCCGCAATGAGCTGGACCAGCTCACCCTGGCGCGCTGCGCAAGCCACCAGCGCCGTGGTCAGCTCGCCGTAGATCGAGACCCAGCCAAAGCTCTTGCCGACGTCTCCATCTCGCGGTCACGTCAGGACAATGCCCCGAAGCACGCCAGCCTCCACCCACTGATCGAACTGCCGCGTCATCCGTTGGGCCAGCCGCTTGTCGTCGATGACCACGCCAGCCTCGATGTTCCGCTCCTGCGCCGCCTCCGTGAAGTTCGCCGAGGTCAGCAGGGTCCAGCGCCCGTCGACGACGACCGCCTTGGCGTGCAGCACCGCCCGCTTGACGCCGTCGGTCTCGAGCGAGCGCGGGTCGTAGAACACCTCCGGCAGCCGCTGACCGGGCCAGACGTCCTCCCGCACCCGGCGGGTGAACTCGCGGACGAGCGCAATCGATGGCGTGTCGTCGTGGTGCTTGCGGTGGATGTTGGCGAACACCCGCACCAGCAGCGCGGGCTCAGCGTCCATTCGGGCGGCCAGCTCGCCGAACAGCGCGGCGGCCTTCTTCTTCTCGTCGAGCGCGAACGTCGAGATCAGCACGGACCCCTTGGCCCGCCGGAACAGCTCCTGGACGACCACCGCCGTGTCGCGGGCGTCGATCGCGTCAAGGTCGGGCGGCGACCATACGAGCTCCACCCGGTCCGACATGCGCTGGCCCGCCTCGCGCTCCTCGACCAGCAGGCGAAGGGCGCGCGCCACGTGGCGCGGCGCCATCCCGTCGGCCTCCAGCGCGGTCAGCGCCGCCCACACGGCGTCGAGGTGGTCGTCGGGCACATGGGGGCCAAGCCCCGCGCGGGTGATCGGCGCTCCGATGGTCCCGGCCGCCAGGGCATCGGCGAGGCCCGTCAACGCGGCCATGCCGAGGCGTCGCAGCGGGTGGTTCACTCGGCACCGAGGAAGAACGCGGCGCCCGTCGTGGCGACGGTCGGCACCACCAGCGCGCGGTCGAGCATCTGATTCTGCCGCTCGCAGCTCGTCTCGGCGATGAGCAGGCAGCCGTGGCACGCCGCGCCGTGGAGGAAGCGCTCCTCGTGGAGGTCGGCGGGGTCGTGCTGCGCGCAGACTGGGTCGTTCGAACACAGCCGCCCCAGCTCCAGCGCCCGCTCGAGCGTGCGACCGATGGACTTCCCCATCTCGACGAGGCCGCCGAGGCTGCCCTCCGAGCCCGGCGTCCCTGTGTACAGCAGGATGCCATAGCCGGACTCACCCGCGTAGATCCGCTCGCTGATCGAGTTCGCCGAGTAGCCGCAGTCGAGCGAGAGCGCGGTGATCATCAGGTGGGCGAGTGACTGCAGCATGATGTACGGCAGGCCAGCGAACGACGCCGACTCCGCATTCTTGAGGCGCTGCCATTGCTTGAACCCGGCGATGAGCGCAGCGGCCCGCGCCTCGACGGCCGGCCGCTTCAGCCAGTCTTGGATCGCGTCGGCGGAGATCGAGAGGAAGATGCCCTCGCCGCGGATCTGGCTCGCGGGCAGCCAGGTGAGGTCGCGCGAGAGAGGGGCCAGCTCCACCTCGAGGTCGAGCTCGCCGTGGATGTCCGGCAGCGTGGCCTCGAACCGGGTGAAGCCGATCTGCGCCGAGACCTCCCGCAGCCGGTGCACGAGCACGAGGCGACCGAGCTTGCCCGCGGCTTCCGGGGGGAGTGTGCCGACGGGGTGCGCGCGGGCGTAGAAGTCGCCGTCTGGCTTGTCCTCGCCGAGGCTCTCCCTTTGGGCCAATAGGGTCTCGATCTCGGCCTGCTTGATGCCCTTCTCTACGGGCGCGTGCCCGCCGAGCCGGCGCTGGACTTCGGCCCAGACGACGGCATCGCTGCACCCCTCGAGGGCAGCGACGACCTTCTCTTTGCGGCGCTCCTTGCGGACCTCAGCCTCCGACTCGCAGTACTGGAGGTAGTCCTCCCACACCCGGTCGACGGCGTCGCGTACGGCCTGGTCGCTGTCCGGGATGGCGATGACGCGCACGGTCTGGGAGAAGTACGCGTTCGACGCCGAGCGGGTGAG
>SXGT01901201.1_pt1 | contig 14099 bp, 11 predicted proteins | sample 3176221 | NCBI WGS metagenome assembly SXGT01 (sample SAMN11356862, study PRJNA531348) | freshwater metagenome | isolation source: freshwater sample F1-120 | place: China: Fuxian Lake, Yuxi | collected 2017-12-25 | reverse complement strand
GCTGGGCCCGACCAGCACCGCGAAGCCGCCCTCCGGGATCGAGACGTCGACGCCCCTGAGGATCGCCGTCTTTCCGAAGCTCTTCTCGAGGCCGCGCGCCGCACACAAGATCGGCTTTCGCGTGGGCTCGGGGGTCTCCATCGGCGCGAGCCTACCCCTGGTCGGCCTCGCAAGTCACTACGCGGCGAGCCGGGTCGTGCCCATGAAGCCGTGGAGTACGCGCGTCGCGGCGCGGGTGGGGACCAGGGCTCGAGCCCGGGCGGCCATCGCCCCGAGGAGGCCGCGGTCGCGGAGGAGCAGGGCGGCGCGCCCGGCCTCCGCAGGACTCGCCGAGACCGCCGCCCCGTGCTCCACCACGTACCTCTCGTTGATCTTCTCGTTCCCCGGCACCGCGCCGGTGATGACGAGCGGGCGACCCGAGGTGAGCGCCTCGCTGAGGGTGAGGCCTCCTGCCTTGCCGATGATGAGGTGCGCCTCCGCCATCCTGCGGGCCATGTCGGGCTCGAAGCCCAGGATCTCGGCCCTGACGCCGCTCCTGCTGGCCGCGCGGGCGATCTGCGGGGCCAGGCCCTCCTTCCTGCCGCACACCACGGTGAGCTCGACCCCTGGCAGACCGGCGAAGCCACAGACCGTGGCCTCGAGGGGGCCGACGCCGAAGCCTCCGCTCGTGACGAGCACCCGGAGAGGCTCTCCAGGGGCAGGTGGCCTTAGCCCGGGCACGCGATCGAAGGCCTCGCGTACGGGGATACCGGTACGCGCGATGGCCCGCCTCGCCACCCCGTGCTCTACGAGATCCTGCTCGGCGATCGCGTTGGCGACGAAGAAGCGATCCGTCCCCTCCTCGGCCCAGCACGCGTGCGCCGTGTAGTCGGTCACCACGGCGCCCAGAGGGCAGAGGCGCCCCGCGAGCCGCTCCGGCCCCAGGATCGCGAGGGGCAGGTGGTGGGTGGCCAGGATGGCCCGAGGGGCGAGCGAGGAGACCTCGTCGACGAAGCCGCGAAAGGCGAAGCCGTCCACCGCGCGCCTCAGCGGATCCATCAGCTTGTCGCGGTGGTTGGTCGAGAAGTACGCGCGCCCGTACACGCTCGGCGCCGCGCGCTGTCCGGCGAAGTGCGCCCCCCGGTAGGCCTCCACGAACCACCGCGGGCCGTGCTCGAACAGGTTCATCTCGGCGACCGTGAGGCCTCTCGCGCGGGCCGCCTCGGCAAGCGCGTGGGCCGCGGCTGCGTGGCCCTCGCCTACGGGACTGAAGACCAGTAACAGATCGATCATGATTGCCTCCGAGCCCAGGGAGAGCAAGGCTCGAGCCCGAGGGGCAGAGGCGGAAGCGCTGGTTTTTTGGGTTTCAGAAGGCTTGCAAGTGGTCGAGTGGTTCAACCAGTGAACATCTGGCTTCACCCGGACGTGATCCGGGGGAGACGCGAACGCTCCGTGGCATCAGCGGCTCTTCCTGGCGATCACTCGCTCGTAGAGGGCGCGCCTGGGACGGCCGCTCCAGGCCGCCAGGCGCTCGGCGATGCCCTTGGCGTGGGCGCCCCTCTCGAGCTCCTCGTCGATGCGGGCGTCGATGGCAAGATCCGTGATCTTCTCCTCTCGAGCTCCGGGATCATGGCTGCCCAGGACGAGGACGATCTCGCCCTGCCACTCCCGGCGCAGGGCGGCTAGCTCGCTCAGCGCGCCTCGCACGATCTCCTCGTGGAGCTTGGTGAGCTCCCTGGCGATCGCCGCGGGGCGCGCGGGCGTGGAGGAGGCGAGCTCTGCCAGGGTGGCCTCCAGGCGGTGCGGCGACTCGAAGAGGACGACGGGCTCGGGGGTCTCCACGGCGCGGAGGAGCGCGGCGCGACGCGAGGGGCCGTCCCTCGGGAGGAAGCCAAGGAAGCGAAAGCCGCTGTCGTCCGAGAGGCCGCTCGCGACGAGCGCGGCGAGCACCGCGCTCGCCCCGGGGATGGGGACCACGGGGACCCCCCTCGCCACGGCCAGCCTCACCAGCGCGCTCCCTGGATCGCTCACCGCGGGGGTCCCGGCGTCCGTCGCCAGGGCCACGCTCTCGCCTCGCTCGAGGAGCCCCGCGAGCCAGGCCAGCTCCTCGTCCCTGGAGTGGGCGTCCACCCTGTGGAGGGTCTTTCCCCCCAGCCCAAGGTGAGACAGGAGGGCGCGTGTCCTCCTCGTGTCCTCCGCCGCCACGTGCCCCACGCGCTCGAAGATCTCCCGGGCGCGCGCGGTCAGATCGGAGAGGTTCCCGATCGGCGTCGAGACCACGTAGAGCGTTCCACGATCCATGGCTCGCGCCGCTCACTCCTGGAGCGCGGCGTCGCCCATCTCGGCCTGGAGGAACTCGCGCATCTTCTGGAGGAGGCGCTGCTCGAGCTGACGGACGCGCTCGCGCGAGATGTTGAAGCGATCCCCCAGCTCCTGCAAGGTGAGCGGATCCTCGGCGACCAGCCGGTGATCGAAGATGGCCAGATCCTTCTCCTTGCCCTCCAGGCTCTCCCGGAAGGCCGAGAGCTTCTCCTTGAGGAGCGACTGGAGCTCACCCGCGGCCATGAGCGCCTCGGGGCCCAGGGCAAGGTTGGGCATCATGTCGATCTTGGCGATCGAGCGCCCGTCCGCGTCGCCCACCGGAGCGTCCAGGGATTTTTCGTTGGAGCCCAGGCGCACGTCCATCTCGGCCACGTCGGACTCGGGGACGTTCAGGCTCTTGGCGATCTCGGCGTGGGAGGGCTCGATCCCCATCGCCTCGAGCTCCGCGCGCTTCTTGCGGAGGTTGAAGAAGAGCTTGCGCTGCGCCTGGGTGGTGCCGAGCTTGACGAGGCGCCAGTTGTTCAGGATGAAGCGCAGGATATAGGCGCGTATCCACCAGGCCGCGTACGACGAGAGCTTGACGCCCCGGTAGGGATCGTAGCGCTTGACCGCCTGCATGAGGCCGATATTGCCCTCCTGCACGAGGTCCATGATGTTCTTGTAGGCGCGGCGGTACTCGTAGGCGATCTTGAGCACGAGGCGCAGGTTGGCCGTGACCAGCCGGGCGGCGATGGCCGGATCCTGGCTCTTGCCGAACTTGACCGCGAGCTCGTAGGTCTCCTCGGGGGTGAGCAGCCTGTGGCGCTGCACCTCGCGGAGGTACGCTGCCATGGGATCCATCCGCGCCAGCGACGCGGGCTCGACGGACTTGGGCGGCTCGTCGTGCAGATCGATCTCCGGCTCGGCGAAGACATCCTCGTCGTCGTCGGCGAGCTCGGCCTCGACAGGCTCGGCCACGAGGCCGTCACCCCCTTCTTCGACCGTCTCTTCGTGTCCTGGCTCCTGATCGCCTTCAGGCCCAGCGCCATGCTCGTGGGCAGCCCCGTACTCGCCATGCTCGCCGTGCTCGGAGAGCTCCTGCTCGGAAGGTGCTGGTTCGGCCTCGCCGGAGCGCGCAGGAGTCTGCGCACCCTTTCGCGTAGCCTTGCGTGAGCGGCTCGTCGAGCCAGTCGGCGCCGGCGAGGGTTGAGTCTTCGTTCGAGCCACCTCACGCCACCTTAGGTCACCTTCCGGCTGCCCGTCCAGCACAGGGTAGAGAGCGCGCCGGAGAGCAGGAAGCGCCCCGAGAGATTCAGCCGAGCTGGATCCACCAGGTGAACCCGACCCCCAGGAGCGCGAGGGCCCACAGTGCGGCCATCAGGAGCTCCTGCGCGATCTGGGCGCGAGGGGAAAGTGCGCGGGGAGCGGGGAGGAGGAGTGTCATGCCTGGAAAGTTAAGCTCGTGACGCAACGTGTCAACCTGCCGAGAAGCGCGAAGACGAACGACCGAGGAGCCATCTTTCCACTAAGCTCCTCGCCATGATCTTCGAGCTACTCACCCGTAAAGACGACGCTCCGGCCCTGGTTCGCTCCAACGGGACAAGGCTCTCGTACGCCGAGCTCGACGCCACGACCGAGAGGCTCGCCGAGGAGCTCGCCTCGCGGGGCGCCAGGCCAGGCCACGCGGTGGCCGTCGCCGCAAAGGACCCGTCCGAGTACCTTATCCTCTCCCTCGCCGTGTGGCGGACCGGAGGCATCCTCGTGCCCCTCGACCCCCGGGCAGGCGACGCGCTCCCCCTCGGCGGGGCCCGGCGGGTGGGGGTCATTGCACTATGCATGGGTATCGCCGGGGACGGCGGCCCGAGGACCCTCGACACCGGCGTGCCCGCGAGGAGCTTCGACCCTCAGATACGCCTCGTGCTCTTCACGTCGGGCTCCTCGGCGCAGCCCAAGGGCGTGCTGCTCTCCGGCTCCGGGATCGTCCACAACGTCCACGCGATCAACGCGTACCTGCCCATCGCGGAGTACCCCGTGACGGGCATCGTGCTGCCGCTCTCCTACAGCTACGGGCTCGTGGGACAGGCGCTGACCACGCTGGCCGTCGGCGGGACCCTGGTGCTCCTGTCGGACGTCATGTACCCGGCCAAGCTGGTGGAGGCCATGGTGACCCACGGGGTCAACGGGCTCTCGAGCGTACCTCCGTCCCTCCGGCTCATCGCCCGGTCGACCATCTCCGCCTCCGCCAAGCCAAGGCTCGGCTACGTCGCGAGCGCAGGAGGGTTCCAGGACGCGTTGACTCGCGATCTCCTCAAGCAGGCATTCCCGGACGCCATACGCTTCAACCAATACGGCCTCACGGAAGCCTCGCCCCGTGTCACCGCCCTGGCGCACCACGAGGCGGCCTACGAGCGCGGCAGCGTGGGGCGTGGGATCAAGGGGGTGGAGGTATTCACCGTGGACGAGGCAGGCCGACGCCAGCCTGCCGGGATCCGCGGCGAGATAGCCCTCCGCGGGCCGTCGGTGATGCTCGGCTACATGGACGACGAGGAGGCGACCGCCAAGGTGCTGAAGGACGGCACGCTGCGCAGCGGCGACGCGGGCTGGGTGGACGAGGACGCCTTCGTGTACATCGAGGGCCGCCTCGACGGCGTGGTGAAATGCGGGGGCGAGCGGGTGAGCGTGGAGGAGGTCGCAGGCTACATGCGATCGGCCGAAGGCGTCCGCGACGCGGCGGTGGTGGCCGTGCCTCACGAGGACCTGGGCAACGTCCTCTGGGCCTTCGTGGAGGCCGAGGAGAGCGTGATCCCTTCGCTGCGCGCCCTTTCTCGCGAGAAGCTCCCTCCCGCCAAGCGCCCCCAGAAGTTCATCGCCCTGGAGGCGCTGCCTCGCACCTCCAACGGCAAGGTGGCCCTGGGCGAGCTCAGGAAGATGGTGAAGGCGGGCGCATGAGGACCATGGCGTACAAGGGCCCGAGGGCCGCGCTCTGCTCGTCGCTCGTCGCCGCGCTCTCGCTGGCTGCCTGCGGACACCCTGGCCCGCCCCCGTCGGCGCCGAGCGACAAGCTCGGTCAGCCCGTGAGCTTCTCGCTCCCGAGCGACCAGGGGGCGCTGGTCACCGTGCCGCTACCAGGGGCGCGCATCACCGTGCTCGATTTTTTCGGTCCGACCTGCGAGCCTTGCAAGACCAGCGTTCCCGCACTCGACGCCAAGCGCGCCGAGCTCGCCGCCAGGGGCGCGAAGCTCGTGCTCGTCGGGGTCCTGGCCGACAGCGAGTCGAGCGACGACGCCAGGCGAGCCCTCGCGTCGTGGGGGGTCGTCGCCCCCTTCCTCGTCGACAAGGACGGGACGGGGAAGCGGGAGGCGGGCGTGACGAACCTGCCCTCGACCCTCGTCCTCGACGAGCGCGGCGCGGTGAAATGGGTGGCGCCGGCGAAGGTCACGGCGGACGACGTGGTGGCCGCCACGCGGTGACGCAACGCACCCCGGCGTGGCCGACCGGGAGCGGCGGCCGGCGCCTCGAACTTGCCCCCCAGCCCTGCCCCGGGTAGTCCAATGTAGGATGACTCGTTTGCTTCTCCCGGTCACGCTCTCTCTGGGGCTTGTCGGCTACGCCCACGCTGCTCCCGGCTGGCAGGAGTGGCACCAGACCGGCAACGATCTGGTGGTCTCGGTGTCTCCCCAGGGCAAGGCCCGGATCGAGCACCATGTCCGTTACCGCGTGGTCGCGGGGAAATTCACCTCCTTCGATCTTCCGGCGATCGACATCGACGCGGCGATCGCGCCCGAGGTGAGCGTGGTCACGGACGACGGCACCCGCCTCACGGCGCACGCGGAGGGGATCTCGGCAAAGGCGACCAGGGACGATCCCGACGTGGACCCCAGGACGCAACAGGTGGTGCGCGTCTCGATGGACGACGCCAGGGGGCTCAAGCGCGGCACCTACTCCTTCACCGTGGTCTACGAGGAGGACGCGCTCACCACCGGCCACCTGGTGAAGGACGGCGCGCTCTGGCGGCTCTCGTGGAGCCTGCCGGCCTCGGCGGAGGGGCGCGACGGGGTGAGGGCGGTCTTCCAGCTCCCGCCGGCGCCGACCGAGCCCCGCGCAGCCGACCGGGACGACGGGGCCCCCGAGACGGTGATGGCCACCCTGCGAAGGAGCCCCTCGAGCGATGAGCTCGAGCTGGTGCGTGCACACGTGTCGCGCGGAGAGATCCTGACCTGGGCCGTGAGGGTGGATCCCAAGGCCTTCTCGTCGCCTGCGCTCGCCGGGCTCCGCGCGGCGCCCTCGCCCAAGGAGCCAAGCCGGGCGCGCGACGCGATCCTCGCCGTGGGCTTGCTGGCCGCCAGCTTCGTCCTGGGTGCCCTTGTCGCGGTGAAGGAGCGCGCGCTCCGCGCGGCCGCGGCGAGGGCAGGCCTCGCGCCTCGACCGCTGGTCCGGCTCCCCTCGGCGCTGCGTCCGCCAGCGGTGGCGCTCCTCGTGGCCGGGGGGGCCTGCGTCCAGGTGACGACGAGCCCGCTGCTCGGCACCCTGCCGCTCCTCCTGGCGACGCTCCTGCTCGTGCACCTCAGGCCGCTCCGGGCCGGAGCTCGCGCCCGGGGTCCCGGGCGCTGGACGCCACTCGAGGAGAGGAATATCTCCTACCGCTCCCAGGATCGGCTGCGATGGCTCGACGCGACCACCGGGCCAGGCCTCGCCACGCTCGCGCTGGTCGCCGCTGTGGGCCTCGGGCTGGGCAGCCTGGCGGAGGTCGGGTTCCCGGGGGCAAGGGTGCTGCTCACGATCGACGCGCTGGCGGTGCTGCCGCTCTTCGTCACGGGCACGAGCGCCCAGCTCCCGCCCGACGGGGTGCGGTCGGCGGCGCGCTTCCTCGGGCCGCTCGCCCGCTCCCTGGCGAGGCGCTCACGCCTCAAGTCCGAGCTCCTGGGCCGACTGCCTGCTGGCTCCTCGGCCCCCGACGAGGTGAGGCTTCGTGTCCTGCCGCAGGTTGCCGTGCCAGGGCTCCTCGCGCTCGAGGTGGGGCTCGCTCCTGTGGGAACCTTCACGGGCTTCGTCGAGGTCCCCGAGCTGCTCGTCCGCTCCCGTGACGGCAGCCACGCCCACGCACGCCTCTCATCCCTGCGCGACGTGGGAGACGGTGGCCCTCGGACGACGCTCACCGGGCGGAGCCCCGAGGAGAGGGTCGTGCGCTTCGTCCCGGAGAGCCCCACCTCGAGGTGCATCGAGATCCTCCTCCGGCGTCTCGCCGCCGAGCTCACGGACCGCCGCAGGTCCCTGGATGCCAGCTCGCCCCGCGGCAACGAGCGCAGAGCACCACCGAAAAACGCGAAGGATACCCCGAACGCAGCCCTGGCGACGTAATCGCGAAGGAGGAGGAGCCTTTTTGCGAATAAGATACGCGCCATGCTGGAGATCCCGCGTACCCCCGCCCAAGGCCGTGCTCCTTCGAGCGACGCCGACGAGCTGCCCCTCACCGAGGAGCATGCCCTCTGCGTGTACGTCGAGCCCCTCGTCCGAGGACTGCGGGGCCTCGTCGTGGGCGACGCTTCGCTCGGTCTGGGTGGGCGCCTCCTCGAGCTCGGGGCTCGCTCGGTCCACCTGTTCGACCTGGACGGAGCCCGGGCCCGGGCGGAGGCTGCCCGCGCACCTCGCGGGGTGACCGTGCGGGCCCTCGACGAGGACCGCGCCCTGGATTTCCGCGAGGGAGCGTTTGATTTCGCCCTCGTGCCCGAGCTCGCGGCGCTCCCTCAGGCCGGCGTTCTGCTCGCGCAGATACGCAGGATCCTCGCTCCGTCCGGTGCTCTGCTCGTGAGGACGAGGAACGGCCCTGGCCCCGGCGGACGCGGAATCGACTACGCCGAGCTGTTCGATCTCGTCTCCCTCGAATTCCCCGAGGTGACGATGCTCGCGCAGGTCGCGTTCGGCGGCGTGGCCTTCGCGGAGCTCGGGGCCGAGGCCCCCGAGGTGAGCGTCGACACCCAGCTCGGAGGGAGCGACGAGCCCACCGCCTACATCGCCCTCGCAGGGCAGACGCGCCGGACCCTGGACGGCTATGCGATCGTGAAGCTGCCCCTCGGCGCCGGGGCGCCGGGCGCCGAGCTCGAGGCCTTGGTCGCCTCGAAGCTCGAAGCCATGGTCTCGGAGAAGGAGGACGCCCAGCTGCGGGCCGAGCTTGTCACAGCGCAGCTCGAGATCGAGCGCGGCAAGGTCGCCGAGCTCACCGCGGTCCTCGGAGAGATACGTCGGGAGGCCGCGGAGGACGCCTCCTCGCTCGGGAAGCGCCTGGCCGAGGCCGAAATCGGCCTCGGGGAGCAGCTCACCCGCGCCGAGCGACTCGTGGCGGAGGTGGCCCGGCTTCGCGAAGAGCTGGATCACGAGGGCGAGAAGAGCATGCGCTTCGCGATGGAGCTCGAGAGCGCCCAGCACGCGCTCGGCCTGGCCCGCATCGAGGCCGAGAAGATGGCCGATGCGCGCATCGCGGCGGCGATGCAGGCGAGCCAGGAGGCCTCGGTGGCCCTCCAGGTCCGCCTCGCGTCCGAGCTCGAGGCCGCGATGCAAGCTGCGAAGATCGATCTCGCCGCGCGGCTCGCCGAGATGGAGGCGCAGCTCCACGCGCAGGACGCGCAGGTCGTCCGCCTCTCCGCCGATCTGGTCGCCGCCAAGCAAGCCGTCGAGCTCCCGAGGATCGAGGCCAGGGCCTTCGCCGAGATGGAAGCCCGCGATCGCGCCACGAGAGAGCTCGCGGCCGCGGCGCGAGCGGCGGTGGAGCGAGAGGGCCGAGATCGCGCCACGAGGGAGCTCGAACTCAGCCTGCGGCGCGTGGAAGAGCTCCAGGCGCGCCTCGCCGATGTCGAGGGACTTCAGGAGCGGGCGCGCCTCGTCGAGGAGCTCCAGGCCCGGGTGCTGGAGCTCGAGGGTCGGGCGCGTCTGGTCAACGAGCTCGAGAGCCGAATTCAAACCCTCTCCGAGTTCGAGGCAAAGGCTCGGCGCCTGGACGGGCTCGAGGCAAAGGCTCAGCGCGTGGACGAGCTCGAGGCAAAGGCTCAGCGCGTGGACGAGCTCGAGGGCCGGCTCGAGGAGCTCGAGGCGGAGCTCGAGGAGCTCGAGGCGGAGCTCGAGGCACGAACTCGCCGGGTGGACGAGCTTGAAGAGAGGCTGGGCACCAGCGAGAAGGCGCGCGCCGAGCTCGCCGCGCTGCTCGAAAGAAAGACGGCGGAGCTCGAGGCCAGGCTGGACATGACCAGGGCCCTCGAGGCGAGGCTCGGAGCCGCCAGCGAGGCCCGCGCTCAGCTCGCGCTGGAGCTCGAGGCGCGCACGAAGGAACTCGGGGGCTGGACGCGCCTGGTAGGCCAGCGCGACGGGCAGCTCCGGGCCCTCGACGAGACGCGCGGCCGCCTGATGGAGGAGCTCGAGACCCGCGCCAGGCAGCTGGACGCCAGGACCGCCACGGTGATGCAGCTCGAGGCCCATGCCAGACAGCTCGAGGAGCGCGCCTCCATGGCGGAGGAGCTCGAGGGACGCGTCGGCGCGCTGGCCTCGCGGGCGGCGATGGTCGAGGAGCTCGAGGGCCAGCTCGTCTCGCTCGAGGAAGTCAGAGAGCAGCTCGCCGATGCTCTGGAGGCCCGCGGGAGTGCCCTGGAGGCTCAGGCTGCGATGCTCCAGGCGCTCGAGCAGCGCCTCGCAAGGGGCGAGGCGCTCGAGGTGAGGGCGCAGGCTGCCGAGGAGCGGGCCCGGGCTGCCGAGGAGCGGCTGACCCGGCTCGAACCTGCGCTGGAGCAGCTCTCGTTGGAGCGAGGCGAGGAGCTGGAGGCCCTCGAGGCGAGGCTTTTCGAGGTGGGCCGCGCGGTCAAGGCCCAGGACGCGGAGCTCGCCCGACGAGGCCGGATGATCGAGGAGCTGCTGGCGACCCTCGAGGAGGCCCAGCGAGGAGGCAAGCCCGAGGTGGGGGCGAGCGCCGCGATGGACGAGGGACGCCTGGCGGAGCTAGAGGCGAGGCTCGACGAGCTGGCCCTCGAGATCGCGCGCCGCGAGGGTGAGCTCGAGGCGCGCGGCTGGCGGATCGCCGAGCTCCAGCTGGAGCTTTCCCAGCGCCCTCCCCCCTCCCCTCCGGAGCCTTCCGCGTCCTCCGAACAGGAGCGAGCGCCGGGAGCCGCGGAGCCGGATGTCGTGAGCCCGGCTCCGTCCGAGGCGCCCCCAGCTCCGGAGAGCAAGGTCTTCGAGCCGGCCATCCAGGCGCTCGAGGACGAGCTCGACGCCCTCCGCAAGGCGCTCGTACAAGAGCACGAAGCTCGCAAGCACGCCGAGTCCGGGGAGGCGCTGGCCCATGCCCGCGCGGAGCTCCAGCGGCAGGCAGCACTCCTCGATCAGCTCGGCCGGGAGCTCGAAGCCCGAGAGGTCGCCATGCGTGCGAGGAACTGAGGCCCTCCTGGCGCGGCCCGGAGCTCTTCGAGAGCGCCGGGCTCGATGAGCGTCCTTCTCGGTTGACACGATGGTGCTGGGCTTTATCTTGCGCCCGAATGGCCGAGCGGCCCTTCACCCGTATCACTTGCTCGCTGGCGTCCGGTGCACGGGTGAACCAGCCCCCCCCACGCACCCTCGAGCGCCTTGATGCCTGAAAAGCGCGACTATTACGAAGTCCTCGGCTGCGCCCGGACTGCGACCACCGACGACCTGCGCAAGGCTTACCGCCGCGAGGCGATGAAGCACCACCCGGATCGCAACCAGGGCAACCCGGATGCGGAGGTGCGCTTCAAGGAAGTGAACGAGGCGTACCAGGTCCTCTCGGACGACCAGAAGCGCCAGGCCTACGATCAGTTTGGCCACGCAGGGCTCGAGGGAGGCGCCGCTGGCGCTGGCGTGAACGACGTCTTTTCCCATATGCAAGACCTCTTCAGCGAGATGTTCTCGGGGGGGGGCTTCGGCTTCGGAGGGCAGCGAGGCCGGGGCCAGCAGCAGCAGCGAGGCGACGACCTGCGCGTCCAGCAGCGCATCACGCTCTCGGAGGCCGTCTACGGCTGCAAGCGCGAGGTCAACGTCCGCGCTCCGGCGGCATGCAGCGAGTGCAACGGCAGCGGAGCCCGGCCCGGCACCAAGGCCGAGGTGTGCGGCCACTGTCGGGGGCAGGGGCAGGTCTCCAACGCCCGCGGCTTTGTCATGTTCACCACGCCCTGCCCCAAGTGCCAGGGCGCAGGCTCGTTCATCCGCCAGCCCTGCACCCCGTGCAAGGGCCGGGGCGTCGTGGAGCGCCCCCGCAAGGTGCTCGTGCAGTTCCCTGCAGGCATAGACGCAGGTCAGCGCCTCCGCATCCCCGGGCAAGGGATGCCAGGGCCGCACGGGTGCCCTCCGGGGGATCTGTACGTCGAGGTCGACGTCCAGGAGGACGCTCGCTTCGAGCGCGACGGCGCCGACCTGGTGACCCGCTTCCACGTCACGTTCACGGCGGCGGCCCTTGGCGCCGAGATTCTGGTCGACAGCGTCCCGGAGCCCGGCTCGTCCGAGCCTCCTCGCATCCCGGTACAGATCCCTCCTGGCACGCAGTCCGGCACGGTGTTCACCCTGAAGGGCTATGGCATCCCCAGGCTCGACGGGCGGGGGCGGGGGGCGTTGATCGCGGTCGTCCAGGTCGATGTCCCCACCGAGCTCTCGGCTCGCGCCCGGGAGCTCCTCCAGGAGCTGGACGCCGAGCTGCAGCCCAACGCCCGATGAGATACCTGGCGGGCCGCCTGGCCAGGAGCCCGGCGGCCAACGTTCTCTTCGGGACGCTGCTCCTCCTCCCCGCGTGCCGCTCGTGCCGGAAGCTGGAGGCCGCCACCACTCCTCCTCCGGACGCGGTGCTCCAGGACAAGGTGAGGGAGAAGCTCCCCCACGACCACGACGCGATCAAGAAGCTCTGCGGCGTATCGGCCGAGACGCTGGACGCCACCGAGATCGAGGTCCAGGGAAAGCCTCTCCTCGGGATCGCTCATGTCAAGGTCACCGGGAGACCGAAGGGGGCGGGAGGCGCCCAGCTCTTCGAACCCGACCTCGACGCGGGCGCGGCCCACGAGTTCGACGCGGCCCACGACGCCCGGGCGGGCCTCGACGGGGGCAAGGGAGCGAAGCCCGCTTCCAGGGACGCTGGCTCGCCGGACGCAGGAAAAGGGTTGGTCGTGGGGGTGCAGCCAGGGAAGGCCCTGGTCTGCGCTGGCGTGCTCCTGATCTCCTTCGACACAATGGTCGAGGACGACGGGGTCACGGTCAAGGGCTGGAAGATCCGCTCGCTCGAGGTCCAGGAGGTCTCCACGCCTGGCGTCCATTTCGAGCGGCCGAGCCGCGGCCACCATCATCGTCACCACGGCTGACGCTCCGCGGAGCGCGGTGTAGCGTCGTCGGGGTGGATCTCGACGCGCTCCGCAAGAAGCTACGCGAAACGAGCGCTGTCCGGGTGACGGGCCGTGTCCTCGCGGTCACGGGGCTCGCTGTGCGTTTCGCGCTCCCGGGGGTGCGGGTGGGCGACGTGGTGCGGGTACGGCGCCGGGGGGATCCTCTCTCGTGCGAGGTCGTGGGCTTCTCCCGGGGAGAGGCCATCGGCATGCCCCTCGGGGATCTGGCGGGGATAGGTCCTGACGACGAGGTCGAGGCGACCGGCGGGGTCTTTCGCGTGCCGGTCTCGGAGGGGCTGCTCGGTCGGGTCGTGGACGGCCTGGGGCGTCCTATCGACGGAGGCCCCGACCTGGCCCCCGAGGACGAGGTGCCTGCTCGGCGAGAGCCGCCTCGCCCCCTGGAGCGGCGCAGGATCGATCGCGTCCTCGCCACGGGGGTGCGCGTCCTGGACGCGGCGATCACCCTCGGAGAGGGCCAGCGCATCGGGCTCTTCGCGGGCTCGGGGGTCGGCAAGAGCGCGCTCCTCGGCTCCGTCGCTCGAGGGGCCGAGGCCGACGTCGTGATCTGCGCCCTCGTGGGGGAACGAGGCCGGGAGGTGGGGGAGTTCCTGGACCAGGCGCTCGGTCCGGCGGGGAGAGCGAGGAGCGTGGTGGTCGTGGCGACGAGCGACGCTCCGGCCCTGGAGCGCCGCAGCGCGGCCGAGGTGGCCACGGCCTACGCCGAGTGGTTCCGGGACCGCCGAGCCAGGGTTCTGCTCCTGGTCGACTCGGTGACCCGCTATGCCAGGGCCCTGCGCGAGGTCGGCCTGGCGGCGGGGGAGGCCCCCGCGCGCAGAGGTTACCCGCCCAGCGTGTTCGCGGCCCTCCCCAGGTTGCTCGAGCGCAGCGGCCAGGCGAGGCGAGGGAGCATCTCGGCCATCTACACGGTCCTGGTCGAGGGCGGCGACCTGGACGAGCCCGTGGCCGACGAGGTGCGCGGCATCCTCGACGGGCACGTCGTGCTGGATCGCGCCCTGGCTGCGAGGGGCCGGTACCCCGCGGTCGACGTCCCTGGCTCCCTCTCCCGCCTGATGGACGGCCTGGTCACGCCCGAGCACCGCCGCCTGGCCGCCCGCCTTCGGGGGCTGCTCGACGTGTACGAGCGCAAGCGGGATCTGGTGGCGATGGGCGCCTACGTCCACGGCGTGGATCGCTCCCTGGACGAGGCGCTCCTCCGCCTCCCCGAGCTGGAGCGCTTCCTCTCCCAGCGCCCCGAGGAGACCACCGGCTTCGCCGAGGCGCTGGAGCGCCTGGAGGAGGCGCTGGGCTGATCCTCTGCGCTAAACCTCCAGGAAGCCGGTTTGTAACCGTTCACGGGGCCCCTCATGAACCCCCGGCATGAATGCCGGGGCACATGAAGAGGGCGCGAAAGCCCGACTCCGCCGGGCTGCCCGTGGTGGGTCCTGAAGAGAACCCAATGGG
>SXGT01870402.1_pt1 | contig 14100 bp, 14 predicted proteins | sample 3176221 | NCBI WGS metagenome assembly SXGT01 (sample SAMN11356862, study PRJNA531348) | freshwater metagenome | isolation source: freshwater sample F1-120 | place: China: Fuxian Lake, Yuxi | collected 2017-12-25 | reverse complement strand
TCCGGCTTCGCGATTGAGACGACCTCACTTCACCGTCAGCAGCTTGTCTTCCTTGGGGAAGGTTTCGATCACCAGCCCCTTCCAGTGCAGCTCCTGGGGCTTGGACTCCGAGTGCAGTTGCAGACCGATCGGCCCTTCCTTGATGCGATCGGGTTGCGGGTCGCGCCAGTCCACCACCTGCACCCCGTTGATCGCGACGCGGACGCGGTTGCCCTGCGCGAGCACCTCGATGTCGTTCCAGTCGTGCTGCTTGCCCACCTTCTTCGCGGGGCCGCCGTCCACGCCCAGCCCGTTGCGGCCGAACAGGTCGTACATGCCGTACCCGGACGGGAACATCACCAGGTGCCCCTTGTAGGTGTACTCGCTACGGTCCTTCTTCGCGTCGGTCACCTTGCCGTCGGCCTTCGGCCACACCTCGCCCCAGAACGACACGCCGGAGTGCATCTCGGAGCCGGGCAGCAGCTTCGACCCGAACGTGAGCCGGAAGTCGGTGAACTTCTGCTTCGTCAGCAGGTACGTGCTGTACTTGAGCGGATCGGTGTTCTTGGACACGATCACGCCGTCCTTCACCGACCACAGGTCGGTGTAGCCCTCCCAGCCGTCGAGGGTCTTGCCGTCGAACAGCTTGATCGTTTCGGTCTTGCCCTCGCGGGGCTTCACGACCGGCGGGTCTTTCTTCTTCGGCGGGTCTTTCTTGTCCTGGGCACCGGCACCAGCGGGCGCGAGCGCGAGCAGCGCGAGCGCGACGAACGTTCTCATGGCAGCATCCGAATGGGGAGGGAGCGGGCGACGGCGAGATGATACCGCGCCCGCCCGTGCGCCGGTAGGTGCCGCGTTCTGATGCGTGTGCTCGGTGTTGGTGCCGGGTTCGCGTGGTTGCCCCCTCCCCTGCGCGGGGAGGGATGGTTGCGGGGTTGCAGAACCGCGAACCTCGACGTGCGTGCCGACCCGATGTTGGGCGCGCAGAATGTTCCGCGTATCGTCAATCGCGAAACCACCCCTCCCCGCACAGGGGAGGGGTTCAAGGCACGCGAACGTACAGCCGCACCGGAAACACGAATGTGAGGCCGGCTCAAGAAGGGCAGAACTCAGGCCGCGGCCAGGTCGCGGTAGAAGCTCTCGAACCGGGCGCGCATGGCCCCGCGACTGAACTCGGAGTCCGCGCGGCGGCGGGCCGCGGCCCCGTACCCGGCGGCGCGCAGGGGGTTCGCCAGCAGCGCTCCGAGCGCGCCCACCAGAGCCGCGCCGTCGTTCGGCGGCACGAGCAGCCCGCACCGGCCATCGTCGAGCAACTTGGCGTTCGCGCCCACGTCGGTGGCGATCACCGCGCGGCCCGCGGCCATGTACTCCAGCAGGGCGTTCGACATGCCCTCGGAGTGCGACGGCAGCACGGCCACATCGACTGAGCGCAGGAAGTTCGGCACGTCGGGCACGGACCCGCGGAGCACGAACCGGTCGCCGAGGCCCAGCTCCGCGTGCAGCTTTTCGAGCTGCGCGCGCTGCTCGCCCTCGCCCGCGACTTCGAACGTCAGTTGAGGGAACTGTTCCAGTGCGGCCTTCGCCGTGCGCATGAGGCCGTCAATGTTCTTGACGGGGCGCAGGTTCGCGACGCACCCGACGCGGACGCGCTTCTTCGATGTGTCCGGAAGCATGAACCGCTTGAAGCGGCTCGTATCGACGCCATTCTCCATCACGACGATGCGCTCCGGGCGGATGCCGTCCTTCGTCACAAGGGCATCGCGGCCGGCGTCGGTGTTCGTCAGCGTCGCGTCCACGAAGGGGCGCAGCATCCGGCCCATGACGCGGTGGCGGCGCGTGAGCCAGTAGCCCAGGTTGTTACGGACGCGCAGCACCTTCTTCACGCCGCACATCTTGGCGAGCGGCGCGCCGAGGTACGCGGCGTCGAGGAAGTACACCTGGAGCACGTCGGGCTTGTGCTCGTGCCAGAACGCGCGGAGCCGGCGGGCGGCGCTCACGGCCTTCGGGCTGAACAGCTTCCGAACGCCGAGCCGCACCACCGGGCAATCGGCCGGTTCGAGCGCGCGCGACAGGTCGTCCTCGCCGTCGAGCAGGACCAGCGACGGCCGCACCTTCGAGCGGTCCAGTTCGCGAATGAGGGCGAGGAGCTGCGACTCGGTCCCGGCCCGGCTGAGCCGGTCGATCATGAAGCACACGCGCACGGCCCCGGGTGCGGGCGCGGGTGCGACGGTCGGGAACCGGAGCGTGGGTGCGAGCAGTGCGGACATCCGTGTCCTCAGTAGTGTTTGGCCGCGACCCGAAAGGGCGCGCGACCGCGAACGGGTGCGGAACGCAAGGTGTCGATCAACTGAAGGTAGGCTTTCGCCTGGGCGTCGAAGGTGAACTGCTCGCGCATGCGGGCGCGGCCGGCGGCCCCGAACCGGGCGCACAGGTCGGGGTCGCGCAGCAGTTCCGTGACTTTGGCCGCGATGCGGGCCGGTTCGCCGGGCGGAACGAGGAACCCGCTGGTGCCGTCGGCGACGGCTTCGGGCGTGCCGCCGACGGCAGTAGCGACCACCGGCACGCCGGCCGCGCTCGCTTCGAGCGCGACGTTGGGCAGGCCTTCCGTGTACGACGGCAGCACGACCACGTCCGCGCCGCCGATGAGCGCGTCGAGGTCGGTGCGGAACCCCGGCAGTACGACGCGCCCGGTCAGCCCCAGCTTCGCGACCTGCGCTTCGAGTTCACCGCGCAACGGGCCTTCGCCGAACAACACAACGCCAGCCCGCGGGTTGTCACGGCAAACGGCGGCGGCTGCTTCGACCAGCACGCCGAAGCCCTTCTCCGGACTGAACCGCCCCGCACCGAGCACGACCTGTGACACCGCACTGTCACCGGCGAAGAACCCCAGCAGCCGCTCGCGCGCCTTCGGGTCGGCGTTCTCGAACGCGCCGAGGCGGGCGCTGTTGCGAATGACGCTGAGCCGGCGGGCCGGGACGCGGCACCAGTTGCGCACCTTCGCGGCCTGCCCGTCGGACACGCACACGACGTGATCCATGAACCGCAGGTGGCGGCGGTCGAGCCACTCGTACAGCTTCACCTTGCGGGTCTCGCCGGTCCACCCGCGCGAGACGGCGACCGCGGGCACGCCGGCGCGCCGGGCCGCGAGCCGGCCCAGAATGTGCGCCTTGTAACCGTGGCAGATGAGCACGTCGCACGCGGTGGCGCGGACCAGTTCGGCCACCTCGCGCACCGCCGCGAACGCTTTGGGGAAATCGGCCTTCAGCGCAACCGTTTGGAAGCCGTGTTTGCGCACTTCGCCGAGGAACGCCCCGCCGCGCCCGCCCTCGGGGAACGTGGCGAAGGTGGTGCGCACGCCGTCGGGCATCGCGCACGCGAGGCCGAGCATCTGGCGCTCGGGGCCGCCGAAGAAGGTGCTGGCGGTGAGGTGAACGAGGTTCATTCCCGTGCGCGTCCGTGCGGCGGGGTGAGAGCGAATCCGTGCAAGGTTGGAAGTGTAGAGGGCGCGAAGGCGTGTTGTCTACCCGAGTTTTTGGGCGCGCCGGCGCGGCCGCAAGCGGCACGCATTATGCGAACAGGTCGGCCACCTTGCACGAGAAGCCGGGGAGCACCGCGCCGCCGTCGAGGGTGGCGCTTCGTGCAAAGAGGCGAACGGATTCGCTGCGGAACTCCGTCACGAACTCTTCTGTCGGATCGACCAGCCACAAGACGCCGATCCCAAAACCGACCAGCAACCGAACACGGCGCATCACCTCGGAATACGGCTCGTCCGTATCGACGATCTCGAACGCGCCTTGCGGGGGGACGGTCGGCCAGCCCTGTTCGACGACCATCGACTCGCGATCGCGCCAGAAGGCGGCGTCCGCGCTAACGACTGTGTCCGAGGTCCGCGCCACGACCATGCCGCAGCGGAGTGTGGCCGATCCGCCGTTGCGTTGGCGGTACTCGTGAAAGGCCATACAGACGTTGCCGGAGACGAGGCCGTGGAGCGCCGAGTGAAGCGGACGATAGACCACTTCCCCGGCGATAAGGTCGTCGATCATCCCGTCTCGGTCCGGCAAGCGCGCGTACTGTTCGAGCGTGATGAGGGGTTGTTGGAGAACCGACATCGCTCGTACCTCCTGAATGCGGAGCGTATCGCCCCCCATTCGCCTCGCACAATCTCATTCCAGTTCGACGTACCTGCGGCGGAGGCGCGCGGCCCGACGACGGTCGGCAGCAGTCTCCGGTTGGTCCCACTGGAACAATCCGGCCGGCTGGACCGCACCGCCGGTGATCGTGCCGATTTCGGCACCGGCCATCTCTAACGTCCAGTTCAAGCCGTGTTCGCGCGACCAACGCACCAACTGTTGAAGGATGAACGCAGCGTCACGAGAGGCCATGAAGGTGTCGTCCCCTTCGTCCGCAGCGGGGCGGAACAGCTTCGTATCGCCGGTGAGTGGCGTCGGCCCCTTTCCCTTCCGTGGCACCTCGAAGAAGATGAACGACTCGCCCCACCACTCGCGCTCGCGGTTCAGGCTCGCCGCGTCAGAAAGCACCGCCCGCTTCACCACGGCCGAAACGGGCTTTGTGGTTTGGTAGGTAAGCGAAACGCCCATCCGCGACACCTCCAAGAGCAACCAGGGGGCCTACGCCCCCCGCTCGCGCACAACCTCAGTCACTTCGCCACGTCGACCCACTTCTGTTGCTTCGCCGAGTCGAGCACGGCGTCGAGCACGGCTTGCGTTTCGAGCGCGTCGCGGAACGTCGGGCCTTCCGGTGTGCCGGTCTCCAGTCCCTTGATGAAGTCGGCCACCTGGTGCGTGAAGCTCGCGTCGTACCCGATGGCGAGGCCCGGCACCCACCAGTTCGCCATGTACGGGTGGTCCGGGCTGTTGTCCGTGACGTGGATGCTCTTCCACCCGCGGATCTTCCCCTCGTCCTTGTAGTCGAAGATCTGCAGCCGGTGCAGGTCGTGCAGGTCCCAGTAGATGGACATGTTCTCGCCGTTGATCTCGAACGTGTACGCGGCCTTGTGCCCGCGGGCGTAGCGCGTGCTCTCGAAGTTCGCCAGCGACCCGTTCGCGTACCGGCCCATGAACGTGCAGGCGTCGTCGATGCCGACCTTCTCCACCTTGCCCGTCAGGTTGTGCATCCGCTCCTTCACGAAGGTTTCCGTCATCGCGCACACGCTGTCGAGCCGGCCGTTGAGCCAGATGCTGGTGTCGATGCAGTGGGCGAGCAGGTCGCCGCTGACGCCGCTGCCGGCCGCGGCCACGTCGAGCCGCCACAGCCCTTGCCCGCCCTGCGGCAGATCGGCCTTGATGGTCCAGTCCTGGAGGAACTTGGCGCGGTAGTGGAAGATGCGGCCGAGACGCCCCTCCTCGATCAACTTCTTGGCGAGCGTGACCGCCGGGATGCGGCGGTAGTTGTACCACACCATGTTCGCGACCTTCGCCTTCTCGACGGCCGCGACCATCTCCTTGCCTTCCGCGGTGTTCATCGCCAGCGGCTTCTCGCACAGGATCATCTTGCCCGCCGCTGCCGCGGCGAGGGCGATCTCCTTGTGCAAGTTGTTCGGCGTGCAGATGTCGATGACGTCGATGTCCGGTCGCGCGATCAGCTTCTTCCAGTCGGTCTCGACGGACTCGTAGCCCCACTGGGCCGCGAACTTCTTGATCTCGGCCTCGTTCCGCGCGCACGCGGCCTTCAGCACGACCTCGTGGTCCGAGGGGAAGAACTGCCCGACCTGTTTGTAGGCGTTCGTGTGGGCGCGGCCCATGAACCCGTACCCGATCATGCCGACGCGAAGCGGTTTCTTGGCCATTGGAAGAGGCTCCGTTAGAGGCGAGTGATGTCGGAAACGATACCAGCGGGGCGCGCCCGCGGCCATGCGCTACCGCTTCTTCGCGGTCACGACGCGCGGGTGGCCGCTGCCGTCCTTCAGCGTCGGGCCGACCTCGAACTCCGCGCGCTCGGCCAGCAGCCCGCGCACGGCGGCCTCTTGCGTGTAGCCGATTTCGAGCAGCAGCGAGCCGCCCGGCTTGAGAAACGGCCCGGCGGCGTTGGCGATGCGCCGGTAGAACGCGAGGCCGTCCGGTCCGCCGTCGAGGGCGATCCGCGGCTCGTGGTCGCGCACGTCCGGCGCGAGCGCCGCGAACTCGCCCGGCGCGATGTACGGCGGGTTGCTCGCGATCAGGTCGAAGGTGCTGCCGCTTGGCACCGGCGCGAACAGGTCGCCTTGCAGAAACGTCATGCGCTCCGTGACGCCGTGCTTCGCGGCGTTCTTCCGCGCGACCGCGAGCGCGTCCGGCGAGATGTCCGTCGCGGTCACGCGCGCGTCCTTCTTCTGGTGCGCGAGGCTGATGGCGATGCACCCGGACCCGGTGCCGATGTCGAGCACGTCCGGCGCGGTCAGCGGCTTGAGCCGTTTGAGCGCTTCGAGCACCAGCACCTCGGTGTCCGGGCGCGGCACGAGCACCGCGGGATCGACGTCAAACGTGAGCATGTAGAACGCGCGCGAGCCGACCAGGTACGCGACCGGCCACCCGCCGACGCGCCGGTTAATCAGCTCCTTGAACTTGGCGCGCTCGGCGTCGGTGGGCAACTCCTCGAACCGCACGAACAGGGCCACGCGGTCGCACCCGAGAACGTGTGCGAGCAGCAGTTCGGCCTCGCGCTTGGCCTCGTCGAAGCCCTTCGCCTTGAGAAAGTCGGTCGTCCACGCGAGCAGCGCCTTGATGTTCCAGATGGTCGGCGTCTGCGGTGCCGGTGTCATGCGTCCGTTCCCGGTTGGTGGTGTCGGTGAGGCGGTATTATCGCGGAACCGCCGCCGCGCCGACAGACCGGTTGCGCCGCGGACCGCGCGGCACGGGATACAACAAGGCCACCGTGTCCGCGGAGCGACCGCCGGATGAAGCCGCGCTACTTCTCCATCGACCTGCTGCGCGCGCTGGCCATCGTGCTGATGATCCAGGTTCACTTCGTCGAGTACCTCTCCACGCGCGAAGACGGTTCCGGCTGGCTCTACGACACTTCGATGATCCTCGGCAGTCTGTCCGCGCCGTTCTTCACGTTCCTATCGGGCGTCAGTTACTCGCTGTGGGTGTGGAAGCAGGAAGACGTGGGCCTGCGCGAGCGCGAGGTCACGCGCCGCACGTTGCGCCGCGGCGCGTTCCTGTTCGCGCTAGGGCTGGTTTTCAACTGCGCGATCTGGCTGCCGGAAGAGACGTTCAACTGGGACATCCTGACGCTGCTCGGCACCGCGTACCTGTTCCTGGCCGTCGCGCGGAAGCTGCCCGGCCCGGTGCTCGCGCTGATGTGCGTCGCGGTGCTGCTGGCGTCGCCGCCGCTGCGGGTCGTGGGCGACTACGCGAGCTACTGGCGGGACTACGAGTACAGCTACGACTTCACCGCGCGCGACGTGCTGTTCGGGTTCGTGGCGAACGGGTACTTCCCGGTGTTCCCGTGGATCGTGTTCCCGGTTGCGGGGTTCGTGGGCGGCAACGCGCTGTTCCGCCGCCGGCGGCGCAACGGCACCCCGCAGAGGTGGGCGGTCGCCTTCGGCCTGGGCCTGCTCGCGGTGGCGGCGGTGGGAGTCGCGTTCGGTTCGCGCCTGCCCGCGGTGCTCGCGCGGTTCTACGCGGACGGCGCGACCGAGTTCCCGGCTTCGACGTGGCACGTGCTGGGAATGATCGGGCTGAACCTCGTCGCGCTGGTGGCGCTGCACCGGTGGCTCGACCGGCCCGCCGCCGCGCCGCGCACCGGCCGGTTCGCCGCCGCGGTGTTCCGCTGGAGCGCGTTCTCGCTGACCGTGTACGTGCTGCACCACATGGCGCTGCTCTGGCCGCTGTGGGTCGCCGGGGCCGCGACCGGGCACGACGATTCGACGGTGTTCTGGCGCTCGGCCGCGTCCGCGCCGGTGGCGCTGGGGCTGGCCGCGGTGTGCCTGATCGTGTGCCACTTCGCCTTGTTCTTCTTCGAGCGCCGCCCGCGGTACGCGCTCGAGTCGGTGATGCGCCGGGTGTGCGACGGGCCGGACCCCAAGAAGGTGTAGCGGCGGCCTCAGATCGGCGAGGTGAGCAACTCGGCGCGGCGCGCGGCGGGGAGCCGCGCGAAGGCCCGCGCCGCGGCGTCCTCGATCCCGCGTACGGTTTTGCCGCACGCCCACCGTCGGTCGCCCAACGGGTCGGTTTCCCCCAGGTCCTTCTTCAGCGCGCGGAACCAGTCCCACGGCAGCACCGCGTGCCCGGCCTCTTCGAGTGCCGCTTCGCCGAACACGTCCTTCGACGCGCGCTTGGTGCAGTAGCCGGGGTGGATGAACTGGCTGGGTGTATTGGGGCGCACCGGCACGCGGCGCTGCGTACCCAGCGCCCGGTAGCCGTCGGCCCGCGGGTCGCCCTGTTCTTCGAGCCAGTCGGCGAACACGGAGCGCGTCTGCCAGTCGTCGCGGTGCTTGTTGATGGCGCGGCGGAAGTCTTCTTCGGTGGTCACGGCCCCTCTCCGCCGGCGTGGAACGCTCGCCCCAATGGTGAGTTTGGCAACCGCCCGCCCGCGCCGCAAGGACAGTTTCGCGAGGGAAACGAAGGCGGGCGCGCCGCGAGGTCGCAGCGCGCCCGGTCGAGATGGGCCTTACCGTTCGGTCGGCGCGGGTGCCGAAGCCGGCGGGGCTTTCTTCTTCGGCTCATCCTTCTTCTTGGGTTCGTCCTTCTTCTTCGGCTCCACCTTCGGAACCAGCGGCGGGTCTACCTTCGGTTTCGGATCCACCTTCGGGACAGGAGGCGGCGGGTCCACCTTCGGCTTGGGTTCGACCTTCGGCCTCGGCGGATCAACCTTCGGTTTCGGTTCCGGAGCCGGTTCTTTCGGCTTGGGCGGCGGATCGACCTTTGGCTTCGGCTCCGGGTCTTTGGGCTTCACCGGCGGAGGCGGATCGACCTTCGGCTTCGGATCGACCTTCGGCTTCGGGTCCACCTTCGGTTTGGGGTCCGGGTCCTTCGGTTTCGGGTCCACCTTCGGTTTCGGATCGGGGTCTTTCGGTTTCGGATCGACCTTCGGCTTGGGGTCGACCTTCGCCCGCGGTTCCGGCTTGATCGCGGGCGGGGGCGGGGCCTTCTTCTCGTCCTTCACCTGCGTTCGGGTGATGGTCGCCTTCGGCACTTCGAGTTTGAGCGACTGCGGCTGAACCACAACGCCGGGTTGCGGGGCCGGGCGCTTGGCAACGGCCGCGGTCTCGGCCTTCTGGCGCTGCACCCCGATCTCGCGGGTCTGCTTCGCGGTCGCGGCCTCGATCCGGCGCACCTCCGGCGTGATCGCCTTGATCTGCGCTTCCGGTTGAAGGGCCGTGGCGACGCGCGCCGGGGCGATCATCGCCACGTCGGTCACGTTCTGCTTGTTCACCGTCACGGTCCGGTTCACCACGGTGACGTTGTTCGTCACGTTGTTGATCGTGGTGTTGCTGATCTTGTTGATGACCGTGTTCTGCTGGGTCAGGTTCACCGGCGGGCGGGCGACCTTGCCCGTGTAGCGCCCGCTGTAGAGGTCGTTGACGCGCGCGTTCCACTCGCGGTCGGTGCGTCGGTTGTACGAGTAGTAGCTCCACAGCGGGTCGTAACCCCAGTTGCGACCGGTGCCGAACCCGATGGTGAACGTGACGCCGACAACCCGCCCGGCCCACGGGTTGTAGCCCAGGCCGACGTACCGCTTGTCGAAGTAGTCGCCGAAGTAGTAGTGGCTGTGCCCGCGCCGCACGAACAGCGCGCCCACCAGGGCCGGTTCGCTCACCACATAGATCGGCGTGTACACGAACGCCGGGCGCACGGGCCGCGTGAACGCGACCGGCGCGAACAGTACCCCGCGCCGCGCGAGGGCGTAGTCCCAGTACCCGTCGACGAACACGTAGCCCAGCGGGGTGCGGCGGAAGTGCGCCGGCACCCACACCCAGTTGGTGCGGTACTCGACCCACACGCCCGGCCGCCAGACGTACTTGTTGCGCCACACATACGAGCCGGGCACGTAGAAGCTGGTCGCGGTCGGCGCGGCCACACTCGGCCCGATTTCGAGGCTGGCCGGCGGTTCCGGCAGGTACTGGATTTCGGGCTGTGTCGGTTCGTCGCGGTCGGGTTCCTGCCAGAACCCGGCGGCCCACTGCCAGCCGCCGCGCACCTCGCGCCACGAACCGGGCACCCACAACCGGCCCGGCGGGGTGTCGCGCCAACACCCGCTGATCCAGATGAACTGCTCCGCGTCCTCGTCGAAGTGCCAGTAGCCCGGAATCCACTGCACGTTGTCGCCGTCCGGCTTCTGGTCCGGCGGCAGCTCTTCAATCGGGTCCGGCGGCTGCTTCGTAACGATGGGCGCGGCGGCCGGCGCTTCCGAGGTCGTGGCGAACGCCTCGTGTACCGGCCCGCGGGCGAGCACGTCGCTACCTTCGGGCTGTGCGGGCTGCGCCTCCACGGGCGGTTGCGCGCCACCCGGCGGGAACAGCGGAATCGGCTCTTGTGCCGTCGATCCGGCACCCAAGAGCGACAGCATCATCGCTCCGAGTGCGGTCGCGGCTAACAGTTTGGGGAACGTGTGTCGCAACGTTGTCCCTCCAGACGCAATGACGGCGAGACGGGCAGGCCCGTTCGTTGAACTCTCTAGCTTGCACTTCTTGCGCCAAGCGCGATCAACTTCTGAGCGCCCGGCGCACGGCCAGCAGGAAGAACAGGCCGAACGCAAGATCACCGGCCCCGTAAATCGCGTAGAACGTCGCCGTGAGCGGGTCGCGGTCCCACACGTCGGGCAAGGTCTTGCCGTGGCGCGACAGCCACACAACCCACGTCCCGACGTAGACCGCCTTTTCGACGGCGAACACCGCGGACAGCGCCGGGTTCGGCAACCGCTTCCCGCCGGCCGCGACGTAGGCCAGCCCCCACAGCACGATGCACAGCAGCCCGAAGCCGCTGAACACGTCCGGGTACAGTTCGCTGAGATAGGTGTTCGTTCCGGCGCGGCTGAACGCGAGCACGCCGAGCACGTTAAACGCGCCCGCGGCCCAGAACCCCGCGGCCCACTTGGTCCGTTCCATGCGCACCTCGCAACGTGAGGGAGTGGCACGAGCGTACCGCGCCGCGTGGTCCCGTGCCTAGCCGAAGCGGTATTGCGCCCGGTGGCCGCGCGCGGTATCATCCGGGCGCAGACACTGGAGGAGGTGGGCCGTGGCACTCGAACGCGAGATGGAAGTGTTCAAGCGCGAACTGCCGGCACTTCTGGCGGACCCCGCCCAGCGCGGGACGTTCGCGCTCGTTCACGGCGAGAGCGTGTCCGGTTGCTTCCCGACGTTCGCTGCGGCGCTCGCCGCGGGCTACGACCGATTCGAACTGGCCCCGTTTCTGGTGAAGGAAGTCACCGACCAAGAGGAGCCGCGCTACTTCTCGCGGAACCTGCGATGCCCTACGTGAGCGGTTCCCTGACGGGCACTTGGGCAATCGTCGATGTGCTCGTAAGCGCGAGTTCGCGTCGACAAGAGCTTCTTGCGAAGCACGGGTTCGCGGTGCCCGCCCCGGTGCCCGTCCGCGTGCTGCTGGACACCGGTGCGTCGATCTCCGGGTTCTCCCCGCGCGTGTTCCGCGCTCTCGATCTGACTCACGTTTCAACTCTCGACGCGCTCACCCCTTCGACCCCGGCCCACGCACCACACCCGTGCGAACTGTTCGATGTGTCCCTCGCACTTGTCGCGGGCGGAAGCGCCCATTGGACCGGGGACACGCAGGTGATGAGCGCCGACTGCTGGCCCCCGAACGAACAACTCGAAGGGCTATTGGGTATGGACGTTCTTCGCCGCGGCTTCTTCCAACTGATGGGACCGGAGCGCAAGTTCGTGTTCGCGTTCTGACGCGCAGTGCCTTTATTTACGCGAAACGCCCAGAGGAAGCCTCTGGGCGTCTGGCGTTTCGTGTTACTGGCGGATCGGCTTCGGGATTTCCGGCGGGAGCAGCACGGGCGGCGGGCGGTCCGGAGCGAGGGGCCGCACTACCGGGCTGCTGCCGAACGCGCCGGCGTCGGGAGCCGGCAGGTGCGTCGGGCGGGTCGGCTCGCCGGTCGGGGTCGAACCGCGGACGGCCTTCACCGGCGGTTCGAGGAACAGGCCGCCGGGCGGGGCCGAACTCCGCAGCTCGGTTCGCGTGCCGCCGTTGCTCGCAAGGCCACCAGTCGTGTCGCGTGCGACCACTCGGGCCGGCGGGGTCTTCAGCGCGGTCAGCCACGCCTCTTCCATCGCGTCGACTGTGTCGTAGCCGTAGACGCGCTCGGCCGCCGCGTTCCAGCTCTCCATCGTGTTGCCGCGCATCCCGGCGTCGAGGAACTGGAGCAGCTTGCCGCGGCCCTCGCGCCCGTCGCCGCCCTTCTTCACGAGGTACTGCGTCAGCGAGTAGCCCTGCGCGTACAGCACGATCATGTCGCGCGGGTACTCGGTCATGCGGAACAGCACGCGACAGCGGATGCCGCGCCCGGCGTTCAGCAGCTCGCGACAGCGGACGTCGTGGCTGAAGCGCTCCTCGTCGTTCTCGCTCAGCACGCTGCCGCCCTCGTCGGCCCAGCGCGGGACCGGCTTGCCGAAGTGGTTCGCCAGGACCGTGTGCGTGACCTCGTGCGGCAGCACGCTGTTGAGGAGCTGCTTCGCGTCGCCGCGGATCTCCATCGAGATGCTGGTGACGGTGGACTTGCCGTTGGCGTCCTGGCCGAAGGTGAACGTGGTCGCGCCGCCGGCGTTGCCCGCGGTGATCTGCACCTTGAGGGGGCAGCGGCGCGACCACTGGGGCATCTCGCGCCCGGTCCACTCCAGCGCCTTCTCCTTGCGGTAGAACTCGGCCATGTCGCCGAACTTCTTCGCAAGCTCCGGCGTCGGGGCTTCCGTGCTGAAGTTGTCGCTGTTATACGTCGCGGCGGGCGCGAACGCGGGTGCCAGTAGCACCGCGATGAACGCGCTCAAGTGCCGACGAAGAGTCATTCCCTTGACCTCCGTGGTGAGTGACGCGGCCCGTTAGTTCGGCCATGAATCAAGGGTGCGTCGGAAGTCTAACCGCATTCGCTGTGCCGGGAACCTCGGAGCGTCCCTCGGCGCGGAAATGTGTGGCCGTAACGTGCGGCGTGGGCAGCGGTTCGGGATTCCGCACATGGTGCGGGTGGAGCGGGCGCGCGGCGCGAACGGTGTAATAAGTACAGCCGGAATCGCGCCCCGGCGGCGTGCAAGAATTACAATCGCGCCGGGGCGAATGTCTCCTGTTCCGCGCGGCTCCGTTTACTAGATATTCCCCACCTGATTATCTCACGAGACTCACCGATGTCCGCCCTCCGGTTGCCGGTCGCGCTCGTCGCGATCCTGCTCGCGGCCCCGCTCGGTTCGCGCGCGGCCGACGCGCCCGCGCCCGCGCCCGCCCCGCAGACGTTCGAGTTCCACCGCGACCACGTCATCGGCACGTCGCTCGATTTGCACGTCGTCGCACCGGACGAGTACACGGCGGAGGGCGCGGAGTTGACCGTGCTCAACGAGATCGAGCGCCTGCGCAAGGTGTTCAGCACCTACGACGCGACGAGCGAGATCAGCAAGCTGAACGCCACCCGCGAGCCGGTGAAGGTGAGCGCAGACATGGCTGCTGTGCTTAAGGCGTACGACGTGTGGCAGCGGAAGAGTGGCGGGGCGTTCAACGGGCAGGTGGGCGACCTCGTGCGCGCGTGGAAGGACGGCGAGAAAGCCGACCGCGTGCCGGACGCGCTCACCCTCGAGCGGATCGTCAGCGACCTCGCCAAGCCCGGCTGGAAGCTGGACGACGCGACCAACACCGTAACGCGGCTCACCGATCAACCGCTGAACCTGAACGCCATAGCGAAGGGCTACATCATCCAGAAGGCGGCGGACGCGGTGCGGAAGGAGCACCCGACCGTGAGCGGGTTGCTCGTCAACCTCGGCGGCGACGTGCTCGCGCGCGGCGCGCCGCCGGGCGGCACCGGCTGGGCGGTCGGCGTGCAAGACCCGGCCAACCACTTCGACAACGCAGCCCCGCTCGCCGGGCTGCGGCTCACGAACCAGGCGGTCGCCACCAGCGGCGGCTATCAACGGTTCTACACCATCGGCGGCAAGCGATACTCGCACATCTTCGACCC
>SXGT01492978.1_pt1 | contig 14106 bp, 10 predicted proteins | sample 3176221 | NCBI WGS metagenome assembly SXGT01 (sample SAMN11356862, study PRJNA531348) | freshwater metagenome | isolation source: freshwater sample F1-120 | place: China: Fuxian Lake, Yuxi | collected 2017-12-25 | reverse complement strand
TTCGCGCGCGAGTTTCGCCTCTTGCAAGTTCGTCATGCCGATTACGTCCATGCCCCAGCTCCGGTAGACGTTCGATTCAGCGAGGGTCGAAAACGCCGGTCCCTCCATGCAGAGGTACGTGCCACCCTTTTTCGCCGCGACTCCCTGTTCGAGGCAGGCCTCGTAAACCGTCTCCGAAAGCTGAGGGCAGATGGGATGGGCAAAACTGATATGCGCTACAAGTCCCTCGCCGAAGAACGTGGATACGCGTCCGCGCGTCCGGTCGAAGAACTGATCCGGGATCACGAAATCGAGAGGTCTGTGCTCCAGCTTCAACGAACCGACCGCGCTCAGCGAAACGATCCGCTCAACGCCGAGCGTCTTCATCCCATAGATGTTCGCCCTGAAGTTGAGCTCCGAGGGCGAGATCCTATGCCCGCGCCCGTGCCGCGCGAGAAAGGCCACGCGCCGCCCGGAGAGCATACCCACGACATAGGGGTCCGACGGGCTGCCCCACGGTGTCTCGACGGCGATTTCCTCCTGGGCCTCAAAGCCGGGCATGGAATAGAGCCCGCTTCCGCCAATGATTCCGATTTCCGCTCTCAAATCCGGTTCTCCTCTTCTTCAATCAACTCCAGCAGCACGCCGCCAGTCGACGCGGGATGCACGAACACGCACATGTGGCCGCCCGCACCGGGCCTTGGCTCGCCCAAAACACGGGCGCCGCCCGCCCGTAAACGTTCCAACACGAAAGTGAGGCCTGTCACGCGGAGCGCGACGTGGTGCAGCCCCGGCCCTCGCTTCTCAATGAATTTTGCGATCGTCGATTCCGGCTCGGACGCCTCAAGCAATTCGATCCTTGGCGCGCCGGCCGCCGCGCCGGCCGGAAACATCGCGACATGAACTTTCTCGCGGTCCACGGTTTCGCGTAGAGTCATCTGAAGTCCAAGCTGGCGCTGGTAGAAATCGGCGGCCGAGTCAATCGAATTGACGGCGACGCCAAGATGGTCGATTGCGAACGACGCTTCGACCCCCGCATGCTTCTTCTCCGACGGCGGCAGTCCGCGTATAGCGGAAAGCAGCTCCGTGATTCCCGTACCTTCCGTCGCGACGGTCTCCACAACGGGCGCCGTCCACCCGGCGCTGTGAAGTTCCATCCTCACTCGCTCAGCGCCCGGCTGATCCGCTTTGTTGATTGCGAACAAATCCGCCACTTCGAGAATTCCCGCCTTGATCGCCTGGATGTCGTCCCCCATGCCGGGTACAAGCACGAGCACTGTGACGTCCGCCACGCGGGCTACGTCGATCTCGGACTGCCCGACACCCACGGTTTCGATGAGAATTGTGTCCTTGCCGGCGAAATCGAGCAACCGGACGAGGTCCGCCGTCGTGCGGGCAAGCCCGCCGGACGCGCCGCGCGTCGCCATCGACCGGATAAAGATCCCAGGATCGGCGTGATGAGATTGCATCCGGATGCGGTCGCCCAGAATCGCGCCGCCTGAAATCGCGCTCGACGGATCGACGGCAAGAATGCCCGCGGTCTTTCCCTCAATGCGAAGGCTCCTCGCGATCTGATCCACCAGCGTGCTTTTTCCCGCGCCAGGAGGCCCTGTCACTCCGATCACCAGTGCGCGCTTCGGACGAGCGGAGAATTGGCGAAGCAGCGCTGTTGCCTCCTCATCCCGGTTCTCGATAGCTGTCGCGGCACGCGCAAGGGCGCGGGTGTCACCGTTCGAAATTCTCTCCGCCCAGTCGCGCATTAGTCCTTGAGAAGCTGGCGCGCGATGACGAGCCTTTGAATCTCGCTGGTTCCCTCGCCGATTGTACAGAGCTTGACGTCGCGGTAGAACTTCTCCACGGGATAGTCCTTGATAAACCCATAGCCGCCGTGGATCTGCACCGCCTCGTTGCAGATGCTCACAGCGGCTTCGGAGGCGAACAGCTTCGCCATTGCCGATTCGCGCGTTACCCTTTCGCCGCGGTCGAGCATTGACGCGGCACGGTAGGTCAGCAACCGCGAGGCGTCGATCGACGTGGCCATATCCACGAGCTTATGCTGAATCGCCTGAAATTCCGAGATCGGACGGCCGAACTGCTTTCGCAGCTTTGAGTATTTCAGCGCGGCGTCATAAGCCCCCTGAGCCATACCTATCGAGAGGGCCGCAATGGAAATGCGTCCGCCATCGAGTGTCTTGAGACTGTCGATGAATCCCTGTCCCGGCGCGCCCAGTATCTGGCCGGCGCCCAATCGGGAGTCTTGGAAGATCACTTCACCGGTGGCGCTCGCCCGAAGGCCGAGTTTGTTCTCCTTCTTCCCGGCACGGAAGCCGGGTGTTCCTTTCTCCACGATGAACGCCGAAATACCATGCTGCGCGGCTGAACGCTCGGTGACGGCCATGGCGACGCAGACGTCTGCGTAGTGCGCGTTCGTCGTAAACGTCTTTGCGCCGTTCAAAACCCAGCCGCCGTCGTGCCGAACGGCCGTAGTTCGGGTTCCGGCGGCGTCCGAACCGGCCTCCGGCTCCGTCAGAGACCAACAGCCAATCCACTCCCCAGATGCCAGTTTCGGCACGTATCGCTCACGCTGTTCCTTCGTGCCGGATTTGTAGATGTGATTCGTACATAAGGAACTGTGCGCGGCGACAATGATGCCGACCGATCCATCTACACGGGAGAGCTCTTCGATGATGATGGAGTAATCGATGTACCCGAGTCCGGCGCCGCCGAGATCCTCGGGAAAGATCGCTCCCATATATCCGAGCTTGCCGAGTTTTTTGACGACATCGAGCGGGAACGTCTGTGCCTCGTCCCACTCCATTACATGTGGAGCGATTTCCGCCTGGGCAAACTCGCGGACGGATTTCCGAAGTTGAATCTGCTCTGGGCTATAGTCGAAATCCACGAGAGAAAGACCCCGGCCCGGCGTTGCCGGGAATGCTAAACGATCTCTTCCTTCGCCGCGTCCCACCGCATGGTGCGCTGTTGCCGGTAGCTTTCGACGGCCATGCGGCACGCGATCGACACGCGGAAACCGACGTCGAACGGGCAATTCGTCTCCTTACCGGTGCGGACGCAGTCGAGGAAGTTCTGCATATGGGCGTTCGGCGCGGTCTTCGTCGATCCCACCATCTCCGTGCCGTCCGGACGATTCACTTTCTGCGGGCGGTATCGGATCTGCTGACCCTTCAAAATTGTCCCATCGGTGCCGAGTATGTCCTCCGTGCTTCCGAGTTCGCTGTTGCCGAAGCCCGAATCCCAGGTGAAAAGAATTTCCTCGGGATGCTCCATGGAGACGTTCATTGTGTCCGGCACTTCACGCCCGTCTTTCCAAAGGTAGACGCCGCCAACCATATTCACCGCCTTCGGGACTTGAAGGTTCATCACCTTGTACCAGAAGGAAAGCTGATGGCACATATTCTCGTACACGTTGCCGCCGGAATAGTCGAAGAAGAACCGCCAGTTGACGTAACGGTTCGCATCGAATTCATGGGGCGGGGCTTCGCCCTGGAAGCTCTTCCAGATGATGTTCTCGGGCGTCATGTCCGGATAAACCGGGCGCGACCACTGCGGCTTGCCGTGCGGCGTGTTGCGGTACATGTGCGCGTGAATCGCCGTCACCTTGCCCAGGAAACCGGTATGCAGGAAGTTCTCGGCGTCCGTGACCTGACCCGAGGAACAACTCTGATGTCCAATCTGCACTGTCCGTTTCCCGGCGCGCTTGTAGGCGGCACGCATGCGCTTCGCATGGTCAACCGTGAACGCCATGGTCTTCTCCTGATACACGTGCTTGCCGGCGTCGAGTGCGGCCGTGAAGTGCTCGCAATGCAGATGCTGGGGCGTGGCGATCAGGACGGCGTCGACGTTCTTGTCTTCGAGCAGGTATCGGTAATCGAGGTAGGTCTTGGCGTTCGGAGCGGTCTTCTTCGCGTCTTCCAGGCGCTTGGTATAAATGTCCGCGAAGGCCACAAACTCCGTGTTCGGACAGGCGATGGCCTCGCGAACGATCTGCATGCCGCGGTCGCCTGGCCCGATAATTCCGAGGCGGATCCGGTCGTTGGCGCCTAGAACATTTGAAGCGGCGAGCGTTCCGGCCAGGCCGGTCGCTACCTTACCGATGAAATTACGGCGGGAGTCCATAATGCAAGTCTTCCTTTGGTTCTCCTAGTCTAGCATTCACAGAATCTCCTGAGGATGCTTGTTGACGGCCTGCAGGGCCTCGCAATACCGGACGCCACAGGTGGCGCCCCGGTAAGCCGCGATCCGGGCCTTCAGTTGCTGCGAGGTGTCGAGCGTGCCGGGCTTGTACTGTTCGTTGCGCACGAGCGCCATGAGTTTTCCCAGCCAGTCGATGGCGGCCGGCCAATCGGCGCTGACGTCTACGAACGTGTCAGGCTCGAAGCCGATAGTGTGCCGCGGCCCGTTGTCGTATGTGTAAACGCGGCTGGGCGGGGTGAACTTCCGATTCTCAAAGAACTGGCCCGCGGCGCGAAGCGCGATTTCGCTCAACTGGGAGGGCACCACGTGATCGTCGTGATGATCGCGTCCCCAGAGCATCAGGGCGACGTCGGGCTGGACATCAGCCACAACCTCGGCTACCTTGCGTTTGGTTTCTGTCGAGGCATCGAAATGATGGGACTTGAAATCGAGGAACCGCATCTCCGCTCCGTGGCTTTTCGCAATGGCCACGCTCCCTTCGAGAAGCTCTTTCTGGCGATTGCCGATGGGGGCCCAGTTCGAATAGTCGCCGATCATGGAAAGGATCACGACGCGATAGTGTTTGCGGACGGCGGACAGCATGATTCCGGGGACACCGAATACGCAGTCGTCGTAGTGCGCGCCCATGGCGAGGAGGGTCTTTGGCATACTGGCAGTCTACTACGGCGGTTATGGCGCAAGGCTCGCAGGGCCATGCTCGAGAAACCAAAGCGCCTGGTGGACGCGGATGATACCTTGACGGCTTACAGCACCACCCGCTCATCGCCGTCCCGCCGGGTGACCTTCTCACGGTCGAGGTACTCAAGCAGCGGAATCGCATACTTTCTCGATATCCCAGTCCAGTCTTTGAAAGCCGTGACGTTAAAGCGCTCGCCGCGATGGCATTCGAAGAGTCCGCGTAGCTTTGCGATCGCGGATCCGTGAAATACAAGGTTGTCCGTAACCTTCACCAGCCGCTTCTCGCGAATCAGCATCTGCAGCAGACTCCGGGCCCGCGCCGTTTCCACGCCCGATTTCGACAACACTTCCGCAACCCCCGGCACGGCAAGACCCGCCGCTTCGAAGGCCGCTTCAATTGATCCGCGCGCCGCTTCCTCGTCCTGCTTGAGGGCGGTGCGATGACTCGCGAGACGAACGGTATCGCCATCCGCGGCGAGATCCTTTCCCGCGGCCAAAAGCGCGTCGAATAGCGGGGCAGGACAGCCGGCGAGGTCTTTCCCGCGCAAGTCCTGCTTCGCGATTCCGGGGAGCAATGGATTGAGTTTGTGGAAGTCGCGCACTCGCTCCGCGATTCTCTGCCGCGCGGCCTGAAACCATTCCGCGTCCACCAGCCACTGACCGGCACGCCGTGCGCTCCTGGCCGCGGCGTCGATCTCGCCCTCCGCACGCCCCAGCCTCGAGGCCAACTCCGTCAGGCTTGCGCCAAACTTCGACTCTCGAATCAGCAGCGCCGCACGTTCCTCAAGGCTGCCTTTCGACAGGACATCCAGGCGCAAGGCTTCCAGACGCCGCGGAGGGGCGCTGTCAATCACGACGCCGCCTCCAATTGTCACGACCGGCGAGAACATTCTGATAATGAAATGGTCGCCGGGGAGCAGCAGCGCCGGCTCACGCAGTACGATGCGCGCGTAACTGGTCGATGCCGGCTTCAAAGCCCCCGAACCGGCTGCCAGGCGAATTTCGGCCTCGATCTCCGCCGCTCCCGAGTGGAAATGCACCGGTGCGCGATGTTTCAGCGGTTTCGCCGAGTGCAGCAGTTCGAGTGAAACGTCCAAGCGCAACGTGTCGCGGAATCGGCCCGGCTCCGCAAGCACCATGCCGCGAGCGAGGTCAGACGCTTCGATGTCCGCGAGATTCAGTGCCGTACGCTGTCCGGCAGTGGCTCGCGCGGCAGGCCCACCATAAACCTGAATCCCGCGCACGCGGAGCTTGCGGCCGGCCGGATGAAGCTCCACTTCCTGTTCTTTAGCGACCGACCCCGAGATCAGCGTTCCCGTGACTACAGTGCCAAAACCCCTCATCGAAAATGCGCGGTCGATGGGAAGACGGAATGGCTGCCGGCCGCCTTTGCCCGGCACGTCGCCCGCGACCCGCTCCAGCGTGCCGCGCAACTCGTCGAGCCCCGCTCCCGTTGTCGAACTGACCGCCACCACCGGCGCTCCGTCGAGAAATGACCCCTTCACGAACTCGTCCACTTCGAGGCGAACCAGTTCGAGAATATCGCCGTCTACCAGATCGGCCTTTGTAAGCACGATGATGCCGCGGGGAATCGACAGGAGGCGGCAGATTTCGAAATGTTCGCGCGTCTGGGGCTTGATCGATTCGTCGGCAGCTACGACGAATAGGACGAGGTCGATGCCTCCCACGCCGGCGAGCATGTTCTTCACGAAGCGTTCATGGCCCGGCATGTCGACGAACCCGACCCGGAGCGAAGGCGTCAGTTGCAGGTGCGCGAATCCGATGTCGATGGTGATGCCCCGCCGCTTTTCCTCTTCAAGACGGTCCGCGTCGATGCCAGTGAGCGCCCGCACGAGCGCCGTCTTCCCGTGGTCGATATGTCCGGCCGTGCCCGCGACGACTTCCTTCACTTCAGCTTCCAGGCACCGGAGGAGAACTCCGCCGTCTCCTCGTTCCATGTTCCGAATTTCGACGCCATCTGCCCGCCATCCACCAGCAGCGCGGCCCCCGTGATGAACGAAGCCAGATCTGAGGCGAGAAACGCGATCGCAGCACCTACCTCGTGCGCCTCGCCGCCGCGTCCCAATGGAATGTCCCGGAAATAGTCCTTAAGCACCTCGGGATGAGAAAAGTGCCTCTCCGTCAGCCGCGTGCGGATCAACCCGGGGCAAACCGCATTGACGCGAATTCCGTACGGTCCCAATTCGTTGGCCGCGGTGTGAAGTATTCCCAACACACCTGCCTTGCTGGCGTTGTAGGCGGCAAGCCTCGCCTCGCCGTCGTAGGAATTTGTGGACGCGGTAATGACGATCGCTCCCTTGCGGCGCGCTTTCATCAGCGAGGCGGCGGCCTGCACGGTCTCAAACACTCCGGTCAGATTCAAGGCGATGGTTCGATCCCACAGGTCGCGCGAAGTTTCGGTCAAATCGGCCTCCGAACCGGTTCCCGCGTTCGCCACGACGATATCCGGCGGGCCGCATTGGAGGAAGGCGTGGTCGATAGACTCGCGATCCGTCACGTCAACTACCACATCGGCCGCTCGATCGATGTCGAACACCCATACCCGAGCACCGCCTGCCCGTAGCGCCGCCGCTGCCGCCTGTCCAATCCCATGAGCGCCCCCCGTGACGACGGCGATCTTACCAGAAAAGTCCAGCGCCATCTGACTACTATACTGGAAGAACATGTTGAGTCGAAGAGCATGGATAGCCGCGCTCCTGGCGCCGGCGGCCGGCGCGAGAGGGCAGGGAATTTCCTCGCGCGCGGTGCAGCCAGTGCCGCGTGGAAAGCCCTCCGGCCTGCCGTTCAACGCTCGTTTCACCGACGTCGCCTCGAAGGCCGGCCTCACCGCGCCGGTCGTCTATGGGGGCGTGGAGCGTAAGCTCTACATCCTCGAGACCGTCGGTTGCGGGTGCGCATTTCTCGATTTCGACAACGACGGATGGCTCGATATTTTCATCCTGAGCGGAACGCGTCTTGAAGGCGCGCCGGAAGGCGCGACGAACCGGCTGTACAAGAACAACCGCGACGGCACCTTCACGGATGTCACGGAAAAGGCAGGACTGCACCGGGCCGGATGGGCGTGCGGCATCGCAGTGGCCGACTATAACAACGATGGCTTTGACGATCTGTTTCTCACCTACTGGGGTCAGAATGTCCTGTATCGCAACAACGGCGACGGCACGTTCACGGACGTCACAGAAAAGGCCGGTCTCCTCGACACACGCACTCGCTGGGGCGCGGGCTGTACATTTCTCGACTACAATCGCGACGGTCACCTGGATTTGTTTGTCTCGAACTACCTGGAGTTCGATTTCAAGAAGATCCCGAAACCGGGCGAGACGCCGAACTGCGTCTGGAAAGGCGTTCCCGTGAACTGCGGGCCTCGCGGGCTCGAGCCTGGACGGCATTCCCTCTACCGCAATAACGGCGACGGCACGTTCAGTGACGTGACCGTTCCTTCCGGGATCGCAAAAGCGCGAGGCAGCTACGGCATGACGGCTGTAGCGGCCGATTTCGATAACGATGGCTGGCCCGATATTTACGTTGCGTGCGACTCGACCCCAAGCTTCCTGTTCCGCAATAACCACGACGGCACGTTTACGGATGTGGGACTTGAATCGGGCGTGGCGTTGAATGAAGACGGCATGGAGCAGGCCGGGATGGGCGTCGCGGTGGGCGACTTCAACCTCGACGGGAACCTCGACATTTTCAAGACGCATTTTGCCGACGATACGAGCATCCTCTATCGCAACGACGGTAAGGGCAGTTTCGAGGACATGACAATCCGCGCCGGGATGGGCGTTGAGACGCGGTTTGTCGGATGGGGAGCGGGCATGGCTGATCTCGACAACAACGGGCTGCCCGACATTTTTCTAGTAACGGGAAACGTATATCCGGAGGTCGAGAGCAGGGCGCCGGCGTACCCGCTGCGAACCCCGCGCGTCGTGTTCCGCAACCTTGGCGGCGGGAAGTTTGAAGAGCTTATCGATCAAGCGGGGCCGGGTGTTGCCGCGCCGCACTCGAGCCGCGGCTGCGCCTTCGGCGATTTCGATAACGACGGCGACGTGGACATGTTGATCGTCAATATGAACGAACCGCCGAGTTTGCTGCGCAACGACGTATCGGGCGGCGGGCATTGGCTTAAGGTGAAACTCGAGGGCGTGAAGTCAAACCGGAGCGCCATCGGAGCGCGCGTGACCGTGCGCTACGGGGGGAAGGTTCAGGTACAGGAGAGGCTAAGCCAAAGCAGTTTTTTTTCGGCAAACGATCCGAGGCTCCACTTCGGGCTCGGAGATGCGTCGAGCGCGGAGATCGACGTGCGGTGGCCGAACGGGGTTGTGGAGAAGATTGGGATGGTGGAGGTCGACCGGCTGGTGACGATTAAGGAAGGTGCGGGTGCGACGCGGGTGAAGCCCCAGCTATGATGCGAGTCCGGGCCGGCACGAAAGGCATAAATTGGCGCGAGCCCCGACGGCAATTACTTCGCGATGACCCTCGTCACTGAGTACGCTGAACCTATCACGCTCTTGCTTGACCGGAAACTGCCCGCCGCACACTGACCGCGCAGACGGATTTTCCCCGGGAGATTACGTGCCGGACGTGGGACCCGGAGTATCATTGAGAACAGGACTCACCGCCGAATGGCCCTCACTTCCGGAACACTTCTGGGACCGTATGAAATCCTCGCACTGGCGGGTGCGGGCGGTATGGGCGAAGTCTACAAGGCTCGGGACACGCGGCTCGACCGCGTCGTCGCCATCAAAGTCCTTCCACCCCACTTCGCCAGGCGCGAAGACCTCCGGCTGCGTTTCGAACGCGAGGCGCGGATTATCTCGAGCCTGAACCACCCGCACATCTGTGCGCTGTTCGATGTCGGCGTGCAGGACGGCGCCAACTACCTGGTGATGGAGTACCTGGAGGGGGAAACGCTGGACGCACGCCTCAAACGCGGCCCACTATCCGTGGAGGAAGCCCTTCCGCTAGCGATCGAGATCGCCGAAGCGCTTGCGGAAGCGCACCGCCACAACCTCATCCACCGGGATCTGAAGCCCGCGAACGTGATGCTCACGCGCAGCGGCGTGAAGCTTCTCGACTTCGGGTTGGCCAAGGGGTTGGCTGCGTCGAGCAGCCTGGCGCCGGATGATGCCACTTTGACCCTCGCCCTCAGCGCGGAAGGCGCGTTCATGGGCACTTTGCAATACATGCCACCCGAACAGTTGGAGGGCAAAGACGGAGACACGCGCAGCGACATCTTCGCTTTCGGCTGCGTAATATATGAAATGGTTACGGGCAGGCGGGCGTTCCAGGGCGAAACCCAGGCGAGCGTAGTTGGCTCCATCATGACCGCTGAGCCTGACGCCATCGATTCCCTTCAGTTGGCTATTCCCAAGGCGCTGGAACGCCTGATCCGGCAGTGCATTCGAAAGAAGCCAGACGAGCGTTTGCAGTCCGCCCACGATATTGGTCTCCAACTGGAATGGCTTCGTCAGCCGGTGGAAGAAAGGGCCGCGCCCGCGCGCCGATCCCGCAAGAAGTGGTATTGGGCAGCGTCGGCCCTGGCTGCGGGCGGCCTGGTTGCCGCGATCGCGCTGTACCCCCCGCCTCCGCGCGAGGCGACACCGGCCAAGGTTGAGTTTGACAGGGCGGGAGCTACTGAAATCTCAGGCGTCCTCGTTTCTCCGGGCGGCGACTCCGTCGCTTGGCGCGAAAAGAACGGCATCGCCGATACGATTCGGCTGCGGTCGCTCGACACCGGTGCTACACGCGTCATTGCCGAGGGGCAAGGACAGGTCCAGGCTTGGTCGCCTGATGGCCGCTCGCTACTCTATGGCGACAACGGTAAATTGAAACGCCTGGACTTGGCCGGCGGCGTCGTTCAAGATGTTTGTGAGCTGGGAAGCCGCGGGTTCCGTGCCGCTTGGCTGATGGATGGAACAATACTTCTCGGCAGGAATGATGGACCGCTCAGACGAGTTTCCGCCTCGGGAGGGATACCGGTCCCGTTCGGTCAATTGGATGCGGATCGCGGCGAACGCAGGCAGCGTGATCCGACCCCACTGCCCGACGGCCGCCGCGTGCTCTACGCATCCACAGGCAGGAATCCGGAATCAAGCGGGATATATATTGCCTCGCTGGACGGGAGCGCGAAGCCGCGCCGTGTTCATCCAGCCGAAGGACCGTTTCACTACATTCATCCCAACCGGCTCCTCATCCGCCACGGCGAAGGCATGGCAGTTGTGCGTGTGGATCTTGATGGGGAGGGCAAGGCCCCGGGAGAGCCTCTCGTGATTGCTCCGAGCGTCACCTCGATCTCCGCATCGCTCGACGGAAAGGTGATCGCGTTGGTGCCTGGCAGCTTGGGAGCGGACCTTGTGCTGATGGACCGTTCCGGCCAGAAACTGGCGGATATTAGCCCCGACGCGGCCGGAATGGCAACGCATCCCGAGTTTTCTCCGGACGGCAAGCGTATTCTCTTTGCCCGCGCCAAAGCCGTTCCCAGTCCGGATGAATGGGTTTACGACATCGTCCGCCGGGCCACGGCTCGCCTCACGTTTTCAGGCAGGGCCGGACCTGGCACGTGGTCCGGAAACGGCGGTCGCATATTTTATTATTCCGGGCAAGGACCAGATAAACGAGGCGGGATCTACGAGCTCAGTTCCGATGGCGCGGGAGCCGAAACATTATTGGCGGCGGTAGAGGCGCACCATATGCACACGTCACCGGACGGCCGCTTCCTTGTCTATGAGAAAACCACCACTCCTGGCGGAGGAGATCTGTGGGCGCTGCCGCTGACGGGTGATCGGAAGCCTGAGCCACTGCTGGCGGGGCGCGCCTATGAGCACCCCCGCATTTCGCCAAGCTCACAACTGATTGCATACAGCGCCGCCGAGACCGGCCGGAGCGAGGTATACCTCCAAACGTTTCCGCCGGGCGGAGGCAAGTGGCAGGTGTCCACCAACGGCGGCACCGAACCGAAATGGCGCGCCGACGGCAAGGAGATCCTATTCTCGGCTGAAGCGAGCATCATGTCGGCCGCGATTTCCCTCCGCGGCACCGTCGTGGAGATTGGAGAAGTAAAGGAACTGTTCCGTGCGCTCAGGCCAAGAGGTGGAAGCCCCTCGTACCATTTTTCATCCAGCCCGGACGGCCAATTCTTCGTGCTCGGTACCATCAAAGAGCAGGACGAGCCGATCACACTTCTGCTGAACTGGAAACTGCCTGCCGCGCGGTGAACGCGTCAACTGCCTCCCCCTCGCCGGTTCGCGCACCGGCTCTGACAAGCTGTCTACAAAGCCGTACCTTGACTGAACTGAACTGACAACCTCGACTGAACTTACAACCTCGCGAGGACTTGAACTTACAACCTCGCGAACCGTCGAAACAGCCGGTTTCGTGCTTGGCCTTCCCGAGGCTCCAGTGATTCGCCAGGGTTTCCGGCACTCGCGCCAGCAGCTCGCGCGGATGGTTCGGGTTCCAACCGCGCCAATTCCACCTGCCTACCCAGACGCAAGTCACTGACTGGAATGCCGGAAGCCTCAAACACATCCTTCGCGTCACCGGCCGCGAGCTTCACAATCGCTTTCAAATCGCATTCCGCCAAGCCGAGGGCGTCGCCAAACCGGTCAATAAGCAGGCTGAGACGCGAATGCGATTCGGCCGGATCGCGCCTGTATACGGCCTCCGTCAATCCATGGCTGAAGTTTGTTACCATCCGTAGCCGGTCAATGCCGCTTGCCGACCGGCACTGAAAGGTTTCCCACCGCTCCATGCACTGACCGGGACGCTCCGGCAGGTTCCACTGCCTGGCCATTCCCTTTCCCAGATCTTCATAGCTGAATTCGAGTACACGGAAGCACGCCGTCCTCTCATCGCTGCCCTGGCACATCTCGCGAAGAATGGTAGCGTACTCCTCCGGAAGGTGATACGCCACGAGGACTTCCCCGAGGTTCCTTAGCATTCCACAAAGGAAAGCGTCTTCGAGCCAGGGGAACCGGGCGCGCAAGGCCACCTGTCTCGCGTGGTGAGCCGTAATCAAACTCGTCAGCATCAGAGGTTTCACACCCGACAGGCCCGTCGCGGTCTGCGCCGCCGATAGCGCGGTGGCCGCGAACTCCGCGACTGCGTCGATTCCGAGCATCGACACCGCACGGGAGACGCTTGGGACGGGAGAGGCGGCCATGCGAGACGCATACTGCCCGGAATTTACCACCCGCAGAACTTTGGCAGTGAGGCCGAGATCCAGCGAGACGAAGCGGGCAAGTCCCGCAAACGATGTCGTCTCCGACTCCGCAGCGGCCAGCAGCCCATGCATGTTGCACGGGAGCACCGGAAGATCGGGGCGAGCCACTAGCCGGCGGACACAGGCGTCGACGCGTTGCTGACATGTCGGGACTGCCGCGAGAAGCGGCGCCGGCGGCTGGCGATAGGCGAGAGCGTTCATGCCCTTCCATCGTCAATCCCGGTGAGAACCTTTAGGATCGCGCGCGGGTTTCGGCCAAAGAGCGCCTTGGCGGGTCGTCCCCATCGCGAGCTTTGCCGCGTTGGTGGCCCGGCATTTCAGGCGGTCGTGCTCATTCCAGGGTAAGCGTACGACCAAGTACAGGGTTGCCGGATCGGCTTGAGGTGTGATTGTGGAACGCCGAAGGCGGAATCAGCGTCGGGAGACGGCCCAGGCGGCTGGGGTCAGTTCGCCGACGCGCTGGATGGAGCGGTTAGCCAGGCCGGGTAATACCGAGCCCAGGTATTCGCGAACGGGCAGTTTCACTCCTCGTGACTCAGCGTGATTTTCGCCTCTCCCGCCGCAAATTCCGGCCAGCGGAACCGGCCCTTCTCCAGGCGCTTGGCGCAGACCCAGAGCCCGCTGCCATCCCAGAACAAAAGCTTCAGGCGGTTTCGTTGCGCATTGGCGAAAAGAAAAACATGCCCGCTCAGCGGATCGCAGGCCAGCCGGTCGCGCACCAGCCCGTGCAGACCTTCAATGCCCTTCCGCATGTCCGTCGCTCCGGCGGCCAGATAGATTCGCGTCGCGGGCCCGACACCGAACATCAGGCCTGCTCCAGCACAGCCACCAGTTGCCGCAGCGTGCCCGAATCGAAGCCGCGCTTCACTTCGATCCGGCGCCCGCCCGGCAACACGACAGCCAACTCACTGCCGTCGTGCCCGGCTACTTCCACCGCGACAAAACGCGGCGCCGCCCCGCTGTTGACCTGCTGTTTCCGATACCGTGCGACG
>SXGT01400099.1_pt1 | contig 14109 bp, 15 predicted proteins | sample 3176221 | NCBI WGS metagenome assembly SXGT01 (sample SAMN11356862, study PRJNA531348) | freshwater metagenome | isolation source: freshwater sample F1-120 | place: China: Fuxian Lake, Yuxi | collected 2017-12-25 | reverse complement strand
CTCCGAGGAGGACCGCGTGACGGTGTCGCGGGCTCGCAAGGTCCAGAAGTTCTTGTCGCAGCCGTTCTTCGTGGGTGAGGTCTTCACCGGTCTCAAGGGCATCTTCGTGCCGATCAGCGAGACGGTCGAGAGCTTCGAGGCGTTGTGCAACGGTGAACTCGACGACGTCCCCGAGCAGGCGTTCTTCAACGTCGGTGGGGTCGAGTCGGTGCTGGCCAAGGCCAAGACGCTGCAGGAGAGCTGATCGCCGTGCCGTTGACCGTGCAGTTGGTGTCGCCCGAGCGGATCCTGTGGGAGGGCGAGGCGCAGATCGTCGTCGCGCGCACGATCGGCGGCGGCGACATCGCGTTCGAGCCGGGTCACGCTCCGTTTCTCGGTGCGCTGCAGACCTGGCCCGTGTTCGTCCGTGACGAGACCGGCGCCGAGACCCGGATCGCGAGCCACGGTGGTTTCGTGCAGGTCGACAACGACCGCGTGATCATCTTGTCCGATGTCGCCGAACTGGCGGGCGACATCGACGTCGATCGCGCCAAGACCGCGCTGGCCGCGGCCGAGTCGGCTCTGTCGGCGAACGCCGAAGACGTCGACGCCGCCGCAGCGCGCCAGCGAGCGAAGGTCAGGCTCGAAGTCGCGGGCTGAGTAGCCGCGGGCCCAGTGGCCGCGCGGTCGGCGCCTCAGTGGTCGTGCGGGGCCATCTCGGTTTCGGTTTCGGCAGGCCCGTGGAGGTGGTCGCCGCCGTCGGCGTGCTCAGGGTTGTACGCGCCGACGTAGTTGATCGCCAGGATCCCCGCGATCGCGACGAACATGCCAGCGACCACCGCGTTGTTGGCCCGACCGTTGCTCGCGGGCTGGTGCACGGACTTCGGGAGCAGGAGTGTGATCGCGCCGAGGATCACGAACCACTCGAACCACTTCGTGACGGTGTCGCCCCAACCGATGATCTCGGAGACTTCGAGTCCCGGGTACCAACTGACGCCCGTCGAGTGGGCGAACACCCACATGATGAGGCTTGCGACGGCGAGTCCGGTACCGGCGAGGAGCAGGAGCCGGCTCGGTGCTCGTAGCAACCATGCGGCCCACGCGATCTGGACGATGCCCACAGCGAGGAACGTCTGACCGAGCACGACGTGGTGGTCGATGTGGGGGAAGGCGTAGAGGACGTGCCAGAGCCCCGCGGCCGCGCTGCAGAGGGCGACGAACCAGCGCAAGTGGACCGTGAACACGGTATCGCCGTCGACCAGCGGAGGTTCGTAGGCGCTGGTGAGGCTTCCCGGCTCCGAGGTGGACGATTCCGACGGTTCGAGCGTCTGCGTCATGTTTGCATTCTACGTGCAACTACGCAGCGCCGATCCAGCCGCCGAGGGCGACCCGCCGCCGAATTCAGTCGAGGCCGGGAACACCGATCGTGGGGAAGTTCCGAAGCTTGTTCCAGCGGTGGGTCGATTCGATCATGCGGATCGTGCCCGAACCCGATCGCATGCACAACGAGGTGGTGCCGGCGCCATCGCCCCAGAAGCGCACGCCACGCATCAAGTCTCCGTCGGTGACGCCGGTGGCGGCGAAGAACACGTCGTCGCCGCTGACGAGGTCGTCGGTGGTGAGTACGGCGTCGACGTCGTAGCCGAACTCGATCGCCGCCTGGCGCTCGGCGTCGTCGCGCGGCGCCATGCGTCCGTAGATCGCGCCGCCGAGGCACTTCAGCGCACACGCCGCGATGACGCCTTCGGGGGTGCCGCCGATGCCGAAGAGGATGTCGCTGCCGCTGTTGCGCCACGCGACCGCGATCGCGCCGGCGACATCGCCGTCGGGGATCAAACGGATGCGCGCGCCCGCCTCACGGCACTCCTTGATGATGTGTTCGTGGCGCGGTCGATCGAGGATCACGGCGGTGACGTCGCTGACCTTCTCGCCCTTCGCCTTGGCGACTGCGTGAAGGTTCGCGGTGACGGTCGCGTCGATGTCGACGACGTCGATGGCTTCGGGCCCGACTGCGATCTTGTCCATGTAGACGCAGGGGCCGGGATCGAACATGGTGCCGCGCTCCGACAATGCGATCACCGCGATCGCTCCCGGTCGACCGAGGGAGTTCAGCGTTGTGCCGTCGATCGGGTCGTCGGCGATGTCGACCTGCGGCGCGCTGCCGTCGCCGATGCGCTCGCCGTTGTAGAGCATCGGCGCTTCGTCCTTCTCGCCCTCGCCGATGACGACGATGCCATCCATCGCGATCGAGTTGAGCTGCTGGCGCATCGCGTCGACCGCGGCGCCGTCGGCCGAGTTCTTGTCGCCCCGGCCCATCCACCGGGCCGCGGCGAGGGCTGCGGTTTCGGTGACTCGCACCAGCTCGAGCGCGAGGTTGCGGTTCGGGAGTTCGACGGTGTCCATGGTCGCTGCGAGGTCCTTCGAGTCGAAAATTCAAGGGGTTCCCGGCCGGGAACGGAGCGACGCTAGCAGCGGTCGGACACGATGTCTCTGGGCCGCGTAGCGTGCGGAACCGGTCGTGACGAAGGTCATGCGCGTCCCGACGTCACGGGCGGACCACAGAGCGCGCAATGGCGAGCCGGTACGCGAAGACGAGCACAGGAGAGTCGATGATGGGTCGGTTGGAGGGCAAGGTCGTGTTGGTCACCGGCGCCGCCTCGGGCATCGGAGAGGCGTGCGTCGAGCGCTTCTTGCGCGAAGGTGCGGTGGTCGTCGGATCCGACATCACCGAACCGAGCCGCGATCTCGACGTGCCCGACGGAGTGAGCCCGGCCGGCTTCGCGCAGCTCGACGTGCGCGACGAAGCCGGGGTGCGGGAGTTGATCGAGACGATCGTGGCCGAACACGGGCGCATCGACGGACTCGTGAATTCGGCGGGAACCGCGGGTGGTGGACCGATCCACATGGTCGACCAGACCGAGTGGGACCGCGTGTTGTCGATCAACCTCACCGGCACCTACCTGCCGTGCAAGTACGCGATCACGGCGATGCTCGACCAAGAGCCGATCGACGACCAGCGCGGGTCGATCGTGAACCTCGCCAGCGTCGAAGGTCTGGAGGGGACCGCCGGCGGAAGCGCGTACAACGCATCGAAGGGCGCCGTCGTGATCTTCACGAAGAACATGGCGATCGACTACGGCCCGCGTGGCATTCGCGTGAACGCAATCTGCCCTGGCTTCATCAACACCCCGATGTTGAACGGCGTGTTCGGCGAAGGTATGGAGACCGTGCGCAACGACATCATCCGCGAACACGGACTGCGGCGATTGGGCCGGGCCTCGGAGATCGCGAGCGCCGCGCTCTTCTTGTTGTCGAGCGATGCGAGCTTCGTGAGCGGTGTCGCGTTGCCGGTCGACGGCGCCTACACCGCGGGTCGCGATCATCACGTCACCGAACTCATGGGACTGTCGTGATCGAGCGTCATCCGCGGCGAGCGTCGCGACCTCGCGGGCACATCAGTTGGTGTATTTCCAGGTGATGTGCCCCCGAGACCGGCACGGTCACCCGGCGATTGCAGGTCGGTGCGTCGTGCCGACCAGAATTCGTGCGTGATCGATGACGCACTCCTTTCGGTGATCCGCGCGACGAAAGGGTTCATGCCCGAAGACGAAGGCGCAGCGTTGCACGATGCCGCACTCGCAGCCGCGATCGCCGCCGGCGGTCCGTTGCTCGAAGTCGGTACCTACTGCGGCAAGTCGGCGATGTATCTCGGCGCGGCGGCGCGCGAGACAGGAACGGTTGTGTTCACGGTCGATCATCACCGCGGATCCGAAGAGAACCAAGCCGGGTGGGACCATCACGACTCCGAGGTCGTCGATCCCACGACTGGTCGCATGGACACGTTGCCGTTCTTCCGGCGGGCGATCGAAGCGGCCGGGCTCGAAGCCGTTGTCGTTGCCGTGATCGGCCATTCGATTCCGGTGGCGCGCGCCTGGACGAATCCGCTCGGGTTCTTGTTCATCGACGGCGGCCACGCGCTCGACGTGGCGATGGCCGACTACGAGCACTGGGCACCGTTCGTGAAGCCGGGCGGAACGCTCGCGATCCACGACGTGTTCGAACACGAAGCGGACGGTGGCCAAGCGCCGTACGAAGTCTGGAAGCGCGCCGTCGTCGACGGCTTCACCCCAGTCGCCACCACCGGCAGCCTCCGCACCCTGCGACGCTGAGCAGGTCGTCTTCGACCTGCTTCGACTCGAGCGCCGAGTCAGGTCCCCCGACCCGTACAGGTTCCGTCGACACACGTCGCCCAGTAGCTGTGGTTGAACCCGTCGGGTGTATCAGTGAAGAACTGGCCGAGATCACCGCCACCTTCTCGTTCGACCCACGTCCGGGATTGGTCGTACTCGACGACGCCGTTGCGGGTGATGACCAGTCGCACCGTGACGTCGTACTCGCGCCAAGGCGGGGTGTCGAACGGACCCGGCGGCGGGTGAGCAACCCACGTCAGTTCGAATTCGGCGACGTAGGGCGCCTGGGGATCGGTCGGGGGCGTCGTCGTCGTGGGAGGTGTGGTTGGCGATACGGTCGTCGTCGTCGCCTCGGTCGTCGTCGCCCGGGTGGTCGTGGCATCGATCGTCGTCGTCGAGGTCGGCGCGGTCGAAGTCGAAGCACTTGACGGCGTCGCCGTCGCCTCCGATGTTGTCGAACCATCAGCCGAACACGCGACGGCGCCCATCGAAACCACGACCGCAGCAGTGACGGTGAGAACCCACGGGCGGGTCATCTGCGACTCGCGATCATCGGGTGCGTTCGGCTTCGATCTCGGCGCCCGCGGCGATGAGTTCGTCGGCGGTGAGGCCGGCAGGGAGACCCTCGCCACGGAACAGGCCCGCCGTTGGGCCCGTGCCCCCGAGCGCGTTGCACGCGAGCACCACCGCGGCGCTGTTCCACGTCGGCTGTTCGACGGGGAAGAGCTCCCCTTGCAGATCCCAGCGCTCGCCCTCGAAGTTCGCTCCCGTCCAGTACGAGCCGTCGTCGGCGCGCAGGAACTGGACCCACTCGAACAATTGGTGCGCCCGATCGGCGGCGCCGATCGCGTCGAGCGCCATCACGGCTTCGCACGTCTCGGCTGCCGTCACCCACGGCTGGTCGGAGACGCAACGCACGCCGAGACCGTCGACCACGAACTCGTCCCAGCGCGCCGCGACCCGAGCGTGCGCGGCGTCACCGCGCAACACGCCGCCGAGAATCGGGTAGTACCAGTCCATCGCCCAGCGTGATTTGTCGAGAAACCGCTCCGGTCGATGCGCGACGGCGATCGCGAGCGAACCGACTGACAGCTCCCAATCGGGTCGTTCCTGGCCGAGGCGCTCGGCGCACGCGATCGCGCAACGCACCGACTTGTAGATCGACGACGAACCCGTGAGCAGCGCGCCCTTACCGTCGGTGCGTTCGGGATCGGCGTCCCATTCGATCTCACCGGTCGGGTGTTGGTGCGCCAGCGCGAAGTCGATCGCACGTTCGACCATCGGAAAGAAGCGATCGAGAAAGGCGGTGTCGCCGGTGCAGCGGTAGTGATGCCAGACGCCCGCGGCGACGTACGTGGTGACGTTCGTGTCGAGCCAGCGCTCCTTCACGTGACCGTCTTGGTAATACGCGTGGAACGCGCCGTCGCCGCGTTGGGTCTTGGCGAGCCACTCGTACGCGTGCTCGGCCTCGGCGAAACGATTGCCGACGTCGAGGGCCATCGCCGCTTCGACCATGTTCCACGGGTCGGTGTGATTGCCCTCACTCCACGGGATCTCGCCGTCGGGGCGCTGCACCCGCGCGATTGCTCCGCACGTCTGAGCGACCTCGTCGGCGCTCATCACGCCCGGCACCGACGGCAGCGGATGCGGTCTCACGACGGGATCCGCTTCATGCGAGACTCCGCTTGCCGTACTTCGCCATGTCCATCACGCCAAGCTCCGCTTGCCGTACTTCGCCATGTCCATCACGCCAAGCTCCGCTTGCCGTACTTCGCCATGTCCGGAGTGACCTTCTCGCCATAGACGACGAGGCTCTTGCCGAGCACCGGGTTCAAGACCTTCTCGACCTGCGCGGGCCACTGATCGTGATGCTCGATGCACCACACCAAGAAGTCGTGGTACTTGCGCACGGGCGCGGCGTCGGGGTTGTCGAGGCCGTACACGTTCTTCAACCACCAGTACGGCGAGTGAAACGCGTGCGCATGGTGCGAACCGCGCAGGTAGCAACCCGCGCGTTCGATCTTCGCCTCGATCTCGCGCTGCTTGAAGATCCGCACGTGGCCGCCGGGCACATCGTGGTAGCGCCAGTTGAGCGCCCAGTTGACGCGCTCCGGCCAGTACGTCGGGATCGTCACCGCGATGCGACCACCGGGCCGCAGCACCCGGATCATCTCGCACAGCGCGCGCTCGTCGTCCCAGATGTGTTCGAGCACTTCGCTCGTGATCACCCGGTCGAATGTCGCGTCGGGGAACGGCAGGTCGAGCGCGTTCGCGTTGGTGACACCCGCGTACTGGTCCCAGGTGATCTCGCCGCTCTCGAGCATCGCGCCGCTCGTCGCCGCGACGTCCTTCAGGTCGGCCGCGGAGTAGTCGAGCGCGACGGTGACCGCCCCACGCTTCATCGCCTCGAACGCATGGCGACCGCCGCCGGCCCCGACGTCGAGGAGCCGCTCGCCGGGCAGCAACCCGAGCCGCTCGAAGTCAACGGTCAGCATCGTGCAGCCTGCGCAGGTGGTCCTCGAGTTCGAGGTAGTAGTGCTCGACCGTGCCTTCGGCGCACAGCTTCCAGGTGAATCGATCGAGCACGCGATTGCGGCCCGCCTCGCCGATCTTGCGTTGCATGTCGGCGTCGCCCAGCATCTTCAAGATGTTCGCCGCGAGTGCGTCGGAGTCGGCCGGCTTGCACAACAGCGCGGTCTCGCCACTCGTCCCCGCGACCTCGGGGAGCGCGCCGCCAGTCGTCGCGACGAGCGGCGTTCCTGCGCACATCGCCTCGATCGCAGGAAGCGAAAAGCCTTCGTACAGCGACGGCACGACCGCGGCTTCGGCTTCGTTGTAGAGCTCGACGATGCGTTCGTCGGTGACGCCGCTGACGAATTCGATCGCGTCGGTGAGTCCGAGGCGATCGATCAGCTTCGGGATCGCGCTGCGGTGGCGCGGTCGACCGATGATGACCAGGTGGGCATCGGGGCGCTCGACTCGAACCTTCGCCAATGCCTCGATGAGATACACGAGACCCTTCAACGGCACGTCGGACGACGCGGTGCTCATCAACCGACCGCGCACCTTCTGCACGTGGGGCATCGGCCGGAACTGATTCTGGTCGACACCGACGTGCACGATGTGCATGGACTCGGGGCGCACACCCATCTGAGCGATGATGTCGCGCTTGGAGTTCTGCGAGACGGTGAGGTGGCGCGGCAACTTGCGCGCAACCTTCATCTGCATGTTCAAGAACCCGTACCAGCGCTTCAGCGTGTACTGCTTCCAGGGGTTCTGGTGCGTTGCGTACGCCATGTCGAGATCGCGGTCGACGGTGATCGGATGGTGCAGCGTGTGCACGAACGGGAAACCGTCGTCGACGATGCCGAGCATCCCGCTGCCCAAGCATTGGTTGTCGTGAACCAGATGGAAGTCACCGACCCGCTGCTGGAGCGCCTTGCGGACGCGCATCGAGAACGCCCACGGCTCGGGGAAACCGGCGGAGCACATGTAGAGCCACTCGCCGACGTCGACGAGGTCGCGGAACTCGTATGGCCACGGGGTGCGGAACGGGTTGTTGCGTGGATAGAGATCCATCGAACGGATCTCGGTGTGGGTCACCGGGTCGTCGACGACGCAGTACGGCGGGCCGGAAAAGACTTCGACCTCGTGACCCAGGTTCGCGATTTCGCGGGTGAGGTGGCGGGTGTACACCCCCTGGCCGCCGACGTGCGGGTTCCCGCGGTAGCAGAGGTACGCGATGCGCAGCGGGTCACCAGGCTTCGGAAGGGGGGCTCCGGGGCGAACGAGCTGGCGCGCGCGCAGGTCGGGGGCAGCAGGCGCGGGCATGAAGTAGACATTCTCCCAGTCGCTCGACCGGAGGGCCAAATGCGGGGACCGACATCTCGACGTGTTCTCCGTCACGTGCTCCGCCGCTGGGGGGTCGCGAGCCGATGACGACCGAGTTCTCCCAGGTCAGCGCCGCGATGGTCGCGCGGTCGCACGCGGTCGGCGAGCCCAGGATTTCTGCCGACGGGTCTCGGATCGGCTGGATCGACGCCTTCGACGGGCGCTGCGATCTCGTGATCGCGCCCAGTGCGTTCGACGCGCCGCCAGCGGTGGTGAGCGCTGACGTTGTGATCGCGGGGCTCGCGGCATACGGCGGGGGGTCGTGGTGCTTCGGGCCGGACGACACGGTTCTGGTCAGCGTCGCCGACGGCGCGTTGGTACAGCTGCGAGCCGACGGCGGGGGAGTCGTCCGACGAATTCCGGTCGCCGGCCGGGCGTTCGCACCCGCGCTCGGGCCCGACGGATCGACGGTCGCGGCGTGTGTCGAAGACGACGACTCGTGTGTGATCGCGACCTTCGACCTCGCGGCGTCCCGACCCCGGGCGCTGATCGTTTCGGACGGTGCCGACTACTCGTGGGACCCGGCGTGGTCGAACACCGGATCGTTGGTGTGGCACGAATGGGATCTCACCGAGATGTCGTGGGACGGGTCGCGCATCGCGCTGCGAACTTCGGACTGCGAGGTACGCGTCGTCGCCGGCGGCGCCGACATCGGGGTCGGCCAACCTCGGTTCTCTCCCGACGGTCGCAGGTTGGCTTGGATCAGCGACGAATCCGGCTGGTGGAACATCGTGGTCGCGAACGCCGACGGCACGCGGGCTCGTTCGTTGCGCGACGAGGCGAACGATCATGCCGAACCTGCGTGGGGACCGGGACAGCGATCGTTCGCATGGTCACCGGACTCGCGCTCGATCGCGTTCTGCCGTAACGAACACGGCCACGGTCGGCTTGCGGTCGCGTCGTTACGCGGACGATCGACGCGAGACGTCGCCAAGGCCTGGCACCGCGGCATCGACTGGGGTTCGGCCGGCATCGTCGCCGCCCGGAGTGGTGCCCGTACACCGCAACAGATCGCGCTGACTGCAGCCGATGGCGCGCGTCGGGTTCTCGCGCGCGGCCCCGTCGGAGGATTCGAGGCGTGCGGCCTCGTCGAGCCTCGACCGATCTCGTGGTCGTCGCGACGCGCGACCGTGCACGGGCTCCTGTACGTCCCCGCCTTCTCGGCGACCGGCGTCGGGTTCAAGCCTCCGTTGTACGTGCACGTGCACGGTGGGCCAACCGATCAGAGCGTGGTCGAGTGGAACGCGCGCATCGCCTTTTGGGTGTCGCGCGGTTGGGCGGTGCTCGCGCCGAACTATCGCGGGTCGACGGGGTACGGGCGCGATTACTGGAAGGCCCTGGAACAACAGTGGGGCATCCGCGACGTCGACGACACGGTCGCCGGGATTCGTCACGTCGCACGCGAAGGCTGGTGCGATCCGCGTCGAGTTGTCGTCGCGGGTGGCAGCGCCGGTGGGTACACCGCGCTGCTGATCGCGGCGAAGTATCCGATGCTGGCGCGCGCGATCGTGAGCCTGTACGGGGTCGCGGATCTCGAGCAGTTGGCGCGAACGACCCACCGCTTCGAGTCGCGTTATCTGGACCGCCTCGTCGGCGATCCCGTGCGCCACGCCGACCGCTACGTCGACCGTTCGCCGGTTCATCTCGCCGATCGCATCCGCACTCCGATGCTCGTGCTCCAGGGCAGCGACGACCCGGTGGTGCCGCTGGATCAGGCCCGGGCGATCGTTCGGGCGGTTCGGGCGAGCGGGACTCCGGTCGAGTCGCGCGTGTACCGCGGCGAGGGTCATGGCTTCCGGCGGCTCGAGCATCGCATCGACGAGCTCCAACGCACCGAGCGATTCCTGACCAAGTGGGTGCTCTCGCGCTGAGGTCGGTGAGAGCTCGTTCTTGTCACGTGGGCGCGCGGGTTGCGCGGCGGGGCCGTGACGGGTTCGACTGGGTGATGTGAGCAACGTCACGGAGTACGAGTATTCGGGCCCGAAACGCGGCGTTGATCGCGCCGTGTTGTTGGCCCACGGGGCCGGGGCCGACCTGCAGGCTAGGGCCCTCGTCGTCGCGGCCGAGGCGTTCGCCGCGGCTGGGATCCCGACCTTGCGCTTCAACTACCCGTATCGCAGTGCCGGTCGGAAGGCCCCCGATCGCGCACCGGTACTGCTCGCCGCGACGAGAGAGGCGGCGAAGGAACTCGCGCGCCGGACGAAGCTCGCGCCCGAGCGGCTCGTGCTCGGCGGGCGGTCGATGGGCGGGCGCTACTGCTCGCTGCTCGCCGGAGACACCGACGATCCGTGGCCTGCCCTCGGCCTCGCGTTGCTCGGGTATCCACTGCACGCGCCCGGCAAACCCGAAGCGATCCGCGACGAGCACTTCCCTCGATTGCGAATGCCGGTGCTGTTCGTGAGCGGAACCAACGACAGCTTCGGCACACCCGAGGAACTGAAGCGCTCGGCGAAGAAGGTGAAGGGCAAGGTGCGTTGGCACTGGATTCCGACCGCCGACCACGGCTTCCGCCCGAAGAAACGCGAGTCGGGCCTGAGCATCGACGACGCCCACGCACAGATGGCCACCGCCCTCGTCGATTTCGTCGCGTCGCTCTGATCGCGAGCAGTCTCATCGGGCCGACCGGAACAACGTGTCACCGCGGTGAGGCGGTATCGACGGCGGCGCCGAACAACAGCAGCAGGTTGTGGGCGAGCGTCGGGTCGTCGAAGTGGGGATTCCCTTCGGCGTCCCACAGCGAATCGCTGACGCGATCGGGCTCAAGAACTCCTCGTGGTCGTGCTTGTCGGCGAAACGCGGCACGGACACGGCGGGCGTCAGTCGCCGACCGCGCCGTCGATGAGCTCGCGCATGACGTCGAGGTGACCGGCGTGGCGCGCACACTCCTCGACCATGTGCACATGGATCCAGCGCAACGACAACTCGTCGCCGTTCGCGGGGTGTACGAACACCTCGTCGAGTTCGTGACGTGCGGCCGCGGCGCGCGCCACTCGACACGCGGCGTCGTAGTCGGCGAGCACGACGCCGACCGTCCGCTCGGCGGGCGGCTTCCAGTCGCAGTCGGGGTCGGCGACCCACTCTTCAGCGGTGTACGGCATCTCGGGCTTCGCTCGTTCGAGCACCTCGGCGTACCACCACAGCTCCACGCAGAGCATGTGGTTCACGACCCCGATCGGCGACATCCCGCTCGGTGTGAACACCCGCCGCGCCGCCGCCTCGTCGAGGCCTTCGAGCTTGCGGGCGATGATCCCCCGATAAAAGTCGAGCATCCCTTCGAGGGTTTCGCGCTCGCCGCCGGTCTGCGGCGGGAACTCCGGCAACTCCGTGACCACGATCCGCACCCTACGCCGGGTTCAATGAGTGGTTTGCGTGATTATTCACGCAGATGACTCAACGAACTTGGCGCTGCTGTTCATTGCGTGGTTTGCGGGATTCATCACGCAGATGACTCAACGGACGTGGTCGTCGGTGTTCGTCTGCGTGGAGCCACCTTCTACCCTGGGCGGTCGTGACCCGCTATGTCGTGCGACCGACCGGCCCGTTGTCGGGCACGGTGCGCGTCTCGGGCGCGACGAAGAACCTCGGCTGCAAATTGCTCGCCGCGGCATTGCTCGCGCCAGGCACATCGACGATCCGGAACATCCCGCACGTCGACGACCTCGATGTGATGATCGAATTACTGCGCGCGCTCGGAGCGACCGTGGAACCTGACGGTGACGACTCGCTGCGGGTCGACACCAGCGGCGAGATCGTGCCCGACGCTCCGTACGACATCGTGAGCAGGATGCGCGCGAGCTTCAACGTGCTCGGTCCGCTCATCGCGCGGTTCGGGGAGGCTCGTGTTGCGCTCCCCGGTGGTGACAGCATCGGAAGTCGCAAGCTCGACATGCATCTCGACGGACTGCGCGCCATGGGCGCTCGCGTCGAAGTCGACAAGGGCTATGTCGTCGCGTGGTCCGACGGCGGGCTGCTCGGCGCTCGTCACGTCCTCGAATTCCCGAGCGTCGGCGCGACCGAAAACCTGCTCACTGCGGCCGCGCTCGCCAAAGGGACCACCACGATCGAGAACGCGGCGCGCGAGCCCGAGATCACCGAGCTGTGTCGAGCGCTCAACCGCATGGGCGCGCACGTCGTCGGCGGCGGCACGAGCACGATCACGGTCGAGGGTGTCGAACACCTGTCGCCAGTCGAGACCGAACTCATCGGCGATCGCATCGAGGCCGGCACGTTCCTCATGGCGTGCGCGGTCGCGGGTGGTGAGATCGAACTCTCCGGAACCCATCTCGATCACGTCGAGATGGTCGCCCACAAGCTCGGCAAGATGGGGATGCTCGTCTCGTCGACTCCCGACGGGCTCTGGGCGCGCTCGGCTCGTCGCCTCGACGCAATCGACATCCAGACGCTGCCGTTTCCCGGTTTCGCCACCGACTTCATGCCCCTGGCGGTTGCCGCGCTCGCCGTGTCCGAGGGCACGGCGATCGTCACCGAGAACGTCTACGACGGTCGCTTCCAGTTCGTCGACGAACTCGCTCGCATGGGCGCGAACGTCCGCAACGAGGGTCGCCACGCTGTGGTCCGTGGGGTCGAGCGGCTCTCGGGTGCCCCCGTCCGTGCCGCCGACGTCAGGGCGGGCGCGGCGCTGGTCATCGCGGGGCTGGCGGCCGACGGCGAGACGGAGGTTCACGACTGCCACCATGTCGATCGGGGTTACGCGAACCTATCCGCGAAGTTGCGGCAGCTCGGGGCGGATGTCACACGGCTCGCGTGACCCTCGCGTTGCACCCGGGTCGTAGTCTGGTGCCATGACCACCGACGTCGACACGGCCGAGCCCGACATCGAGGCGCAGATCCTCGAAACGATCGAGCTGATCCGTCCCGCGCTGCAGGCCGACGGCGGCGACATCGTGTACCACCACATCGACGACGAGGGCGTCGTCCATGTGAGCCTCGTCGGCGCCTGCGGCACCTGTCCGGTCTCGCAGATGACGTTGAAGGCCGGCGTCGAGCGAATCCTCATGGACCGAGTGCCCGGCGTCACCGAGGTTGTCGCCGTCGACTGATGTTCGACGCAGATGATCTGATCGCTCGGGCGCGCGGCGGCGAGCGGCGCGCGCTCGCGAAACTCATCACCGCGGTCGAGGTCGCAGGCGACCCGGCTCGAGCGGTGACGTCGAGACTGCACCGAGATTCGGGTCGGGCGACGTTGGTCGGTATCACAGGGGCGCCAGGCGCCGGCAAGAGCACCCTCACCGACAAACTCGTCGGCACGCTCCGCGACGACGAGCTCCGAGTCGGCGTGCTGGCCGTCGACCCGACCAGCCCGTTCACGGGCGGTGCGATTCTCGGCGACCGCGTCCGGATGCAGGACCGTGCGACCGACGATGGTGTGTTCATCCGTTCGATGGCGACTCGCGGACACCTCGGTGGGCTCGCACTCGCAACACCCCACGCGGCGCGCGTGCTCGACGCGCTCGGCTACCCGTGGATTCTGATCGAAACCGTCGGTGTCGGACAGGTCGAAGTGGAGATCGCGGGACACGCCGACACCACGGTTGTCGTGTTGAATCCGGGTTGGGGCGATGGTGTGCAGGCCGCGAAGGCGGGGCTCATGGAGATCGCCGACATCTTCGTCGTGAACAAGGCCGATCGCCCCGGGACGCGTGAGACGGTTCGCGATGTCGAAGGCATGCTCGACCTCGCGGGTCACCGACCGTGGCGACCACCGGTCATCGAGACGGTCGCGACCGACGGAAGCGGAATCGACGAGTTGTGGGCCGCGGTGCAATCGCATCGAGATCATCTTGCGACGTCGAGCGCGCTGGTCGATCGTCGACGGAGCCGAACGATCGACGAAGTGCGATCCATCGTGCTCGAAGCAGTAGGGCGTGACGCACAGCAGCGCTGCACCGGTCCCGACTTCGATTCGTTGATCGAGCGTGTCGTCAACCGCGACACCGATCCGTATTCGGCTGCGGACCGTTTGCTCTGACGGGCCGAGTCGTCGACCCGAGCGCGGGTTGACGCTTCGCGACGGCGTGACCGTAGATTT
>SXGT01404856.1_pt1 | contig 14111 bp, 8 predicted proteins | sample 3176221 | NCBI WGS metagenome assembly SXGT01 (sample SAMN11356862, study PRJNA531348) | freshwater metagenome | isolation source: freshwater sample F1-120 | place: China: Fuxian Lake, Yuxi | collected 2017-12-25 | reverse complement strand
TGATCGAGTCGATGGTTACCGCTTCAGTGCACAACATTCGTCTGGCGATGGAGGGCAAGGAGCCGGACCAGAAAGCGACCTGGAATGCCGTCTGCCTTGCCGACTTCGGCGACAACGGCGCGGCCTTCGTCGCCATTCCACAGATTCCGCCACGCAACGTCAGCTGGTTCGCGAAAGGCAAGTGGGTGCATCTGGCCAAGGTCGGTTTCGAGAAATACTTCATGCGCAAGATGAAGAAAGGCGATACCGAACCGGCGTTCGAGAAGTATGTGCTCAAGCTGATGGGGGTGCATCGCCTGCAGAAGTGAGGCTTGCTTGAGCGGCAGATGGATTTGACCGGCAGATGATTCTGATTTGATATTCCCGTGGGCGCACTGAGTTCCTTGTTGATTCTGCCTTTGGCAGGCACGGCCGCCATTGCGCTGCTGCCGACGCGTGACGCCCGGTTGATCCGGCTGGTTGCGCTGGGCGCGACGCTGGCTGTGCTGGCCTACGTCGCGTTCCTCGCCGCTCTTTTCGATCCCACCCAGTTCGGCTTCCAGTTCGTCGAAACACATGCCTGGCATGCGCGGCTGGGCTCAAGCTTTTCGTTGGCGGTCGACGGCTTGTCGATGCCGATGCTGCTGCTGGCCGCGCTCCTGATGGTGGTGGCGGTGGTGGCATCGAGCGGGGTGAAGAATGGCGCACGCCTTTATTTCTCACTGATCATGCTGCTCGAAACGGCCATGATGGGCGTGTTTGTGGCGCGCGACTGGTCGCTGTTCTACGTGTTCTGGGAACTGACGCTGATCCCGCTGTTCTTCCTGATCGACCGTCTCGGTGGTTCGAATCGCGAACGGCGCCAGAAGGCGGCGCTCAACTTCGTGCTCTACACGATGGGCGGCTCGGTGTTCCTGCTGGTGGCGATTTTGCTGCTCTACGATGCCGTCCCAACGCACAGCTTTGGCATGGGCGCCATCGCCGAAGCGGCGCGCGGTTTGCCGATCAGCACCCAAGTCTGGATTTTCGCCGGGCTGTTCATCGGCTTTGGCGTCAAGATGGCGATCTTCCCGCTGCATGGCTGGGTGCCACTGGTGTATGCCGAAGCGCCTGCCGCATTGCCGCTGCTGTCCTCGGGCATCCTGCTCAAGATGGGTGGCTACGGCTTGCTGCGCGCCACCGAAACCCTGCCCGGCGCGGCCTGGGCGTTGCAGAACTGGCTTGCCGCATTGGCCTGCATCACGCTGCTTTATGCCGGTGTGCTGGCCTGGCGTCAGCGTGATCTGGTGGTGATGCTGGCGTATGCCTCGATCTCGCACATGGGCGTGGTGTTGCTCGGCGTGGCGGCCTTGAACACCGCGGGCCTGACCGGTGCCGTGATGCAGATGGTGGCGCATGGTCTGGTGGCCGGTGCCTTGTTCCTGCTGGTGGGGCTGCTGAATCATCGCACCCATACCCGCGACATCGGCGACTATGCCTCGCTGGTACGCACCATGCCGCGCTTTGCCTTTTTCATGGTGCTGGCGCTGACGGCCGCCGTTGGTTTGCCAGGTACGGTGGGGTTTGTGGCCGAACTGCATGTCCTGGTCGGTGGTTATGCGCGCTGGAATGGCTGGGTCGTCGCTTTGTCGCTGGGGGTTCTGATCAGTGCCGCCTATGCTTTCCGTACCGTCGGGCGGCTGTTTACGGGCCCGGTGGATGTGGCGCGGCAATCAGTGGCGGATCTGTCGCGCTCGGAAATGCTGGCGGCGGGCGTGTTGTCATTCGCCATTCTCTTCATCGGCTTTTATCCGGCACCCGTGCTGGGCATGATCGGCGCCTCGGTAGGCCGATTGAGTCGATTGTTCGGGGGCTGAGATGGCGCCGCGCGAACACATTGTGGATTGCCTGCACCATCTCGAGCATGTGCTGCCGAGCCAGGCGTCGATCCGCGACTTCGTTCATCACAATACCCTGCATGGTTTCCAGCATCTGCCGTTTCCCGAGGCGCTGGCGGCGACCCAGCGGCTCGCCGGTGTACGCGTCTGGTTGCCCGAGGCGACCTATCGCGACTGGTATCGTGTCGGGCGGATTGATGACAGCGATCTGGACGATGCCATCGAGAAGATCGGCCGCCGCGCCGCCATCAAGCTTGATGCCGTGCTGCTGCAAAGTGGCGCGCGCACGATCACGCGCCGAGAGGTGATTCGTCTGAGTCTGTTGTATGCGCTGGGCCCCGTACCGTTGGCCCGGTTCCGCTGGATGGTGGAGGAATCCGGTGTGCTGCGCTCCGATGCCGAACGCTGGTCGGCCTGCCTGGAAGTGCTGGGCATCGACCACGCCTTCGAGCATCCCGAGTCCCTGCTGGAACTTTCGGCACGCGAAGAGAAAAACATGGTCAGCGCGTTCGGGGCACAGGAAGCCTTTGTCGAGCGCACGGCCGCACTGTGGGACGAACTCCGTCAAAAAGTCGGCGCTGGCGGGACGGCGGGTGAACTGATCAAGGACCTGACCGATGAGGATGTGCTGGAGCAGGTACGCCCGCTGCTGATCCGTCATCTCGGCGCCTTCCTTGATCAGGGCCTGGCGCTCTGGACCAATCCGGCGCGCGCCCAGGGGTTCTATGCGGCCTGGCGTGCCAGTGCCGTGCATGACATCGCCTGGGACCTCGACAACTTCGAAGCGGTGCGTGAAGAAGTGGCGCGACTGCCCGACGATGCGCTGGACGCCCTGCATGGGGAACTGATGCATCTTGGTCTGCCAGAAGAACGCTGGGGCGGTTATCTCGAACGGCTGGCGCTCGAATTGCCCGGCTGGTCAGGCATGTTCCTGTGGCGACACCTGCGCCCCGGTTATGCCGAGACGGATGATGTGCCGGTGAATATGCTCGACTACCTGGCCGTGCGCATGGTGCTGGAACGCATCGTCATGACCGACATCGTGCGTCGCCACTGGCACATCGAAGCGACCCTGCCGGCGCTGGGCGAATATTTCCGCCGTCATGCTGCCGAGTTGTGGGTGCGCCATGCCTACCATGGCGGCGATTTACCCGAATACCTGCTCGACCTGATCGAGCCCCACATGCCGGCGGTGGGCGATACGGCGCTGCCGCAGCCGCCTGGCTTGTGGGACTGGCTGGCCGAATGCATCGAGGCCTGGCGCGATACGCCGACAGCCGAGCAGACCGCCAGCCATGGCCTGACACGCTCTGCCTGGCCGCTGTTCAATCTGGTGCGACAGTTGGACCTGAAGGCCGCGGAGGTTCGTGCGCTCGGGCGCGGCGGTGCCGAAGCCCTGCTCGGCGCCTTGCGCCAGCTCGATGGCCACCAGCGCGGTTTTCTCTGGCTGAATGCCTATGAGCGGCATTACCGCGAGCAGATTCTCTCCGGTCTGGCGGCAAATCATGGACGCTGGGGCGGTCATAAGTCAATTGGCATGAGCGGCCCGGCCGCACAACTGGTGTTCTGCATGGATGACCGCGAGGAGGGCATGCGCCGCCATCTGGAGGAAATCAATCCAGCGCTCGAAACATTGGGTGGCGCGGCGCACTTCGCGGTGTTCCAGAACTACTACGGCCTCGACGACGAGAAGCCGACGCCGTTGTGTCCGGTGATTCCTGAAGTGATCGTGCCGGCACACAACGTCCATGAGATTCCGCGACAGGCCGATGACGGCCAGATCGGGCTGAAGCCTTCGCACGTCATCAAGCACCGCCAGCGCCATGCGCTGCGGCTGCACTGGCGCGAACAGTTGCATCAACTGACGCGTCACGATCCGCTGATGGGGCCGGTGATCAGTGCGCTGGCGGCGCCGTTTGCGCTGCTTAATCTGCTCTGGCGCAGCCTCACGCCGTATGGCTTCGGCCGTCGCAACACGGCGGTACGCGAGCACTTTGAGTTGCAGGTGCCGACGCAACTTGATCTTAATGCCAAAGACCCGGATCAACCGGCCACGCCGCAGGCGCCGCGCGAGGGGTTTAATGATGCCGAACAGGCCGAGCGCATCGGCAACTTCCTCACGGCACTCGGTCTCACGCAGGATTTCGCGCCCGTCGTCGTGATCATGGGCCACGGTTCGAACAGTACCAATAACCCGCATCTGGCCGCCTACGACTGTGGTGCCTGTTCCGGCCGCCACTCTGGCCCGAACGCGCGGCTGTTTGCCGCCATGGCCAATCGTCCGGCGGTGCGCGAGCGCCTCGCTGCACGCGGCATCCATGTACCTGCTGAAAGTTGGTTCCTCGCCGGCGAGCACAACACCGCCGATGATGGCATCACCTGGTATGACGTCGAGGATCTGCCGGCGCAGCACCGCGCGCTGTTCGAGCAACTGGATCGTGACCTCGCCGCCGCCGGTCAGGCCCATGCGCAGGAGCGCTGTCGCCGCCTCTATTCCGCGCCGCTCGGTATTGGTCAGCGCAGCGCGCTGCGCCATGTGATCGGTCGCCGCCATGACTTTGCCCAGCCACGGCCGGAACTCGGACACGTCACCAATGCCTGTGCCTTCTTCGGCCGGCGTGCCATGTCGCGCGGCGCCTATTTCGACCGGCGCGCCTTCCTGATTTCCTACGACCCGAAGCAGGATGCGGAGGGCAAGGTGCTCGAACGTCACCTGTTGATCAACGGTGCCGTCGGCGCGGGCATCAGCCTCGAATATTTCTTCTCGACGGTGAATAACGAACACTTCGGCTGCGGCAGCAAGGTGATGCACAACGTTGCCGGTTACTTCGGCGTGATGCAGGGCGCCAGTTCCGATCTGCGTACCGGGCTGCCGAAGCAGATGATCGAGATTCACGAGGCGATGCGCCTGTTGGTGGTGATCGAGCAGACGCTGGAGATCATCACCGCCGTCTATCAGCGTCAACCGCCGCTGCAGGAACTGGTCGGCAACGGCTGGGTGATCGTTGCGGCGAAAGATCCGGACACTGGCTTGATCCATATTTTCGATCCGCAGCAAGGCTGGCTGCCGTGGTCGGGACAGGTTGATGCGAAGACCGCCATTCAGACCATGAAGCAGTCAGCCGACTGGTTCATGGGCGAGCGTGAGCCCTTGCCGCCCGTGTTGCTGGAAAAACCGCTGCAGGTGGCGGCATGAACTGCATCTTCATTTTCACCTTGCTCGTGCCGCTACTGCCGCTGATGGCCGCGTTTGGCATTGCCGTGTATGTGCTGAATGGCGCAAACGGTGATGATGCCGAGCCGCCGACTGCACGCCTTGCCGAGGGTGCGGCCTGGGGTGCGTTGCTGATCTTGCTCGGATTGTCGGCGCTGGCGATACGGCAGGGCGCGCCGGGCCATTTCGTCGTCGGCCAATGGTTTGCCAGCGGCCAGTTCAGCGTGCCGATTTCCTCCATCCTCGATCCGCTGTCGCTGGCCTTCGCCACGCTGGTGTCCCTGGTCGGCGTCATCACCCTGCGATTCTCGCGCACCTACCTGCATCGCGAACTGGGCTTCCATCGCTTCTTCCTGTTCATGTCACTGTTCCTGGCCGGCATGCTGCTGATCGTGCTGTCCGGAAATGCCGTGCTGACCTTTGTCGGCTGGGAGCTGTGCGGCATCAGTTCTTACCTGCTGATCGGCTACGCCTATGACCGTCCGGTCGCGACCGGCAATGCGCTGTATGCCTTCATGAGCAACCGCATCGGCGATGCCGGTTTTATTCTCGGCATCAGCCTCGCTGCCTGGTGGCTGGGCACCGTCGAGTGGTCTGGCATCGCACTTTGGGCTGAGAGCGCTACCCAGTTTGACAGGGTGCAGGCGCGTCTGCTGTTGTTCGGCTTCATGCTCGCCGCCGTCATCAAGTCGGCGCAGTTGCCATTTGCCGCGTGGATTTCACGCGCGTTGGAAGGGCCGACGCCATCCTCGGCCATTTTCTATGGCGCCTTGATGGTGCATGCCGGCGTTTATCTGGTCATCCGCATGGCCTCGGTGCTGCAGCAGGTGCCGGATATCATGGTCTATCTTGCCCTTATCGGTGCGGCAACGGCGCTGTATGGCTGGTTGGCCGGACTGGTGCAGACAGATGTGAAGTCCTCACTGATCTTTGCTACCACCACGCAGGTCGGCCTGATGTTCTTGGCTTGCGGCCTCGGTTGGTTTGAGCTTGCCTCAGTGCATCTGCTGTTACATGCGGCCTGGCGTGCCTACCAGTTCCTGCTGGCACCTTCCTACATGCACCTGGTGACGAAGAAAGCCAAGGCGCCGCCGGCCTGGCTTGCCCGACAGCAATGGCTGTACACCGCGGCGGTACAGCGTTTCTGGCTCGAGCATTTCGCGCGCAGTGCCGTGACGCGCCCGGTGCAGGCCATCGGCCATGACATGCGCGACTTTGACGACAACGTCCTGTCGCATCTGGTCGGCATGCCGGAACGCCAGCGCGCGGGCGGTAGTGACAAAGGCGATGCGGTGATTCGGGCGCATGGTCTGGCTGGCCGCCTCCTGCTCTGGTGTGCGGAACGCTTTACGCAGATCGAGGCTTATCTGGTGATGCGGCGTGGCGAGAGTGTTTTTACGCGCGCCATGGCCCACGTTGGCGTCTATCTGCGCGTCTTCGAAGCCCTGCTTGAGCGGCCACGTTATCTGGTGCTGGCGGTGGCGGCCACCTTCATCGTGATCCTATGACTGAACTGAGCCTTCCTGGCTGGCCGCTGCTGGCGCTCTTGCAACTGGTTCCCCTGTTGGGGGCCGCCGTGGTGCTCGCGCTGGGCGAGCGGAGTGCCGCCGTATGGGCTGGCCGCCTGTTTGCCCTGCTGGAGCTGGGGCTGGCGATGGCGGTCTACCGCGCGATTGACGCCCGCAACCCGGTCCTGCAACTGGCCGAGCGCATCGACCTGATTGGCTACCACGTCGCGGCCGACGGCATCAGCGCCCTGTTCGTCTTGCTCGGCGCGCTGATCGTGGTGTTGATGACCTTGTATGAACTGGTGCGCGGTCTGACGCGACCGGGGCGCCTGCTGGCTCTGATCCTGCTGGCCGAGGCGACGATCATGACCATGTTGCTGACGATGAACCTGCTGTGGTTTGCGGTCGCATCGCTGGCAGAGATCATCATTGCCGGTACGCTGATCGGCCGCTGGTCGACCTCCACGGTCGAGAATCGCATCATGGCGACGACCCGCTTCCTGCAGTTTCAGGGCATCGGTCTGCTGATGCTGGCGGGCGGCATTCTCATCCTCGCCTGGGGCCATGCTGATGTCACCGGACGCTGGAGTTTTGACCTGTTCGACCTTATCAAGGTGCCGGCGCAGGGGCGCTTCCAGTCGGCGGCCTTCTTCCTGCTTTTCTACGGCCTGGCGGTGCGCACGCCGATGTTCCCGCTGCACGGCTGGCTGCCGAACATCATGCACCGCGGCACGGTGTCGATTGCACCGTCGCTGCTCTTGGGCGTCAAGGTCGGCATCTACGGCATGCTGCGCTTCGTGCTGCCGCTTACTGAAGAGGCGGTGATTGTCTGGCAGAACGTCATCGTCGGCTTCGCCATGATCGGCGTTTTTTATGCGGCCGTGTTGGCTTTCCTGCAGGCCAACCTGCGCCGCCTGCTTGCCTTCGCGGTGGTCAGCCACACCAGCCTGATCGTCATCGGCCTGTTCTCGCTGCATCCGCTCGGAATCGCCGGCGCGGTGTTGCTGTCGGTGAACTTCGGTCTGGCGGTGACGGCGATGCTGTTCATGGTCGGCTTCGTCTTCCGCCGCACGCGCACCACCGATCTGGCGCGCCTCGGCGGTTTGTTCGAGCGCATCCCCTTCATCGCCACCTGCTTCCTGATCGCGGGTCTGGCGATTGTTGGCATGCCCGGCACGCCGGGGTTCGATGCGGCCCATCTGGTGCTTGAGGCCGCGATGGAACGCTTTGGTGCACTGCCCACGGTAGCGACCGCGCTCGGCAACGTCATGGCGGCCGGCTTCCTGCTCTGGGCTTTCCAGAAAGCCTTTATTGCGCCACGCCCGGAAGATGAAACCGCGCAGGCACTCGAACGGACCTTGCCGGCCGAGTATCTGGTCGGCGGGCTGGCCATCGGGGTGATGCTGCTGGCCGGCTTCTATTTCGAGACCTGGCTGGATCTGATCGAGGCCAGCACGCGTGCCATGGCCTTGCGTTTCGGAGGGCACGAATGAGCCTGGATCTGCCCTTGCTATCGGGACTGTTCCTGACCCTGCCGATCGGCGTGATGCTGATCTGGGGCATGCAGCATGCCGAGCGGGCGCGCGCCATTGCCCTCGCCATCACCTTGCTCAATTTGGCGCTCAGCGGGCTGGTACTGTGGGCCTTCGACCCGACCCAAGCCGGCTTCCAGCTGGTGGAAAAGTATCCATGGATTGCCAGCCTCGGCATCCACTATTACCTTGGCGTCGATGGCCTGGCGGTGCTCTTCCTGCCGGCCACGGCGCTGCTGTTCGTCGGCGTGATCCTCGCCTCGTGGAACAGCGTGCATACCCTGCCGCGTCTCTATTACAGCCTGCTGCTGCTGCTGCAGGCGGCGACGCTCGGTGTCTTCTGTGCGCTCGACACGATCCTGTTCTTCCTGTTCTGGGAACTGACGCTGATCCCGATCTACTTCCTCGTCAGCCTGTGGGGCATCGGGCCGAACCGTCGGCATGCCGCGACCAAATACACGCTGGTGATGCTGGCCGGCGGTGTGCCGCTGTTGTTCGGTTTCCTGGTGCTCGCCTTTGGCGCATCCGACACAAGCCCGGTCTTCGACCTGCCAACCTTGCTGAGCATGCCGCTGCCGACCGACCTGCAGACGCTGGTGTTCCTGCTGCTGCTGCTCGGCTTCGGCGTCAAGGTGCCGGTCTTCCCGCTGCATACCTGGCTGACACTGATCACCATGGATGGTCCGGCCGCCATCGCGGCCTTGATTACCGGCCTCAAACTCGGTGCGTTTGGTCTGCTGCGTTTTGCCGTGCCACTGGCACCGACGGCCGCGCAGGAGCTGCAATGGCTGCTGATCGGCCTGGGCGTGGTGTCGATCCTATTCGGCGCCGCCGCCGCACTGGCACAGACCAACCTGCGCCGCATGCTCGGCTATGCGAGTCTGTCGCACGTCGGCCTGGTGGTGGTCGCCATTGCCATGTTCAACCTGCAGGGCATCCAGGGCGCGGTGTTGCAGTTGCTGAACTTCTCCATTGCATCCGGTGGCCTGTTCCTGCTGATGAACAACCTCCACCAGCGTACCGGTACCACCGACATTGCCAACCTCAGTGGGGCAGCACGTACCATGCCCCTACTGGCAAGTTTCTTCCTGCTGTTTGGTCTGGCCGGGATGGGTATGCCGGGAACGTCCGGTTTTCCGGCCGAGCTATTGATTTTGTTGTCCACCTTCCAGCACCACGCCGGGGCCGGTCTGGCGGCGCTGGTCGGCATGGTGCTCGGTGCCGCTTATTTCCTCAATCTGTACCGGCGCGCCTTCTTTGGTCCGGTTTTGCGCCCCGAGGTGGAACAGGCCAACGACTTGTTGCCGCGCGAGCGCTGGCTGGCCTTGTTGTTTGCGGTCGTGCTGTTGGTGTTCGGTTTCTTCCCGAGTCTGTTGCTTGACCTGATTCGTCCGGCTGCAGAAGCCTGGGTGGCGCGCCTGGGATGAGGGTCGCCGTCCCGCCAGCGCCGACTTTTTGCGCGCATAATTTGACGCCATGCCCAATCTGCTCGCCATCGACCTCCTGCTGATTGCCGCTGGCATTTGGGCGGTCATCGGGCTGGCGGGGTTGCTCGCACCCCACAATCCCCGCTGGATCGCCCGCATCCTGTTTCCGCTGGGCGCCCTGGTGGGGTTGGGCGTCGGCCTGATCGGGCTGACTGCGCTGGGGGCCAACCCGCAAACCGCCGTGCTGGCCATCGGCCTGCCCGATCTGCCGTTTCATTTGCGGCTCGACAATCTTGCGGCGATTTTCGTCCTGCTGCTCGGATTCGTCTCGGCCGGTATTTCGATCTACGCGGCGGGTTATTTCCGCGACGGCGAGGGTTACGCTCCTGGCTTGCTCAACCTGGAATACCACCTGTTCCTCGCCAGCATGCTGTTGGTGTTGCTGGCGGACGATGCCTATGCCTTCATGGTGGCGTGGGAGACGATGGCCCTGTCGTCCTTCTTTCTGGTCACTACCAATCATCGTCACGAAGAAATTCGTCAGGCGGGTTATCTCTACCTGTTGATCGCCCATATCGGCGCCATCGCCATCCTGCTGTCCTTCGGCGTGATGACCTCGGGTAGCGGAGACTACAGTTTTGCCGGCATGCGCGGTCAGGAACTATCGCCTTTCTGGGGCTCGGTGGCTTTCCTGCTGGCCCTGTTCGGTTTCGGGGCCAAGGCCGGTTTGCTCCCCGTCCATGTCTGGCTGCCGGAAGCCCACCCGGCCGCACCCTCGCCGGTGTCGGCGCTGATGAGCGGCGTCATGCTGAAGACCGCGATCTATGGCTTGTTGCGCGTGAGTTTTGATCTGGTCGGCATGACGCTCTGGTGGTGGGGCGTGGTGGCCTTGGCGGTAGGGCTGGCGACGGCGCTGTTCGGCGTGCTGTATGCCACCGTGCAGTCGGATATGAAGCGCTTGCTGGCCTACTCCTCGATCGAGAATATTGGTTTACTCGCCGTCGGTATTGGCCTCGCGCTGCTGTTCCATTCCTACCAGATGGAGGCGCTGGCTGCCTTGGCGCTGACGGCGGTGTTCTATCACTGCCTGGCCCATGCCGGCTTCAAGAGCCTGCTGTTCCTGTGCACCGGTTCGGTGCTGCATGCGACCAGTCATCGCAGCCTCGGCAAGTTGGGTGGCCTGATCGGCCCGATGCCCTGGGTGGCGTGGCTGGCGCTGGCGGGCGTGATTGCCGGCGCGGGACTGCCGCCGCTCTCCGGTTTCGTTTCCGAATGGCTGCTGCTGCAGGCTTTCCTGTTCTCGCCCGGCCTGCCGCATTCGTGGCTCAACATGGTGGTGCCGGTGGCGGCGGCGGCGGTTGCGCTGGTGGCGGCGCTGGCCGGTTTCGCCCTGGTCAAGTTTTACGGCATCATCTTCCTCGGCCAGATGCGCGACCCGGGCCTGAAGGATGCGCATGATGCCGGCCTGCTTGAGAAGATTGGGCTGGTCTGGCTGGCGGCGCTGACGTTGCTGCTCGGCGTGCTGCCCGGTACCCTTATCCTGCGACTCGATGCGGCCACCCGCCAGTTGCTCGGCAAGGGCCTGGCCGACCGCATTGCAGAAAACGGCTGGTGGATGCTGGCGCCCATCTCGCCTGCACAGGCGAGCTATGAGCCGATGATCTTCCTCGCCACCATCGCGGCGACGCTGCTGCTGGGGCGCTGGCTGGTGCATCGTCTCTATCACGGCCGGGTACGCCGCACACCGGCCTGGGATTGCGGCTATCACTTCCAGGGGCCGCGCGCCCAGGATACGGCCGAGGGTTTCTCGCAGCCGATCCGCCGCATTTTTGAGCCGATGTTCCGCATGACGCGGCATTTCCCGACAGTCCGTGACCGCGCGCCGACTTATTCCGTGAAGGTCGAGGACCACCTCTGGTACTGGCTGTATCTGCCGATTGCGCGGCTGGTGAGCAAGCTGTCGGCACTGATTACCCGCTTGCAGGGCGGCCGTATCGCTGCCTATCTGATGTACAGCTTCGTCACCCTGATTCTTTTGTTGCTCGTCGCCAGACCATGATCAGCCTGACAGGACTCCTCGGCCAGCTTTTCGCCATCGCCCTCGCGCTGGTGCTGGCGCCACTCTTGACCGGCTGGGTGAATCAGTGCCGCGCCTGGCTGCAGAATCGCAGCGCGCCACCGCTGCTGCAGCCCTACTACATGCTGCACAAGCTGTTCCACAAGGATGTGGTGCTGGCGGAGGGTGCCTCGTCACTGTTCCGTGCGGCGCCGTTTATCGTGTTCGGCTGCATGGTGCTGGCCTGCGCCATTATCCCCAGTCTGTCTACCAATCTGCCTTTTGCCCCAGCGGCCGACGCGCTGGCGCTGGTCGGCGTCTTCGGTCTGGCGCGCATCTTCATCGCGCTGGCGGCGATGGACATTGGCACGGCTTTCGGCAGCCTCGGCGGCCGGCGCGAGATGCTGGTCGGCTTCCTCGCCGAGCCGGCATTGCTGATGGTGATTTTCACCATGGCAATGATTGCCCAGTCGACGTCGCTGGCGACCATTGTCGAAACGCTGGCGCACCGGGAAATGGTGATCTACCCGAGCATCGCTTTTGCCGGCATCGCCTTCACCTTCGTTTCCGTCGCCGAAAATGCCCGTGTGCCGGTCGACAATCCGGCCACCCACCTCGAACTGACAATGATCCACGAAGCGATGATTCTCGAATACTCGGGTCGCCACCTCGCGCTGATCGAATGGGCGGCGAGCCTCAAGCTCTACGCCTATTCCTGCCTCGGGCTGGCGCTGTTCTTCCCCTGGGGCATTGCCGAACGCGACAATTTCCTCGCCATGAGCGCCGCCTTGCCGCTGCTGTTCGTCAAGCTGACCATCGGTGGCATGCTGCTGGCGTTGCTCGAAACCATCAACGCCAAGGTGCGCATCTTCCGTGTGCCGGAATTTCTCGGGACCGCCTTCCTGTTGGCGGTGCTCGGCCTGCTGGTGCGCTTGCTGCTGGAGACCCGTGTATGAATGCGGCGATCCCCCTGCATGCCCAGTTGATCAACCTGTTCGCGGCCGTGATCCTGCTGCTGGCCTTCGCCATGCTGGCGCAGCGGCGGGTGCTCCAGCTCATCAATCTGTTTGCCCTGCAGGGCTTCACACTGTTTCTGTCCACGCTGGTGATGGCGGTGAAGATCGACCAGATGCATCTCTATTATTCTGCGGCGCTGACGCTGACGCTCAAGGCCGTGCTGCTGCCGTGGATTCTGCATCGCCTGGTGCGAAAGCTCCACGTCAAGAGCGAGGTCGAGCCACTGATCAACATTCCGACGACGATGCTGATCGGCCTCGGCCTGGTCGTCATCGCCTTCAACGTCGCGCTGCCGATCTCGCAGCTTTCCAGCACCATCACGCGCGGTACGCTGGGCATCGCGCTTGCCGTAGTGATGCTGGCTTTCCTGATGATGATCACGCGCCGCAAGGCGATTACGCAGGTGGTCGGCTTCCTCGCCATGGAGAACGGCCTGTTCCTCGCCGCCACCAGCGCGACGTATGGTATGCCGATGGTGGTCGAACTGGGCATTGCGCTCGATGTGCTGGTGGGCGTGATCATCCTCGGCGTGTTCTTCTTCCAGATCCGCGACCAGTTTGACAGTCTCGACATCCATCACATGGAAAAGCTGAAAGAAAGATGATGGCCCCCCACGCTCGCAAAACCAGCTCGCTGCCCCCCACAGGGGGGCGCCACCTCCCTTGGGGCGGCCCTGCGGGAGGCTAGATGGACTTCTTCATCCTCACCCTCACCATCCCGCTGGTCGCCGGCATCCTGCTCTCCTTTGCCGGTGAGCGCGACTGGGCACCGCACATCAATGTCACGGCCAGTGCCGCCACCTTTCTTGCTGCCGCCGGCCTGACCGCCGAGATCGTGGCCAACGGCCCGCGTTTTGCCTTTGGTGAGCAGTTCTTCATCGACTCGATGAATGTGTTTTTCGTCGCCCTGACGGCCTTCGTCGGCATGACCACGGCGATCTTCTCCGACCCGTACATGAAGAATGATCGCTCGCACGGCAAGCTCACGCCGGGGCGCCTGCGCCTCTACAAGAGCATGTACCAGTTTTTCATGTGCACCATGCTGGTAGCGCTCACCACCAACAACCTCGGCATCCTCTGGGTGGCCATGGAGGCGGCCACGCTGACGACCGTGTTGCTGGTCTCGCTCTATCGCACACCGGCGTCGCTCGAAGCGGCGTGGAAATATTTCATCCTCTGCGGTGTCGGTATCGCCCAGGCGCTGTTTGGCACCATCCTGCTCTATTTCGCGGCCGAACGGGTGCTCGGCGAAAGCGGCACCGCCTTGCTGTGGACGCATCTGGTGGGGGTCAAAGCATTCCTCGACCCCAACATCATGGCCATCGCTTTTATCTTTTTGCTGGTCGGTTATGGCACCAAGGTGGGGTTGGCCCCGATGCACAACTGGCTGCCGGATGCCCCAGATCAAGGCTTTCCACGGCAAGGCGTTCGAAGGGATGGCGCTGCTGCGCTCGGTCAATGCGGTCGCGGTGCGTCACGCGGCTCACGCACAGCAACTCCTC
>SXGT01212781.1_pt1 | contig 14111 bp, 8 predicted proteins | sample 3176221 | NCBI WGS metagenome assembly SXGT01 (sample SAMN11356862, study PRJNA531348) | freshwater metagenome | isolation source: freshwater sample F1-120 | place: China: Fuxian Lake, Yuxi | collected 2017-12-25 | reverse complement strand
GAGATAAAAATATTACCATTTCTTACCTTGATTTTCAGTCAAAAATGATTGATTCATTTATTATCAATAGTAAATTTAAGGAATCGGCATTGGAACTTGTTACGGATGGAATGAAATCCAATTATTTGTGTGAAAATGATATTTTTATGCTTGGTGAAATTCCAATATCATATGAGAAGGAATTAGCAACTCCAGGAGTTGAAACACGAAAAGTTGGAGATTCTATTCAGGTGAAAACATTATTGCCTTTGCGTTATTTGGCGATGTCAGAAATGCAAAAAGCAAGAGAAAACGGACAAAGTCCCACCGACTCAATGTTTACTGAAATTCCTCTCAACAAATGGGTAAATTTTAAAACAACAACATTATACCAGCTTGGAGACAAGCAGTTTGTGTTCAAAAGAAAAATTAAGCATGCAAAAAAAATGCTCGTTTCATCAGGCAAGAAAAATGTTGGCTCCGATTATTTAACTGTTTCAGTAAAATCAGGAAATTCTAAAATCCAAAAACGCTTAGAGGGTGGAATGGGTGCAATTCCAACTCCAACACGTTTTGAATTAAATGGTCTTAGTATTCAGTTGGAATATGGGAGTATTCGCAGACAACTTCCTTTTTCAATTTTGTGCCGCGATTTTCAATTAGATAAATACCCAGGATCCGAGTCTCCATCTTCATTTGCAAGTGAACTAACAATTCTAGATACGGCAAATAAATACGAGCGAAATCAGAGGGTTTTTATGAATAATATTATGGATTACGAAGGCTATCGCTTTTTTCAATCTTCTTATGATTTAGATGATCCAGCTACTCCAGAAAATGAGGAGGGAACAAGACTTAGTGTTAACCATGATGCAATCGGGACAAATGTAACTTATTTTGGATATTTACTAATGACAATCGGAATGGTTCTCTCTTTGTTTGCTCCGAAAGGAAGATTCAGAGATCTCAATGAAAAACTAAAAAAGTTAAAGATTAAAAGAGAAAAAATTGGTGCAGCAATATTACTTTTTGGTTTTTTTAACTTTTTTTGTTCACATAGCATCGGACAAGATACTTCAAGCCATGATCACGATCATAAGAATGAAGAATTTAATCATAAACCTACCAAAGCAATATTTAGAGTAGTCTCAGAGGAACATTCCCAAAAATTAGCAAAATTACTAGTGCAAGACTTTGAGGGTCGTATCGTCCCATTTCATACTTTAAGTGATCAATTGCTTAGGAAAATTCACCGAGGAAATAAATATGAAAATTACAATGCTTGTCAGGTTGTTATGAGCATGCACATGTATCCTCAATATTGGATGGATCAAAAAATTGTGCATGTATCTTCTAATTTGAGAGAGAGATTAAAATTAAATGAATTTGCAAGTTCTAAAGATCTGACTGCAAAAGGTGGAAATTTCAAGTGGCTTGCTGAATACAAGATTTCACATCAAAAATTAGAATCTAAAAGAGATGAATTTGACAAAAAAATTATAAAACTGAACGAGAAATTTGAGGTTTTACAGGGTATTTTTTCTTGGCAGTACATGCGAATTATTCCTAAGAAAAATGATAAAAATAATGCTTGGTATATTCCAATGGATATGGAATTATTGAAAATTGACACTTTGAGTTCAATTACATCATTGAAATACTTATCAGCAATTGATGAGGGAGCAAAGAATAATGATTTTAGTAATGCATCGATTTTATTGACCGAAATCTGTGCTTTTCAGCGTGAAATTGGTAAAAATGTAGTTCCTACTGAAAATCAAGTAAATATTGAGGTTTCCTATAATAAAATGGAGATTTTCAAAAATACATATCGGTCGTATGGTGTGCTTGGATTTTTAATGCTAGTATTATTTTTTGTCCAACTTTTTATCAATCCAAAATCCAAAGCAATAAGGGTTTTTTCAATTGCAAGGAAAATTTTCTTTTTCTTGCTAACTGTAATTTTCGTTTACCATGGCATTGGTTTGGGTTTCCGCTGGATTATTTCCGATCACGCACCGTGGAGTAATGGTTACGAAGCAATTATTTTTATTGCGTGGGTTACTATGATTTTCGGGTTTATCTTTTCTCGCAAAAATGCCGTTATTATTGCTGGCACTGCCATTCTTGCTTCCTTAATGATATTTGTTACTGAAATGAATCTCTTAGATCCAGAAATAACACCACTTGTGCCTGTCTTAAAATCCGACTGGTTAATGATACACGTTGCTATAATTACTGGAAGCTACGGGCCGCTTGGTCTAGCCGCAATTTTAGGGCTTTTGAATTTGTTGTTGTATATTTTGAGAACAGAAAAAAATGGAAAAATAATTTCAATTCACATCAGTGAATTAACTTACGTTTCTGAAATGGCCATGACAATCGGTGTGTTTATGCTAACAATCGGTACTTTTTTAGGAGGAATATGGGCGAATGAATCATGGGGTCGCTACTGGGCTTGGGACCCAAAAGAAACGTGGGCAATGGTTTCCATTTTAGTTTATGCTGTGATATTACACTTTCGTTTTATCCCGAAATTAAATAGCAAATTTGTATTCAACACAGTTTCATTTTGGGGTTATTCTTCAATCCTATTTACCTTTTTTGGTGTGAATTTTATGCTGGTGGGTTTACATTCTTATGCTCAAGGAGAAGGTCTTGGAGAATTTCCAACATGGTTAATTATCGTTATTCTATGTTTTGCGATTTTTACAATTATTGCAGCAGTGCGTTATAAAATCTATAAAAAATTAGCAACAGCTAAAACTCTGGATTAAATGGATTTGACGAGCATTCTTTTTGAAGATAACCACTTAATCGTCATCAATAAAAAACCTTCTGAAATCGTTCAAGGAGACAAAACTGGCGATAAAACAATGCCCGATACTATCAAAGAATACTTAAAAGAAAAATACAACAAACCGGGAAATGTTTTCTGCGGTGTTATTCACCGCTTAGACCGTCCAACATCTGGAGCTGTTGTTTTTGCTAGAACAAGCAAAGGACTTGAAAGGATGAATGCACAATTTAGAGAAAAAGAAACAAATAAAACCTATTGGGCTATTGTTGAGCAAAAGCCAGAAAAAACAGAGGGGAAATTAATTCACTTTCTGAGGAAAAATGAAACAAAAAATAAAAGTTTTATTGTTGAATCTAATACTGGAGGTGCAAAAGAAGCCATTCTTTTTTATAAGCTTTTGGCTTCCTCCGAACGGTATCATTTATTAGAAATTAATCTTGAAACGGGCAGACATCATCAAATTAGAGCCCAATTATCCGCTATTTCTTGCTGCATTAAAGGAGATGTTAAATATGGTGCTAAACGGTCCAATGAGGACGGCTCAATTTGCTTGCACGCAAGAAAATTGACACTATTTCACCCCATTTCAAAAGAGCAACTTTCTTTTACCGCGCCAACTCCCAATTCTGCTATTTGGAAATTGTTTGAAAAATAAAATGAACAAAACAACTGTTTTTGACTTATCAAACGAGTTATCAAACCTTTCATTTGTTGATCTGACAATTGCTCAAATTACCAAAGATTTCTCTCGGATTTCTGTGCTATTTGATTTTGTAAGAAATGGCGAAAAAGATGTGAAACCACAAATAATATCACAAATAGAATATGCTATTGAAAATCTTAACGCTGCACAACTTCAACAGTTTATTTATTTAATTGATTTAAATGAAGTTGATTTTATAAGCACAAAGAAAAATGTAAATTCACACAAAATATTAGCAGAAAAAATCCTTGAAAGAGAAGCCTATAAAGTATTTTTGAGAATGTATTTCGCTTCCTAAACATGACTTTTTTTAGGATCTTGAATTAAGAATATAAATGTTTAAAATCTCGAGCATTTTTATTACTTTTGACTTAAATTTAATATTATGAATTTCATTACATCAAGTACAATTTTACTACGCCATTTACAAAGTATCTCAGGTGTAATCAACTCAAGCAATACACTGCCAATCTTAGATAATTTTCTATTTGACATTCAAAATGGGCGTTTAACAATTTCTGCTTCTGATTTAGAGACAACAATGATTACAAGTTTGGAAGTTCAATCAGAGGAAAATGGTAAAGTTGCTCTGCCTGCAAAGTTAATTTTAGATGTTTTAAAAAGTTTGCCAGACCAACCATGCACAATTCGATTGAATTCAGAAAATATGCAGGTAGAGATTGCATACGATAATGGTAAATCAAGAATGCCTGGAATAAATGGCGATGAATTTCCAAAATCACCAATTATTGAAAATAAAAATTCCATAAAGTTAGCTGGAGAAATTCTTTCTAGTGCCATTAATAGTACTCTATTTGCTACGGGAAATGATGACCTAAGACCAGTGATGAACGGAGTTTTCTGCGAATTTACTCCTGGAGATATTACATTTGTTGCTACTGATGCACATAAATTGGTGCGCTACAAAAGAAAAGATGCCGAAGCAGATGGAAGTTCTACATTTATCCTACCTAAAAAAGGGCTTAACATGCTCAAGGCAAATTTAAGAGGAGATGAAGAAATATTAATTGAATACAATGAATCGAATGCTCAATTTTCTTTTAATGATTTAATATTAGTTTGTCGCTTAGTAGACGGAAAATATCCGAATTATGAGGCTGTTATTCCGAAAGACAGTCCAAATGTATTGACAGTAGATCGTCTTCAGTTTTTAAATGCTATTAAGCGTGTTTCTATCTTTTCGAGTAAATCTACTCATCTAGTTAAGCTAAAATTAGCAGGAGCTGAATTGGCACTTTTCGCTGAGGATATTGATTTTGCGAATGAAGCAACAGAAAGACTCACTTGTAATTTTGATGGTGATGATATGGAAATTGGATTTAATTCACGGTTTTTAATTGAAATGCTTAGCAACTTAGATTCAAATGAAGTTCAGCTGTCAATGAGTGAATCAAATCGTGGTGGTGTCTTAACGCCATTAAATTCAAAAAATAGTAATGAGGAAATTTTGATGTTGATTATGTCTGTTGCGTTAAATAAATAATCGCCCCTCATTCGTCGAATTATGGGGAAAGAAAAAATTAACATTCGAGAATTATCTTTTGAAGAGCTACAAGAACATTTAATTCAATTTAAACAACAAGCTTTTCGCTCAAAACAGGTTTTTGAATGGCTGTGGAAAAAAAATGCCCGTTCTTTCAGTGAAATGTCCAATTTAAGTTTTGAATTGAGATCTATTTTAGAAGAAAATTTTTACATCGATTCCATAACAATTCAAGATGAACAAGTAAGCAAAGATAAAACTGTAAAATGTGCTTTTGAGATCGGAGAAGGAAAAATCGTTGAGGGAGTATTGATTCCAAGTAAATCTCGAATGACTGCCTGCATTTCTTCACAAGTTGGTTGCAGTTTATCCTGTGCTTTTTGTGCCACCGGTCGACTGAAGCTATTACGGAATTTAAGTGCGGGTGAAATTGTTGATCAAGTAGTCTATCTTCGAAAACAAGCAGAAAATCGGTACAAAACACCTTTGTCCAATATTGTATATATGGGAATGGGCGAACCTCTTCTCAATTATAAAAATACGCTTCGCTCAGTTGAAATGCTTTGTTCAGAAAAAGGATTAGGAATTTCTCCAAGAAGAATAACTGTGTCCACAGCTGGAATTGCAAAGATGATTCGAAAATTAGGTGACGATGAGGTACGGTTTAATCTTGCTCTTTCGTTGCATGCAGCGAACGACGAGAAAAGAAATAAGTTGATGGAAATTAATGAGTCTAATAATTTAGAGGAATTAGCTGAGGCCTTGATTTATTTTCATGAAAAGACAGGGACTCGCGTTACTTTTGAATACATTATTTTTAAGGATTTCAATGACGAAATTGAGGATGCGCGTGAATTGGCTCAGTTTTGTAAATGCGTTCCTTGTAAGATCAATATCATTGAATACAATCCAATTGATGAGGGGCAATTTCAGCAGGCAGACCCACAAAAAGTAATAGATTTTGCAAATTTTCTTGAGTCAAAAAACCTAATTGTTAATGTTCGAAGAAGTCGCGGGAAAGATATTGATGCAGCCTGTGGACAATTAGCCAATAAAAATAAAGCGATTCCGCTGCAAGAAAGAGCATTAAAAAATACGACTGAATCGAATGAGTAAATTTTAGTGCTATAAATTAGGAAAATTCAGATAGCTCAATCCATCTATTGGTTTTCTCTTCAATTTCTGAAACAATTTCCCCCAATTTCACTCCGAGTTCATACATTTCTTGACTATTTATTCCTTCAGACGAAATTTTATCTAAAATTGCTGCCTTCTCAATTTCTAATACCTCAAGTTTTTTTTCGATTGATTCAAATTCTGCTTTTTCTTTGAAATTTAATTTACGCTTTTCTTCCGCCTTAACTTTTGGTTTTTCTTCGATGATTTTATCAATTTTGACTTGAGGAATGTTATTTTTTTCATCCCGCTTATCTTGAATTTGTTTTTTTCTAAAATCGGTATAATTTCCAATTATATCTTTTATAACTCCTTCGCCTTCGAACACAAATAAATGGTCTACCATTTTATCCATAAAATAACGATCGTGAGAAACTACAATTAAGCAACCTTGAAAATTGCGCAGATAATCCTCCAAAACAGACATTGCAAAAATATCTAAATCGTTTGTTGGCTCATCGAGAATTAAAAAGTTTGGGTTACTCATCAAGACTCGTAATAACTTCAGTCTTCGTTTTTCTCCACCACTTAATTTGTGTACAAAAGTATAATGCATATCGCGCGGAAAGAGAAAACGCTCCAATAATTGCGCTGCAGACAATTGTTTCCCTTTTTCCAAAGGAATGTATTCGGCGACTTCCTTTACGACATCAATTACCTTAAAATCATCTTTTACTTTTATTAAATCTTGGGAGTAGTATCCAAAAACAACCGTTTCTCCTATTACAATTTTCCCCTTACTCGCTTGCTCCTCGCCCAAGAGCATTTTAAGGAAAGTTGTTTTTCCGGAGCCATTATTTCCAACGATTCCTAAGCGTTCTAAACGCTGTACATTATAGTTGAAATCCTCTAAAATTTTCTTTTCCCCATACGTTTTACCAACTTTATGAAATTCCACTATTTTTGAGCCCAAGCGTTCCATCTTAACTGGTAATTCCAATTCGTCTTCATCGGTGTTTTGAAGTGCTGTTTTTTTTATATCTTCAAAGGCGTCTACTCTTGCTTTTTGTTTCACACTTCTGGCTTTCGGTTGCCGTCGAATCCAATCTAACTCTTTACGAAAGGTATTTTTTGCTTTTTCTATGGTAGCTTGTAATTGGTCTTCACGCTCTGCTTTTTTCTCTAAATAATACGAGAAATTTCCTTTGTATTTGTAGAGTGTTTTATCGGCTAATTCAAAAATTGTATCGCATACCACTTCCAAAAAATAACGGTCGTGTGTTACCATTAAAAGAGTACATTTTGATGTTGCTAAATACGATTCCAGCCATTCAATCATGTCTAAATCCAAGTGATTCGTTGGTTCATCTAAAAATAAAAAGTCTGCTTCTGAAAGTAATACTTTCGCTAAGGCAACACGCTTTTTTTGTCCTCCAGAAAGTGATCCCACAACCTGAGATGTATCTTGTAATTTTAATACTGATAGAATTTGCTGAACTTTTACTTCAATATCCCAAGCATTCATCTCTGTAATTTCTTGATATAAATGTTCTAATGCTTTTTCATCGTTGTTCTCCATCGCAACATTGTATTCCTTTATCAACTTTAGCTCGGGTAAATCGTGATCAAATACAGCTTCTAAAATTGTTTGCTGTTCGTTCATCAATTCCGTTTGTTCCATGAAGGCAACACGAATATCATTTCGGTAGACTATTCTACCAGAGTCATATTGCTCAAAGTCCATTAAACATCGGAGTAAAGTTGTCTTTCCAGATCCATTTTTGGCAATAATAGAAACTTTTTGTCCTTGGTCGATTCCAAAAGTTAAGTCAGAAAAAAGCACTCTTTCACCAAATGATTTTGTAAGATTTTCGACGGAAAGGAAGTTCATTCAGTTTGCAATTTAGGCTTGCAAAGTTAGGTATTAAAAACTAAGATAATGCACACTTTCGATTAACGAAGGCGATCTAGGGATTCAAGTAATTTTTTATCCCTTTTAATTCCAAGTTGTGCTAAAAAACAAAAAGGGAAACCCAAAATACACAGTAAAAATCCGAGACTCAATTCTCTTTTTGTTTCGTCAGCGCTTAAAATGCCACCACCCATTACAGCAAAAAAGACTAAGGAGATTAGCAAAATCAAATAAATAAAGAAAACAATTCGAGCCAATTTAAACTGACGCTTTAAATTTTTATATGCCATTAATGTCATAAAAATAAAAAGAATAAAACTGATGAGCGTTAAGAAAAAAGGCATTTTGCTAAGGCGCTCTAAACTTCCTTCGGGATCATTCACCTTGCCTTTTTCTATACCGAAAGCATTAAAAACAAAATATGTTTTTGCTCCAACAAAACGAAAAATTTCCATCCCAGAGAGTAAGGAAGAGAGACAAATAATTGCCAAAATGTAGTATATGGTTTGAACTCGTTGTATCATTTTTTTTACAAATTTACTGACTTATTTCGAAGATAAAAGTCTAAAATTACAAGCGCAGCCATCGCTTCAACAATTGGAACTGCTCTAGGAACAACACAGGCATCGTGGCGTCCTTTTCCTTCCAAATTAATTTTATTTCCTTTAGAATCTATCGTCTCCTGATTTTGCATCAAAGTTGCCACTGGTTTAAAGCCTACACGAAAATGAATCGGCATGCCATTTGAAATTCCGCCTTGAATTCCACCAGAGTGATTTGATTGAGTGGATCCGTCGTCATTAAAAAGATCGTTGTGCTGCGAACCTCTCATTGAAATTGCTGACATTCCACTTCCAATTTCAAATGCCTTAACAGCATTAATGGATAACATAGCTTTTGCCAAATCAGCTTCTAATTTGTCGAAAACAGGTTCTCCAAGTCCAACTGGAACGCTTTGAATGATACATGTAATTGCACCCCCAATTGTATCTCCATCTTTACTTACTTCACGAATTAGTTTTTCCATTTTTTCTGCAACATTCTTATCTGGACAGCGCACCAAATTCGATTCGATTTCTTTTAAAGCAAAAAATTTATCTGAATGAAAGCGAATATCTCCAACTTGATCTACGAAAGTTGAAAATTTAATTCCAATGGAATTTAAAATCTGTTTTGCAAGGGCTCCAGCAACAACTCTAACTGCAGTTTCGCGTGCACTACTTCTTCCACCACCTCGGTAATCGCGAATTCCATATTTTTTTTCATAGGTAAAATCTGCATGTGAGGGTCGGAATGTGTCTTTTAAATGATCGTAATCGGCTACTTTTTGATTTTCATTTAGAATAATAAAACCAATCGGAGTTCCTAAGGTTTTTCCTTCAAAAATTCCGGAAAGAAACTGAACAGTATCACTTTCTTTTCTTGGAGAAACAAGAGAAGATTGACCGGGTTTTCGTCTGTCTAACTCTTTTTGTATTGCAGGAATATCAAGAAGAAAATTTGATGGAACACCATCTATAATCCCTCCAATTGCTAGCCCGTGAGACTCGCCAAAAGTTGTTAGTTTAAAAATTGTACCAAAACTTGAACCTGCCATGAGGCAAAGATACAATTAAAGGATAAGTCCCCAAATGATTAATTTATCACTGCAAACTTCATTTGTCCTATGTGTCCATTTTTTTGCGCTTGCAAATAGTACATTCCAGAACAAATAGAGCCTAATTCTATTAGCTCCGATGATAGATTTGTTGTTCTCTCCAAAATAATTTTTCCGTTTAAATCAAGTATGTAAAACTTGGTGTTTTTATCTAGCCCAGAAATAATAAAATTTCCATTATTTGGATTTGGTTTTAACGAAACACCATTTTCTAATAAATTGGATAAAGACGCGCAACTTTGAACTGTTATATCCAATACAGCTGAACCTGTGCAATTGTTGGCATCAGTAAAAACCGCACTCAGTCCTGCAATTCCTAAACCAGCAACTACTGGATTAAAAGTTGTTCCAGAAACTCCAGGTCCTGAAATTACCGAGGAAACTGGCGTTACACTTAACTGAATTTCTCCGCCGTTTAAACAAACAACATTATCACTGTCATTTGAAAGTAATGTTAAAACAGGATTAGGATTTATGGTAATTGTTTGACTTGTAGAATTCGATCCGGCAGAATTTGTAGCATTTAAAGTAACTGTATAAGTGCCTGGAGTGGTGAAAGAATAATTTGGGTTTTGACTGGTAGATGTTGCCCCGTTTCCAAATGACCAAGTCCAACTTATTGGATTGTTAGTAGAAAAATCTGTAAATGTTAAAGATGAACCGGCGCAAGCGCTTGTTGAGGTTTGAAAAGAGGCCACTGGAGGCTCAGTGGAATTTGATAAGTTGTAATAAATTTTAAAATCATCAAAATAAAATCCATCGAGATTTGTTCCCCCATCTGATTTAAGTTGAAAACGTACTTTTATTTGCTGTCCTAAGTAATCACTCAAATTAATTTCTTCATAAACCCAGTTCGCTTGACTTCCTTCATAAACTGGCTGATTAAGAGGTTGAACACTGCCGTTGTCGCTAATTCCAGGTACAGTATAATTTCCGCATTGGCCGATCCATGTTACGCCGTTGTCAGTGGAGACTTGAAACTGAACGAAATCATAATTTGCTTCAATTGCCCATTTTGCATAAAAAGAAATCATTGCAGAACTAGCTCCAGTTAAATTAATAACGGGAATGTAAGTATATGTTTTATTCGCATTGCTTGAATAATTAGCAGTAGAGCCGTCATAAAACGATTTTGTTGGAGAAACATAAGTTGAACTTGTTGTTCCCCAAGTGCCTGTCCAATTTGTGACAGAAGTAGCATTTTCTAACACTTGTAAAGTGATCGCTCCATACGTTTTAGTGATGGTATCTCTTTTTATCCAAAGGCCATTGTCTGTTTGGAGAACGTATTTAATTTCGTCACCATATTGAATAGTTGGATTCAAATCGTAAGAAAAAGTTCCCAAAACACTTTCTTGTAAATTTAAATTGTAGCTAATTGGATTACCTACAGCAGAAATATTTAATAAGGGTAGAATAGAGACAGTAACAGGACCATCTTCTCTTCCTAAACGTTTTGCAGAGTGATTAAAATTTCCAGATAGTGTTGCAATAGAAGATGGATCCGTATCCTTAACGATAACATAATTTCGCGTAAGGTGTGCTAAAACTAAATTTGGAAAGACCATGTCTGAGCAAGTAGGAATAATTTCCTGTTGTGCGGGCCAAAATGCTGTTCCAACTTCAGGGGTGTGCGCAAAAATTGTGTCTTTTTCTCCAATTCCAATATCAGATTTATACATGTAATCGTCAGAATCACCAGATGCAGGATACAAATCAGAGGCTTTGATAGCAGTGTAAGAATTTAATTCTACCATGTGTAAGGTATAATCTTGGAAATAATCGTGATGGTCTGCAAATTCTTCGTTTGTTGTACCAATTGGAAATAAAATTGACTCGGCATAACTGTGGGCATTAAAAGCCATGGTAAAATTATGGTTTTGTGCTAGCCAACGCAGTGCTTGCGTTTCCGGCTCTGAAAATGCTCCCGTTCCTGGGTAAGTATCGCTATTTACATTTGTACTTATTCCAGTTGTTCCCCAACCATAAGAATAATTTCGATTTAAGTCAACTCCTTTGTTTGTTGTACCAACATTTCTTCGATTTTTACGGTGCATGCCACCTCCATTTGGATTTGTTGTTTCGTTATAGATGTAGCCATCAGGGTTTAAACATGGAACAAAAAACATTTGTGTATTATTTACCAAGTAGCTTACCTCATCATTTGTGCCATAATTTTCTAGTAAATACCACATGTAAAAAATTGTTTCCATCATACTCATCGGTTCTCTAGCGTGATGAATGGCGGTATATAAAACATTTGGTTCTGCTTCAATTTGATTGGGGTTATCAGAAATTTTTACATGATAAATTGGTCTATTTTCTGAGGTTAAAAAAGTCGAAATCGGAACTCTGGCAGAGATTAAGTTCGGATATTGAGCAAACATAGCATCTAGTTCTGCCAACATTTCATTGTATTTAAGATAGTTTCCCATGCTGCCGTAGTTAAAATTCTCTGGAATTGTTGGACTAAACGTGCTATTTCCTGAGCCACCTATACAATTCGAATTTTTAAGAACTGGATTTAAATTTGTAGAGGGTTTATTTAGGAGTTTTACATAATAATCCTGAACATCTTCAATTTGAATTTCAAAATCAAACTCATTTTTAGCCATTATTTGAATTTCCTCCTTTGAGAAGTCCGATATAAAAAAAATGCCTTCTTTTCGAATGCCATGATCAACTGTAACACCCAATTGACTGAGACGGAATAAATCATCTTGGTCACAAAAAACTTTTACTCTTGAATAATTTTGAGAAAAAGAAATAAATTCAACTGTAAAAGCAAAAAGTAGGAGAAATGTATATTTCATTTTTTAAATAATTTAGGGCTAAAATTAGCAATTTTTCAATAGTTTTAAGTAAATCTTGAACTATGAACTATTACCTTCAATACATATTCATTAACAATAATCACTTCTTTTTGTTTTTTAGAGCCAACTAATAGAAATTAAATTCGTTTAACTTGTATCTTTAAACTTGTTCTATTCATCTATGAAGCTATTTTTTGTCCTTTTGTTTTGTTCTTTTTCGTTGGGAAGTTTTTGCCAAGAAGTTTGGTTGACTCCAAATCGAGGTCAATGGGATAGCAGAATTTTATACAATGTTGATTTAAACTCAGGGAAATTATACATAGAAAATAAAGGGATGACCTTTTATTTAACTGATGCAATGAATCACGAACATACAAGCGATTCTCACGATCATGCCACTGAGAAAAAAAAATACCACGCAATTAAACATGTTTTTCCGAATGCTAATGAGCATAGTAAGATTGAAGAAATAGATTCAAGTTCTCACTATTCAAACTATATTTTAGGCTCAGATCGATCCAAATGGAAGTCACTTATTCACAGTTATTCATCTTTAAAATTTAAAAACTATTTTGATGGAGTTGACCTTATTTACGATGGCAAAGAAGAACAATTAAGTTTTCATTTTGATGTATCACCAGAAGCTACGGTAAGTAAATTAAACTTTTACCTTGAGGGTGCAGAAACTATAAGTATCGACGAGGAAGGCAATCTGCTTGTTACACATTCTCTTGGTTCACTATCCTACTCAAAACCAAAAGCTTGGAATATCTCAGAGAATGGTAAACAAACCGAGCGTGAAGTAGCATTTTTAGTGAGTGGAAATGAAATTTCTTTTACTTTTCCAGAGGGTTACGATCAAAGCGAACGATTATTTATTGATCCAAGTCTTACTTTTTCAACTTTTTCTGGCTCCACAGCAGATAACTGGGGCTTTACTGCAACTCCAGATGTAAATGGTAATTTATTTGGGGGAGGAATAGTCTTTGGCTCAGGATACCCAACAACAACTGGAGCATTTGATGCCTCTTTCAATGCTGGTACTGGTTCATTTCCGATGGATGTTGGAATTACAAAATTTAATGCGGCAGGAACGGCTTTGCTTTACTCAACATATATCGGAGGTTCAGGGAATGAAACACCACATAGTATCGTGAGTGCTCCAAATGGAGAATTATATGTTTATGGCGTCACTTCTTCAGCAAATTTTCCAATGGCAGGAACTTCTTTTGATAATTCTTTTAATGGCGGTCCTAATGAATTAGAAAATTCTCTTGAGTTTAATGGTTCAGATATATTTATTGCTCGCCTAAATAGCGCAGGATCTTCAATTATTTCTTCAACTTATATCGGTGGAACAAATACAGATGGATTAAATACTGGCAGTTTGCATTACAATTATGGCGATCAATTTAGAGGTGAAATTGTCCTTGATGCCAATCAAAATGTATATGTTTCTAGTAACACACAATCATCAAATTTCCCAATTATCAATGGTGCTCAATCAAATCTTAGCGGATCTCAAGATGCAGTAATTTTCAAATTAAATGCTAGTTTATCTACTCTCTCGTGGAGCACTTATTTTGGCGGTAGTGGCTTGGAAACGGGCAATTCAATTACAATTGGT
>SXGT01132579.1_pt1 | contig 14117 bp, 14 predicted proteins | sample 3176221 | NCBI WGS metagenome assembly SXGT01 (sample SAMN11356862, study PRJNA531348) | freshwater metagenome | isolation source: freshwater sample F1-120 | place: China: Fuxian Lake, Yuxi | collected 2017-12-25 | reverse complement strand
GCTTCCACTTCGTCCATCACGTAGAACGGCGACGGGCGACTGCGGAACACCGCGAACAGGAACGCCAGCGCCGTGAGGCTGCGCTCGCCGCCCGACAGCAGCGACAGCTTCTTGACGTTCTTGCCGCTGGGCTTGGCCTCGACCTCGATGCCCGTGTTGAGCAGGTCGTCGGGGTTGGTGAGCACCAGCTTGCCGGCGCCGCCAGGGAACAACGTGCCGAACAGCTGACCGAAGTGCGTGCTCACGTCGGCGAACGCCGCCGAGAACACGGTCTGGATCTCGAGGTCGACCGCCTTGATGACACGCATCAGATCGCGACGGGTGTTGCGCACGTCGTCGAGCTGCTCCTCGAGGAACCGGTGCCGCTCCTGCAACTCGTTGAACTCCTCGAGTGCGAGCGGGTTGATGGGGCCCATCAGACGCAGTTCGCGTTCGAGGTCGCGCACGCGAGCGGCAGCACTGATGCCCTCGGGCAGCGGCGGCATCTCGGTGGCCTCGGCCGCGGCGGGTTCGAGATCGTGGTCGCGACGCAGTGCTTCCACGGCGCCCTCGAGCCGCATCCGCACCTCGGCCTCGTCGATCTCGACGCGACGCGAGCGCTCGCGCGACTCCTCGAGTTCCTTCTCGGCGGCCGAGCGGCGGCGGCGCAGTCCGTCGAGGCGCTGCGCGATACCGCGCACCTCGTCACTCTGGCGGCGACGGATCTCGAGCAGTTCGTTGTGGCGCACCTCGATGGTGTGGCGGTGGGCCTCCACCATCGCGCCGAGACGTTCGACCGCAGCGAGGCTGCGCTCGACGGCCTCGCGGCGCTGCGCTGCTTCGGCACGCGCCACCGCGTCGGCCTCGAGCCGACGCTCGGTCTCCTGCAGACGGCGCTCGAGGAACGCCTGCCGCTCGTGCAGGCCTGCGTTGCGCACCTCGAGGTCCTGCCGGCGCCCGGCGAGACGAGCGGCCTGCGCGTCGAGGCGCGCACGGGCCTCACCGCGCGCCTTGGCGGCCTCCGCCTCGGCGGCCTCGTCGGCCTCCAATGCCGGTACGAGCGCCTCGAGTTCGGCGATTCGAGTGCGCTCGCGTTCGGCACGCTCGTCGGCGTCGGACAGCGTGTGCTCCAACGACTCGATCTCGCTCTGCGCCTCGCGCCGCTCGGCCTGACTGCGAGCCAACGCCTCGCTGTTCGCCGAGAAACCGGCGTCGTGTGCGTCGAGCTTGCGGGTGAGGTCGTTCTCCTGCTGGCGCGCCGCCTGCAGTTCGGCCTTGGCGCCGGCGAGTGCGGTCTCCAACCGGGACAACTCGGCCTGTGCGATGCCCGACCGTTCCTGCGCCTCCTCCAATGCCGCGGCGGTGGCGCCACCACCGGCGGCACCGATGCGCCAGCCGGTGGGACCGAACCGGTCGCCTGCAGCGGTGACCACCACGGCGGCCGGATTGCCGATGGCCAGATCGACTGCGTCGTCCCAGCGGTCCACTCGCACCGCGCCACCGAGAACTGCGTCGAGCAGTTCGGGCACGCCGTCGTGGCGGCTGCGCACATGGGGGCGCACGGCCGAACCCCCGCCGACAGCAGGGGCGGACGCACCGCCACGGGCGCCGAGGGCGAGCACAGCGCCGTGCACGTTGTTGGCCTGCAGCGACTGCAGTGCGGAGCGGCCGGTCTGCGGCGACGCCACCACCACGGCCTGCAACGCCTCGCCGAGTGCAGCCTCCACGGCCGGCTCCCAGCCGCTGTCGATCTCGATCAGATCGAGCAGTGTGCCGAGCACACCGTCGACCCCCGCGAGGTGCTCGGCACCGGCGCGAGCGCGGGCACTCTCGAGGGCGAGGTGCAACGCCTCTGCACGCGCGCGCCACCGCGAGAACTCCTCGGCGGCCTCCTGGCGGTTCAGCACCAGCGCGTCGTGCGCGGCATCGGCGGCGATGCGGCGTGCCTCGGCAGCCTCCACCCCGGTGACCAGCTCGGCCTCGAGGGTCTGGGCCGACTCGATCTCGGCCTTCAGGCGTTCGCTCTCGGCATCGAGGCGTTCGGCCCGTTGCCGCAGCGACTCGACCCGCGTGCGCTGACGGCGCAGTTCGGCCTCGGCCCGTTCGAGCCCGCCGCGCATCGACCGCAACTCGCCGCGCACTTCGGCGGCCGCGCTGGCCGCCGACGTGCTGGTGCCCAGCTGCTCGATGGCGTCCATGGTCTCGCGGCGCTGGTCGGCGAACTCGACCTCCTCGGCGGCGAGCGCCTCGGCCTCGGGTCCGAGCGACTCGAGCTCGGCGATGACGCCGGCGAGTTCATCGCGCAGCCGCTGACCGTCGGCCTCGAGGTTGGCCACCACGCCGGAATCCATCAGCTGGCCACGGTCGCGCTCCATCGAGCGACGACGCTCGACCAGCACGGCAGCGATGCCGCGGGCACGTTCGCGGAGTTGTTCGACGCGCACCATCTCGTCGCCGAGATCGGTGTCGCCGCGAGCGGTGAGCTCGGCCTCGGCGGCCATCACGTCGGTGTCGAGCTGCGCGAGTTCGGTGCGCAACGTCTGCTCGGCCTGGCCGAGTGTGATCTTCTCGCCCGCCAACGCCGTGAGGCGCGCACGCTGCGAGGCGATCTCGCGCCCGGCGAGGAAGATCTGCAGCGCCGACAGTTCGGCCACCAGGTCGCCGTGGCGGCGAGCGGCCTCGGCCTGCCGCTCGAGTGGACGCAGCTGCCGCCGCACCTCGCGCAACAGGTCCTGCACGCGCAGCAGGCTGGCCTCGGTGGCGTCGAGCCGACGCTCGGCCTTCTCCTTGCGCTTGCGGTACTTCAGCACGCCGGCGGCTTCTTCGATGATGCCGCGACGGTCCTCGGGGCGGGCGTTGAGCACCGCGTCGATCTGTCCCTGGCTGACGATGACGTGCTGCTGGCGACCGACGCCGGCGTCGCTGAGCAGTTCCTGCACGTCGAGCAGGCGGCACGACACGCCGTTGATGGCGTACTCGCTCTCGCCGGTGCGGAACAGAGTGCGGGAGACCGTGACCTCGGTGAACTCGATGGGCAGCAGCCCGGCCGAGTTGTCGAGCGTGAGCGTGACCTCGGCGCGGCCGAGCGCCGGGCGCTTGGCGGTGCCGGCGAAGATGACGTCGTCCATCTTCTGGCTGCGAACGGCACTGGGCGCCTGTGCGCCGAGCACCCAGGCGATGGCGTCGACGACGTTCGACTTGCCCGATCCGTTGGGACCGACGACGACGGTGACACCCGGCTCGAGCTGGAGCGTGGTGGCGTCGGCGAACGACTTGAAGCCTTTGAGGGTGAGCGATTTCAGGAACACGGCGTCGGTGACCCTACTCAACGCTGGCAGCGGGGGCAGAAACAGGTCGAGCGGCCCGCCGACATGATGCGCACGATGTCGGCCTTGCCGCAGGTGAGGCAGCGTTGGCCGGCCCGGTCGTACACGCGGTGGTGCACCTGGAACCAGCCGCCCTGCCCTTCGAGGTCGACGTACTGGGTGTCGGCCAGGGTGCTGCCGCCGGCCTCGATGGCGAGCGACAGCACCGACAGTACGGCGTCGTGCAACCGGCCGATCTCGCGGGTGGTGAGCGTGTCGGAGATGCGGTCGGGTCGCAGCTTGGCCAGGTGGAGACTCTCGTCGCAGTAGATGTTGCCCACGCCGGCCACCACGTGCTGGTCCATGAGCAGCGCCTTCAACTGTCGACGGCGACCGCGCAGGATGTTGCCGAGCTGGGCCTTCGTGAGTCCGTCGGTGATGGGGTCGACGCCCAGGCGGGCCAGGTCGGGCATCTCCACCGCGAGGTTGGCCGGGTCGAACACCACCATCTCGCCGAACGTGCGCGGGTCGATGAACCACAGTTCCTGCGCGGGCGCACCCGACAGGTGCATCACCACGTGGGTGTGCGGCGGGCGCGCCGTGCCGGCATCAGCCACCAGCAGGCGGCCACTCATCCGCAGGTGCACCATCAGCTCGTCACCGGTGTCGAGCGGGCACAGCAGGTACTTGCCGCGCCGGTTGGCCGCGGTGATGGTGGCGCCGGTGAGGCCGTCGACGAGCGCCTGGCGCGACGTGCGCCGCACGGTGCGCTCACGGCCCACCTCGACCCGCTCGATGCGGCGGCCGACCACCTGCACCTCCAGGCCCCGGCGAACGGTCTCCACCTCGGGCAGTTCGGGCATGAGCTACAGCGCTTCCTGGCCCACCGACTGGTTCGTGAGCGACAGCCACGCCTGTTCGGCCGCAGCCTGCTCGGCGGTCTTCTTCGACCGCCCCTCCCCCGTGCCCACGGCCACGCCCTGCACGATGACCGTGGCGAAGAAGCGTTTGTCGTGGTCGGGGCCGGTGTCGCTGATGAGATAGACGGGCGCGGTGTCGTGCTGGCGCGCCGTGAGTTCCTGCAGCACGGTCTTGTAGTCGAGGCGATCGAGGCGCTGCGCGGCCGACGCCATCCGCGCCGAGAACAGCCGCTCGATGAGGGCGAACGCCGGCTGCGGCCCGCCGTCGACGTACACGGCGCCCAGCACCGCCTCGAACGCGTCGCTGAGAATGGACGGCTTCGTGCGCCCACCCGCGGCGTCCTCGCCCTTGCCGAGGCGGAGGTACTTGCCCAGCCCGATCTCCAGTGCCACCTCGGCCAGTGCCGACGCGTTCACCACGCTCTTGCGCAGGTCGGTGAGCTTGCCCTCGGCCAGCTCGCTGTGGTTGCGGTACGACAGGTCGGCGATCACCCAGCCGAGCACGGCGTCGCCGAGGAACTCGAGCCGCTCGTTGCTGGGCTGGCCGCCCACCTCGGCACACCAGCTGCGGTGCGACAGTGCGCGCGCCAGCAGTTCCGGATCTCGGAATTCGTGGCCGAGCCGTTGCGGGAGCTCGGTGAGGTCGGGCTCGGGCAGCACCGAGATGTCAGGCGCCCTTGACCTTGGCGTACACGTAGTCGACCGCGTCGCGCACGGTCTTCAGGTCGACGAGGTCCTCGTCCTCGATGCGGAAGCCGACCGAACGCTCGCCCAACTCCTCCTCGAGCGCCTCCACCAGTTCGATGAGCGCCAGCGAGTCGGCGTCGAGGTCGTCGGTGAACGACTGGCCCTCGCTGATGCTCGCCGGGTCGATCTCGAGGATGTCGGCGAGGTTGGCGCGGACGATCTCGAAGACGCCGTTGCGGTCGAGCGGACCCTGTTCGACGTGGGTTTCTGCAGGCACCTGAGTTCTCCTGAACGGTAGGGACGGGCGGATCGGAAGGTTAGCCGTCAACCGGCGCGGAGGTCGCGCCGGTCGATCGCCCACAGTGCGAGCCCCAGCGAGACGAGAGTGACGGCCACCAGCACCAACGCCGACCACGGCGGCCGCCCCTGCGCGAGGGAGTGCAGCACGTCGTAGTGCGTGAACAGCGACACGGGCTCGAGCGTCTCGAAGAACCCGATGCCGGCGTCGGCGAGTCCGGTGATCACGTACCCTGCGACGGCGATGACCGTGGCCACCGTGATGGCCACGCCGCGACGTCCGGTCCACGCACCCACCAGCACCGCCAGCCCCGCGATCGACCACGTGAGCAACGCCGAGGTGACCGACGCCCACCACAACGCCATCGTGCCGACCGGCATGTCGACCAGTCGCACGGTCACCAGCACCGCCACGAACGTCACCACCGCCAACAGGCTGGTGAGCGCCACCATCGTGAGCCACCGTTCGAACACGATGCGGCGCCGTGGCACCGGCAGGACGTAGACGGATTCGGCGACACCGTGCTCCTCGTCGCCGGCCAGCGACCCGCCGATGCCGATGCCGGCGATGGCCAGCAGCAGCGGCAGCATGAACGCATACACCTGCGACGACAGGTAGCCGACGGGCGAGAAGGGGTCCACACCGCCGCCCATGCCGAACAGCGACTTCACGCTGTCGGGCAGGTTGGCCACCATCTCGTTCATGTCGTCGGCCTTGTCACGGAACGACGGCCAGAACGCGAGGGTGAGCACCACCAACAGCACGATGCCCACGCTCCAGCCGAGGAGCCAGCGGCGGCGATCGGCGAGGGCGCGCCGGAAGAGCACGAGCGACGAGGTCACTGCGCCTCCTCGCCGTACAGGTGGAGGAACACGTCCTCGAGGTCGGGTTCGGGCGCGTGCAGGTCGAGTGGCGCGTGCGGTGCGAGCGCCGCCAGCAGCGGACCCGCCGCGCCGGCCAACGTGAACTCCAACGTGTCGGGCTGCGGCGACGCGACACCCGCCACCCCGGGCACACCGTGGAACGAGTCCCCCGGCGGTGCGACCGTGAAACGCACCCTGACGGTGCGGACCAGACGGGCGATGAGCGCGTCGACGCGGTCCTCGGCCACCAGACGACCCTTGCGCAACACCGCCACCCGATCGGCCGTGTGCTGCACCTCGTCGAGCACGTGCGACGACAGGAACACCGTGGCGCCCGCGGCCGCCGCCTCGCGCACCATCGCCCGGAACGTCTGCTGCACCAGCGGGTCGAGGCCACCGGTCGGTTCGTCGAGCACCAGCAGGTCGGGCCGGTGCGCGAACGCTGCGACCACGCCGATCTTGCGACGGTTGCCGAGGGACAGCTCGCCCATCGGCCGGTCGAGATCGGCCGTCAGGCGATCGGCCAGTTCGTCGATCACCGGCGAGAGGTCGAGCCGCCGCAGGGCTGCCTGATCGGCGAGGAACGCCCGACCGGTCACCTTCGGCGGCAGGTTCAGGTCGCCGGGCAGGTAGCCGATGCGCGCCCGCAGTGCCACGCCGTCGCGACGTGGGTCGCCACCGAGCACCGCAACACTGCCCGCGGTGGGCCGCAACAGGTCGAGCAGCAGCCGGATGGTGGTGGTCTTGCCGGCACCGTTGGGACCCACGAAGCCGAACACCTCCCCCTCGTGCACGTCGAGGTCGAGCCCGTCGAGCGCCACCGACGCGCCGAATCGCTTGGTCAACCCTCGGGTGAGGATCACGCTGCTCACAGCCTCACGGTACGCCCGTGCGCATTGGGTGCCCAGGGGCATGGGTCACCTACCATCGCCTCATGTTCGAGTGGAGCGAAGAGCACCAGATGATCCGCGAGGCCGTGAAGCGCTTCGTGGACGACGAGATCCGTCCGCACGTGGAGGAGTTGGAGCACGGCGACCTGCCGCCGTACGACATCCTCCGCAAGCTGTTCGCCACGTTCGGCATGGACGCCATGGCCCGCGACCGCTTCCAGAAGCAGATCGCCCGCGAGAAGGCCATCGCCGCCGGCGAGGCCGAGGCCACCCCGCCGAAGGAGCGCAGCGGTGGCGGCGACAGCGGCATGTCGCTGATCCCCATCATCGAGCTGTGCCGGGTGTGCCCCGGCATGGTCACCGCGATGGGTGTGAGCATGGGCCTCACGTCGGCAGCCATCATGTCGAAGGGCACCATCGCGCAGAAGGAGCGCTGGGCGCTCGACCTGCTGACGATGGACAAGGTGGGCGCATGGGCCATCACCGAGCCCGGCTCGGGCAGCGACGCGTTCGGCTCGATGAAGAGCACCGCCCGCCGTGACGGCGACGATTACATCCTCAACGGCTCGAAGACGTTCATCACCAACGGTCCGTACGCCGACACCACCGTGTTCATCTGCAAGCTCGACGAGGGCAACCCGCCCGAGCAGCGCAAGGTGCTCTCGTTCGTGCTCGACCGCGGCATCCCGGGCTTCGTGCAGTCGAAGCCGCTGCGCAAGATGGGCATGCACTCCTCCCCGACGGGTGAGCTGTTCCTCGACGACGTGCGTGTGGGCCGCGACCGCCTGATCGGCGAGACCGAGGACCTGCCCGCCGGCGGCCGCGACGGCGCCAAGGCCACGTTCCAGCAGGAGCGTTCGGGCGTGGCGGCGATGGCCCTGGGCATCATCGAGGAGTGCCTGCAGCTCAGCGTGCAGTACGCCAAGGACCGCGTGCAGTTCGGCAAGCCGATCGGTGTGTTCCAGCTCATCCAGGACAAGCTGGCCCGCATGGAGGTGGCTCGCATGAACGTGCAGAACCTGGTGTTCCGCACCATGGAGATGAGCGCCGCCGGCCGCACGATGAGCCTCGCCGAGGCGTCGGCGATGAAGCTCTATTCGGCACGCGCCGCCACGGAAGTGGCGCTCGAGGCCGTGCAGCTGTTCGGCGGCAACGGCTACATGAGCGAGTTCCGTGTGGAGCAGCTGGCCCGCGACGCCAAGGTGCTGCAGATCTACGCCGGCACCGACGAGATCCAGATCACGCACATCGCAAAGGACCTGCTGCGCGCCTGACGTCGTGGCCGACCCGGCTCAGGCCGGGGTGGCGAAGGCGGCGGCGATCTCGGCCACCATGCCGCTCTCGGCCAGTTCCTGGCCGAGCTTGATGGCGTTGACGATGGCCGTCTCGCCGGAGGAGCCATGGCTGATGATGCAGATGCCGTCGACACCCAGCAGCACGGCACCGCCGTACGTGTCGGGGGTCATCTGCGCGTACAGCGGCAGGATGGCCGGCAGCAGCGCGTCGGCGTGCTCCTTGTAGTGCGGCTCCGACGCGAACGCCTCGAGCAGCGCCGCGAACAACGTCTTCATGCCGCCCTCGAGCGCCTTGAGCGCCACGTTGCCGGTGAAGCCGTCGGTGACGATGACGTCGGCGGTCTTCTTCATCAGGTCGCGACCCTCGACGTTGCCGACGAACTCGATGCCCGACGCGGTGGCGAGCAGTTCGTAGGCCTCCTTGCGGAGCGTGTCGCCCTTGCCGGGCTCCTCGCCGATGGACAGCAGACCGACCGTGGGCCGTTCGATGCCGAACCGCTTGCGGGCGTAGATGGAACCCATCTGACCGAACTGCACCAGCCACTCGGCCTGCACCTCGGCGTTGGCACCGGCGTCGAGCAAGATGTTGGGCAGGTGGCCCGGCACCGGGATGGGGGTGGCGATGGCGGGGCGGTTCACGCCGCGGACGCGCCCCATGCGCAGCAGTGCCGACGCCATGGTGGCGCCGGTGTTGCCGGCCGAGACCATGGCCGACGCCTTGCCGTCGCGCACCGCTTCCGCGGCGCGCACGAGCGTGGAGTCCTTCTTGCGACGCACCCCGGCCGCCGGGTCGTCATCCATGGCGATGACTTCGGAGGCGACGATGAGCGGGAGGTCGCCCGCACCCTCGAGGCCCTCAGGGCCGACGAGGACGACAGGAATGCCCAGAGCGGCGGCGGCATGCGCCCCGGCGAGGATGTCGCCCGGCGCCTTGTCGCCGCCCATCGCGTCGAGGGCGATCGGCAGCATGTGCGGAGGCCGGCTCAGCCGACTTCGACGGCGACGCGGTCCTTGTACCAACCGCAGCTGGGGCACACGGTGTGCGGCAGCTTGGCGGCGGCGCAGCGCGGGCAGATGCTGCGCGCAGGTGTGTGCAGACGCATGTTGGCCGACTTGCGGCTACGCGTCTTCGACTTCGACTTCTTCTTCTTGGGAACAGCCATGGTGACTCCCGACAACAGCGAGGGCGGTTCCCCTCGACAAACGAGCTAGGCGAGGATAACGGCGCAGCAGGCCTGCTTGCTACCTCTCAGGGGGTGTCGTTGTCGCCGTCGGCGACCGACTTCAGCTGGTCGAGCGCCGCCCAGCGCGGGTCGGCGGGCGGCCCCTCGCACTCGCAGGTGGCCTCGTTGCGGTTGATGCCGCACGTCGGGCACAGCCCGGCGCAGTCGGGCCGGCACAGCGGCGTGGCCGGGGCATCGAGCAACACCAGCTCACGGGCCACGGGGCGGAGGTCGAGCTGTTCGCCCACGATCTCGTACGCGTCGGGGTCGGTGATGGTGCGCTGGTACAGCTCGTGCACCTCGCTGACCGACACCCCGCCGGTGGGCTCGTCGCAGCGGCGGCAGTTCCCGTGCCAGGGCACCGACACCTGGCCGTCGACCACGATGCCGTCGCTCATGCTCTCGAGCAGCAGGCGCACGTCGACCTCGGCGTCGTCGTCGAAGCGCGGATCGTCGGCGATGTCGAGATCGGCCAGGGGCACCTGGACGGCGATGTCCTTCTGGGTGCCGGGGCGACGCAGCACCTCGGCCGCGTTCACGAGGAACGGGTTGGCCATGCGGGCCTCAGCGATCCTGGTCGAAGAAGCCCTTCGTGGGGTCTTCCTCTTCCATCTCGACCACCTCGCGGTGGGCGCCGATGTTCATGCGGCTGCGGCCGGCCTGCACGGTCTTGTTGAGCTTGTCGAGCAGGATCTCGAAGCTGGCGAGCCGCTGGTCGAGGAAGTCCTCGGTCTCGTGGCGCAGGCGGCGGGCGTCGGCCTCGGCGGCCTCGTTGATCTGCCGGGCGCGGGCCTCGGCGGCGCGCACGACCTCGGTGCGCTGCACCATGCGCTCGGCCTGCACGCGAGCGGCCTCGAGCAGCTCGTCGGCCTCGCGACGCGTCTTGGCCACGAAGTCCTGACGCTCCTTGATCATCCAGCGCGCGTGCCGCATCTCCTCGGGCATCCGGCGCATGGCTTCGTCGAGCAGTTCGATGATCTCGTCGCCGTCGATGCGGGGCGACGACGACAGCGGCATCTTGGGCGCGTTGGCGATGATGTCGATGGCACGCTGCAGCAGCGCCTCGGCGTCACCGACGTAGCCGTTGGTGGTGCGGACGTACGCGTCGGAGTCGTCGAACTCGGGGTCGTAGTCGTCGTACTGGTCGTCGTGGCTCATCGGATCTCAGCGGTGTTCAGGGGTTGCCCTTGGAAGGGAACAGGGTGGCGAGCTCGGTGGCGACGGGGGCCGGCACCAGCGAGGTGACGTCGCCACCGTACTGCGCGATCTCCCGGATGAACCGGCTACTGATGGAGACGAGGGCCGGCTTGCAGGGCAGGTAGACGGTGCGCACACCGCTGACGGCGTGGTTGGTGTGCGCCATCTGCTGCTCGACCTCGAAGTCGCCGCCGGTGCGCAGGCCCTTCACGATGAACGCGGCCTTCACCTGCTTCACGGCGTCGACGGCCAGACCCTCGAACGCCATCACCTTCACCGACGGCATGTACGAGATGCTGTCCTTGATCATCTTCACCCGCTGCTCGAGCGTGAACATGCCGCTCGGCTTGGTGGGGTTGTGCATCACACCGACGATCACCTTGCCGAACAGCGCGACGGACTGTTCGATCACGTCGATGTGTCCGAGGTGCAGCGGATCGAAGCTGCCGGGGTACAGAACTGTGGCCATGTGTGCCCTCACGCTAGCCGTTCGAGGATGGTGACCCAGGTGCGCCCGTACCGACGCGACCGCGCCTGCTCCCAGCCCTCGGGCGCGGCCACCGGGTCGTCGGCCTCGGCCACCACCATGCCCACGTCGACCAGTGGCAGCAGGCGGTCCCACGCGTCGAAGGCGTACGGCGGGTCGATGAACGCGATGTCGACGTTGCGCATCACCGGCACCCACGCCATCACGTCGGTCGCGTGCACCGTGGCACGGGTGCCCAGGTCGAGCGCGGCGATGTTCTCGCGCAACGCCTTCAGCGCCGCACGGTCGCGCTCGACGAACACGCAGTGCTCGGCACCCCGCGACAGCGCCTCGATGCCCAACGCACCCGAACCCGCGTACAGGTCGGCGACGGTGGCACCCTCGACGACCCCCATGCTGCCGAGCGAGTTGAACACCGCCTGGCGCACCTTGTCGGTGGTGGGGCGCGTGGTGGTGCCATCGGGCGCCACGAGCTTGCGCCCACCGAATTCGCCCGAGATCACGCGCATACCGGCCAGACTACGGGCGTGCTCACTCCGGAACCCACCATCGTCTGCGTCGACTGCGGTGGCCGTTGCCACCTGCTGACACACCCACCCGAGGACGGCATCTGGGAGCCGGGCGACATCGTCGCCTATCGCTGCGAGGACTGCCGCGACCGCTGGGACCTGGTGCTGCCCGACGACGAGGACGGCGCGCCCGACCTCGCGTACTGACCCGCGCGTACTGACCGGCGTGAACTCAGCCGACGGTCTCGTCGGTGCCCTGCGCGCAGGGCGTGTTCTTCTCGGGCGTCTGCGGACCGTCGTCGAAGAACCGCACGAACTGGGCCAGCGCCGGGTCGTCGGCCGTGTCGACCTGCAACTGCTTGCCCCATGCGGAGGCGACGATGGGCGTCGGCAACCCTTCGAACGGCGAGACGAGCACTTCCTCGCCGCCGGCCTGGAGCGCCTTCAACGCGTCGATGGCGGCAGCGTCGAGGTCGGGCGAGTAGGTGATCCACACCGCGCCGTGCTCCATGGAGTGCACGCCGCGCTCGGTCATGATGGCCGTGTCGTAGAACGCGCAGGTCTGCCACACCGGATTGTGCGGGCCACCGACGGGCGGCGTCTGCGGGTAGTCGACCGGTGTGTCGACGTGCGTCTGCTCGAGATCGGTGAACGTCTGCGTGCCGGCCGGTTCGCCGTCGGGCGACGCCGAGCCATCGGTGTTCCCGGGGGCATCGGTGGGCATGGTGGCGGTGTCACCATCGCTCTGGTTCTCGTCGGAGCAGGCGGCAAGGACCAGGGAACCCACGAACAGGGCGGCAACGAAACGACGCATCGCAACAGTCTGGCCCACCGATCGCTCGCGCCGGTGTCAGTTCTTGAACAGGAACGCTTCGTCCTCGTCGCTGAACAGCAGGCGCACCTCGTCGAGCAGCAGCGGGTGTCGCTCCAGCAGCGGGTCGGCGTCGACGAGCTCGAACGCCACCCCTCGGGCCAGCTCCACCAACTCGCGGTCGCGCCGCAGCGACGCCAGCTTCAGGTCGCTGCGCCCCTTCTGCGCGGTGTTCATCAGCGTGCCCTCACCGCGTAGTTCGAGGTCGACCTCGGCGAGTACGAACCCGTCGGTGGTGTCGACCAGCGCCTGCACTCGTGGGTTGTGGTCCTCGACCTCCTGGGTGACCAGCCAGCACGTCGACTCGTGCGCGCCACGGCCCACCCGCCCGCGCAACTGGTGCAACTGGGCGATGCCGAACCGGTCGGCGTCGACGATGACCATCACGGTCGCGTAGGGGACGTCGACCCCGACATCGATGACCGTGGTGGCCACCAGCACATCGACCTCGCCGCGACGGAACGAGTCCATCACGGCCTCCTTCTCCGACGACGGCATGCGGCCGTGCAGCAACGCGAGCCGCAGCCCCTTCAGCTCGTCGTGCACCAGCCGCTCGAACGTCTCCTGCGCGCTCGCCACCTCGAGCTTCTCGCTCTCCTCGATGAGCGGGCACACCACGTACGCCTGACGGCCCTCCCCCACCTGCTCGCGCACCGTGGCCCACGCACCCTGCTCCATCAGCGGCCCGTTGGCCCACTTGGTGCGGATGGGGGTGCGGCCGGGCGGCAGTTCGTCGAGCACGCTCACGTCGAGGTCGCCGTACACGGTCATCGCAGCGGTGCGCGGAATGGGGGTGGCGGTCATCACCAGCACGTCGGGCACCAGTTCGCCGTCGCCCTTGTCGCGCAGCGCGGCGCGCTGTTCGACGCCGAAGCGGTGCTGTTCGTCGACCACCACCATGCCGAGGCTGTGGAACTGCACGCCCTCCTGGATGAGCGCGTGGGTGCCGATGGCGATGTCGACCGTGCCGTCGGCCAGCCCGGCCAACACGTCGCGGCGGTCGGCGCCGGTGACCCGGTTGGTGAGCAGCTCGATGCGCAGCGGACGGTCGCCGAACAGGTTGCCCGGGTCGGGCACGGTGACGCCGTCGAGCAGGCGTCGCACACCCGCGGCGTGCTGTTCGGCCAACACCTCGGTGGGTGCCATCAGCGCCGCCTGGTGCCCGCCCTGCACTGCGGTGAGCATGGCACTGACGGCCACCAGGGTCTTGCCCGCACCCACGTCGCCCTGCAGCAGGCGGTGCATCGGGTGCGGCCCGGCCAGATCGGCCTCGATCTCTGCGATGGCCCGCTGCTGGGCACCGGTGAGCTCGTAGGGCAGCGCAGCGCGCAGCCGGCCCACCAGTTCACCATCGATGGTGTGGCGGATGCCCTTCGACTCGCGCTCGAGCGCCCGTTTGCGCATCACCAGCACGGTCTGCACGCGGAGCAACTCGTCGAAGGCGAGCCGGCGGCGGGCGATCTCCTTCTCGGCATACGTCTCGGGCAGGTGGATGCGCTGCAGCGCCTGATGCCGATCGACCATGCCCAGGCGGCGGAGCACCTCCCCGGGTACCGGATCGGCGATGCCGCGGGGCTCGCACTTGCGCAGCGC
>SXGT01638231.1_pt1 | contig 14119 bp, 15 predicted proteins | sample 3176221 | NCBI WGS metagenome assembly SXGT01 (sample SAMN11356862, study PRJNA531348) | freshwater metagenome | isolation source: freshwater sample F1-120 | place: China: Fuxian Lake, Yuxi | collected 2017-12-25 | reverse complement strand
GTTCACCAGCCAACATGCTTTACCCACTCATTATACAAAGCCTACAAAAAACAGGCTATTTTTTTGCAGTAGCTTCCGGCCCCTATGTGGATAAAGCAGACTATCGACTGGACACCCAGGTTATTGCATTGCAACAAAATTTCCTGGTAAAACCCAGCGCCACGGAATTGGTGGTAAAAGCGATGGTGACTCACATTGACGATAATCGTGTCATTGCCTCGCGTGTTATCAGCCAACGCATTCCTTGCCCGACCGACACCCCCTATGGGGGAGTTATTGCTGCCAATAAGGCCGTACAGGCGTTGACAGCAAACTTGTCCTTGTTTGTGATCAATGCCGTGAAACACGATAGTTAAACAAGCCTATTGCTACAAGCAATAGCTAAAAATTAAAAAAAATTGTACAATGAGCCGCCATAACGGTCGGTAATAAATGATAACCGCACAGCGTATGCTTTTAAATCCATAAATAATAACAAGGAGACACAGAATGAACGCCAGATCTTTTCTAAAATTAGGACTTATTGCTGCAAGCGTTATATTGCTCGCATCTTGTTCTAAAACACCCGGCAGCGCCGATGGTTCTGCAGAAAATGGCGGTGCAGAAGCACATGGTCTCGGCCAACTAACCCACTTTGCGGGGCAAGAAGCTGGTGAAATGTACACCACGCAAGCACCCCATAATCAACTTTACTTATTCGCCTATGACAATAGCACCCTTGCACCCAAGTACATTCCATCCGTCAACGCACAGGCTGACTATTTAAAATCACACGCCGGTGCTCGTGTTCTTATTGCAGGACATACTGACGAACGTGGAAGTCGCGAATACAACGTGGCACTAGGCGAGCGCCGCGCCAACACTGTCGCTGAGCTCATGCATATGGCGGGCGTAGGTAGACACCAAGTACGGGTTGTGAGCTATGGCAAAGAACGCCCCATCAATCTGGACCATGATGAAGCATCCCACGCGCAAAATCGACGAGTCGAACTAACTTATGAGGCGACCAGATGAGTAACACCCATCGTTTTCTTATTGCTGCATGTTTCGCCTGGCTACTACCCTTCAATGTGTTTTCAGAAGCCCCAGTAGTCGATGACAGCGAAAATTTTGCACTTCTTGACGAGCAACAAGCCGCTTACGAGCGGCCTGTTGCTAAAGACACCTCTTACAGTGACGAAGAGTCTGCGCTGGCCAATGATAATATGGAAACGAGTAGAAGCAACAATGGCAACAATGCCGTTCTTCTGGACAAAGTTCAAGGATTACAACAAGAAGTGCAGGAGTTACGGGGTCAACTGGAGGTTCAAGCCCATGATTTAAAATTATTGCAACAACAACAGTTGGCGTTTTATAAAGACTTGGATGCGCGTTTACGCCATGAACCTGCAAAAACCGCACAGAATGAACCGATCACTGACCTATCAATCAGCCAAAAAGACGCCTCAAAAAATGTAGCGGGACCATTAGATAAACCACAAACACCACCCGCTGTTAACACGGCTATCAATACGACATCGCGCACCAATCCTGCTGATGAGCAAATCAGCTACCTGGCAGCCTATGAATTAGTGAAAAACAAACGATTTGATGACGCCCTGACCACCATGCAAGCATTTGTCACTAAATACCCACAAGGCGGGTATACTGCCAATGCCCAATATTGGCTTGGCGAGCTTTACCTGGTCAAGAAAAATTATCCAGCAGCAATTGAACACTTTGAAATAGTGTTACAGCAATTCCCAGCATCCAGCAAATCAGCTGCTAGCCTGTTGAAAACTGGGTATGCATTGGCTGCCTCAGGCAACAAACAAGAAGCCATTAAACGGTTACAGCAGGTAGTAAAAAACTATCCTGATACCAATACTGCACAGCTAGCAAAAACCAAATTGGAGTCGTTAAATAGTTAAATGAGGCGATTACAAAAACAGTTACGTATAACTGAAATTTTTCATTCATTACAGGGAGAGTCTGTCACCGTAGGATTACCAACCGTTTTTGTGCGATTAACAGGATGTCCTTTGCGTTGTCGATATTGCGATACCGCCTATGCGTTTCATGGCGGCAAGCTAATCAGCATAGACCATATCATCGAGCGCGTATCCTCCTATGCGTGCCAACATGTATGTATCACTGGAGGAGAACCATTGGCGCAACCAGATTGCACTGTGCTGCTTGAGCGCCTATGCAACACGGGGTTTACGGTATCGTTGGAAACCAGTGGTGCGCGCAGTGTAGCTGACGTTGACAAGCGCGTGATGATCGTCATGGATTTAAAAACCCCTGACTCAGGTGAGCGTGAAAAAAACATGCTAACAAATCTTGCTTATCTCAAGAAAAGCGACCAAATTAAATTTGTCTTGTGCAGCCGAGAAGACTATCAGTGGGCCCGTCAAATGATCGCTGACCATCGCCTGACAGAGCTAGCAAAGATTCTTTTTTCGCCAAGCTTTGGACAACTAAATCCAACGATGCTGGCTGATTGGATAATACAAGATCGATTACCCGTGCGTTTCCAGCTCCAACTACATAAAATATTGTGGAATGACGCGCCAGGGCATTAGAGTGAACTAGACCAACAAAATTAAAATGGATTGTTCGGTACATGAAGAAAACGAATAGTCATTCCCGCGAATGATGGGAATCTACCTATGGTAAAGCGCCGTGTCTTGCACATCATGGATGATGACAACATCTAGACACATAATGTTTTGTCATCCACTATGATTTGATTGACTTGATAAAGGAGAAAAACTAATGCAATGGTTTGCCCAAGCCCCTTCGAACATTGCTCTGATTAAATACATGGGCAAAAAAGACATTGAAAATAATATTCCTATTAACCCATCCCTGTCCTACACTCTAAATAACCTACTCACGAGTGTCATGTTAGAAAATCATTCAGGCAAAAAAGACTTCTGGGAGCCACTAGATACTCCTGGAGCATTACCTTTTATCCTGTCTAACGATGCACAGCAACGCTTTTTAGCACATTTAAATCGTTTAAAAAAACTAGTTAATTATTCTGGCGGCTTCATTGTCCGCTCGAGCAATAACTTTCCTCATAGTAGTGGATTAGCAAGCTCTGCCTCTAGTTTTGCAGCGCTGACCAAATGTGCGATTTTAGCCTTATGTGAGTTGACACAAACACCCACCCCATCAATAGAGGATCAGGCGCAATTAAGCCGTGCGGGATCGGGATCATCATGTCGGTCTTTTTTTTCACCTTGGGCACTTTGGGATGACACAACAGTAACCGCCCCTAGCTTAGCTTATCAAGAACTACTCCATCACGTTATTGTCATAAGCCATGCTGAAAAGAAAGTATCATCGAGTGAGGCACATGAACGTATCCGTACCGGCAAACTCTATGCCACACGAAGCGATCGCGCTCTACAGAATTTGAAAACACTTCTCAATGCCTTTGAGTCTCAGGATTGGCACAGTGCATACCAAGTGTGCTGGCGAGAGTTTCAGGACTTGCATTTGTTATTTTCAAGCTGCGCATCACCCTTCTCTTACATCACGGACCAAACCACAGCGGCATTACGGAGCCTACAAGAATTATGGCAACGAGAAGGAGATGGCCCAATAGTAACAATGGACGCTGGACCAAATATTCACATACTTTATCGTAAAGACCAAGCTGACATGGTTGAGCGATTTAAGCGCGATCAGTTGGTAGGACATTACGATGTCTTATGATTTTCAAACGACCACTCATGGCAAATGGATTTTAGCTGGAGAGCATGCCGTCATCCGAGGTCATGGTGCGTTAGTTTTTCCTATAGATGAAAAAAGACTCACCTTGAGTTATCACCAATCCACAACCGAGCTCAATGCAAGCTATGATGGCGAAGCAGGTGGGGATACGCATTTATTATTTTGGAGCGTTCTTGAACAAGGCATGCAACTTCTGGATCGATCACTCAATAGCTTGAGTGGCCATTTTGACCTATATAGCAACATTCCTGTAGGCGTCGGGATGGGTGCATCAGCCGCGTTATGCGTAGCAATGGCACGCTGGTTTGCAGCGCGAGCTCTGCTTCCAAACAATGATATCCATTCTTTTGCCAGACAATTGGAGAATTTGTTTCATGGCAAAAGTAGCGGTTTAGATATTGCTGGTATTGCTGCATCATCCGGCATATATTTTAAACAAGGCGTTTGCTCGCCTATAGAGCAAGCCTGGAAACCAAAATGGTATTTATCATCTTGTGGGCAAATTGGTATCACGTCGCATTGTATTAACCAGGTGCAATCTCTATGGGAGAAAGATGCAACGCGCGCGGCTCACATTGATAAAGTGATGGCAGATTGCGTGTTGCAAGCCCGTTTGGCGTTAGAGCAATTGACACCCAAGTCGCAAACCATGCTGGCACAAGCCATGAATACAGCAGCTGATTGTTTTCAGCAGTGGGGATTAGTGAATGAACGTTTGCAGCAACATATACAAAACCTACGGGAGGCCGGAGCTCTGGCCGTAAAGCCCACCGGCTCTGGCGGTGGTGGCTATGTGGTCAGCTTATGGGAAACATCCCCTCCCCCAATGGCCATTGAATTCATCGCAGTCTAGATCCAATAAAATAAGCTACGCATTGGGGTGGATTTTGTACCACCCCTATTCAGCGCACTGATAATACACCTCACCATCCTTAACCATTCCTAACTCATAGCGGGCCTGTTCTTCAAGTGCTTGCTCTCCTGATTTAAGCTCGAGAACATCTGACTCAACTGCACGATTACGGGCCGCTAAATTTTTATTTTCTTGCTCTTCTGCAGCTAATTTATTTTCAAGGTGTAACCATTGCAGCACGCTGCCATCACCTAACCATAGCTTGTATTGCAAGCCGAGCAGAGCTAACAATAAAAATACAATGATTGACCGCATTAGCAAATCCGTAACAATAGTGGGCGTGATTAAAATTAATTGTATACCGAGTGTGGTTTTAGTAATAGACATAACGAGCTAATTGCGAGAGCTATCCCATTAAATATCCAAAGAAGACCCTATGAACCTTTGTTTAAGCTCTCCAAGATCCGCTGTTTACAAAAAGCTAAGTTATCTTGCAATACGCGCATTCCTGCGTGTGGAACCAGAAATAACTGCCCCTTTTTAGCGACAATAACGTTTTTAGTATTCACCAAGTCTGAGCACTCGCCAATAAAATGCAAATACTCAACTGTGGTTCGTTGTAAGATGGGCCTGGAATTCGTATCTAAAACATGTTGCAAACCAAACACCAAACGAGCAGCAGCATCATCCTTGTTCGTCAATTCAAACGAGTTTTGTACCATTTTATTCGGATAAAACACATGTTGATAAAGCATTGTTAGAGCATCATCTATGCGTTTCGCCTTGCATAGGCTAATCACACCGCCCAGTTTTTTTTGCAAGGCATCATCGGCAAAAGCAGGTGCAGAAAATAACACCACGGGCTTATTCACCCTTTCAAGCAACGGAAAACATTGCTGTAAAATCACCCCACCAAAAGAAAAACCGAAGAATGCATCATACTGTGCAATCACCTTTTTCATCCACAGTTGACAATGTTGGAAATAGGCATCACCTGGAACCCCGCCACTTATATCGAAGGGATCGATGAAATCAAGGTAGTAATCTTCATGTAGAAATAATAGAGATTTCGCGATAGGCTCAATAAACGATTTTTGCGGAAGATCGGGCAACATCACGAGTATCATTTTTTTCATTTATTTTTAGTCTCTTCAGATCGGCGGTTGAAAGATCGGAAATACCCCGAATGAATTCATCCATCTCAATGTCTTCTTGTGCCGTTTCGAACACTCTACGAACATAATTTGTCGCTGGTAATACATGGTCCAAGTTATATTTTTTACCCCGTATTGCCTGCAGATAAGCAATAAAAAACTCGGTACGCAAATTCCCAATCCCTTTCCCCATTCCTGACAGTGAGGCATCAACAAAGTGAGCACCTGCGTCAAGGGCGGCGATGGTATTCGCTTGTGCTAACCCTAAATTGTCATGTGCATGAAAACCAAATGGAATATCGTAGTGCTTGGTGTATTTTTCATAGATCGAATGAACGTTCGTGGGCAGCAAACTCCCATTGGAATCGGCAAAATAAATCATATCAGGATAAAATGTACAGGCCTGCTCTACCGCCGCATCTAATTCACTTTCACGATAGTACGACGCGTGAATAAAATTAAGGGACACATCTAAGCCGTGTTGTTTCGCCATAACAATGAGCGGACACGCTTCAGCCAGCTCACCTTTTATAACACAAATCCTGAGCAACTCTACCCCACAGGCACGGAGCTCAGCCAAGTCGTCCTGAGTTATATTTTTAGGGTGCACCATCACCGCAATTTTTGCTTTATTTATCAATGAACGACAAGATAACAGATAATCTTTGGCACACATCCCAGCAGCACCAATATTCGCAATCGGGTGGATAGAGCCATTCCTATACCCTATTTCAATATAGTCCATCCCCGAACGATCAAGCGGCGCTAGAATATGTTGTAAATCATTCTGGTTAAAATGAAAATCGATTCGATTTCCTCCATCTCGTAACGTCACATCTAACAGTTTGATCATGTTCATGAGTGTCCAATAGCTAAGGGGCGGCCTTGACTGGGGGGTGCCAACATATCACCCGAGAATCTTAAATGCAGCGCCCAACACCAATAGTGCCATTATTGCTCGTAGGTAAGCCCTTGCACTACCATGCTGATAAAAACTATAAAAATAAGCGAGTGGATGGCGATAAATAAGGGCACGAAGTATCGGTTTGGTCACGTTAGTAGGGACACCGCTCAGCGACTCCTCATGAATTCTGACGCTAGGATTCGCATTGGCCTCAATAATAACCCCACCAGAGGCTTCTATTGATAGATTAATATCTGTGCACTGTATATCAAATCCCACAAGATTTAAATTTAAAACATGAGCTGCCCGTACCAGCAATCGTTTATTTTCCTTACAAATTTTCCGTCCAAGCGATTTAAACGAGCCACCTCGTGATGTATTGCACACATAACATAATGTAACTGATTCATCTTTTTTAGGAATATAATCGAGCGTTAATCCCAGCTCATTTAACCGAATGTGCAATTCATTATCAACGACAATAGGAGCAAGAATTTCACTGGTTTGCTGGCGCTGTATATTTGTCAAATCAATAAGCTGTCGTAGATTATGTTGGCCATCACCTACAACTGAAGCTGGATAACGTTGTACAACACCCAGTACTTTATTTTTAAAAATCAGTACTCGGTAGGAGTTTAAATTACCATGAAACTCTTCAATCGATATGAGCTCATCCACTTTCAAGTGTGCCGCCAAATGCTGCCGTAGCTCCTCCAGGGATTTAATGTTGCATAAAACATCCCTGCCTTGTCGACCCTCCACTGTGGGTTTAATCACCAGTGGAAAACTGAGATCGACTAAGTATTCCTCTAGCCGGCCTTGTTCAAAATCAATAGTATCTATCGTCGTCGCCTTGGGAACGGGAAAGCCCGCCTTTTCTAATAGCTTATTCGTGCAATATTTATTGCGCGCAATACTGACGCTACAATGGTCGTTGAAGCAATTGACAACCCCTCGACAAAAATAACGTTTTTTCCCTAAGTGCAAATCAAAACCATCTATTTCCGGGACCAGCGTAACTGGTAATTGTAAAGCTAATGCACTTTGGTAGTATCGTTCAGCATTTTTATTCATCTTAGCTCACTGGAAGCACTAACGAACAACAAAAGCTTAGGTTACCGTATCATTCTGCTAATTTCTATTTTTAAATTCGCTCTTGTACCCCCATTCACTTTTCGTTAGAGTGTGAACTACTTAGTTCACCATATTGCGACATAGACATGCTACAAACAAATGAAATTGAATACACCGATGGTGGCACCGTGTGCCGTGGTTTCATGGCACATGATACGACACACCGACAACCTAAACCGTGTGTTCTGATTGCCCATGATTGGACAGGTCGAAGTGATACTTTTTGCGAAAAAGCAAAGCAGTTAGCTACTTACGGCTATGTAGGTTTCGCCATTGACATGTATGGAGACGCAACATGTGGACATACAAATGAAGAAAAAATGGCCTTGCTCACCCCACTCCGGGACCATCGCCAGAAAATAGCCGCACGTATGCTTGCCGCGTACTCAACGGCCAGCGCGTTACCAATAGTTGACAATACAAAAATAGCCGCCATCGGTTATTGTTTTGGTGGTCTTTGTGTATTAGATCTCGCTCGTGCTGGAGCCGATGTAAAAGGGGTTATCAGCTTTCATGGCTTACTGCCAGCGCCTGCTCATACCGTGTGTGAGAAAATACGGGCCAAAATCTTGGTACTCCATGGCTACGATGACCCGTTAGTGCCCCCACTGCAAGTGAAACAGTTTGCTGAAGAGATGACAATGAAAAAAGCAGACTGGCAAATTCATATGTATGGCCGTACCCAGCACTCCTTCACCAACCCCGAAGCCAATGACGATGCGATGGGCTTTCATTACAGTGCCGTTGCCGACCGGCGCTCTTGGATGAGCACCGAATTATTCTTAAACGACCTGTTTTCTCTACAATGATAAGGGAGAGAAAACGATTTAAAAAATGGTTTTCCCCGCATAAGGCAATGTAGCCAATTCATTGATACGTAACAATTGATTGTATTTCGCTACCCGATCCGTGCGACAAAGCGATCCTGTTTTTATTTGCCCACAGCCTGTTGCCACGGCTAAATCAGCAATAAACGTATCCTCCGTTTCACCCGAGCGATGCGACATTACACAACGATAGCCATGCTGGTGCGCCAACTGTATCGCTTGTCTTGTTTCAGTTAACGTACCAATTTGATTGAGCTTGATGAGGATGGCATTGGCTGTTTTTTCAGCAATCCCTTTCGCCAAAAAACGTGGATTCGTTACGAACAAATCATCTCCAACCAATTGTACTTGATGACCAAGCTCTTTCGTTAGTCGTTGCCAACCGGACCAATCGCTTTCATCTAAGCCATCCTCAAGACTAATAATAGGATAGTGGTTGATTAGCTCAGCATAATATTGTATTAATTCGTGACTTCTAAGTTGTTTATTTTCCGACGACAAGTGATAAAACCCATCCGCAAATAACTCAGATGCCGCCACATCAAGAGCAAACACCACATCGTCGCCCAAGCGCAAACCCGCCAACTCAACCGCCTCACTCAACATATCCAGTGCTTGCCGATTTGATTTTAAATTGGGTGCAAACCCCCCCTCATCACCGACTGCCGTATGTAATCCCTTTTTCTTAAGTACGTCTTTTAGCACATGAAACGTCTCAACACCCATTTGTAGGGCCTCTGGAAAATCAGAAGCGCCTATTGGCATGATCATAAATTCTTGTACATCAACATTGTTATCCGCATGCGCGCCACCATTTAAGATATTCATCATGGGCACGGGCATGACCATGGCTTCATTATCATTTAGCGCTGTAAAAAGAGGCAACCCTGAGGCCGTAGCAAATGCTCTTGCTGAGGCAAGTGATACCGCAAGAATGGCATTTGCCCCTAATCGCGATTTATTTTCTGTGCCATCTAACTCACATAAACGCTCATCGACGAGCCGCTGCTCAGCTACTGAACAATGGTATAACGCCTGATTAATTTCATCGTTAATATATCTGACGGCATGATGTACACCTTTACCCGCATACCGGCGGGGATCTTTGTCGCGTAATTCACATGCCTCACGACGACCTGTTGACGCGCCGGAAGGCACACTTGCGCGCCCCATCACACCCTGCTCCAACATCACATCCGCCTCAACAGTCGGATTTCCACGCGAGTCCAAAATTTCGCGTCCCTTGATACCAACAATACGCATGCTTTATCCTCAAAATAAAATAACTTGGGTTTTTCGTAAGACCTGCTCAATTACGATTAGTATATACAATTGTTTAGTTTCTATGAAATTTTGGGTATAATTGGCACTAATTTTTACAAGGCGCAACCACATGGGTAGCATTTTCAATATGTTTGGGCCGTCACCTATCAGGCCTATTGAGCAGCATATGCGCAAAACTTATCTTTGTGCAAAACAGCTTTATCCTTTTTTTGAAGCCGTATTGGACCAAGATTGGCAAACCGCAAGTGCTATAAAAGACAAAATCGTCTCTATTGAAAAAGAAGCGGACCTTATCAAACGTGATCTCCGCCTACATTTACCCACAGGCTTATTTCTTCCTGTCGCACGTACCGATTTACTCGAATTACTCAGCGCCCAAGATCGTATTGCAAACAAGGCTGAAGATATTGCAGGCCTCATTATCAGCAGAAAAATGATCATTCCAGAACCTTTGTCAGCGTTATTTATGCCCTTTTTGCATCGCTGTCTTGATGCGGCTAAACAAGCTTGCAAAGCCATCAACGAATTAGATGAATTGCTCGAGAGTGGTTTTCGCGGCAGTGAAGTAAAAATTGTTGGGGATATGATCCTTACCTTAGATGAAATTGAGCATGACAGCGACGATAAGCTCGCTGAAATCAGACACCGTATTTTCGAGATGGAAAAGGACTTACCTGCGATTGATGTTATTTTCCTTTATAAACTGGTTCAATGGATTGGCGACTTGGCCGACCACGCCCAAACGGTGGGTGGTCGACTACAAATTCTCATTGCCCGGTAATATATTCTTATGGATTTTTCAATTCTTTATGTGGTTCTTGCGGTCATTCTTTGCTTCTTGATGACCTGGGGTGTTGGCGCAAATGATTTAGCCAATGTAATGAGCACCACCATGGGCTCAAAAGCAGTCACCGTCAGGCAAGCCATGCTGATTGCCGTGATTTTTGAGTTTGCAGGTGCATTTCTTGGCGGTACTGGCGTCACGGAAACCATGCGTGATGGCATTATTGATACCAGTCAATTGTCCCAACAACCCCTGATTCTTATCGAGGGGATGCTAGGCATTCTGTTAGCGTGTACCATATGGATGAATCTAGCCAGCTACCTGGGCGTTCCTGTATCGATCACCAATGCCTTGGTCGGCTCAATGGTTGGTTTTGGCAGTGTGGTATTAGGTAGTGACGCCATCCACTGGCATCAGGTGTCTCATATTGCCGTTGGTTGGGTAACGTCCCCTCTTATTGCAGGAATCACAGCGTACTCCTTGTTTATCAGTATTCAGCAATCCATTTTTGTTAAAAATGACCCATTGGAAAAAGCAAAGCTTTATGTGCCCATTTACCTGTTCCTTGTGGGCTCTATTCTTTCATTTATCACCGTGTTCAAGGGGCTAAATCACTTTAATATTCACTTGAATTTTAAACAAAATTTGGCTGTTACTTTAGCCACGAGCATTAGCATTACCATCATCGGCATGATTTTTATCAGACACATCCCTGAGCGACTCAACATGAGACGGCGTGAGCGATTTCTACAAGTTGAAAAATACTTTGCGGTTCTCATGGCAATGACAGCATGTGCAATGGTATTTGCACACGGCTCAAACGATGTTGCCCTGGCTGTCGGTCCGCTGAGCATTGTTCATAGCTTGGTTGTCCATGCCCATCAGCCCTTTGGTGCGCTTGATTATCCTGCATGGATTATCTTATTAGGTTGTGTAGGCGTCGTCAGTGGATTACTGATGTATGGTAGAAAAGTGATAGAAACCGTTGGCAGCTCAATCACTGCACTGACCCCGAGTCGCGCATTCGCTGCCACCCTGGCAGCGGCTACCGCCGTCGTTGTGGCTACGAGTCTTGGGATCCCTGTATCAGCCACTCAAACATTGGTTGGCGCGGTACTTGGAGTCGGACTTGCACGCGGTATCGGTGCTTTGAATCTCATTGTGATCCGCAATATTTTTACCTCGTGGATCCTAACCCTTCCAGCCGCTTCATTTTTGACCATTATCTCTTATAAAATATTGCATGCATTTATAGGGTAGGACTGCACAAGACAAGAGCATTGTCACGCAGGCACTAGAAGTCCTGCCAAACCTCTTCTTCATTCGGAGAGGGGTTAGCGTTATCACGAAGTGTGGCGATTCGTTGATGTTTTTTAATTTCTTTTAATTGTGACGCCGACTTCTTGTGGGTCGCATCAAATTGATATAAAAACCGATCGTAGGGGCTCACAAAAGCCTTATCAATATCATGTTTACTCATAGCCGCTCCTGGTGCACATCCAATACAATTTATTGCTAGCAATTTTAGCCGGTTTTCATTAGAGTTACCACCAAACAAATCAGAGAGCACATCACCATGTCGATTAAAAAAGCAGAGTTACATGTCCATTTGGAAGGAACCATCACCCCTGTTTTAGCACATAAATTAGCTAAACGTAATCAACTGAGCATTCCTGATGGGTTAATTGCCACTGATGGCCAGAGCTATTTGTCTCGTGACTTTTTACACTTCTTGCACGTCTATGACACACTGGCCGCCCTCATTAAAACTCCTCTTGATTATTACGATATTACCTTTGATTATCTTCGCGCCAATGCGCTTGAAAACACGTTGTATGTGGAAATGATGTACTCCCCTGATCATGCGGAGCAGGCGAGCGGTATACCATCTATTGAACATCTACATGCCATCCAGCAAGCCATTGATGACGCCCAAACACAATTTGGTATCGTAGGCCGCATTATCCTAACTGCTGTGCGTCATTTTGGTGCTGATGCCGCTATTCGTGTCGCTAAGGAAATCAGTAAAGAGTCGGTCCCCTGTGTAACGGGTTTTGGTTTGGGTGGCGATGAAGTTAATTTCCCGCCAAAACTATTTGCCAAAGCCTACCAGATAGCCGCCAACGACGCTGGATTATTTTGTACTGTACATGCGGGTGAGTTTGCCCCAGCCAGTGGCATGATTGAAGCGATTGAGCATCTCCCTATTCAACGCATAGGCCATGGGGTGCAAGCAATCCACTCACCTGAAACCATCGCTTTACTAAAAGAGCGCAACATCGCATTAGAGGTTTGCCCATCCAGCAACATCAAGCTCGGACTTTTCAACGACTTCAATCACCACCCCTTTCCAAAACTCCTAGAGGCGGGGATTAAAGTAAGCCTGAACTCAGATGATCCACCATTCATGAGCACTACGTTGGCAAAGGAATATACCCTTACGCAAAAAGCATACAATTATAGTGATGACGCGATGCAGGCAATTACCGCAATGGCTATCGAGTGTGCATTTGTTGACGAGGATACAAAAACAGCGCTGCGCGCTAAAATGTAATCAAGTAGAGTGGCTTTCAGGGAGCACCAAGGCTGGCATACAAGCTACGGGGCTCCTCATCTCGGTAGGTTATTCAAATTAGATACTAGACAGCGACCTAACCCGCATCTTCCATATATTGACGCAGCTTTTTCATGGCGTTTTTTTCTAGTTGACGTACGCGCTCTGCTGATACACCATATTTTTCGGCCAAGGCATGTAGGGTGACCGCTTTGTCGTCAATTAACCAGCGTTGCTGGAGAATATCCTGGCTCCGCTCATCTAAACGCTCAAACGCCAAATGCAATTTTTCACGACTTTGGGTACCGCTATTTTCTTGCTCAAACAAATAAGCGGGATCGCTGTTCACATCGTGTAAATAACGTGCCGGGGCTGTTTTAAATGATTGCTCATCATCGTCCGAATCTGATGCGTCGTACGATGCATCCATAGCATTTAAGCGCTGCTCCATCACTAACACGTCTTCACGGCTAACGCCTAAATCGTTGGCAACAGCACCCACCTCTTCGTGAGTAAGCCAGCCTAAGCGCTGTTTCATCTGCCGCATGTTAAAAAATAATTTGCGTTGCGCCTTTGTCGTAGCCACTTTGACAATACGCCAATTATGTAAAACAAATTCATGAATCTCGGCTTTTATCCAGTGCACTGCAAAAGACACCAAACGCACACCCATTTTCGGATCAAAGCGCTTAACCGCCTTCATCAAACCAACGTTACCTTCCTGGATCAAATCATTCAGGGACAAGCCATACCCTAAATACCCACGCGCCACTCGAACAACATAACGCAAATGAGCCAGCACCAACTGTCTCGCACCCTCCACATCGCCTTCCTCATGAAAACGTTGGGCGTATTCATATTCCTCCTCTGCCGTAAGCATCGGGATGGTGCGCGAGAAGGTG
>SXGT01306750.1_pt1 | contig 14123 bp, 8 predicted proteins | sample 3176221 | NCBI WGS metagenome assembly SXGT01 (sample SAMN11356862, study PRJNA531348) | freshwater metagenome | isolation source: freshwater sample F1-120 | place: China: Fuxian Lake, Yuxi | collected 2017-12-25 | reverse complement strand
GGGACTCAACAACAAGATTCGAGTGACTACCAGGCGAGCCTATGGATTTCGGACGTTTCGAGCTCTCGAAGTGGCTCTTTACCACGCTCTTGGGAAACTACCAGAGCCGCCTCTCACCCACAGATTCTGCTGAGGAGGCGTATTCGCTACGAGACCTCAAGTTGGGGGTGTTCGGGTAGCAGGCAAACCATGGTGATCAGCAATTGATATCAATCCGGGTGTCATAGCGTGGAATCCCGAGGAGGTGTGGGGGTGGGGAGCGCCAGGTGACATGGCGTTCTCCCGCCCGCCGCGACTTGGCAATTTTCAAGTCGCACTGATTTGGTTTGACCTGGCGGCTGCCGTCCAATCCGTAGGCTGTGCCAGAGAATCGAGGTTCAGCCGACGGTCCTGGCCGGCGTGCCACATGACCCAGGGTGCTTGGTGTTGGTTCTTCTTGAGCGAATCGCGAAGTCCCGGCTGCCGCTCGCCTCCAAACCGATTAGGCTGCGATCTGCTCCGCGCATTTGTTTCCTCGACCTACGTTGGACTTGAAAGAGCAGCGTGCCTACGTGATTGGCCAGCTGACTACCGCCGAAATCTTCGTGGACCCGATGGAAAAATGGAGGGCGGCCCGCGATGAGCCCAAGTAGTCTTGCATGGTGCGCTCTGCCGTAGCTGCGTCTCGGCAAGGCGCCGCACTCAGACATGGCTCTTTTCTACAGCCGCACTTTGGGTTAGGCTCCCGGCCATGATGACACTGCGAACTTTGGTTGAACGGCGCTCGGAGATTCTGGGGCTGGCCGAGCACTACCGCGCTGGAGAGGTGCGAGTGTTCGGATCGGTCGCGCGCGGTGATAATACTGAGAACAGCGATGTGGATTTATTGATCAAGCCACGGCGCGGCTGTTCGCTGTTTGATCTGGGAGGATTCCTAGAGGACTTGCAGGAGTTACTGGGATGCCGGGTGGACCTGGTCACGGAGGATGGACTCAAGCCACGCGTGCGCGAGCGGGTGCTCAAGGAGGCCATCCCGCTGTGAGAAACTTCCGCGACCGGCTGCAAGATATCCACGATGCCATCGCCCAGATCGAGGTTGAGCAAGTCAAGGGCAGAGCCGCCTTCGACGAGAGTTCGTTGATTCAAGTCTGGAAGGTGCATCACTTGATGATTATTGGTGAAGCGGTGCGCAGCATTGATCCAGCCGTCCGGCAGCGTTACCCGTCCATTCCGTGGCGCCAAATCGCGGGGATGAGAAACATTCTGGTCCATGACTACTTTCGCATCAATCAGGAGATCGTGTGGGAGACGGTCGAGAAACACTTGCCGCCGCTGAAGGCAGAGATTCAAGTGATACTTTTTTCGCTGACGTAGGGCTGGCTGCCACCAACCCTACGGCAGCGCCAGAATCTCGGTATCCAGTCTGCGGCCTTGGCCAATGTACCACACGAGCTAGAGCGCTCGGTTTTGGTTCTTCATGAGCGAATCGAGAAAGGCTCGCATGCCGCTTTCCTCCAATCCGATCCAATTGGGACAGGATTTGCGGATTTGTTTCCTCGACCGGCGGAAGAGACAAAGCATCGCTCACCATCCACCAGAAGGGACGATCAAACGGTCGGGATCTGGAAACCAAAGATCTTGAAGTCACCGGGATTGGCGGTCAGAAGTTGGCACACGCCCGGTGTCCAGAAGATGGCGGCAAATTGGGTCTCGAGTATGCGTTTGCGACCGAGTTGATGCCGCTTCATCCATTCGAGGAATAGGTGTGTGGATTCGTAGTTTGGAAAGACGTGTTGCACTTCAGCGGAATTCCACCAGAAACTGGCCTTGGCAAGAGTTTCTGCGAAGGTCAGTGGCCTTTGAAAGCGGCTTGGGTCGGTGACGGCGTGTAAGAATTCCGCCAGGGCCTGCGGGGCGAGCGCGAGTTGCACTCAGGGCTGAAGGATCTTTTGTTGCAGGAGCGTGTGAGCCGCCTGGTGCGAAATCAGCTCAACCAATTCGAGCTGAACCAGGAAGGTGGTGTCGGACCCAATAATGATCGTGGGTCGATCATCTCACCGAGGGTGTCGTCTTCCAGTGAGGGAAACCGATGGAGGATGGTCCCGACGGACTGGGGATTGTGGTCGCGAAGGGAAGGCTGCGGGGAATGCGGCGAGTTTCCGACGTCCAAACGGCCGTTATTCAGCCGCATCTATTTAACCTCAAACCGGAGTTGCCCGGCCCAATCTGACGAAAGATCCTGGTGGCGAGAACCTTCGTCGTCGCTCACCGTATCACCTTGTCGATACGCCTCGCTCCGTCTCAGGCCCTCGCCACTCAGGCTTTTGCGCATCTTGGACCTGCCCAACTCCGGTTTTAAGGTTCAACCTCACCGCCGCGCCAGAATCTCGGTCTCCAGCGAGCGGCCCGCGGCATGAACTCAAAATTCCGTTGGTGAATTATCAATTGCGCACATTCAACCGTATAAGACTCCTTGGAGACGTTTGATGGCACTGGGATAAAGGTGTGGAACGATGATCCGGACGGTGAGAGTTGGAACCACGTAAGACAGTATAGGGAATCTGGAGAGCCTATACGGAATTCAGAGAACAAAACCTTGCGACGGCGCTTCGTCAACAACCCGACTTCAGATCGGTTGGCGGCTGGAGAACTTAAACCCAGTAAGCGGCCCCCCCCTTGGAGTCGGGTCCGGTTGGCACGATTGGCACGATTGTCGCAATACTGCTCCCAGCTTAGAATCGTTAAAATTCAAGGTTGGCAACCGTCGAGGCACGGTAGATGCGTGTGCACCTTCCGCCATGGGGCGGGCGGACGTCCTCTCCGACGAGAAGGTGGTCACGCTCCATACGGGCCAGGAGCGCGGAAGCAGCTTCAGGCTTGTTCACGATGCGCGCACGGTAGACGTCGCGGGCGGTTAGCAAATCAGATTGTTTGCGCTGGCGTCGAGTGGTTAGAAGGTTGAGGACCTCGGACTCAACCATTTCCTCGGCTGCGCGCCGGCCTTTGGCGAGCACGTCGAGCTGTGCGCAGATGAACCATTCCACAATTCGAATGGCGTCCCTGGACGTCTCTTCGCTGAGTTGAGTGTTGCCAGCCTCGCTTCCAAATCGGATCGCGTGGAGCACCACAGCCAACCGCCAGGCCTGTTCGGCGTACCGGGCCGCATAGCAGCCGACGTCGACAAGATCTGAAGCCCGACGATCCACGATTGCACTGTAGAAGTCAGTCAACGTGCGATGAGCCTCAGGAGCCGGATAAATGCGGCATGGCTCCTCCGCCGAATGGAATCTCTCGAGCAAGTACTGAATGAGTTGGTTCGATCCAATACGAGCGGCGTCCGGAAGCGAGCAATCGTCAGCCTGAATCTTCTGCGGTGTTGCGTTGGTGTGGCAAAGCAGCGGGCGGGGCAGGAATCCGGAAGCGCTGAGTGTCTCCTCACCAAGCATGGTGGTCATGAGATCCGGCTGGATAAACCAACAGAGGCTTAAACACGGTGAATTTAGCACCACCGTCTCCCGACCCTGTCGGTCCACTCGCGTGTGATCGCCGCTGAACGCGGAGAGATAGAAGGATTCGTCGGTGGTTTTCCCTGGATTGTAGCGACCGAGGAGATTGTCCACCAATTTTCGCGCGTCGGCACTGGCCGAGAACATTACTTCACGGCTGTCACGGGTCAGGACAGCAAGTCGCTCAATGGTCACGTCCTGGGCGATGATGCAGGGCATCGAGGACCGGCGAGCAAGTTCATCTTTGCGGGCGATTTTGTCTTTGAGATCTTTGACCAACTGGTCGTGATCAGCCGGATTCGTCGCCTTAGCAGCCTTTCGCTCCAACGACTCGATTTGTTTGTCTAAAACGCGAATCTCGGCCTGAATTTGAGGATTCTTATTTCGCTGCCAGTTCTCGATTTGACGTTGTTGGTGATCGAGGAATGGTGCGGCAATGAGCCGGAAGGTTTCGCTCTTCCCGCTACCAGACTCCGCGCTGGCGAGCAGGAACAGGTTACCGCGTGTTGTTCGGTCTCCTCCACTCGCGACCTCCAGACCTTTGCCTAGAGCCGCCGAGGCAAGGCCCAGCGCGCAGACCGCAGGTAGGGCAATTGGGACGCGCTCCGATCTGGAAACGGCCCTCACCATTTCAGCTGCGACAATTGGCAGCGCATTCAGTGGAAAATCTTCACCAGAAACTTCTTCGAACTCAGATTCCTCGGTTGCGATGTTTGGATTATCGAAATCCACGGTCGTGGTTCTGCATTCAAAAGACCTTGCTTCATCAATAGCTGTAAGCAGGTCATCAGCAGAGGCGCCAGCTCGCGTCCAGTCATTGGTATCCTTATGCGGCTCAGGCGTGCGCACTGACACGCATTGGCAACCTGAATCAGACGCGATTGCTGCGAGCCACTTGTCTCCTGGCCGTTCGCCGGTTTTTGCATTGGGTTCATCATTCTGAGGGAATGCCAAAATCAATGCATTCGGTGCGCAAACGCCGGCTATGAGTTTCCCATTCGAGGCTCCACGTGTTATGGCCGCAGCTGTTTTGGAAGGCGTCCCATTGTGCCAGCCAAGTTTGTCAATGACAGCAAAGGCATCCCACTGGCTCTCAAACGCAAATATTCGCTCCGTCGTGGCTACTGGATCCAAGTGTAAGGATCCGGGTCTTCGTACCAGCCGGATGGTACCGCCAAGTCCCATAGTCATCCCGCCGGTAATGGCAGCCAACTACTTTTCCATCACCGTCGTGGACCGGAAATGCGATGCGCTCACCTTCGAACAAGCCAACGAGGTTTTCTCGATGTAGCCACGCGACGAACGCTTCGCTGTACCCACGCCAATCGGCCAATTGCTGCTGACGTTCCACGGAGAACTTCGAAACGCAAGTGCGCCAATCAAAGCCACTATCAGTCGGAGCCACGCTCGAGGGAACCGAAGTTCGGACAGGAAACTGGTCGGCTATCCCTGCTAGGCGCTTGAACTCCCTAATCGCCTCACCGATCGATAGGCTTTGGGCCTGACGGAGGAAATCGACGGCGTCACCATGATCGTCTGTCCCGTGATCCTTCCACCGTCGACCGTCATCGAAGACACTAAAACTCGGGTTCGAATCTTGTCTCTTCGCGTAGCGTCAAAAGGGAATTCCTATCAATATATCAATAAAGCGCGTTGGCCGGCACGGTAATCGAGACACCTTGCAACGCAGGATTCGCGGCGATGACTTCTGGCGCGAACGTGATCGCCGTGTCCGTCGTCATGCTCACCGTCTGCAACGTGCTCGCGCGGATCAGCGGCAGAAAAATTTGGCCCGTTGCGCCAGTGGGCGTGTCGTCGCGCCCGCCGGCGAGATTGTCCTCGCGGCCCGGCACTGCGTCCCATGCCTTGCCCACAAACGGATAGTAAGCCATGTCCGGGTAGCGAATTCCTGCCGCAGCGTTGATAACGGTGCGCCCGTCGATGTGGACAAAGAACCGGCCCGCGGGAACTGGACTCAGCTTGACAAAACCTTTGGCATCCGTGACTGCCCGCAACGTTTGCTCCATGCCATCGACCGTGATGGTCACGCCGGCGAGTGGCTTGTTGGTTGCGTTGGCACCGGTGTCAAGTCCAGGCTGCAATTCGGACGCGAAGACATGCCCGATCACTGCGGTGCCGGGAATCGGTGTGATGCTCAATGTGTCGAAGGTGATGGCGGCGTTGCCGCCGGACTGCCCGTCGCCATCAAAATCAACCGGACGATTCAATGAGTCGTTGATGCCGCTCCCGTCGAGGGTCACACGAACACGCGCACTCCCCGGTAAGTTCTCCAAGTATAAGAGCGTCGCCTTCCGTCGGTCGCTCGACAGTTCGGCCCGCGACAACAACCGCCGTCCACCGAACTCCGCGAAGAGGCGGTCGGGGCCTATCGTCGCGCTGGCGGCGAGCGGTTGTGTGAAATGGATGATCGTTTCGCGGGTGACGGCCACGCCGCTCTCGTCGTTTCGGGGTGAGCTTTCCAGCACGGTGACCAAAGGTGGTCCAGCGACTTGGCGCAGGCGGTAAAAGCGGCTCTCGCTGCCGACCGCAACCTTCACTTCAAATGCGGCGCCGACTTGAGCCGGCGCCAGCGGCAGCGTGCTCCAAACCGGCGCGCTTGAGAGAGCAGCCGTTTCTTCCAACAGGAAATCGGCGGCGTTCGTCGGCCACGAAAGATGGATGCTTTGCGCATCTTCTACTTGAATGGTCAACGCCGGTTGGCCAGTGAGAGAAAGCGGTAACCCGGAGAGCACAACCCTGCAGATCCAGAGGAAATTCCGAATTGTGTTCATGGGAAGTCTCGACTCCCGACTTTGGACGCGCATTGGGGCCATGAACCAGGAGCGCTGGCATCTCGGATGCCTCCAAGAGAAACGTGATCTCGCATGACCCCTTCAACCAGGACTGCGCTGGTTTTCCTTCCAGATCTGGAAACCCAAATTTGTTTCTGCTTCATGAACGCTTCGCCGACTTCGCTGCGCCGGGCGGCCCGGTCGGTTACGGCGCGATCAACGTCAGGTCCCGCGCGTTGAGCTGTGGCGTCAGCGTCACGCCGTTTTGGGTCAGGCCGTTCTTTGTCGCGAAGTCACCCACGCGCGAACCGTAGGTCAGCACCTTGAAGCTCTGGCCCGACTGGACCGCGAAGCCACCGATCGCACTGACATCGAACGTGCCGTCCAGTGTGGCCCGCCCGCTGACGGTCAGCACATCGAACTGGCCGGCGCCCGTGCCTCCGAGTTCGAGGGCGAGTGTGCCGGCGGAGGTTTGCGTGTAGGCGCCGGTGATGGCGAGCGTGCCCGCCGCGCCCGCGCCACCGGGCTGAAGCATCGCGCCGTTGGTCACGTTGGCCCGGATACTGCCGGCGCCCGCCAGAACACCGCCCTGAAGATCGATGGTGTTGACTCCAGTGGTCGTGATCGCGCCGCCGTTGATCTGGAGTTCGCCAGCCGTCTGGATCAAACCCGGTCCAAACGTGACCGTTCCGTTGGCGCCAATCTCCACCCGGCCACTGTTGCGCACCGGATTGTTGAGGTTGAAGGTGCTGGTCGCCGTGTCGGCCAGCTTGCGCAGCAGGCCGCGGTTGTCGAAGAAGTTCTCCGTCGTGGCGGTTCCCAGAGCGAAGCTGCCACGTCCCAGTTCGTAAGTGCCCGCCGGTTCATTGAGCATCGTGCCGTTGCGCAGCGTGATCGTGCGCAGGCTGACGTCGGTATGCTGGATCAGGCCGCGGTTCTTGAACGTGCCGATCAACGTGGCGCTGCCCAGGATTTGGAGCGTGCCGGTGTTCAACGCCTCGCCGCCGGAGGCGACGTTGATCGTGCCGCCGGTCCATTTCATGGCCTGGTTGTTCCGGAAGACTCCTTGCACGCTCAGAGTGCTGAGCGGGCTGACCGTGAAGCTTTGCCCGCCGAGGTTGTTTTCAAGCTGGCTGCCAACGGGAATCTCCAGCGTCGCGCTGGCGCCTGTGCCCTCGAGGATCACATCACCGCCGTTGCCATCGAAGACGTGCGAGCCGCGTAAGGTGAAGGTCTGGCTGCCGCCAAACTTCAGCTTGCCATCGACGTTGAAACGTCCGCCCATGCTGCTCCCTCCGCCGGTGAACGAGATCGAAGCCCCGCCCGCCACGGAGATGTCTGCGTTATTTTCCAGCGGCACACTGACCGTCATGCCCGCCGCGCCAGCGTCGTCATCAAAAGCCCCTTCGATCAAACCGTGGTTCTCGAACAGATTGTTCGCGCCGGTTCCGGTGATCCGCTGGCTGGCCATCCGGTAAAGGGCGTTCGCCAGATTGAAGAAGGTCGCATTCCCGCCCAGCGTGACGACCGGCTGAAAAACGCCGCCGCTTGCCAGTAGCAAGGGCTTTTGCGTGACGACGCCGTGATTGCGAAAGACCGTATTCTTCAGGGTCAATCCGAAGACCGTCGTGTCGCCGAAGTTGTCAACGCCGCCGCCCAGCCCGTCGAAGGTGACGCCATCCAAGATGATCCGTCCGCGGAGCTCTACGCTGCCGGCACCGTTGATCGGCCCGCGAAGCATCGCATCATCTTCGAGCACGGCCTGGTCGTTCATCGTGAGTCTGGAAGTGCCTGTCACAAGCCGGCCGCTTGGGACGTAGAGAGCGTCGACTGCGGCGGCGCCGGTGAAGAAGTTCACATCCGCGCCGCGCAGGACATTGATCCACACGACGTCATCCGGGCGAGGCGTCCGATTCCCGCTCCAGTTGGCGGCGGTGTTCCAGTCGCCACCCGCGCGATTGATGAACTCGATGGTCGGCGTGACGAACTCGACTTCGAATTCCTGCGGCACGGTCGGGATTGCGTTCACGGATTTGGACTTCACCCCTCCCGCGATCATGACCTTGTGAATACCGTCGTCCGCGACGTCAAATTCCCAGTTGGCCCCGCGACCATCCGCATCCAGATGGAATTGCGTCGCGACGATTAGATTTCCGGCCGCGTCGGACCTGGCCACACTGACCGACTGTATGTGGATGCTGGCGGGTTCCAGTTCGCGGTTGTATCGGAGCGAGAGCTCAAATTCACCGGTCCTGGCCCGACCGCCGTTGCGAGGATTGCTTCTCAAGATTGCCGGCGCTGCCGGGTCTGGCACGATCTCGATGATTTGATCCGCGAGCGCCGTCTCTCCGCGCCGCCGCTGCTCGGTCACGATCGCCCCCAGCCTGACGAGGCGCGGAGTGTTGTTCTCCAGGACGGGCACGTCATAGGACGAACTGAACGGTGAGTCTACCACGTAATCCTCCGTCGTGCCGTCCGCGAGGAATTGCACGCTGTGGAGCAGCACGCCCTCCTGCGCCTCCACGAACCGGGTGAGCTTTGAGCCTTCCTTGACTTGGATTCTGGGGCGCGCGGGATCGGCATCCACGACGTCCAGGAGCCTGAGGTTGGCCCGTGGAGGCGGACCACCGGGGGCGGGCGACTGGTAGTTCACCACCAGAAAACCGGCCGGACCACAGGGAACGAAGGCCAGTCCGTCCGCCAACGTGAGTCTGCGTGGAGTGGCCGGCATCGGGTAGCTCGCGACGAAGCTGAACGTGTTCTGCGAGGCCTGGCCGTTGAACACATCCAGGCGGTTGCCGAGTGCCGTGACACCCGCGAGCACAACATTGCGGGCGGTGTCCACGGCGATGTTCTGGGCGGGCAACGGCGTGTTGTTCGGTGCGTCAGTGTCGCTGATCACCTTGAACGTCGAAGCATCGATCGTCGAGTAGCCCGAACCCTGCCCAATGGCGGGTGGCGCGCCGACATAGAGTACCCCCTGCTGGTAGGCGATGCCGCCACCGCCATTCGCGGGCACCTCATCCAGTAGCCTCACCAGTCGTTGCGACACGGCATCGAAGCGGACCGCGACTTGAATCTCGCTGCTCGTGCTGACGAACACGTCGCCCGACTCGCTGACGGCCAGACCGAGGATGGGTCCGCGGCCCAGGTTCAACGCGGCAGTGACTTCGTCCAGGCCCGCATCATCTAGGTCGAAGGCAAGCAGGCTTTCGCCGCAGGCCGCAAAGAGGAGGTCCCCGTTGCTAACGAGCGCGCTCGGCACGGACGGGAGAAGGAACTCTACCTTGGCCCGTGGACTCGCCTCCAAATCGAACTGAACGGAGAACACCTTGCCTTGATTCAGCGCGGGGCCGGTCGCGACGCCTGCGAAGATGATTCCTCGCCGCGAGTCCACATGCACGGCGCGGACTTCACCGTCGGTCAGCTTCACCTCCCCGATCAGCACGGGCCGGCCAGGATCGGTGACATCCACCTGCGCGATCCTGCCATCCGCCGTGCCGAGAGCGGCGACGGTGGCGGGAGCGCCGCCTTCGCCGATGACTCCGGCCACGTCCACACTGGTGGCATCGGCTCCCACTTGCACGGCGCTCACAACGCCTGTGATGGCTGGGAGGCCATCGAGCGGATTGGTGCCAGCGGCGATTTCCGCTCCATCACTACTCCCGTCGCCATCGGAATCGGGGTTCTTCGGATCAGTGCCACGAGCGGCCTCCTGCTCGTCGGTCAGTCCATCCTGGTCGGTGTCCACATCCGTGCTGGGCCTGAAAACGGGAGGAAGAACCACCGTGGGCTGACCGCTGGCGGAACTGACACCGAAGTGCTCGCCGATCGAACGGCTGACTGGATCGAAAGCCAGCAGGCGAAAGCGCACCTGGGGCTGGAGGAAGAACGAGAAATGGCCATTCAAATCCGTGATCGTTCGAAAGACTGGAGCGAGAGGCTGATCGAGGTTTTCAACCGCCACAAAGATGTTTCCAATGTTGAGCGGAACCTGATTGTCCGCCGGGTCGCGACCGGTGACCAAAATCGGGACGTGAGTCTCCGGGTTCAGCGGGTCGTTGGATTCAATCACGATCTGCCAGGTGGATGAGTGAAAGAAGGGAGCGACGCTCAGGCCCAGGAACAACGTTCCTCCGGGAGCGACGATCACTGGATTCGCTGGCGTCGGACTTTGTGGCAGACCGGTAACTGTTCCTTGGTCTCCGGGCGGACCCGCTAGCGTGACCTTTGTGATCGCCAGTGGCTGTGTGCCGGAATTGTCGAGTTGCGCGACCCGATCATTCTGGCACGAAGCGCCGGGCGGACAGCCGGTGAGCCCGGCCAAGATGGTCGTCGCAATCGCAGGAGTCGAAGAGGCAACGGTTCCAGCGAAGGGCTGCGTCGAGTAGGACTTACCGTCGATCGTCAGCACCAAATGGAACGACACTTGGCCAGGCTCCCTCGGCAGCATCTCCACTTGGAACTGGTGGAAACCAGTGGGGGGAATTGTGATCGGAACGCTGATGCCACCGGTTCGCAGTTCGGTCTTGGAAGAATCGCCCCGCGTAAGGCTCAGCGCCTCGATGGTTATGGGCACTTTAGTGGTGTTGTTGATTCGCGGCTCGACCCAGCCTTGGAATGCAGGAGGAAGGCCGCGGTCAAACACAACTGCCGGCGCGGTCTGCGAGCCCGGGGAACCGCTTTGCCCGTCCCCTGGACCGGAGTTCACAGCGGTATCTCCCGCGTCCAGCGTGGTCGAAATATTCAGTTGGGGCTTGGTCGGATCCGTTGTAAGCACTGAGCGACCCAGGACGTGAAGCATCCCCCAAAGCTTGCCGCGGGCTCCCTGGAGTTCAGCGGCGGTCCAGTCCAGTCCCAGGCTGATCTTCAGAATCTCCTGGCTGATGCCCGGCAGAAACCGGCGCTGGCCGAGCCGGTCAAGTCCGAGGACCATGACATCGTCGAACCCCGAGAACGGCTTGCCATTCGGCATCAGAGCCGCACTCAGGATTTCAAGACCAGGGTTGTTATCGGAGGGTGGCGAGAAGGCTTCAATGACACCGTAAACGTGCGCGATCTCCCGCGCAGCGGTCGCGGCGAGCATGTTGACAATTTCGTCGAAGCGGGACGGCGGAGTGATAGGTTTTCCGTCCCGATCAGTGGGTGGAATAGGGTCTGCGGTTGAAAGCAGGTGATTGTCCACGTAGACGTCTCGTGAAATCACATTCTCTCGCACGAGAAATTCAGAGAACGGTCCCAGAGCCTCTGCCAGCTTGAAACCCGCCCAGGAGAAGTGACCAGTGGGCGGCTTTTGAATTGCACTCTCGATGAAAGGTAGGCGTAGCCAGGGCCAATCGCCATCCACCTTTTGGAAAAAGTCGATAAACGCTTTCGGCGAGACGATGTCGGCCGGCTTTCTTTGCGATTCGCTCAAAGGCCCGTTGCCGCCTTCGACTCTGAACGTCAGAGACATTGCATTCACGGCGGCATCCGCATCCGGAAATGAGATGCCTTCCGAAAAGTCCGCAAACAGGTCCTGCACCCGCTGGCGGATGGCCTTGGCCATTTTCCGCAGCTCGTCGTCGTTCTGGAAGAGCGCACGGTCTTCAGGTGTCAGGTTGAATTCCGGATGCTGGGCGATCTGTTTCAAGCCGGCGGTGATCGACGGTTCGCTCATGAGGACGATCTGATGCCCCATGGCGCTCGCGGGTATCGACACGCGGCTGCTCAATTCCGGAAGGTTTGCTTCCGAGCGCACCCTGAGCAAACCCGAGGCGGACAAGGGAGCCAGGCGGGGTTCGAGGCTTGGTGCCGACGGCGGATCGAACACCAGTTCAAAGTGCTTCGGAGGCGAAAAATCTCGGGGATTGGCAACCACCTCCAAGCGCAGCGGAAAGAACATCGCATCCCCTTGCGGAGTCATCGAGACGTCAACCGGCGCGCTTTGCGCCGTGCCGACATAGGTCACGGCCCGCCGTCGCTGGACCCGCCCCTCACCATCCGCCAACGTGCGCGGAAAAGGACCCGCATTGACATAGTGGTAAAAGAAGAGAGTGCGTTCCTCGAGCAGTTCCGGCGGCCCATTTTGTTGAATCGCCAGCGCACGGATGACGACGCGGGTCCCGATCAGCAGGTCGTTGGGAATTCTCGTGGGGTCCAGCGGGGTCCTCCGGAGGCGAATCTGAACTTTCCGGCCCGGATAAACCAGATACCCATCGGCATCGGCCGGCCAATCAGGAGTCCGGCCGGCGGAAAGGTATTCGGCGAGAAAATGCTCCGAGGTCGCGGCGCTGTTCAGATTGAGACCCGTAACGGTCCTTGGCTTACCGTCGATCTCCACAGTCGCCGCTCCCGTCATCGGTTCGCCCGTCAATGTCTGGCCGTCTTTCAGGAACACTAGACGTTGGAATTCGTCGAATTCGACAGTGAAGGCCAGCGGATCGTATATTTCGTCACCCTCTTTCGGACACGGATCGTTATCCATTCGCTCCGGACGCGAAATATTCGCCAACTCGAGTGTCACCTCGTCCAAACTGGTGCCGGTAAACTGCAGGATACTTCCGGTTTTCGGAAAGATGAACGGGTTCGGGTTGTTCCTGGGCAAATCATCCACGAAGGGCAGCAACGAACGGAAGAAATCGCCGGTCGCATCCAACCAGGACCGTTCCCGAAACTTTTTGGATTGCGGGCACGGATCGACAAACCCGCTGCAAGGCGTTCCCGGTGGCCCATCCGTATGCCACCCCGGCTGGCGGATGCCCACGCCCGGATCGCTGCACACCAGCTTGCCATCCGCGCTCACCGTCATCGTGCCGACCGGTTCCCAGATGCCTTTGTCGTGATCGAAGGAGAAGAGTTCACGCTTGCTGCCCGGCGGCGGCGGCGTTTGCGTTCCGGGATCCGGCAGGTTCGGAAAACAGATCGGCGCGGGTTGGTCGAAGTTCAGTGCGCCGTCGGTTTGCACGGTGATGACGAGCGCCGGGTTCATTCCCGGCGGCAGCGGGCCGGGCAAACGATCCGGCGGCACGGGCGCGATGCCGACCTTGCCGCCGCGTGTGCCGTTGTCGCTGAAGAGCGCGTTGGCCGGCACGGTGATCGACACGCCTTGCAGCGCGGGATTCGCGGCGATGACTTCCTGCGGAAACGTGACTGTGGTGTCCGTCGTCATGCTCACCGTTTGCAACGTGCCCGCGCGGATCAGCGGCAGAAAAATTTGGCCCGTTGCGCCAGTGGGCATGTCGTCGCGCCCGCCGGCGAGATTGTCCTCGCGGCCCGGCACTGCGTCCCATGCCTTGCCCACAAACGGATAAAACGCCAGGTCTGGATAACGAATGCCTGCCGGCACGTTGACAACGGTGCGTCCGTCGATGTGGACAAAAAAACGGCCTGCCGGCACGGGGCTGAGCCTGAAAAAACCGGTTGCATCCGTGACCGCGCGCAGCGTTTGCTCCATGCCGGCCACCGTGATGGTCACGCCGGCCAGCGGCTTGTTGACGGCGTTCGTCCCGGTGTCCGGCCCCGGCTGCAATTCTGAGGCGAATACGTTTCCGATCACCGCCGTGCCCGGAACGGGCGTGAGGCTAAGCGTGTCGAACGTCAGCACCGCACTGCCGCCCGCCTGCCCGTCACCGTCGAAATCCACCGCGCGATTCAACGAGTCGTTGATGCCGTCGCCTTGCAGCGTCACACGCAGCCGCGCGCTGCCCGGCAAGTTCTCGAGATAAGCCTCCTCAGCAGAATCTGTGGGTGAGAGGCGGCTCTGGTAGTTTCCCAAGAGCGTGGTAAAGAGCCACTTCGAGAGCTCGAAACGTCCGAAATCCATAGGCTCGCCTGGTAGTCACTCGAATCTTGTTGTTGAGTCCCT
>SXGT01751821.1_pt1 | contig 14127 bp, 12 predicted proteins | sample 3176221 | NCBI WGS metagenome assembly SXGT01 (sample SAMN11356862, study PRJNA531348) | freshwater metagenome | isolation source: freshwater sample F1-120 | place: China: Fuxian Lake, Yuxi | collected 2017-12-25 | reverse complement strand
CTTGTCCGGGTGACCTTCGCCGACGGACTCGGACGTGAAGACGAAATCGGTGAGTGCCATGCGAGCTCCGTGTGTGCACTGCGCGCCGAGAGCGGGTCCCGCGCGCCAAAGGAGGCCGGACTTAATCGAGCCCACCGGGCGAGTCAAGTCCCGAGATGGTTGGGCCCAAAGCGCGTGGTCCGGCGAGAATCAGAGCGGTGGCGAGTAGCGCAAAGACAGCGAAAAGATCATGTCGGTCGGCTCGGTGAACGCACTCGACCAGGCGATGTCCACGGCGAGCTGGGACATGGACCAACCGAAGCCGACCGTGGCCCGCTCCTGCTTGGCGACCAGATCCCCGACGAAGCCGGCGCGCGCAAAGAACGCACCGGCGAACCCGTAGCTGGCGCCGAAGGCGTAGGACTTGATCGTGCGGCCGAAGCGATCGGAAAGATCGAAGGTCATGTCGGCGCCGACATCGAGCGTGTCGAAGACGAAGGAGAGGCCGATGCCGAGCCCGCGCGAGACGTCGAGGCGCTTGCCGTCGACGAGGTTCTGCCCGACCACGCCGAAGCGGATGCGGTTAGCAAAGTCGATCATGAGGCCGAGGTCCAGGGTCCACGAATCCACGTCGTCGTGTTCGTCGCTCTTGGCGTCGTCGGCGCCATATTGCAGCTCGAGATAGCGCGCGCCGATGCCGGCGTAGAGGGCGAAGTCGTTGCTGCGGTAGCCGGTCCCGAGGCCGCCGCGGAACTGGTGGCCGTCGCGATCGCGCCCGCCCGGGGTACCGGTGATGTAGCTGTAGGCGACGCCGATGGCCGCGAATTCGTTGCTCTTGGAGTCGATCGCTGCGGCCGCGAGGCCGTGGCCCTTGGTGCTCTCGAGGTATGAATAGCCGGCCTCGAACAAGACGCTCGGGACGCGGAAGAGGCCGGCCGGATTGAAGTAGAGCGAGCCGGGACCCCAGATCGAGCCGCGCACGGCGTCGCCGGCGCCGAGGGCCTCAGCGGGGGCGCCGTCCTCGCGCGGCTCGGCGTGGGCTGCGGAGGTGGCGGCGAGCGTGAGCCCGATCGCGAGGAGCAGCGCGACGGGGGCGGAGCAGATGCGACGCGAGCTTGACTCTGTCGTTGATTCCACCATTCTTCCCCCAGCAATTCGCAGAAGGCCTGGCGACGCCAGGCTGCCCAAGAATGGAATTCGCGGCGCGCGAGCTGCCGCCCGGGCAACTAGTCGCGCGGCCGGCGCCTGTCAACGCAGAGGAGTATCCTTAACATGCCCCAGTCGCCCTCGAAGCAATCACCGATGAAGATCGTGTTCTTCGTCGTCGCGGCCGTCGCGGTGTTCCTGGTGCTCAAGTTCGTGTTCTCGATCGCCATGAGCGTCCTCAAGTGGGGCGTCCTCGCGGCGGTCGCGGCGTTCGTGGGTTGGATGTTCGTGGGTGGCGGCAAGAAGGACAAGTCGGGCTCCGCCTGAGCAGGCGGGGCGCCGTGGCCGGGCCACATTCGTGCGGGTTGTCTCGAAGGTGGGTGTGCGGCGCTGTGGCGCTTCTCCTCGCGCTAGGGGCCATGGGGCGGCCCGACGCGGCTCACGCCGAGCGGCCACGGCGCATGTCGACGATCACGTTCTATGGATGGTCGACGGACTCCCGCTGGGTCGCCTACACGCGCTTCCGCGGAGGGCGCCAGCGCCCCGATGAGCCCATGCACCGGCGCGTCGAGGGCGGCGCGTTCCGGGGTTTCGGCGAGCACGTCGGCGGTGATGTGGCCGCGTACGCGGCGCGCCGCGGCTACGTGCTGCAGACGATGGCGAAAGCCGTGCTGGACCCGAGCCGCATCCGGTTCCGCGATGGGCCGCGCGAATTCGTCGTGACCTTCGAGGTCGGCAAGGCGATCGGCTGGCGCCTCACCCGCGACGGTGTCGAGCTCGCGCGCCACGCGTTCGACCGGCCCTACCTGGCGTTCGAGGTTGACGTGTTTCCCTCGCCCGATGGGCGCCAGGCCGTGCTCGTGATGGCGCTCGACACGGGCTGGGAAGTGGATGCGGCGGCGTTTCCGGTCGCGCTGGGTGCCGCCGAGTCGCCGCCGCCCTGAGCGACCGTGCTTGCGCGTGAACGAAAAAAGCTTGGTACACCGATGGTTGGTGTACCAAGCTTTTCGATTCGCTCGCGAAGGGCGCAGAGCGCTCGCCCGCGACGAATTCCACGGCTGCGACTGTCAGTCGCCGAACAGATTCTTGCGGGCGCGGTCGCGTTCCGTGCGACTCGACGAATCCCAGCGATGCCGAAATTTGTCGATGTTGTGCGCGGCCTGCTTGCGCTGCTCGATCTCGGTCGGGGTCAGAAGTACCTCAGCGCGACTTTGCCCGCGTTTGACGCGCACGAGTCGCCCGGAGCTCACCGGCGGGGAGCTTTCTGGCGCGCCCTCCGAGTCAGCCGACTTCGACGGACGACCGCGCCGACGCGCGCCGCCAGCCCGCTTGCCGCGCGCCTTCCCGGTAGCCGCCGCCTTGCCCGAGCCGGGCTTGCGTCCGGGCTTCTTGCGCACCTTCGGCGTCGGCGACGGCGGCGGTCCCGCCGAATCGTCACCGAGCAGGCGCCAATGTCCGCGCCCGTCCGTCTCGAACAAACCGCCCTTCTGTTTGCCAAGCGCGATCATCAGCGCGCGCTTCGGACTCGCATCGGTCATCCGATTCGTGCGCACCACGTCCAGCAGCTGCTCGGTCGGGTGCCAGCCCGGATGATCGTGGAACCACGTCTCGAGCGCGTCGCCGACCCGCTTGCGGCTGCGGCGCTTGCCACCGTCGTCCGCCTGGCGAGGACGTCCGCGCTTGCCCTTGGCCGGAGCGGCCACGGCCACCGGAGCCGCGACCGGAGCCACCGCGCGGGCATCAGCCGGCGCGCGACCTGGGGCGGCGTTCACCATGAAACGCGCGGCCTCGAGCACGCGAATCACGGCTTCGAGCTGGGCCGCCGGGACCGACGCGGTCGCGCGCCCCATGGCGACATTCACGACATCGTCTTGCACGCGAATGCGTGTCTCGCTCGTTAGGTTCTTTGCCATCGTTGAGTTCTCTCCGCGGATATCGCTCCGCACTGAGTGACAGTCGGACGGGGGGACTGAAGAATTTGACAGTCGTTGGCGCGCCAGAACCCCGCCGCGGGGCCCGTGCGGCCCTTTGTTCATGCGGTTCTTAGCGCGGTCCATCGAAGCCTGGGCCGAGCCCGGACGGTCGTCCGAAAAGCAATATGACCGGCAATCCCGGTCGGGCTCGCAATATAGTTTCGCTGATCGAAATGTGCAACTCGCTTTTGCGAAAATCTGCCAGTGGCATATCGAGCGATTGACGCCAAACTGCTCGCGGCATAGATTCCATGCGGCCCTCAGAGCACTACGAGGAAATCATGTCCAGCGGAGCGATGTCGACTCGCGATGTGTTGCCGGTGTCGTTCGAGGATGTCGAGGATGCGCGGCGCGTCATTCACTCGTACATCACCGAGACTCCGTGTGCGCACTCTCAGACCCTGTCGCAGCTGACGCGGGCGAAGGTGTTTCTGAAGCTCGAGAACCTTCAGATGACGGGCTCTTACAAGGAGCGCGGCGCCTGCAATCGCCTGGCGCGGCTCAGCGCCGAAGAAGCTGGCCGCGGGGTCATCGCGTTCTCGGCTGGCAATCACGCGCAGGGCGTCGCGTATCACGCACGACGACTCGGGATTCGCGCGACGATTGTCATGCCCGTCTATACGCCGCTGGTGAAAGTCACATCGACGCGCAAGCACGGCGCGCGCGTCATCCTCCACGGGCAGAGCGCCGCCGAGGCGAATCGCGAGTCGCTGCGCATCGCGGCCGAGGAGGGGCTGGTCTTCGTGCATCCGTTCGATGACCGCTGGGTCGTCGCGGGGCAGGGGACTGTGGGCCTCGAGCTCCTCGAGCAGAATCCGTATCTCGATGCCGTCGTCGTGCCGGTCGGCGGCGGCGGGCTTGCGGCGGGGATTGCGCTCGTTCTCAAGGAGACGAATCCGCGCATCAAGGTCTATGGCGTCGAGGCCGCGGCGATGGCGTCGATGAAGGCCAGTCTGGCGGCGGGGGTGGTGACCGAGGTGCCCAGTCAGCGCACGCTCGCCGAGGGGATTGCGGTCGCGCGCGTCGGCGCGATCCCGTTTGCCATTGCGCAGCGCTATCTCGACGACGTCGTGACGGTCGACGACGAGGAGATCGCGAGCGCGATTTTGACGCTGCTCGAGGTCGAGAAGACGGTGGTCGAGGGGGCCGGCGCATCGGCTCTGGCGGCCATTTTGAACGGGCATCTGCCGATCGAGGGCAAGAAGGTCGCGCTCGTGCTGACCGGTGGCAACATCGATGTGACGATGCTCTCGCGCATCATCGAGCGCGGGCTCGTGAGAGACGGACGCATGGTGCGATTCTCGGCGCAGGTCATCGACGCGCCGGGGGCGCTCGCCAAGGTGACGGCGCTCATCGCGCAGGCGGGCGGCAACGTGCTGCACATCGAGCACGAGCGGGCGTTCTCGCGGGGGCCGCTTGGCGTCACGCAGATCGAAGTGACGCTCGAGACGCGCGGTCACGAGCACATCAAAGAGATCGTGACAGGGCTGGAATCGGCCGGTATCAACGTCGTCCTCGACTGAACGGACCGCCGCGCCCGCCCATGACCGCTTCGCTGACACCGCCGCCTTTGCCTCCGGATCCGCCCCCGCGCATGGCGGTCGGGAGCATTCGCGCGTTCGGGTGGCGGCCGACCTTGACCGTCTTCTTGGTGGTCGCGAGCCTCTACGCGCTGGTGGCGTGGGACCGGGTGCTGACGCCGTCGCCGCAGTTCCACTTTGTCGATTTGGCCGAGTCCTTTCTGCATGGGCGCCTCGACACCGAGACGCCGCGCGAGCGATCGGGGATGAAGAAGCCCACGGATCCGCCCGGATATCGCGAGGCGCTCAAGCGGCTCGAGACAGCCGGCGGCTGGAACGATTGGTCGAGTATTCGCAAGCTGACGCTCGCCGATGGCGAGGTGGTGCGCGGGCGCTTTCCTTGGGAGAGCAGCAGCGGCGAGCAGCGGCATCTCTTCTGGACCGACGACAACCGCGAGCTGCTCATCAATACCACGACGGATTTGGCGCGGACCTGCGGCGAGAGCAAGCACGGGCTATGTGACGAGCGACTCTATTACATCTCGTTTCCGCCGGTGCCGGCGCTCGTGTTCGTGCCGCTGGCGGCCGTCTTCGGATATGACACCAACGATGTCTTGGTGACGGTGCTGGTCGGCGGGCTGAACGCCGTGCTCGTCTTCTGGTTTCTGCAGTTGCTCGTCTTGCGGGGCCATTCGAAGCGCACGACGCGCGACAACCTGTGGCTGACGTATGCGTTCGCGCTCGGGACGGTGGTGTTCTTCACGGCCGTGCGGGGCGAGGTGTGGTTCACGGCGCTCATCTTTGGTGTCGCGCTGAATGTCGGCTTCATGCTGGCGGCGCTCGATTTGGCGCACCCGGTTTGGGCCGGCGTATTCCTGGGACTCGCGTTCGGAACGCGCACGCCGATCCTGTTTTGCGTCGTGTTCTTCGCATGGCAGCTGTTCTTTCCGGGCGGGCGGATCGCGTTCGGCGCCTTGAAGACGCGGTGGCGGCCGATTCTCGCCAAGGGCACGCTATTCGCGGTTCCGCTGGTGATCATCCTGGCCGGGCTGGCGCTCTACAACCACGCGCGTTTTGGTGAGTACGGCGAGTTCGGGCACGCGTATTTGTCGGGAAGTGCCGGGGATCGGGTGCGTGATCACGGCATGTTCGGCTGGGTGTATCTGAATCGCAATATGCTGTCGGCGCTGATGGCGATGCCGCGATTCTCGCTCGAACCGCCGTTTGTGATGGTGTCGAATCACGGGTTGGGGCTCCTCACGACGAGCCCGTTTCTGCTCATGCTGCTGTGGCCGCGCGAGCGTCCCGTGGTGCGGCGGGCCTTGTGGTTGGCGGTGTTGGCGGCTGCGGTGCCCGGGCTCTTCTATCAGAACACCGGGTGGGTGCAGTTCGGGTATCGCTTCGCGATCGATTTCTTGCCGTATCTGATCGCGCTCTTGGCGATCGAGGGGCGGCCGCTGACGCGGCGCGTGAAGGTCGTGATCGCGATCGCCATCGTGGTGAATCTGTTCGGGGCCATCACCTTCGGGCGCGGCCCGCAGTTCTATTACGAGACTGTGCTGCCTGGCGCGACGTGAGCCTGCGCTGGCTGGCGGGCTCGGTGGCCGGCGTGGCCACTGTGGCGGTCGCGGTCGCTGTGGCGGCGGCCGTGGCGGCGCTGGCGAAGGCGCCACGTGAGGCGCTCTTCGAGGGTGGCTCGCGGCCGCTGGAGGTGGGACCGGTGCCGGTCGGGACGGGCGGGAGCGATGCGGACGCGTGCGCAGTCTGCCACGTCGAGATCGCGGCGGAGTGGCGTGCGTCGCTGCATCGGGAGTCCTGGAGTAATGCCGTCTTCCAGGCGGCGTATGCGCACGAGTCGCTTGCATTTTGCCGCAATTGTCATTCGCCGCTGCACCGCGGAGTGGTGCCGACCGGGGTCGCGGCGAGCGAGGGGATCTCGTGCGCCGTGTGCCACGTGCGCGCGGGGACGGTGCTCGGAACGGGGCGGAGCGTGCCCTTGCAGGCGGTCGTGCCGCATCCCGTGCGGGTCGAGCCGCGGCTTGCCGAGAGTCGTTTTTGCGCGGAGTGTCACGAGTTCGGGTTCATCTCGGGCGGGGGGCCGCGCGGGCATCGGATCGAGACGAAGGAGCTGCAGCAGTCGACGTTCAGCGAATGGCGCGCGCGCTACGAGCAGGGTGTGACCAAGGCGAGTTGCATCGATTGCCACATGCCGTGGCGCGACAACGCCGGCGACGAGGGTGGTGGGAAGCACCGGGACCACACGTTCGGGGCGCGGCGCGATCCGGCGGTTCTGGCGAGCGCGGTGAAAGTGGCCGTGAGCGCGGTGCGGGCGGGTGCGGGGGTGCGCGTCAGTGCGACGCTGACGCCCGGCGCGGTGGGGCATGGATTTCCGACGGGCGATCTGTTTCGGCGGTTGGAGCTGACGGTGTGGCCCGCGGCGGCGCCGACGCAGACGGCGCGCATCGTCTACGAGCGGCGCTTCGGGCAACGCGATGGCAATCCGAAGACGGGCTCGGAGCGGTACGAGACGGTGGATACGCGGGTCGGCGAGGACGCGACCCTGACGCGCACCCTGGATCTGGTCATGCCGGTGGGGGCGACGGGGGCGACCGGATCCGGCGCGCCTGAGCGCGATCAGCCTGAGCGCGATCAGATCGGCTGGCGCCTCGAGTACCTACTCATGCCGCGCGAACTCGCGCGCCGTCACACGATCGAGGCGCGCGAGAATGTGACCGTGATCGGCGAGGGGCTGGTGCCGGTCACGCCTTGAGGAGCTGGAGCGCGACGCGGATGCGGCTCTGGGTGCGGGCCTTGCCGATGGCGACCAGCGAGTCGAAGAGCGGCGGGGCGGCGGTGGCGCCGGTGGCGGCCAGGCGCACGATCCCGAAGAGGTCCTTGGGCTTCCAGGCGAGCTGCTCGCACAGCGCGCGGAAGGCCTCTTCGAGCGGGGCGGCCTGCCAGACGAGCTGGCGGTCGACGAGCTCGGCGATGGCCGTCGCGGCGTCGAAGGTCTGCGCGCGATCCTTGCCTTTGGGAACAAGGGTTTCGACCGTCTGCGGGGCGGGTTCGCCGAAGAGCCAGGCGGTCTTCGGGATAAAATCGGAGAGGCGCGCCATGCGCTCGTGGACCAGCGTCGCGGCCTGCGTCAGGAACGCATCCGAGAGGAGCCAGCCGCGGAGGCGCTCGACGAGTGCCGGTACGGTGAGCTCGCGCAGGTAGAGGCCGTTGAGCCAATCGAGCTTGTCGAGGTCGAAGATGGGCCCGGTGAGGGACATGCGGCTGAAGTCGAAGTGCTCGACCATGTCGGCGAAGACGAACTTCTCGCGCTCGCCGTCGGGTCCGGACGGGAGCGACCACCCCATGCGCGCGAGGAAGTTCACGAGCGCCTCGGGGAGGATCCCGACCGACTCGTAGTACTCGAGCGAGACGGGGTTTTTGCGCTTGGAGATCTTCGTCTTGTCGGCGTTGCGCAGCAGCGGCAGATGGATGAAGGCCGGCGCGTCCCAGCCGAACGCGCGGTAGAGCTGGACGTGTTTGGGGGTGGACGGGATCCACTCCTCGGCGCGGATGACGTGGGTGATGCGCATCAGGCGATCATCGACGACGTTGGCCAGGTGGTACGTCGGGAAGCCGTCGGACTTGAGCAGGATCTGGTCGTCGAGCTCGTCGTTCTGGAAGCGAATGGTGCCGCGCAGGCCGTCCTCGACGAGGGTCTCGCCGGTGAGCGGCATCTTGAGGCGGATGACGTGAGGGCGTCCGTTCGCCAAGAGGCGCTCGACCTCGGCCGGCGGAAGGTCGCGGTAACGGCGGTCGTAGGGCTGCTTGGCGCCGCGCTCTTTCTGCGTCTTGCGCATCTCGTCGAGCTCTTCGGCGGTCGCGAAGCAGTAATAGGCCGAGCCATTCTGGAGGAGCTGGAGCGCGTGCTCGCGGTAGATGCTCAGGCGCTCGGATTGGCGGTAGGGCCCGTAGGGGCCGCCGATGTCGGGGCCCTCGTCCCAGTCGAGGCCGAGCCAGCGCAAGGAGCGGAAGATGGCCAGCTCGCTCGCGCGATTCGAGCGCGTCTGATCGGTGTCCTCGATGCGCAGGATGAACGTGCCGCCGAACTTCTTGGCGAACGCGCGGTTGAAGAGCGCGACGTAGGCGGTGCCGACGTGCGGGTCGCCGGTCGGGCTCGGGGCGATGCGAACGCGCGGCGGCGAGGCGGGGGCGGAAAGGTTGGTACTCATACGATCTCTTCGCCGGCGAGGAGGCGCTCGGGACGGTCGGCCGTGCGCGAGCTGCGCGCCCGCTCGGCCACGATGATGGCGTGGAGGGTGTCGACGGCGGCGCTGAGATCCGCGTTCGTCACGAGGTACTCGAAGCGCGGGGCGGCCGCGATCTCGCGGCGGGCGTTCGCGAGGCGGAGGCGGACGACCTCTTCGGTTTCGGTGCCGCGACCGCGCAGGCGCGCTTCGAGGACCGCCAATGAGGGTGGCAGGAGGAAGATGGCGACCGCGTCGGGGTAAGCGCGGCGGAGGTTATCAGAGCCCTGCACGTCGATGTCGAAGACGATGTCGCGGCCCGCGGCGTGAAGGCGCGCGATCTCGTGGCGCGAGGTGCCGTAGCGGTGCGCGTGGACGTGGGCGTGCTCGGCGAAGGCGTTCGCGTCGACCATCGCGAGGAAGCGCGCGTCGTCGACGAAGTAGTAAGCGGCGCCCTCGACCTCGCTCGCGCGGGGTGGGCGCGTCGTGTGCGAGACGGAGAACGCGAGGCGCGGATCGCGGCGGAAGAGCTCGCGAAGCAAGGTCGACTTGCCGGTCCCGGACGGGCCACAGAAGACGATGAGCAGGCCCTTCGGGCTGCCGTTCGGCCGCGTCTGGTCGGTGTCAGGCAATGTTCTGCACCTGCTCGCGGACCTTCTCGAGCTCGACCTTGAGGTCGACGACGTCCGTCGCGATGGCGGCGTCACGGCCTTTGGAGCCCATCGTGTTGATCTCGCGGAGCAGCTCCTGGGTCAGGAAGTCGAGGCGGCGGCCGCGCTCGGATTCCTCGGTCGGTCCGAGCATCGCGACGAATTGCGCGATGTGAGAGCGCGCGCGCACGAGCTCTTCGGTGATGTCGGCCTTGTCGGCGAAGACGACGATCTCAGCGATGATGCGGCCCTGATCGGCCTCGACGCCGAGGCGCTGCGAGGCCTCGGCGACGCGCGCGCGCAGGCGTTCTTCGAGGTCGCGCAGGACCGTCGGCGCCAACGTGCCGACGCGATCGAAGAGGAAGATCATGCGACCCAGGCGCTGGCGGAGATCGACGGCGAGCGCCTCGCCTTCGCGGAGGCGCATCGCGACGAGCGCGTCGAGGGCCTGCTCGAGGCCGGTGAGCAGGTTCGTCTGGAGCTCGGTTGGGTCGATCGTCTTGCGTTTCACCGCGACGAAGGACCCGGTGCGCATGGCCAATTCGAGGGTCGGCGGCGGCGCGTCAAGGGTGCGTGCGATGGCCTGGAGCGCGCGCATCAAGTGCTCGAGGCCGGTCTGGTCGATCGCGATCTCGGTCGCGTCGCTGCCCTCGGATTCTTGCGATACGTAGATGTCGACCGAGCCACGCTGGAGCCGCTGGCGCACGACGGTCGCGACGCTGGTCTCGGCGAGGGCGGCCTCGGGAGGCGCATGGAATCGGACCGCGAGGCCCTTGTGGTTGACCGAGCGGGCCTCGATACGCCAGGTGCTGGTGCCGACCTCGAAGGTGCTGGCGCCGAAGCCCGTCATGCTCGCGACGGCTTGAAGGGCGGCGGCCGGGAGCCCGGGAACGGGTGCCTCAGTCGCCATCGGCGCGCTCCGCGACCTCTTGGGCCCAGGCATCGAGGAGTCCGAGATCATCCATGAGATCGAGCGCCACGTAGCGATCGCGGATGTGACGGCAGACCCGCAAAGTGTGGACGAGGCGCGCGCGATCACAGCCGATATCGCTGGCACGCATCGCACAACCGGCTTCACGCAGCGCCGTCTCGATAGTTTGTACACCAAGCATCACGTCGGCGATCCGCGCGCGGATCTCCGTCCAACGGTCGCGCACGAGGCGAAGCTCGGCCTCGAGCTCGGCGCCGACTTTCTGCTTGCGCGCGAGCTGGGGCCGGATCTCGCCGACGATGCTGGCGCTGAGGGTCGGGTGCGCGCTCGCGAGGGCGTCGAACCCCCTTGCATCGGGCCAGCGTGCGGCGAGTGCCGCCGGGTCGATCGTCGTCGGATCGAGCGCGAGCAGCTTCTCGAACAGCATCGCGGAGAGGCGCGTCGCGATCCCGACCTGCGTGCCGTGGAGCCCGAGGAGCGGCGCGCCGTGGTCGAGCTGCTCCATGTCCCAGTAGTGCGAGACGAGATGCTCGCCGCCCGAGGCCGGGGCGGAGCTGCCCGCGATGGCCATCGAGAAACCCGAGATGAGGATGGCCTCCATCAGGATCGCGAGACCCTCGGTGTCGGCGCGACCGACCGCCGGCGCCTCCTTTAGAAGGGTCGTGAAGAGCTCGTCGAGGACATCGTTCGGCGCGGTCGTGTAGGGGACGCCGCGCACCAGATGCGAGAGGAGCCAGTCGCCGTGCGAGACGGGCTTGGAGAGGAGATCGCCGAAGCCGGCTTGGTTCAAGACGCTGGGGGCGGCCGCGAGCACGGCGGCGTCGGCGACGATGAAGACCGGCTGGCCGCACGGGAGCGTGCGCTTGACGCCGCCTTGGAGGATGGCCGCGATGGTCGAGGTATAGCCGTTCATCGAGGCGGCGGTCGGCACGCAGGCGTACTCGCGCCCGAGAAGGTGCGAGGCGTATTTGACGACGTCGTTGACGGTGCCGGCGCCGACCGCGACGCCGATCGCGTTCGGGTTGGACTCGAGGATGGTCTTGAATGCCGCGATGACGCCGTCCTCGCAGACGAGGTGGTCGTCGCCGGGACGGGGCTCGAGGACCACGCGGCGGGTCGGGATGTCGCTCTGGGCGAGCAGCGCCTCGACCGCTTCGCCGGCGGCCAGGAGGGTGTGGTCGTCGGCGACGACCAGGGCGTCGCGCCCCGGGAAGTGGCGCGCGAAGAGCGCCGGAATGGCCGCCAGCGCGCCCGGGCCGAGCGCGACGGCGCGCGTCGCATGGTGCGTCTGGGCGGCGACGTTGTCGCCAAGGAGGCGGCGGAGTTGGGGCGAGCGCGGTTCGAACACGGTTTGCTCCCGGGACGCGCCGCGCTTAACATCCGAACCCTTATGGTTGCAATGCTTCAAACGCTGCCCCGGCCCCCCGAAGCCTTCGAGCAAGAGTCGACGATCCGCGAGTTGATCGAGAAGGTCCGGCGATATCACCCGCACGCGGACCTCAACCTGATTCAGCGCGCGTTCGTGTTCGCGGAGCAACACCATCGGCCGCAGCGGCGCAAGAATGGCGACCCGTACGTGGGTCACCCGGTGTCGGTCGCGCACATCGTGGCCGACATGAAGCTCGACGAGGGGACGATCTGCGCGGCGCTGCTCCACGAGACGGTCGAGGACACGTCGGCGACGCAGGCGGATCTGGTGACGTGTTTCGGGACGGATATCGCGCACCTGGTGGACGGGGTCACCAAGCTGTCGAAGATCCGGTTTCGGTCCAAGGAAGAGAAGCAGGCCGAGAACTTCCGGAAGATGCTGGTCGCGATGTCGCAGGACATCCGCGTGATCTTGGTGAAGCTCGCCGATCGCACGCACAACATGCGGACGCTCGAGCATTTGCCGCCCGAGAAGCAGGCGATCATCGCGCAAGAGACGATGGACATCTTTGCGCCGCTGGCCAATCGCCTCGGGCTCGGGGCGATGAAGTGCGATCTGGAGGACCTGTCGTTCCGCTATCTCCTGCCGGAGAAGTTCCAGGAGCTGAAGTCGGCGATGAACACGCGGCAGGATGAGCGCCGCGACTATGTTCAGCGCGCGATCGAGGAGATCCAGGGCATCGTCGAGCGCGAGGGGCTCGTCGCCGAAGTGACCGGGCGACCGAAGCACTTCTGGTCGATCCACCGCAAGATGCAGCGACAGGACATCCCGATCGAGAAGGTGTTCGACGCGGTGGCTTTCCGGGTGTTGGTCGACAAACCCGGCGATTGTTACCACGTGCTCGGGCTCATTCACGACCGCTGGCGCCCGATTCCGGGGCGCTTCAAAGACTACATCGCGCTGCCGAAACCGAACCGCTACCAGAGTCTGCACACGACGGTGATCGGGCCGGATGGGCAGCCGATCGAGGTGCAGATCCGGACGCATGCGATGCACCGGATCGCCGAGGGCGGGATCGCGGCACACTGGAAATACAAGGAGAGCGGACGCCTCGAGGTCAAAGACGAGGAGCGCTTCGATTGGCTGAAGCGCCTCATGGAGTGGCAGCGCGAATTCGAGGATCCGAATGAGTTCTTGGAGTCGGTGCGCATCGAGCTGTTCGCGGACGAGGTCTACACGTTCACGCCCAAGGGCGAGCTGAAGGTGCTGCCGCGGGGGTCGACGCCGGTCGACTTCGCGTACAGCGTGCACTCCGAGGTCGGCTCGACGTGCGCGGGCGCGATCGTGAATGGCTACATCGTGCCGCTCACGTATCAGCTCAAGAACGGCGACGTCATCGAGGTCATCCGCAACAAGAACCAGAAGCCGAACAAGGACTGGCTGAAGTTCGTCGCGACCAACCGCGCGAAGGACCGCATCAAGGCCTTCATCAAGAAGGAGCAGCGCGTCCGCAGCCTCGAGCTCGGCGAGCAGCTGCTCGACAAGGAGCTGCGGAAGTACTCGCGATCACTCTTGAAATTGCGGAAGTCGGACGAGCTCTTGGAGGCCGCCAAGACGCTCAACTTCGAGTCGGTCGAGGAGCTCATCGTTCAGCTCGGGATGGGGCACGTCGCGCCCGACACGATCATCCCGCTGGTGCTGCCCGAAGAGGTCGCGGCCAAGGCGCCGAAGCCCGCGCCGACGTCGGCGATCGGGAAGCTGTTCGACCGCGTGCGGCGGAAACCCGCCGGGGTCGTCGTCGATGGGTTGGACGGGGTCAAGCACTCGATCGCGAAGTGCTGCTCACCGGTGCCGGGGGAGCAGATCGTCGGCTTCGTCACGCCGGGGCACGTCATCAGCGTGCATCGCAAGGGTTGCCTCAACACCATCGAGGTCGACCAAGATCGCGTCGTCGATGTGCGTTGGGGTGACAGCGCGGGGGCTGGATATCCGGTGGCGATCCGCGTCATCACCGAGAGTGGCACTCCGGGGTTGCTGAACAAGATGACGCGGGTGTTCTCGGATTTACGGATCAACATCGACGCGGCGATCTGCGCCGAGGCCGCGGACGGGCGCGCCGAGAACGTGTTCCGTTTCCACGCCAAGCACCTCGACGAGCTCAACGACGTGGTGCGCAAGCTGGAGTCGCTGCGCGGGGTGCATTCGGTCGCGCGCATCCGCGAGTGATCCGCGCGCGGGCGAGCGCATGGCGCTCTTCGCGAGCGGGGCAAGCGCATGGCGCTCTTCGCGAGCGGGGCAAGCGCATGGCGCTCTTCGCG
>SXGT01696403.1_pt1 | contig 14127 bp, 26 predicted proteins | sample 3176221 | NCBI WGS metagenome assembly SXGT01 (sample SAMN11356862, study PRJNA531348) | freshwater metagenome | isolation source: freshwater sample F1-120 | place: China: Fuxian Lake, Yuxi | collected 2017-12-25 | reverse complement strand
GGGGACGTGTCTTCCGGCACTACAAAGTGAAAGTACCCCCACACATCCATGCTGTTAAACATGGTTAGGCAATTCCTGATGACCCCTGCCTTGAGAGTTTCTAAGGAGGCACCTGCGGCTACCTTTGCTTGTACCTCAGGGACGTTCTCTAGCCTACTCGCGCAACTATGGTCGATTACCCTATCCATCTGCGGGGAGAACGGAGAGACCCCATGCACTACGTCAGCAGCCGTATCGACTGCCCACATACCCACCAAGAGTTGATTGCTCGTACGGTAGACGTACACATACAGCAGGTGAGACCCTCTCTCGAAGTATACGTCTGCTGATCGCTCTAGGGGACTCTCCAACGCTGTCAAGATGCTAGCTAGTGACCCCGCCACATGCTCTGACTTCTCGATGAACGCTGCCATGGAAGCTCCGTGTCAGGGCTGAAAGTTGTAGCGGCGAGGAATGTCGTCAGGCACATGGCCTCCCACCAGAATGTCGAAGAGGATTACATCGCCTGTTTCAGGATCAACCCCTACATTTCCATCGTGTTGATCGAGACTCCAAGCCACTTCAGGCTGCAACTGGACTGCAGCATCCAGCATGTGTCTAAAGGTCGCGTCGACCGAGGCGTTATGTGCCCTCACCTCAGGATCATCGGAAGTCTCGGCCATAAACCCATAGTACGCTGCCGCTGCCTTAGGCCAATCATCCAAGGAGTCATACTTAGGCATACGATAGACTGTGCCACCTGGGACATATCCGTAGACCTCGATAGCCGGGATGTGCCGCACTCCCTGTTTGTGAAGCTCAACCAGTATGTCTCGTGCGCCATCATTGTAGTCATCATCTATAAAGGTGTAGACCATCCCGTCAGGTCCTGTGTACACAGTGGCCGAGGCCCCGTATCCGAGCTTTGTTAGAGGAAGGTCATCAATAGAGGCCAGAAGAGGTGCAGGCCAATGCCTCGATGCGACTGGTGTGGTGTACTGTGGAGAGAGCGCCCGCCGATTGCGCCGTAAGTTTGCACGCAAGCGCGTGTAGATGGTACCTAACTGATGCTTCTCCGGGTCCTCCACGTCTTCAGGACCTTCTGACCACTCTACCTGGGAAGGGTCGATCGCTGAATCAGCGTCGTGGTAGACCATACCGTAGTCTACCTGAGTGATTGACCACTTGTCCTTATTGTCAGCATAGGCCATTATTGTGTCGTCGATCTTCGCTTGAAGTGTACGCTGCTCCTCTGGGTCAGTTACTTCTGACCTCCCTCCTTGTCGGAGGAGAGAGACTACTGACCGAACCCAGCCTGCAAAGATGGGATGACTGATGCTATGGGAGGTATCACCTCGATAAAACTGAATGAGGCCTGCGATATCCTCACGCTTAAGTTCCCTCGCATCCAATAGCCAAGACGCCTCAATATCTGGGGAGGCATTGTCTATTATTCTGCGTAGTAACCTCACACCAGTAGGTGCCTTTGTTCCAAAAACCCGTTCCATCCGCGTGAGGTGCTCAGGATCCCGGCGGAATGAAATGTAGCGACGATCGATCTCTGCTGTGGCACGGGCAGAGAACGGAGACACACCATGCTCTACATCGGCCAGCAAGTTGATACGCCGCGCATCTACATAGATATTGTAGTTGTCACGCCCAACCGTACCCCAAACAAGAGGCCCACTCCCATGGAAGTACACAGTGAAGGGGCCTTCTAGATGCCCACGCAGGAGCCCACGCAATGTGGCGCGCAAACCTCCAGGCGCGGGGGGTGGCAGCTTGGTTGAATGACGCATGGTGGAGACTCCTGTGAAACAGGTTTCCATCCTACCAAAGCGTACCTTCAATGTCGACGGACTCGTGTCACCGCTGCAGCATTGCTGCTTGCTCGGCTGCCTTCCGCTCTTGCTGACCTTTGTGCCAACAAGGCCGGCATCGCGCCTCGTAAGCCTCTGCAGCCCCCACCTCGATCTGCGTCTGCTTCACGGGACGCTTGTAGAAGGTGTGGCTTGCGTCACTACCACACGTCACGCAGATTGCGTGGACCTTGGTCACCTTCTCCGCGATCGCGAGCAGTGCCGCCATAGGCCCAAACGGATTGCCGTCCGAGTCCATATCGAGCCCTGCAATGATGACTCGCACCCCTTTGGAGGCGAGGAGCAGAGCGACATTAGCGAGGAGGGGCTCGAAGAATTGGGCTTCGTCGATGCCGATGATGTCTGAGGGTGTGCGTTTCCAGTGCCGTTCTAGCATTAGAGCGGAGGCGACAGGCACTGCAGGGTATCGGCGCCCAAGAAGGGCATCACCTTCGATTGGGTGGGTGGCTAGGGCTACGTCGTCGTAACGTGCGTCGAGCGAGTGCTTGTAGGCGGTTACCTGCGCTTCCTTTCCTTCCTTTCCTGAAAGCTTCTTGGCGATCTTAGCACGTTCCAGGCGCAAGATCAACTCGCCCGTCTTGCCTGCGAACATGCTGCCAGCGATGACTTCGATGCGTCCTGCCATACTACCTCATGCACCCTAGGTTTAGGGGGTGGCAGCAAGCATTTTACCTATTTCATCTAGGAAGGCAACTCAGGGAGCAATAAGCGGTCACGCAATCGGAGGAGAGCGCATGACTACCCGCCCTCTCACCTGCAATAATGGAGACTCAATGACCACCTCGCTTTGCGAGGCGAACGTGCGGACCAGAAGATCTGGCTCAGCAAAGTAAGGAAGTAGGATAGGTGCGAAGACCACACCCTCGATTGGGACTTTAGCCTCAAACACAACCCAAGGAGTTCTACGTCGAACCTTCTTTGTCCACCCAGATATCACATCCCCTACATAACCGAAGACGGCAAAGTCCTTGGCCATCGCCCGCGAAGTAGTCCACGAGGAGAACCGCCAAACAGGCAGGGTATCCCCCTCAATCTCCTGCGCCTGACCCCCATGCACCCCTCGATACAGTGTGATGTAAGCCCCGACTTGCTCAGCTAGGCCTTCAATCACTTGTTGGTGAAAGTAAGGCCAGTAAGGGTGCTTCAAGATACCAAGACGCTTATTCCGTCCACTCCCGTCAAGTGTCCACTCTCGTAGGGTCCTCTTGAGGTGCTGAAGGAAGTCCTCTTCTAGGCTTAGAGGTTGGGTTGGGAACGCCACTGCAAACCGCCCTTTGGAGACGCGGTCTACCAAGGCTTGAGGAGGCAGGGCCCCTTCAACCCAAGCTAGTGAAGGCAGCGTTTCGTCTAGCCCGTCGATGAGCGCCTGCGCGAGGCTGCCCATCTGCGTTTTAGCGTCTATGCCGCTGGCAAACACCCCGTAACTCAGGTTGTTCCCGAGGGCGTCTACACGCACAGCATGCTCGACGCCTTCTCGTTCTAGTAAGATAAGGTGGACGCGAGCGCCTTCATCCCCCTCTAACAAGATGTAGTCAAGAACAGGCACAAGCACCCCTACTCGTCAGTAGCTGCTCATGCTATCGTGCCAATGAGTCGTGTCTGTCGAGTGGTGACGAGGGGTATCTACCCCCTTCTTCGCGAGCAAGACCCGATGAATAACAAACACCCCCACCCCCGCTAGAAGGAGGAGCCCAAGCCCCCCACCGGCCCCAGGAAGCTCACCAAGGGCTCCAAGACCGCTTACTGGGGTGCTCGCCAGGGCGGCACTCACTAGGCGTTCAGCCCCACGCAGGCCCTCTTTGATGGCATTCACGGTGGAGCGGCGAGCAACGAAGGCTCCAGTTGCCCCAGGGATAACAACAACTTGGCCCACATTCCCGTTGACTTCCACACGCAGCCCGAGGTATGATAGCTGTGTAATGAGAATGTTGAACAGGAGTTGCTGAGCCGAAGTCGCCCTCGCCCCGTGCTGCGCATACCCTTGAGCGAAGGGGGTCACAACTCGAATCACGTCCCCTGCGAAGTTCTGGAAGCTAGAACTTCGGCCCTGGGACTGTACGAATTGCGACCGCTCTAGTTGAGAGGCAAGCTCACCGGCGGCTCTACCCGCAGTACGGGAAAGCTCACGCAGGCGCAAGGTAGAGGTAGGTGCCGGGGGCATAGGGACCACTCCAGAGTAGGCTACCTAGAAGGTAGCAAGTTCTACTACGGAGTGCAACCACCATCGCTTACCTCATCCAGGCTTGGGAAGGGCTACCCAGCAAAGATACTCGTCAGCGCTGCTTGAACAGCCTCTTTGTGAACACCCTCTTTGCCTGATTTCGGCGCTTTGGACATGAAAACCGTGATTCGTTGGTGGGAGACCCCTTTTCGAACTAGGTAGTCCACGAGTTCCTCGTGACAATCCTCACAGATGTACCCGTAGGTCTCGCTGTACTTGTCACACATGATGTGCTCACAGGCGTGACGATTACAACTTCTAACCCCCATAAGTTCCTCCTTAGGTATAGGGCAATGCCCGTTGTAGGTGCACAACCTCAAAGCGATCATCGAGATGAGCTACAAGGATCGGACGGACCTCTTCCCAGCTAAGCCCACCATTGGCGCATCCAGGGCGGGGAAGCAAGACTCGTTGCCAACCACGCAGGTCAGTCAACTCGCGAAGTTGCTCTGCTGATCGCGCGATGAGCCCAAGATCAGCCTTCAACGCAAAGCCGGGGGCGACCTTGCCCACGCCATAGTGCGTCTGCAAGTGCGGGACAACATCCTCTACCTTCCCCACCTTCCCGTCTACTGGCTTTACAGGGAAGCTCACGAGAACCGTCCCACTCCATTCGGTCACCGCCTGCGTGCGATTACCCCGAGTGCGGAGGAGCATCCCTAGGGCCGCGTCACTCTCAGGGACGTTATCGCGTACCCACTGAGCGGTCCCCCGCCCCATGACAGCCCGGCCATACTTGGTGACGTAGCCGTTCGTGGTGAAGCAGATCGCGTCGACAAAGCCGAGGCGTGAGAAGAGGTTGCCGCTAGACTCTCTCATGGGCCTGTTTCCACCAAATGTGGTTGAAACGCACAAAGCCGTTGGCGGTCAGCCACGCGCCCAAGCGAGCATCCCCGTTGACCTCCTTGTCGTAGTGGTCCTCCCCTGGCGTGATCGTCTTGAGGAACTGGCGCAGCTTCTCGAACCACTCTCTCGCAGGTGCTTCCTCGTAGAAGGCGAGGATGGGCCACAGAGGAGACGAGTAGTAAGGCCCAATGAGGTGCCCGTGCACCTCAAAGGTGTGATTGTCCGAATAGGCATCGGGAGTCTCTTTGGCGAGAGAGACCAACCACCAGCCCTCCTTCCCCTGATGGCACTTCCACCCCTTCCCGAAGCCAGCGGCCAGCTTCGCGTGGCGGCCCGTCTGAACGTCGATGCACCTTAGACGCCAATACTTCACAGGCTTTGTGTCCATTATTACCTTCTTTGTGTTCATGGGGGACCACTGAGGGGACCACAGGGTGAGCATTAGATGCTTCCTTACTTGCTCTCTACGTTCGAAGGAGGTGTCGGCGTAGTCGCCGCTTCCTTGGCTTCGGTCATCCTTTAGACTTAGGTGGGGTCAGCCGGTGGGGTACCCCACTTCTGCTGCAGCCGAGCAAGTAGGGCACGCTCCTCTTCCTCTTGTCTGCGGGCTTCTGCCTGCGCAATCCGCTCTTTCTTGGTTTCCTTGTCCTGTGCCATCTGGCCTGTGAAGGCTGTGATTGATTGGGAAGTGACCACTGTCTCAGAGATCACCTGCCGAACTTCGATAAGCTCTGCAGAAGCATATGACGACACGGCATACCCACGAAGCTGACTGATATGCGCCCTCACGTCTTGCAGTCGGCGCCACGTCTTGCCCTTCTTACTGAAGTGGGGGGCGCAGCCTCCAGAGGAGAAGAGGCCTGACTTAGTGTCCCTGATCTTGTAGAAGACAACCTCTGTGCGCATACTTCTCACCACAGCCAGTACATGGTCAGGACCCCAATGACCACCGAGATCGCACCGCTGGCAGCGGGGGACAGCTTCACAGCCTACCAAAGCCCGCCACCCTTGTCAAGCCTCATGCACCCTTTGGCTCCTCGATAGGGGTGAGGTCTACTCGCCGCAGTTCTCTGTCTATCTTGGTGATGATGGCGGAGATAGGCTGCCGAGCCTTGTACAGCTTACTCAACTGAGCCTCTTCAGAGAGGCCCAAGCGAGAGCGGTGGAGTAGGCCGCACACGTCCACGTCGGGAAACTGGATGAAGAGCCCATAGTCTTGAGCCCTTCGGATTACACCATCTACTCGGGAGCCCACAGTGTACTTCTCAATGAGGGTATCCCAGGGGTCGACAGTAGGGGGCACCTGCTTCAAGCTCAGATTCAGCCGATGGTGGTGATTGTCTACCTCGACCACCATCATATGCAGTGCGTCCCCTGCTTTGGCTCCTTCAGGGGCACCTCGCAGGCGGTCTGCCCAAGGGAGTTCCACGTTTGGGATAAGACCAAGCGCCTTGTCTGGTCCTACTGTAACGAAGATACCGTGCGCAGGATGGATCTCTACAATCTCACCCGTGACAAGGTCCCCAAGCGCGTAGGGGAGGTCGTTAGGCTTGGGCAGGGTCGCCTTCCTGTTCAGAGAGACCTGGGCGCGCTTAGCGTCGAAGACCTCAACGACTTGAGCCTCAAGCGGGTCGTTGATCTTCAACTGCGGGTAGGCAAGGGTCCATTCGAGCTTGCTCCGCCCAAACTTCGTGCAGTGAACCAATCCTGCGACCCCCTCACCCAGATCGAGGAACACCCCATAATGGGTGATCGCCGTGATAGTCCCTGTTACGGTTTTACCTGGGGTGAACGTCTTGAGCGCTTCGATTGTGTGCGGACGCAACATTGATCTACCTCACTGTAGTGCAAGGGGCTGGACTGCCCAAAGCAGCTTGCTGTCTTAGAACCTCAGATCGAGGTTTGAGCCTGTCGCGGTGATATCTCCATCGACTCGACGGATGAGCAATTGCGCAAGCCTCGTCGCCTGTCGTGCGGTCAAGGTGAAGATCCCGACCACCTCATTGCGCTCTTGCACCCACGCCAAAGAGACCTGAAGCTCTTTTGCGTGTGAGGGGCCGCTCTCAGCAGTCCCGAACTTGAACTTGTTTTGAATCGTTGCAATGTGGCATGACATATAGATTCTCCTTTCTACTCTACTCGGCGTACTCGGAGGATTGAGGGCTCCGTCCAGTTGGTGTAGGTGAGGTCCACCTCTGCTCCCACAGGCTGATCCTTCAAGTACTTTCGTTGCTTCAACCCATGGTGAAGAGTACAGCCTGACTGGTTCTCTACCGGAATCTCTGAGAGAGGAGTATCCTTCCTCGTCTTGAGGTCAGTGACCTTGATCCAAATCCACTTGTTGCCGTCACAAGACTTCTTCCCGCAGTTAGCACAGACTTGAATCGTAGTCAGCATAGGTCACTCCGTTTGTTGTACTTATTCAGGTGCTGGCGAAGCATCTTGAACCCATCCGCCATATCAAACCCATGAGTGGCGTCGGGCCCACCCTCCACATAGCGCAAGTCGGTAAGGTCCATCGAGAGCCATGAATGGTGCCCCTCGGGGTCCCGCTCAAAGCAGAAAGCGACTCGGCTCATCTTCGAGGTGTGCACCTCGAAGATGACCTCTGCCTCATCCTCAGTCAGCCCGCCGAGTAACTTGCACTCGAATGCGTTGGCAGGCCACGAATCCAAGAACGAGAACACGGGATGCTCTGGGGCCCAGCCTTCGACGAGATTTCGATCCGGCGTCTCTAGTTGCACCATGTTGCTCACCGTTTTCTCTTCAAGCCAGTCCACTTTACATGAAGTGGGCAGCCTTGTCAAGTAGATCGTGATCGGTACACCGGCAAGTATAGGGGGGACAGAGGCCTTCCTCGGTTTGACCGACGCAACTCCTTAGGGCGCACCCAGGCTTCCCTATCTGGGAGCCAGAGCCAAGCTGCGTCTTGGATAGAGAGGGGCTGGTCTACTAGAAGCTCGACCTTGTTGTCCTGCTCCTGCCACTTATGCACACCACTCGTCATCTCTTTTGCTAGCTGTTCTACCCAAACCCCGTAGGGGTAGTATCTAGATCTAAGACTACTCCACGCGAGGGCTAGCTGATCCATTTGGTTCTTGGGGTTTAGGGGTATTTCAGGCATCGTACGGTGTAATGAATATGGGCGAAATACCCAGCGGAAGAGGTAGGGGTGTAGCTGTGACATATCCCTGAACATGTCCATGAAGCTACCTGCTTTTCTCAGGGTGCGCCTCACGATTCCTGCCGAGACCTCCTGTAGAGGAAAAGGGTACCCCTGCAAGGCTGAGAAAGCAGCTTCAAGCCATGCGCCCAACCAGTCATCCGCGTCTTGGGTCTGCGGGGGATACTCTGTGTAGACTTCAGCGACCCCAGGCAAAATCTCTTTGAGGTCGACTTGCGCGGCCTCCGGAATGCTAACCTGAAGACGCTCAGCCTCCCTCTCGATATTACTGTACGAAACGATTGCGTCCATTGGACGCAGCCCCGCAATAGAGACAGCAGCAATATCCCACGCGCCGACAACAGTGCGCGTCCTGAAGTTGTTTTCACCAAGCCACGTCTGAGAGAAGCGGCCCAAGGCTAGTGGCCTACAAAAGATGTAACGATCGTCCCCTGCAAGGGCATCAACCTTTTGAAAGGCTCCTCGACGGTTTGAGCCTTGTTGCCGTTGATTGGGAGGCACAAGCACTAAGGATAGGATGTCCTCTAGTGTAACACTGTGTAGGGTGTCCCCTAGTGCAATACTGTAGGGACTCCAGACTAAGGATGGGGTAAGACACTGCACAGACGTAAGTCCATGGTAGACTAACGGGCGCTCAAGATGGTCAGGGGGATATAGGTGGGGAGAATAGGGGTTTGCGCTTGTAGACATGAGGCCCTCCACACCCTACTCTACCACTGACTCCTTCTTAGCGCAACTTTGTGGAAGGGTGTCATAGAGGAGGAGCAACTGCACCTCATAGTAGATGTGCAAAGCCTCTACTGTATGGTAGGGTGCAGCGTGTCCATCGTTAGCAGCGTGCCAGCCTTCAAGCCACTCCTCCGGGGTCATCCCGTGAGCTTCGGTGAAGGCTTGACGCTTTCGCTTGTGCTTCTCACGCTTCCACGCAGGCTTGCGTTGCTTCATGCGGCCGTCTCGCGTGTCATGGGGCCTCTTTCCAGACAATCGGGGGATGCGCTGCACGCCCCACTACCTTAATGTCAGGGTGCATTACAGTAAAGCACCCTGACTGGTAGAAGTTCACCTCGACTGCCTGATCCTCCAGAAGGGTACAGTTGACATGCCACCCGTCAGGGTAGGGGTCATGGCCGTGACTCCCTCCTTCCATCCTCGCGCGAGTGACCACATAACGTCCAGGGCGAGGGACGATGGACGTATGCCCCGCAGTATAGACTTGCTCGGTATTGAGCACGATCACATCGCCTACGTGTAACATCTTCTTCTCCTCAAAGCACGGTGGGTTGGAGTCTAACATGGGGTCAGGACGAACGACACCCGCTTTCGCACGTTCGCCCAGCGAAAGCGGAAGTTGTTGGGGGTGCCGTATTGCTGGCTGACATACCAACCGATGGCCCGCTCGATATCACGCTTGGTGAGGTCCGGCACGTTGATCGCAATCGTCGGAGTGCCCTCGTTGGCGTGCACGATGAAGAACTCCCACGGCTTCTCTGGGGGCTTGATGCGCTCGGCCTCGTAGTCACCGTCCGGGTGGCGCTCGCAGAGAATGCGTGTGATCTCGTTGGCCTCTTCGATATCGCGCAGCCCAATCAGGGTAGGCCCAATCTTGACAGTCTTACGCCTGAGCTTGAACCAAGCCCAAGTGTCAGACCAGAGGACGTGAGGCGGGGGCTGGAAGCGCCGCGTGTACTGCACGCCCTCATAGTTGAAAAGCCGGATAGTCTTCTTGGCGGCCAAGTGCCCTCCCTTCAAAGTGACTTTGCTTGGTTCATTTCTGATGCGGTGCAAACATTTAGCCTCCTCGGATCATCTGCGCCAGCTTGCCCAGGCGGGTGTCGATGGCGTCGAGGCGAGCGTCGATGGCATCCATCTTGGCCGCCAAGGCTGCGAAGTGCCCGGCCGTCTTCTTGTTGGCGAGACCCACGTCCTCCGAATACTCCGAGTCTTCTTCTGGGGCCCAAGCTCCAGGCGTCATCTCATCGTCGTCCGGCTCTTCGTGCGCTTCCAGCTTGGGCCGCCTCGGCTTGCCGGACAAGGCCGGCTTGCCCTTGGTGGTGCTACTCACTTGATCGCTCCTAGCCCAGTCATCTTCAGGGCAGTCGCGAAGTCAGGGCCTACCCCAACATGCTCGGTCTCGATGAAGTACCAATCTGAGGGCGGCTTCCCCAGAGGTTTGACACAGTAACCCTGCGTCCCGTTCGCAAAAGTGATCGGGCCGAACTCACAGAGGACCCTGTCAATTGTGACCTGCAGTACCTCCCCATTCCTAGCGCGCGCCCCAAGGTCGGGTGGGTAGGTTCTCTCCTTGGAGATCGAGAAGACCACACGCACACCTTCAGCGCTCGCCTCCGCATCTACGTTCCCTCCTTGCAAGAGAATGAGATCCTGCTCAGAGGAGGGGGTGGACTGCCCAGTGTAGTAGAGAGGGTGGATCTCCCCATACACCTCTCCGTAGGGACGAGGTCCAACTTCGGCCTCTTCTTCCAAGATGGCGAGTGCCCCCTCGAACGTGGGCCCCTCACCATACGCGATCAGCCTCCCCTCTTCTTCGAGGCGAAGCGCTCGCAGCCCACCTCCAGATCGAAAGCCGTGGAGCTTCACCCCTGGTCTCACAAGATGCTTTGTCAGATACTCAGTCATTTCTCTTTCTCCACTACAGAAGTGGGGGGCCCGAGCGCTACAGGTATGTGCCTCCACCACGTCTTCGTCGCGTAGAAGGCAGGATCGCGGACTACGAGTGCTGTGGGCGTGGCGTTCTCCTCGAACACGAGGTAGATGCCCATGCTGGGCGGGGGGCCGACGCGAGCACCCGAGTACGTTTGGTGCTTCAGGTACTCAATTTCCACTCGTGTTCTATCACAGTGAAGCTCGTCCAAGATGGATACACTTCCTTGGGTATCAGACAAGGTGGCTCTAACCCCACACCCTCGCAAGTCACAGATACGACCCCACAGGACAGGGAGGCACCAACCAACACTTAGCGCCAAGGGCGTGCCCTGGCGGAGAAAGTCTCCTGCAGCGCGTGGGCTACAGGTCATGTTCTGTTGCACAAAGGAGGTGATCTCTATCCCTGCCTGAGTAAACTCGTAGGCGCTGTCAAACTTGATCTTCATTTGTGCTTCCCTACTCTACAATGTTGTAGCCTAGACTACCCCTGGAACCCCATGCCTACATGTGGGTTCTTACTGTCCGATAAGGACAAGTTATCGGACAGTAGGCGGGCCTGGGCCCTAGTCTAGCTAGCCTAGCAGGAGTTAGTGTTATTTACGCCCACGATAGCGTTACGAGTGTGTACGAGTCAAAACCATTCACAGCCAGATTGCGTGTCGGAGGAGAGAAGGTAGGCAGGATGAGCCCCTCGGCCACAAACTTACTACGCTCACACTCTCTTGTGCACCACTTGTTCATCGCGAGCGGATTCTCCAGGGGAGTGCTAGACGGTTTGCCGTCCCCTCCCTCATAAGTGCCTGGGTCTGCGGGGGCCTCCCCAAGACTGTCGTCACTGCAGTAAACGAAATCGTCCCAATCGCGAGGAGTTTCCCCCTCTACCAACTTGCGAGGATGCTCAAGGTCTTCCATGTAATAAAGCTTGGGACGGCTATTCGTACCCCACGCCTTGTTACATTGCCCATCACAGGCAACCACTACTGGCTTGCCAAAATAGATAATCGCCTTACACAAGGGCATCTGCGTCACCCCTTCAAGAAACTTTCCCAAGAAGGATGGACTCACCAAGGCCTCGACCTGCGCCGCCTCATCCATATCCCCAAGTAGAGGCTCTCCCCATTCAATCCCTTCAGGGAGAGCCTTCAAGTGGATGACCCGCGCATTGCCTTGAGAAGTCCGTCGTGTCTCGTGCATCTTGTCCCCTTCTCACCTGAGAATACCTGAATCCGCCAAAAGTGTCAAGCCCAAAAGGGCGATTCGCCTCCAAGGCCCCTATACGCCCGTTTATAGCGTTTAGGGCTCTACGCGACTCAGACGGTCGGTCAAGGCCAGATCGGGCGCTGGTGGGGCTCCTGCGAGGTCGTTTTACTCTGCAGGTTCAACCGACTTTTCGCTGAAGCACCTCGCAGTTTGCTGAAGCACCCTGCTCTTAGCCAAACTTACTCGGGATGTAGCTGTCGGGGGCAATCTGAGTGCGTGTCCCTGTCTCCACGTCAACCACACAGATCGGGACGTCGGGAAAGTTAGTGCGAGCGAACACAACCCCCTTGCCTGGAGACACCTCACTGTTCAAGCTCAGAGAGGCACCCTCGGGGTTGAACATGAAGGGAGAAGGCAAGTCCGTCTCCAGGGAAAGGAGATCCGTCCGCCCCGTGTTAATCAGGACCGTAGCCTTAAGGACCTTCATGGCTGGTCGCTCCAGTTCGTGCAGGAGTTGACACGGGCGCGATGGTCGTAGCCTGACGCCCGCGCGAAGTTGTGTGAGAGCCACACGCCACCCAGGCGACCCGTGCCCGTGACGCGATAACGCTCCCCCTCGAAGGTGCAGAACAGCGGGTGCGCAGCCAGCCAGGACTGGTCTCTGTTCGCGGCCGGCAACCGAGCGTGCTCGAAGAAGGCCTTGGCGTAAGGCTCGTCGATGCGGGGGTCGTCGAGCCAGTCGTTAATGTGCGCGTTGGCACAGCGTCCGCAGCAGTTGCCGGTTGTGCTCATGTCAGTTCCTCCTCAATCCTCATCTTGGGGAGCATCTCTGGGTGGGCCTGTGCCAGGGCAGTTAGCCCTACGTCTCGAAGCCACGTCTCTGCAGTCGCGACAACCTCTGCTGCGAGCTTGGTCTTGAGCTTGTCTGCCTGCTCAGCAAGCATCGCTCGACGGAACTCTAGTGTTGAGGTGAGGTTGGCTATCAGGGCGCTCAACTCTTGGCCAGCCGCTCGGACAGACGCGACTCCCAGTCCCTTCTCCGTCAGGCGTTGAGCACGCTCGCGAATCGTAGCGATCTTGGCGCGGAGGTCTTCGTCAGCCTGCTCGACAACCAAATCCAACTCTTGCCCCCACTCCTCTGTCGGTGGGGCAGGTTGCTGGGCGAGTTGGCCTTCGCGTGTGTAAGCCAGAGTGCAGCGAGTCCCCTCATGCGTGTTCATGTTGGTGAGCATCCCAACAAACTGCTCAGCCGACATGGCCCACTCAGCCTGGATAGCTCCTGGGGCTGCGTGAGTCTCGCCGTTTTCGTCCACATGGACTTTAGCACGCGAGAGGACGAAGCGGAAGAACCCCCCTGACTCAAAGGGGCTGCCCCACAGATGTCGATTGCCTGACGCCCGAGAAACATTGAGCACTGCGAAAGCAGGGTGAGATATGTCTTTGCGTCGATCTTGACTCATAGTCCCTTTTCAACCTTTGCCTCTTGTCGCGCTACCTGCTTCGTCAGAATGGCGCCCTTCTCGTAGTAGAATAGCGTGACGACACAGCCACGCAGCGACCCGCCTTGCGGCGAAGTACGCATCGCCCGTGTTGATGATGATCTTGTCCCCCCGCTCGACGAGCAGCCCGAGGTAGGTGCCCCAGGACATCGTTCGATCCAACGTCCCTTGATAGTCCAAAAACCAGACGGTCATGGGGCTACTCCTTTGGGCCGCAGTGCTGGAGGGACTCGTACCCAGGGAGCACGCGAACGCAAACCTCCCAGAGCCCTTCTGCCAGCCCCTCCTCTGCAAAGATGGCAGCCGCCTGCGTGCGGACTTGCGCCTCAAGCGCCAAAAGACGCTCGCCAGCCCGAGCGTAGGGCTTGGGGAGAGCTTCCAAGGCTGCATGATGCCATTGCGTCTCACATGCGTGCGCAGCGCGAACCAACTGACCCTCTGTGAGACTCATCAGTCCTCCTCCTTTACTTCTTCTGGGGTATCCAACCACACCCACGTCCCTTGGACTCGCGAGTGCACAGGCACAGCAGACTTACGAGCTAAGACAACGACCGACGCACGAAATGTCTGGTACTCCTCGGTAGTTGTCTCCGAATGACATATTGACCTCTCCGTCTGTACGATGCCCACTATACCAACCCCCGCCAACAATGT
>SXGT01640497.1_pt1 | contig 14127 bp, 14 predicted proteins | sample 3176221 | NCBI WGS metagenome assembly SXGT01 (sample SAMN11356862, study PRJNA531348) | freshwater metagenome | isolation source: freshwater sample F1-120 | place: China: Fuxian Lake, Yuxi | collected 2017-12-25 | reverse complement strand
TGTGTAGTTTTTTTTTGAGTAGGTTGAAGTTTAACACCGCGACCAGGATCGCCGCCGCGGGAGCGAAGAGGAGCCAGGGCGCGGTCACGTAGACCTCCTGGCCCTCGAACAGCATGTAGCCCCACGTCGGCGTCGGCGGAGAGAGGCCGACCCCCAGGTAGCTCATCACGCTCTCGGCGACGATCATCTGGGCGACCGACACCGTGGCCAGGACCACGATCGCGCCGGACACATTGGGCAGCACGTGCCTGAGGAGGATGGCCGGGGTGCTCTGGCCCAGGGCGCGGGCGGCCATGACGAAGTCCAGGTTCTTCACCGAGATGGTCTTGGCCCGGACGACGCGGGCGATACCCAGCCAGCCCGTGAGGCCGAGCGTGAACAGGATGGTGGTGGCGCTGGTGCGCTCGAAGGCGGTGCCCAGGGCCATCACGAGGAGGAGAAAAGGGAAGGCGAGGCCCACGTCGACGAAGCGCATCAGCGCCGCGTCCAGCGTCAAGCGGGGGCCCTCGCGGAGCTTACCCAGCCGGGTGGCGAGGCCCAGCGCCACGATCAGGGCAAGGGCCCGGAGGCCATGGCCTCCCAGCAGCCAGACGACGACGCGGCCGCTCCCGAGGACCACGTGGGCGAAGGCCAGCGCCAGCGCCACGAGCGCGAGCCAGGGCACGCGAACCCCTCGCGTCCCCTCGTAGTAGCCAGAGAGGATGCCCGCGGTGGCGCCGAGCACGGTGGCGATGGCCGTCGCCGTCAGACCGATGAACAGGGAGATACGCCCGCCGTGGGCCAGCCGGGTGAACTGGTCCCTGTAGAGGCGATCGGCGCCCAGCCAGAAGAGACGGCCTGGCTCCGCCGGGCCCGTGTCCGTGGCGCCCCGGACAAAATCGCTGGTCGTCGTGTCATGAGAGGACAGGACGGGCCCCAGCAGGGCGAAGAGCACCAGCAACGCCACGAGGGCGAGGCCCACGCGGGCGGCCCGGCTCGCCCGGAGCCGGGTCAAGGCCGGGAGGCCGCCCCTGATCATGGCCGACATGACCGGTCAGGCTCCTGTCCGGGGCGGCCTCATCCCCTTCTTGGGCCTCTGGCTCGTGGATCTCCGGGGGTCACTCAGGAACTCGATGACGAGCCTCACGAAGTCCGAGGGGCACTCCTCCGCCGGGGAGTGCCCGCTCTCCACGACCTCGAGCCTCGCTCGCTGGAGCTCCCTGGCCAGCCTGCGGCCATGTTCCATGGGAGCGCGCGTGTCGTCTCGCCCCCAGATGACGAGGGCAGGCGAGAGCACGCGAGGCACCTTGGCCGCGACGGGGCGGGGATCGAGCATCGCCAGGAGGGTGGCGTACCCCGCCTGCCTGGCCGAGGGAGCGTCGAAGCGCCCGAGGTGCCGCTCGACGCGCGCCGCCGCGGTCCCGTTCCTGCCGGCGCGGCTCCCGCCGAGGTAGCTCCTGAGGAAACCTCGCCCGTAGAGCTGCTTGAAGAGGAGAGGGCCGACCAGAGGGACCTCGGCCAGGCGATCGAAGAGGACGCGGCGCGTCGGGTAGACGTGAGGCGCCACCAGGACGAGGCGATCGACGAGGTCGGGGTGGTTGGCGGCCAGGGTCATGGCGATCGAGCCCCCCATGCCCCTCCCGCAGATCGAGATCCTCCCTGGCCCGAGCGCCGCGGCCAGATCGGCGACGGACTCGGCGAAGCCATCGAAGCCGTAGCGGTACTTGGACGGATCGGGGGCCTCGCTCTCCCCGAAGCCCGGCAGATCGATCGCGATCACGTGGAGGCGCGCGGCCAGGGCAGGGACCACGTCGTCCCACTCCAGGTGGCTCGAGAGGAAGTCGTGGATCAGCACCAGAGGAGGACCCGTGCCCCACGAAGCGAAGCGGACGCGCGCCCCCCGGGCGATGACGTCGCGGGCGTTGCCGTCGTCCGTTCCCTTAACCTCGCCCGCGCTCTGGCGTAAGAGGGGCTCTAGGCTACCTGGTTGACCGTGGGTCATCGCGGGAGGTGACCATAGCACCCTGACTATGCTCATAATTCGCGAAACTTCCTGGCGCGTCCGGCCGATGAAGCGACCATGGTCGATCGGCCCTCGCTCATCTCGGACTCTGCCATTGACGCCCGGTGGGCGACCGCGCCCGGAGGAGCGGGAGCGAGGCGGGTTGGCCCTTTCGAGGTCATCGAGCGGCTGGGACGGGGCGGCTTCGGCACAGTGTACCGCGCGAGGGAGGTGGGTGGGGTGATCTCGCGCGTGGTGTGCATCAAGCGTCTTCACCACGTGGACCCGGCGACGCTCCGGGCCTTCCACGAGGAGGCCCGCGTGCTGGCGAGCATTCGCCACGCGAACGTCGTCTCGCTGCATGGCGTCGCCGACGATCCTGGCGTGGGGACCTACCTCGTCCTCGAGTTCGTCGACGGCTGCGATCTGGCGCGCCTCGCCCACGGGGTCGTGCGGTCCCGCGGCTGCCGGGGCCTCCTCCCCGATCCGCTCGCCGTCTTCGTCGCCTGCGCGGTGCTGCGCGCGCTGGGCGCCATGCAGCGAGCGATGCCCGGGGTGGTGCACCGCGACGTGAGCCCGGGGAACATCCTCGTGTCACGGGAGGGTGAGGTCAAGCTGACCGACTTCGGGATCGCCCTCGCCAAGGATCGGGCGAGGGATCGGGCCAGGGATCGAGATCGATGGACGAGCCCGCGCACCATCAAGGGCAAGCCCGGCTACCTCTCCCCGGAGCAGGCGCGAGGCGAGAGCCTCGATCTTCGCTCCGATCTCTTCTCCCTGGGCATCGTCCTCTACCAGCTCCTCTCCAGGGAGAAGCCGTGGGGCACGCTGGGCGCAGGAGCCCAGCTCGAGGCCATAGCTAGCGGTCGGGTGAGCTCCATCGCTTGCCCTCGCCCCGATCTCGATCGTCGCCTCGTGAGCGCGGTGGATCATCTCCTCGCGCCCAGGGTCTCCGATCGCGTCGCCTCGGCGGACGACGCGCTGCGAGCCCTCGCTCCTCATAGCGCCGGGGAGCTCGGCTCTCTCTGTCTCGCCGAGCTGATGGAGGCCTGCCTCCATCGCAGCCGGAGCGTGAGGGGCTCGTCGCGATGAGCGTCGTCCTCGAGGCGGGAGCGAACAGGTTCCCCACAGGAAGCCCCCTGGGGGACGGCAAAAGTTGTGGAGAACGCGCCGCTGCGCGATCGAGCGCGAGCTCTTTTTTTTCGCGTGAAAGTTGATCGTGGTGCGGCGAGGGGGATCCCGGAGCGCCCTCGGAGGGCGATCGGGTAGGACATATTTTGTCATGCCACCGGGCCAAGCTCTTGATTCATGTTCCATTATGGAAAGCGGCGAAAAAAACGCGCGCAATGGATTGACCCTAACTTTTGGCCCGGCTTAGAGTCCGCCTTGTCCGAACGTCGCCGGTGTGGCTCCGTCCAAGGAGCACACAGCCAGGCCACAGTAACGCTCCGGTTGCTCCAAAGCGCACGCTCCGTGTCGCAGAGGTCACCGGGGCCGTGGAGCTCGAGGGGTCGAAGGTTCGACCGCCGCTGGTGATCGAAGGAACCGCGCTTCTCCTGGCTCGGTGCCTTCGTCGTTGTTTTCTGGGAGTCGTTGCCTCATCTACCGCACCAAGGCCGAGAGATCGCGCGCGCTTCGAGAGGGAGCCCGGGCACTCACGGGGAGGGGCGGGGGGGAATCGAGGAGCGGCCGCGCTGACATCCGGGACTCGCGGTGCACGAATCCGCGCGGGTGTTCCATTCGATGCCTCGGGGGGCCCTCGTGGCAAGAGGCCACAGCAGAGCGAGATGAGCGACGGAACGTGGCGGGGTGTCGGCGAGGCGGCCGACCCGACGCCTGGGCAGCATGTTGTGCGCGAGGGGGCCTGTGCCCTTCGCTGATTTTCGATCCGGGAGGACGTTAAAGATGGACGCAAAGACCGAGAAGGACGAGGTCATCGACGTGACGATGGACCCGAGCGAGACGTCTCTCCCCACCGAAGGCGCGCTGGCGCTGGCTCCGTCGCAGGACGGTGAGACGGTCACGCGGGAGCAGCGCCGATCGCGCCGCAAGCGCGATGTGCGCGCCAGGACGATCAGCGTCAAGCGCATGACCAAGCGCGAGCTGGAGCTGGGGCGGCTCCTCTACCCGGACTCCGAGATCGACCGCCCCAAGACGCGCGCGGAGTGCGCCAGCGGCGAGCGGCCTTGCCCCTTCGTCTCCTGCAAGCACCACCTCTACCTGGACGTGTCGGCGAAGACGGGCGCGATCAAGCTCAATTTCCCGGACCTCGAGGTCTGGGAAATGACGGAGACCTGCGCGCTCGACGTCGCGGATCGAGGAGGCACCACGCTCGAGGAGGTGGGAGCCATCATGAACCTGACCAGGGAGCGCATTCGCCAGGTCGAGGTGAAGGGCCTCGCCAAGCTCGAGGCGCTGAAGGACATGTCGGCGCTGCGCGACTATGTGGACGAGGGGCCGGTCGGCAAGCGTCGCCTCCCTGTCCTGGTCAAGCCCGATGTCGAGGAGGACGAGGAGGACGACGAGGACGACTTCGACGCGGAGCCCGAGCTCACAGCCGAGGCGGCCGACGCCGAGTAAGAGCGCTGCGGCGGTCCATGGAGGCGCTGGTTTTCCCGCGGGGAGAGCCGGCGCTTCCGCATTTTGTCGTCACGGAGCGGAGCCCCGTGACGCTCGTGGTCCGGAGGAAACCCGCTGTGCGGCTGCGACGACCCTGGGCCAGGACCTGACGAGGGACGGGGGAGGAGGTGCCCTCCTCGCGCTCTTGCCTGGAGATTTTTACTTGCGAGGCCGTTGCCACGTGCCTGCTCCCCGTGAGTTACCACCTTGCCCGTCATGTGCGAGGCGTTGCCTCGTGGCCTCTGCCCCGTGATTCCAGTCCTCGAAATGGTCTGAGAGTCAATGCGTTGGATGAGGGCGAAAAGTTCTTTTGATACGACAGGATAGGAGGCATTCGTTGTCTGGGATCGAGGAGGGTATAAAGCATTTTCTCCAGGGCTGGCCAGGTCACTTTCTTGGCCCACCGGGGCGGCTTCTGGCACCTGCGTCGAGCACCGGCGAGATGCCGAGCGAGGAGAGTCGACCCATGGCGAGCATGCACGAGAGCTGCAGCGTCTGTAACCGGGCCTTCGACGTCCAGTTTCGCTACCAGATGGAGGAGCGGGACGGGGGCTTCCAGTTTTTTTGCTCGCAGGAGTGTCACGGCAAGGCCGTGCGCGGTGAGGTGGACGGGGGGGTGGTCTGCGACGCGTGCAGCAAGCGCTTCGTGGTGGAGCTCGTCTCCCAGGTCGTGAAGGTGAGCGGAGGGAGGAAGTACGCATGCTCGGCCGATTGCCGGGCCCAGGTGCTGGCCGAGTCCCAGGGGGCCCGCCTGGCGTCGTTCATGGCGCCCAGGCCGGTCGCCGCCGCTCCTCCCAGGCCTGCCGCCGCCGCTCCTCCCAGGCCCGCCGCCACGACGCCCTCTCCCAGGCCGCCTGTCGCGGCGCCAGCGCCTGCTCCTGCGCCCAGGGCGAGCCCGCAGGTGGCGAGGCCGGCCCCCGCCGCGATCGCGGCGACCCCGACGTCCGTCCAGACGGCCACCCCGCCCCCCGCGGCGGTCGCGGCGACCGCTCCCAAGAGGGCCCTCGCTCCCTTTCATGGGCCTCGCCGCCTGGCGGTGTTCAACCACAAGGGAGGGACCGGGAAGACCACGACCACAGTGAGCCTTGCCGCCGGGCTGGCTTCTCGAGGCCTGAAGGTGCTGCTGGTCGACACGGACTCGCAGGGCAACGTGGCCGTGTCCTTCGGGGTGAAGCCGGAGAAGACGCTCTACCACGTGCTGGTCATGGGCCTGAAGGCCAAGGACGCGGCGGTGGCCGTCCGTCCCAACCTGGATCTGCTCGCCTCCAACGAGACCCTGGCGGCGGCCGAGCTCTACCTCGCCGGTCGCCAGAACCGCGATCGCGTCCTCCGGGAGCGCCTGGCGCAGGCCACCGAGGGCTACGACGTGGTGCTCCTCGACTGCTCGCCCTCCCTGTCGCTCATGAACCAGAACGCGCTGGTGTTCTCGGACGGCATCCTGGTCCCGGTCGCCTGCGATTTCCTCTCTCTCGTCGGGGTGAGGCAGGTCATCAAGACCGTGAAGAACGTGAACTCCCTCCTGCACCACCCGGTGCAGATCCATGGGGTCCTGCCGACCTTCTACGACGCCCGGGCGCGCATCTGCCGCGATGCGGTCGAGACCATGAAGGAGCACTTCGGCGACCGGTGCTTCTTGCCCATACGCGCCGCGACCCGCCTCAAGGAGGCCCCGGCCCAGGGCAAGACGATCTTCGAGTTTGCGCCTGACTCCAACGCGGCCGAGGACTACCTCGCCGTCGTGGATCGCCTGATCGACGGACCTTCGGCTGTACGCGCGCCGACCTCGCAGGTCCCGGATAGCACGCCGCTCGCGGCAAATGGATGACCCATCCAGAGGACGGAGAAGAATCATGGCGCGAGAGGACAGCAGGATGAGGGCGAACGTGCTCGACGGCGACGAGGTGCAGGGCGTTTTGTCGGGGGCGTTCTATGCGGCCGCGGACGCTCCCTCACTTCCCAGGGAGGAGCCGTCGCCGTCGCCGTCGCAGCCGCCCTCGCCCTCCCCCCAGGAGAAGCCGACGCACTACAAGGTGATCTGCATCTCGATGTACACCAAGGATCTGGCGAGGCTGGACAGCCTGGTCGAGGAGCTGAAATCACGGGGGGTGACCAAGGCCAACCGGAGCGCGCTCATCCGGGCCGCACTGGACCAGATCGATCTGGATCGAGTGCCTCGCGGCATGTGAGGGAGCCCTCACCCGGGCGAGAGGCGGTCCCAGAACTCCTGGAGATCTGCGGGGAGCGGGGCCGCCACCCGCAGGGGCTCCCCGGTCATCGGGTGAGGGAGGACGAGCTCTGCTGCGTGGAGGGCGTGCCTGGGCAGCTCGAGCAGGGCCAGATCGTCCACGGTGAGCTCGCCGTCGGCGGCCCTGGGGAAGCACTCGTCGTCGGGGCCATAGAGTTTGTCGCCGACGATGGGGGCGCCGAGAAGGGCGAGGTGGAGGCGGATCTGGTGCTGGCGGCCCGTCTCCAGGGAGCAGCGCACCCGGGCGTAGGGGCGCCCGTCAGGGCCGTGGCGGACCTCCTCGATGGTGAAGCGCGTCGCCGAGTAAAGATCGCGGGGATCGTCGGTGCGCTCCATCTTGACGCCGAAGCGGGCGGCCCTGGGCAGCGCCATCTGGCATTCGAAGCGAAAGCGGGACGCCCCGCCTCCAGGCACGCCCCAGGTGAGCGCCACATAGGTCTTGTCGATGCCCTCTCGGGCCTCGAGCTGCCTCTTGAGCGCCCGGTCGCACTCGGGGCTCCGGGTCACCAGGAGGACCCCGCTGGTCTCCCTGTCGATCCGGTGGCCCAGCGAGAGGAACTCCCCCGGACGAGACGCCTTGAGCAGCACGATAAGGGTGTTCTTGTGGTACCTGGCCGTCGGGTGCACGGGCAGCCCCGCGGGCTTGGACACGGCCAGGAGTTGGGCGTCCTCGTAGACGACGGGCACCTCGGTGGGGACCGCGGTCTCGTCCCAGGCGGGGCGCCAGAGCAGGACGTGCTGCTCGGCCTGGACCCTGTCGTTGGGCCTTAGCCTCTTGCCCTGGGCGTCGAAGGCGCTCGCCCGGATGATGCTCTGGGCGCGGGTGCGGCTGGTCCTCCGTAGCTGGGCCACGAGGAACAGGTCCAGGCGCTGGCCCGCCACCTCCGGAGGCGCCCTGAAGACGCTGACGACCGAGCCCTCCGGCACCTCGGCGGGCCGGACGAACGTGGCCTCCGATGCCCTTATCCTGCTCAGACGGGGACGCCCTGGGTGGCGAGGAGCTGGGGCGTCCCCTTGGTGAAGAGCTCGTTCATCTTCCTGGGGTCGAGGCTGGTCATGGAGCGCTCCTCGGAGGTGCGGGCAGCGGGATGCGCAGCCACGCTGGAGGGCCGCGAGCGCGCTGTCAAGCCTGCATGCTCGGCGTTCTCGAGCCCGGAGGAGCGGGCGCAAGCTGCGGGGCCGTCCTGCCGGGCGGCTCGCGTCGCCGCCGTGGCCGCGAGGCTGCCGAGCCCGGTCAGGCGAGGCGGCGCCGCGCCCCCCGACCACCCGAGCGCGCCCGAGGCGAAGCGGAGGACGTCGATGCCTCCGTCCGTGGCGTTCGCGGCGATGAGCACGGAGCCGTCGCACGCCCCCGTCGCCTGAGGCTCGGTCCCGACGAACGTCGCCGGGAACTCCGGGCCCCCGGGCTCGCGGAACACGTAGATGGCGCTGTCGGCGTTGCCCGACGTGGCGAGGGTGACCGTATCGCCGTCCCACACGAGCGAGCGAATGGGGCCGTCGGCGCAGGCTCGCTGGGCCACCCCGAAGACGTCCCCGCTCGGCGTCACCGCGGCTCTCTTCACGGGGAAGGGGAAGGCGGCGGTCTGCCCGTACGCGACGTCGACCACCGGGCGCCCGGTCGCGCGGCACGCGCTCGCGTCGGCGCCGCCGACTGCGGGCCCCGCGTGGAGCGTCGCGTCGCCGCCCGTCGCCACGTCGCCGGTCGCTGCGTCGCCGCCGGCGGGGCCTGTGGCGTCGACGGTACCGCCCCCGAACGCGCCGCACGCGATCCCGGCCAAGCAGAGCGCGAGGAGCGTGGAGGGGTCCCCCACGTGATCATCAACAACCTCACACGTAACCGCCTCAACGCCAACCTGGCCCAGGCGGAGGCGGCCCACGGAAATACCTTTGCGGAGCAGGCGTGGAGCGAGTTCCACGGCTACATCGAGGTTGCCAAGACGTGGGTCACGCAGTCCTGCGGCAAGGGCCACTACTTCGATTTCCATACCAACGGCCACGCCGACCGGTGGGTCGAGGTCGCCTTTGCCCTGGACGCGCCCGCGATCGTGACCTTCATGGAGACCCACTACCAGACGTCGCTGCCGATTCCCCCGTAGCGGAGTCCGGCCGGGTCGCTCGCCATCGCGGCCTCCCCGTCGCCCCCCGGGAGGGTGCTCCGGGCGCGGGCGCGGCTGGTCCTCCGTAGCTGGGCCACGAGGAACAGGTCCAGGCGCTGGCCCGAGACCAACGCGGCGCCGACCTACATGTGGTAAGACCGGCCCCGATGGACATTCTCTTTGCGCTGACCGAGCTCGCTCCCTACGTGAAGGTCGGGGGGCTCGCGGACATCGCCTCGTCGCTCCCCAAGGCCCTCAGGGCGCTCGGCCACCGCGTCACCCTGGTCCTGCCCCGCTTCCCGGGCTTCGAGGCGAGCGGCCTCCTGTTTGCCCGGCGGCTCACCCCTCTCACCTTCGCCCTGGGAGGCAAGACCCACGAGATCACCCTCTACGACGGGCGCCTGCCGTCCCAGGTCGATCTGATCCTCACGGACGTGTCCGGGCTCTTCGACCGGCCCGGCGTTTATGGCGAGGGGGGCGAGGACTACCCCGACAACGCCCTTCGCTTCGCGCTCTTCTCCCGCGCCATCGTCGAGATCGCCAGGGTCCGCGCCTCGGAAGGGCAGCCCTTCGATCTCCTCCACCTGAACGACTGGCCGACCGCCCTGGCCGCCCGCTACGTGAGGGATCTCCCTTCCCTGGCCGGGACGACGCGCACGGTGCTCACCCTCCACAACATCGCGCACCAGGGCATCTTCCCCAAGGACATCCTCCCGAGCCTCGGCCTCCCCTGGGAGGATTTCCACGTCGACGGCATCGAGTTTTACGGGAGCGTGAATCTTCTCAAGCAAGGGATCGTGTCCGCGGACGCCGTCACCACGGTGAGCCCCACCCACGCCAGGGAGATCCAGACCGAGTCCGGGGGCTTCAAGCTGGACGGCGTGGCCCGGGCCAAGGGCTCGATCTTCGGCGTCCTGAACGGGGTCGACTACTCGGTCTGGAACCCGGCGATCGACGCCCATCTCCCCGCTCGCTTCGACGCGGAGGATCCCTCCAACAAGGGCCGCTGCAAGGGCGCCCTCCAGAAGGAGCTGGGGCTGCCCATCGAGGGCAAGGCGCCGCTCCTGGCGAGCGTCGGCCGCCTGGTGCACCAGAAGGGGACGGACATCCTGACGGACGCCGTGCCCAGGCTCCTCCGCAGCACCGACGCCCAGATCGTCGTGGCCGGCGACGGCGATCCCTCGCTGGTCGCCAGGGTCGAGGGGGCCGTGGCCAAGGGGCGGGGGAGGGTGGTCTTTGCCAGGGCCGCGAGCGAGCCCTTGGTCCACCGTATCCTTGGCGGCGCCGATTTCGTCGCCGTTCCCAGCCGCTACGAGCCCTGCGGCCTGGTGCAGATGTACGCCCAGCGCTATGGCGCGCTCCCCATCGCCCACGCCGCCGGAGGGCTTGTGGACACGGTGGTGGACTGCGACGCCAAGCTGGAGACTGGCACTGGCTTCATCTTCACGGAGCCCACCGAGGAGGGCTTCGTCTCGGCCGCCCTCCGCGCCTTCGCCGCCCGGGAGAGCCCGCGCTTCGGGGTGCTGCTCCGCCGCGTCATGCGCGCCGATCGGGGCTGGGAGCGCGCCGCCCGCCAGTACGAGGCGATCTACCGGAGCATCACCAAGTAGCCGCTCGCACGCCCGACGCGCCGCTGTCCTCTCCCCGCGGTGGTCACGGCCAGAGCCTGTCGGGTCGGCCAAGAGCGCTCCTCGATCGGACCCCACTCCCCCATGCTTGTCCCTGCCTGGATCGTGCGCGTGCACGTGCCAGTGGGCGCCTCCCGCCGGCGCCCCCTGGCGCACGTGCGCGCGGTGCTCGAGGTCATCCAACGTCACCCGCGCGCCGGCCTGCTGGGCGACTACGAGGGGGTGGTGCACCTGTCCCTCGCCCGGGAGCATTTCGCGAGAAGCGGCGGCGCGCCGTCGCGCTGGACGGCGGTGACCATCACCACCTACCTGACCGAGGCCACCCGCGCCGAGCTCGACACCTTCGCCCGCGAGCTCGCCGCCGCGCACCCGTGGGAGCACCCGGTGATCGACTGCACGGGCCCGGAGGGCGCGTTCGTATGGATGCCGGAGTGAGATCCCCCTTCGCGCGAGTCAAAATCGAGATACGGCGCCGATACCCCCCGTCCCCATGAACGTGAAGTAGACGCGCGTTCCGTAGAGGGCCATGTCGGCCACGTTGACGAGACCGCTCGCGATGAGCACATCTGCCCCGCCCGCGGCGGGAACCTTCCGGAGCGCCGTGAACGTCGCGTAATAGACCTGCGCTCCGTCGGTCGCGAGCGCCGAGACGTTGGTGGTCGCCGGGACGAGCGTCTCGACCGCTCCGCCGCCCACGGGCACGCGACGGACGCCTGCGCCGCCCACGTACACATAGCCGCCCGCGACCGCGATCTTGCTCCTGCCAACCCCCGTCATGAGCGTCGTCGATGCGCCACCTGCCTTGGGCGCCGCCTCGACCGTGCCGACACACATCCTGATCATGTAGACGTGCGTCGCGTCGAGCGCGAGCGGGCCGGGGCAGGGACCCGGCACGAACGGTACGGCGGCCCCCACCCCCAGCGGCGCTCGGGACACCAGATCCCGTGTGTGTCCCACGAAGTACGCGTCCGTGAGATCGAGCGCGAGGCCCGGCGCGGTGACGCCTGCTCCCGTCGCCCACGTCGTGACGGCGCCTCCACCGGTTGGTATGGAGAAGAGGCTCCCGCTCGAGTCCGTCCAGTACACGTTGGTGCCATCCACCGCGATGGCGCCGCTGTAACCCGCCGCGAGTCGCGTCGAGGCTCCCCCGACGAGCGGCGCTCTCTTGATGTCCAGCAGCGCGTGGAAGTAGATGCCGGTCGCGTCCACGGCCAGCGCGTCGGGCTCGATCTCACCGGTCACCAGGGTCGTGTAGCTCCCGGTCGCGCCGTCGCTCGCGTCGTCGGTCGCGTCGGGGAGGAGGGCGTCGAGCGCGGAGCCGTCGCTCGCGTCGTCGGTCGCGTCGGGGAGGAGGGCGTCGAGCGCAGAGCCATCGCTCGCGCCGTCGCTGGAAGCTCCCCCGTCGGCTGCTCCCCCGTCGGTCCCTCCCTCGACCGTCTCGGTCGCCGTCGTACATCCCGGGCCGAGCAGCAGTCCGATCCCGCCGCCAGCCGCAAGCACCAGAGCAAACCACACGCTGGCACGTCTCAATCGTCACCTCCAGGCTACGGGTACTGCAACGGCGGCTCGGGCTCGTTGATCAAAGTCAAGTGGGCACCCTCGAGACCGAGGGCGGCGTGAACCGACGAGCGGGGCGCTTGCTCGAGGGGCGGACGTGGGACAAGGTGCCGGCTGCGCCTTCCCCGAACCGAATGTCGGATGGAGACGGGCTGGATTTTACTTGCCCGAGGACCCTACCGGCATCGCGCCTTCTTGAGCTCGGCGATCTCCCTCGAGAGGCGATCGATCTCGGCCTGCTGGCGCTGCACGGTCACGACCAGGGACGTGGTGTAGGAGTACATGTTGACCCTGGAGCGGTCCTTGATGACAAAGGTCGCGTCCTTCGCGTCTTCGAGGATGAAGCCCACGGTCGGTGACGGCCCGTCCGCCGGATCTGTGTAGTCGTACGAGGCCACGCGTAGCTCCAGGATCTCCCGGGAGACCCGCGCTCGCTCGGCGTCGTCGAGGTAGTGTACGTTGGTCTTCTTCGCGCGGGACGAGACGGGGCAGCCTCCAGGACCCGCGTCCCGCCTCTCGGCGAGGCAGGTGAGGTAGCTCGCGCTCTGGCGGCAGCCGCTCCCCCCGTCGGCCTCCTGCCTCGCCGGCACCAGCACGCAGCGGTCGCCGCTCCGGGTGCAGGCATCGTTCTCCACGATACCCAGCTCGGAGCACTTCTTCGTGGTGGGATCGGGGATCTCGACGGGGTTCGTGAAGACGCACCCGACCGGATCGCCGGAGCCGCACGGATCCGAGAAATAGTGGAGGGCACCGGGGCCGGTTTCGGCCCCGGAATCCGGGGAGGGCCCGGAATCCGGTGCCGGTCCCGCCTCGGCGCCGCTGTCCGCGGAGGTGATCGGGCTGCACCCGAGGGTCAGGAACGAGATCGTCAGGACCGCGAGGGGGATTGTCATGTTCATCCCGTAGTGATGACACCGAAGAGGTGGGAGAAGTGAGCCAGGCGCTGTCGTCGTTCGCCAGCAGCATCCAGAGCCGCGCCACCAGCGAAGCAGGCCACCAGGAAACGCCTCGCAAGGCAGGCGAGGGGGTAGTTTACAGGGAGCAGGCCAGCAGGCAACGCTTGGCAAGACGGGCGAGGTGGTAACCCACAAGGAGAAGGCCAGGAGGCAACGCCTCGCAAATGACGGGCGAGGTCCAAATCACATGGAGGAGGGCGAGGACCTGACGGGGGATGCGGGGGTGCTGACGTCGGCCAGCTTGGCCACGCCTCGCGCCTGCGACCTCGATCGCTTGTTCGTCTCCGTGAATCCTTCCGCGGTCTCTCCGGCTCTCACGCAATGAGGTGCAACATGGTGCTGAAGGTCTCTTTCCCCGGTGGTAAGCGCGTCGATGCGAGCGTGGGCGGCCACGTGATCCGGACCGATCAGCCGGTGGAGGAAGGTGGCGAAGGAACCGCGGCGGCGCCGTTCGATCTCTTCCTTGCTTCGCTCGGGACCTGCGCGGGGATCTATGTCCTTGGTTTCTGCCAGGCGCGCGGGATCTCGACCGAGGGACTCGAGCTCGTCGAGCGTGTGCAGATCGATCCGTCGACCCACCTCCCGACCGTGATCGAGCTCGAGGTGAAGCTGCCGCCCGGGTTTCCGGTGAAGTATCGCTCGGCTGTGAAGCGCGCCGCGGAGCACTGCAAGGTGAAGAGCGTGCTGGCCGCGCCGCCGGAGGTGCGCGTGTCGGTCGCGAGCGACGAGCCCGTCACCGCGGTCTGAGAGCGCTCGCGGGTCGATCCTTCGCGCGAGTCAAAGTCGATCCGCGGCGCGGCGCCCGCGACCAGAGGACCGCCGCGAGGAGCGAGGCGAGCGCCAGCGCATTGCCGAGCCCGCCGAGCCGGCGCAGCTCGAAGGAGCCGCCGAGATCTCCGGCGATCCGGACCACGAGGCCGAGGTGAAGCACGGCGACGGGCAGGTACAGCGCGCGGTGGAACGGCACCTCCACCCGCGCCACCGCGGGCAGGATGATGGGGGCGTGGGCGAACACCATGGAGAGCACGAAGCCGAGCAGGATCGC
>SXGT01216592.1_pt1 | contig 14128 bp, 4 predicted proteins | sample 3176221 | NCBI WGS metagenome assembly SXGT01 (sample SAMN11356862, study PRJNA531348) | freshwater metagenome | isolation source: freshwater sample F1-120 | place: China: Fuxian Lake, Yuxi | collected 2017-12-25 | reverse complement strand
GGTGGCGAATTCGGCCAGCTCCACGAATGGAACCACGACCGTGAACTCGACTGGGCGCTGCTCGACGACCCCGAACACGAGGGGCTGCGCCGCTGGGTCGCCGACCTCAACGCCGCCTACCGGAGCCGAGCTGCTCTGCACGAACTCGATTTCGAACCGGCGGGCTTTCGCTGGATCGTGGCGGACGATACGCGCAACAGTGTGCTCGTTTGGGAGCGCCGCGGCCGCACCAGCGGGAAGAGCATCATCGTCGCCTGCAACCTCACCCCGGTGGTGCACTCGGCCTACCGGATCGGGGTCGCGCGGCCCGGCCGCTGGCGCGAGATTCTCAACTCCGACGCCAAAATCTATGGCGGTAGTGGGGTCGGCAACCTGGGCGCGGTCGAGACCCGGAAGGTGGCGGCGCACGGCGAGCGCTTCTCGCTCGAGATCCAAATCCCCCCGCTTGGGGTGGTGATGCTCGAGGGCCCGCCCGCCGATGCCACCTTGGCGTCTTGACCGGCGGGCCCCGGCTCTGGTCTAGTCGAGCCGTCGAGCGCCACGCCGGCGCGACGCCTGCTCTCCGGAGGTCCCTGATGTTCCTCGCCCAGCCGTACCGAGCCGCAGCCACGATCGCTGCCGCATTCGTGACCTTCGCCGTGGCCCTGGGCCTGCTGGTCACGCCGACCCGCGCACGGGCCGACCACGGCGCCCTGCCGCTCGGTGCGCTGCTCAGCCAGTCCCAGACGGTCGGCGCGGGGACAGTGAGTTCCATCACTCCTACCCAGACCCAAGGCAAATTCTATATCGCGTTCAGCTTCGGCGAGACGCTCGCCGGAGCCCCCACCTCCACCATCACCGTGACCTGGCCCGACGAGGAAGAGGCCGGGAACGGTGGCGCGGCACCGGTCGAGGTCGGCGACGCGGTGCTGGTCTTCGTGCCGCCCGTCTCGGCGTCCGCCGGTCGCTTCGGCGAACAGATGCTCATCCCCCTGACCAGCGTCAATCGGGATATAGCACTCGGCGTCGTGCGGACGGTGGTCGCCAAGGGCGTGAATCTCCGGCTCGCCGACGTCGAGAGCGCACTGCGCCAGCCGACCGTGGTGGGTGGCGAGTTGCCTGGGGTTCTGCGCGCCGGGCTCCTTGCCGAACTCGCCCTGCGTGCCGATAGCGTCGACGAGACCCTCCTCTTCGATCTCGCGTGCCCGGGGGCCACGACGCAAGCCAAGGCGCAACCCGCAGCCACCCATCTGGTGCCGCGGCCGGGGGGCGTTGCCTGTCCCGTTTGCGCCACCGAGACCCGCCTCTTCGCCATCGAGCAGGGAGCGCGGCTCGGGCTGACATCGATGCTGCCCTGCCTCACGGACGCCGCCGGTGAAACCAACGATATCGGCCTCGCGATAGCCGCGACGGAAGCCCTGGGCGATCTGCTCTCAGCTCCGTCGGGATCGATCTCGCAGGCCCGACCCCCGATTCCGGTCTGCCCGGATTGCGTTCTTGCACTGCTTTCGCGCCTGCCGCTCACGCGGCCCGATCCCCGTCTCAAGGGCGGCGACCTGAAGAGCGACGTCCGCGTCGGCACGACGCCCGCCAGCGACCCCGACGATGAGTCCAATCCCGTGCCCGACACGACGGAGGGCCAGAGCGGCGGCACCGCCGAAGACCCCGAGAGTCCCGCCACAGCCGAGCCGGATCCGGAGAACCACATCGACGATGGCCTGAACGACGGCTCGCGCCGACGCAGCGATGGGGGCCTCGCACTGGCCGCCGTACACGCGCTCGGCAAGATCGGTGACCCTACGGCCGTACCAACGCTGGCGGCTCTCGCCAACGAGGGCGACGATCTCGCGTTGCACTCGACCGCGGTCGGTGCACTGGGCCGAATCGGAGACGCCCGGGCGATCCGGAGCCTCAAGGTCCTCGCCAAAAAACACCCGAATCCACTCATCCGTGCCCAGGCGAGCGAGACGCTCGCCCGACTCGGAGTCTGAACCCGCTCGCGGAGGAATCTCCCATGACCCAGGCCACCATCCGCAGATCCTGGTCCTCGGCGCTCGCGGCGCTCGCCGTCTTGCTGCTTGATCCTGCCGAGAGCCGGGCCCACCACGTGGTGTGGCTCGACTTCAGTGGTCTCAACCTGAGTGCGTGGGCGAGCGTCAACGGGAATACCCCGGCAACCGCCAACGACCTGGCCCAGGTGCAGGCGCTGGTCGTGGCCAATATGGCCCAGGACTATGCCGCCTTCGATGTGACGCTGAGCCTCTTCCAGCCCGGGAACGGCCGCTACACGCGGGTGCGCTTCCTCCCCACGACCGGCAACAACGCCTCGGGCACGACTTTTGGCTGCGCCGGCCCGACCTGCTGCGCGGCCGGCGGAACCTGTACCGGTATCGGTTCATGGGATTCGGTCGCGGCCAGTCAGGCCGAGATCTATGCGGGCGGCTTCGCCAGCGACGCGAATTTCACCGGGGCCAATGCCACCACCGCTCGCATCGCCAACGCTCTCTCCCACACCGGGAGCCACGAGCTCGGCCACATCCTCGACCTCCAGCACTGCAACGCCGCCGACGACTCGGTCACGCTTGGTTGCGCGAGCACCACGAGTGGCTCGACCAGCGACACCAACGCCACCTGGCACATCATGGCGAGCGGCAGGTCCTGGTCGCTCACGATGGCGCAACGGGCGACCCGCGACCGCTTCTTCAGCGTGCACGCCAGCCGACGCATCCTGCACGCCAACTTTCAGGCCCGCAATCACTTCTCGGTACTCGGCAACCTCGAAGGCGGAGCTGGCGCGGCCGACCTCACCTACGGCCGCTTCCTCTCGCCGACCACGACTACCTGGTACCGCCGGCTCTCCGAAGGAGCCGCGTTCGGCGTCTACGGGACGGCCAGCACCGATGCCGGTGATGCCGGTGACATCTTCCTGATCGGCGATGTCAGTGGCGACGGCCGCGCCGACCTCGTCTACGGCGAATTCGTGTCGGCGACACAGGTCCGCTGGCGCGTACGCCGGGCGAGCGGCACCGGCACCTTTGGCGCAGCGACGGTGTGGCGCGAAGACGCGGGTGACGTCGGCGACATCTTCCGCCTCGGCGACCTGAACGGTGACGGCCGCGACGACCTCGTCTACGGCCGCCCTCTATCCTCGGACACGATCCGCTGGTACGGGCGGCTATCGGCGGGCAATTTGTTCGGCGCCTGGAGTACCTGGCGCGACGATGCCGGCGACGAGGGCGACCATTTCTTCGTCGCCGACGGCGACGCCGACGGCAATGCCGACCTGATCTACGGCCGTCCCGTCTCCTCGACGCAGGTCAAGTGGTACGGGCGCAAGTCCAACGGCACGGGCTTCGGCGCCTACTCGACCTGGCGCGAGGATGCCGGCGATGCGGGTGACCTATTTTACGTAGGTGATGTCGGTGGCGACGGCGACGCCGATCTCGTCTACGGCCGGCCTGCCGCGAACGCCGACGACCGGGTCGAGGGGTTCGTCCGCGGCTCGACCGGCAGCGGTTTCGGCGACCACAGCTCCTGGAGTTCGGACGCGGGCGATCCCGGCGACCTCTTCCGGCTCGGCGACGGTGACGGCGATGGCGCGCTCGATCTCATCTACGGCCGCCCGCTGGGCATGACGAGCCTGACGTCGGCGCCGGACCTGAGCCACATCCACTGGTACGGGCGCCGCTCGCTCGGTGACGACTTCGACAGTGGGACGACCTGGGCACACAACGCCGGCGACGAGGGCGACGTCTTCCCCTGATCGGCGCCTCCTCCGGGCAGGCGCCTCCGGCCCGCCCCGGGCATCACAAGTTGCGCGGGCACCGCCAAGGCACCAGGAACGGACCGGCACCCGCCGGCCCACAAGTTCGATGGGCAGCACTCGGCTCCGACAGCGGCGGCCCGCTGGTCCCGCACGTTTGTACTGCGGCCGTTTGTCAGTCCTCGCAGCGCAGCAGGAGCTTGTCCTTGTCGCGCAGGCGGCGCGAGTCACTCTGCGCGTCAGCGACCAGCCGGACGCGCAGAGTCTGGCCTCTGGGCAGGTCGAGTTCGGTCATCGGCGTGCAGCTCTCACCGCTTGCCATCTCGAGCGGCGTCGCGGCCAGGCTCCGCAGCAGATCGTGCCGGCCGAGAGCTTCCCACGGCCGCGTCGTGCCAGGATGCGGCACCGTCAGATCGCGTGCCAGCACATCGCGTGCGGTACAGCTCGCGGCGAGGTTCTCGCCGCCCGAGCACGACCACAGGCGCAGGCGGCAGGTGCCGATCGCCGGATCGAAGTCACAGCTCCGGTCGCCATCATGGCAGACGATCTCGTGGCTCAAGTCGCCGTTGCGATCGCGTTGCAGCCTGGTCTCGTCTGCCTCAAGTGACCACTGATGGATGCAGTCCGCGGAGCGCAGGCCGCCGCCGCCGATGCGAAGATCGCTCGGCAGGAGCTGGCAGCTTGAAGCGCAGCGACTCTCGGCCGTGGCGTTGGCGGCACCGTCATCACATTGTTCGCTGCATTCGGTGACCGCGTCGCCGCAAGCCTCGACGCGACAGTCGGTCGAACAGCCGTCGCAGCCTGTGGTATTGCCGTCGTCGCAGTCTTCACCCGCCGAGCGTATGCCGTCGCCGCAGACCGCGTCGTTGCCGAGGCAACTCAGGCGGATACGATTCCGCGGCATCACCGAGCCGTCGCTGCCGCGCGCCGCGAGGTTGATCGTGCGCCGGCCGGACGACCCGCTGCGGATGGGGATGGCGAGATCGAAGGGTGTGGTGCAGGTCTCCGGCGTCTGGATCGCGGGGCCTGCTTGCAGGACGCGGTCGCCCGAGCGGACTTTGCCGCCAAGGGCCATCAAGGCCTCCGCGATGCGGTCGGCGTTGGCGAGATCGGTTGCGTCGATACCAACGTCGACGCGCGGATGGCGCAGTTCCACGTAGTCGACGGCAGCTGTGCTGCACCCCCCGTTGGCCTCTGCGGTGGCGCGCAGGCAGACGCGCGTGCGAATGCTGCATCTTCTGTTGATACGACCATCGACGTCGCACGCAAGATCACCATCCCGGCACGTCTGGCGTTCGTCGGGTTGGCCCGAATGCGGGTTGATGCTGGCATTGCCGAGTTGCAGCCCCCACTGCGCGAGACACGAGCTGGTCTCGCGGAGGCCGCGGAAGCGGACCTCGGCGGGCCCAGTCGATGTGCAGTCGGCGTCGCAGCCGTCGCCGTCGCCGGTGTTGCCATCGTCGCATTGCTCAGCACATTCGACGTTGCCGTCGCCACAGATTCCCTCGACGGCCTGGCAGTCCGAGGCGCAGCCATCGCAGCCGACCAGATTGCCATCGTCGCAGGTCTCGCCCGGGTCGATCGCGCCGTTGCCGCAGCCGGCCGTGCAGTCGGCGTCGCAGCCGTCGCCGTCGACAGCGTTGCCGTCGTCGCATTGCTCGCTGCATTCGATCGTGCCGTCGCCGCAGACGCCCTCCCGCTTCTGACACGTCGAGGCGCAACCGTCGCAACCGAGCAGGTTTCCATCGTCACAGGTCTCGCCGGGGTCGAGCGTGCCGTTGCCGCATGATTGCTCGTCCGGGCAGTCGGCGAGCGAGGAGTCCTGGATGATCGTCGGTGCCGGCGTCACGGTACCGGTGATCAGCGGAGCGACGGTCTTGTAGCGGAGCTGGTTGCTGGTCGAGGCTCGGAGCGAGCCGCGCAGGGTCATGGCACCGCTCGCTTGGAGGAGGTTGGTCTCCGCGCCGGCGATCGAGGCGGTGGTGGCGAGGTCGATCTCGCAGGCGGTGACCTCGACGGCGCCATCGAAGCCGTCGCCGCCCGTACTACGGACGTCGATCGTGTCCGTGAAGGTGATCTTCTGCCCCGACTCGAGAGTCAAGCCGCCGCCGATCATCGGTGAGTTGAGCTTGATCAGGCCGAGCACGATGCCGTCGCGGGCAAGGACGTCGACGCTTCCGCCCCGGCCCGAGGGGCCGGCGCCCGTGAGATCGGAGACGCTGCCAGCTGCCATGGTGAAACCACCGCCGATCGTCGCAACAAATAGATCACCGCCACCACACCCGAGGCCGCCGCCAAGGTCGATCCTGCCGACCTGAACGACGCCGAGAGCACCGTCAATCCACACAGAGGCACCGTCGCCGCAGAGCTCCATGGGACCTGTGCCGCCGGTGCCCTTGAGCTCGCCGGTCGCGGTCAGGCTGACCGATCCTTGATGGGCGAGGAGATCGACCGATCCCCCCGAGGCCTCGGCGCCGCTGCCGCTGACGTCGATCCTGGCCGCTACCTCGACGTCGCCCTGCAGGCTCTCGAGTGTGATCGTGCCGCCATCCCGCTCCTGGCCGCCGGGGGCAAAGATATCATCGCTCACCTGGATGGCACCGTCGGCGAGGACCACGAGTTCGCCGGCGGAGGCAGCTGGGCCGGTAGCGTCGAGAGCGAGCTTCTCGGAGAGGACGAATCGGCGGCCGGCCCGAATGTCGACCAGACCGGCCTGGGCCTCGGCTCCCGGCGCACCGGCATCGATCTGGCCGTCGATCAGGACGTCGCCCTCGGCGTCGATGGTCAGCCCGCCGGCAGACGGACTGCGGAGGTTTATTTTAGACTTGTTAGCGCCGGTCGATTGCATTTCGATGCCACCGGTCGTTGCCTCGAGCACGAGGTGGGCGGGGTCGCCACCGCCTTCGATCCGAGCTCCCGGCTCGAGCACGATCGAACCGGCGCGTATCGTGACTTGCCGCGGCGCCGTGGCCGTCCCGATGGTCAGGACCTTGCCGGTGCCGACCCGCAGCGCAACGGCCCCGAAGTCGAGCACCGAGTCGGCGTCGATGGTGGCATGGGTCGAGATGACGCAGGGGTCGCCGGTACAGAGCGATGCCGCAGTGGTGGCGTGGCTCGCGCCCGGCGACACCCATGAGGTGGCGACGGCCACGAATGCGGCAAGAAGAGGCTTGTTCAAGACATGCTCCCGGGCGACGGTGGCTCCCCATCGGATCGGTTGGCCACCGCATTGACCCTGATGGTTCCGCGCTTTGAGTCGGCGTCCCGCGTGAGTCCCCACGCCCCGGAGCCGAGCTGACGCTCGCGCCAAGGCAATCCTGACCTCCGGCCACACGGTCCCGGAACCGGCGAGCACGGCCGCCTGACTGCTCATCGGGACTCCCCATCGCCGGCCTGGACGACTCGCCCTCCGGACGGCCCAAGGCTCCATGCCCGCGCCGACGCGAGCGGCTCGGGCCGAGACCAGAGGTGCGGTCCGAGCACCACCGATCCGAAGGTAATGATCAGACAGCGCCGTATTCACAGGGGTTTTTACCTTTCGGGAGTCTGCGGAACGTTCGCGACGCGCGACCAACCCGGTCACGGGATGCCGGGCTCGGACCGCCTCGCGCCCTCGATCTCAGGTTGCGTTCATTCCCGAGGAACATTCGTTCACTCGGAACGAACATTGTTCGCTCGGAACGAACGGGTCTTGGGGAAGTGAAGCGGGGTGACCACAGTACGCCGCGGCTCCGCCCGGCGAACCGGGGAGCCCTGTGATCTGGGCCGCTCAGGAGGTTCCGCGGGGCTGCACCCGAGATCTCAGAAGGAAAATAGGATGATCACGACCGCCATCTCCCCTCCGCTCCGGACCGTGGAATCGGACCGGCCCCATGCAGCAACCGCCTTCGGGCCGGCCCCGCGCCACGTCAGAGTCGCAGCCGCTTCGCTGCCGCGGCCGAATCGCCGCCGCAGAGGGCCCGGAGGTTGCCTCCTCGCGCTGATTCTCGGCGGGCTCGTGTTGCCGCTCGCTCTGCCGGCCCGGGCCCAGGATTCCGCCTATCTGGACACGACCTTCTCAGGCGATGGGATCGTGGTGGCCCCGCAAGCGGTTCACGGAGGGAGTGCGCAGGACTCCGAGGCCCGCGCCCTGGTGTCTACCGCCGGTGGCAGCTCGGCGATTCTCGGCCACTCCGGCTGCGGTTTTGATCGCATTGGCTTCGAGGTCAATTCAACGGGCACGCCCGCGGGGGCCTTCGACGGCAATTCCGACCTGAACGACGACGGACTCGCCGAGACCCCTATCGGGGCATGTGACAACCGGTACAGTGACGCCGTTCACGGCCCCTGCAACGGCTTGTGCCTCATTACGGACCCCCCTGGATATTTTTTTGTTGCTGGCACGACCGTCTACTTTGAGAGCACCCTCCGAGGCTTCACGGTTTTCAAAGTGTCCGCTTCATCCGGGAAGGAGCTCGAGGCCCATGTCTTTAGCTTCACGGACGACGGAGCCGGCCAGGGCGAGGCTTTCGGAATCGCGCAACGCTCGTCCGATGGCGATCTCATCGCGGTCGGCACACACTATTCGACTCCTGCACGCGTGGCGCTGGTGCGCCTCAACAGGAATGGTCCGTTCGACGACGACCTGACGGTCGATTCGTCGTTCGGCGGTGGCGACGGCATCATCACGCACGCCATCGGCAGCGGCGATGCCATTGCCTACGAAGTGGCACTGCAGAGCGACGGCAAAATCGTCGTCGTCGGAGCCCTGGGCTCATCGCACACGACCGAAAACGGCTGGCCCTACACGAACGAAAACGCCTTCGTGGCGCGCTTCACGGAAACGGGCGACTTCGACACGAGCTTCGGCACCGGCGGCGTCGTGTCCTGGACGGCGGCGGGTGCCGACGGCGTTGTTGCCAGTGGCGTCCAGATCGCCAGCGACGGCGACATCGTGGTGAGTGGAAAGTATCTTTTCGAAGGGTCCTGTGGGGAGCGGGGCCTCTGCCAAATTGATACCTGGGCGGGTTTCGTGCGGCGCTTTACCTCGACGGGGGCGCCGGAGACGGGCTTCGGAGGGGGCGACGGCGAGGTGACCCTCTCCGACGCGAGATTCGAAGATGTAGTGCTCGACAGCCGGGGCCGGATCACCGCCGTGGGTTCGTCCTCCGGTTCCCTATTGAACGTTGCAGGGCTGCTCGTGGGCTACACCGCCGACGGCACGCTCGACCCGACCTTCGGCGGCGGTGATGGCAGGGTCACGCTCCCGGACCCGCCAGAGGTCACCGGCCTTGTCGTCAATACTAATCTCATCAGCGCCGAGATATTGAGCGACAGTGACGAGACGATCGCCGTCGGGGGCACGGTCTACCCGGGCGGGACCGGCGGGATTGACCGGCTCTTCCTGGCGCGCGTCGTGGGCCGTTGTGGCTCAGCAGACGTCGACAACGACGGAGTCAGAGATGGCTGCGATAACTGCCCGGGTACCTGCAACCCCGATCAGGACAACGCCGACGGCGATACGGGCGGTGGCGACGTCTGCGACGTCTGCCCGGCGGTCGACGAAGCCGCCGAGCCGTTAGAGTGCGCCACTGCGGAGTACAATTCTCAACTCCCCTGCTGCCGCGCCATGTCCTCGGCGGGTATCTCGGTCGATGCCGAGGGCCCCTCGTGCGGCAACGCCGGGCCCACGAGCTTCCAGACTCCGCCCGACCCCAACACCGGCACCACCGTCACGGTCGAGATTCCCTCGGGTGCGGTCGACGGCCCGACCTCGATCTCGGTCACACCGATGACCCAGGGCGGCGGCGATTTTATCCTCAGCACAGCGGTCGGGACGTTTGTGACCGGGGCGATCATGGAGCCGGCGGGCATGAGCTTCGACCCGCCGCTGCTGCTCTGCATGGCTTGGGTGGACGCCGACACTAACGGCCGGGTCGACAACCTCGACTTCGTCGTCCTGGAGAACAACATCCGCCCGACGCTGCGCGACGAGACCACCGGCACCGAGACGGTGCTGGGGCCTCGCTGCGGGTTGCAGAAACAGTGCGGCGCGTTCGGCGTAGACGGCCTGCCCGCGACCGTACCCGGCAACCTCGACGATGGCAGCCTGAGAGCCTGCTGCTCGGCCATGGACAACGTCTACTGCTTCGAAGTGACCCATTTCTCCGCCTATGCCATTTCCGACCTGAGCTGCGCGGGCGAGGCGACGGCCCGCATCATCGCTACCCGCGTGGACAAGCCCGCCGGCACGCAGGGGCTGCAAGTCAAGGGTGAGTTCGATCTGGGCGCCCCGATCGCCGGCGGCCTCGACCCGCAGGCCAGCGGCTTCGAGCTGGTTATTCAAGCGGCCGATGGCTCGCCACTCTACCAGGTGACGTTGCCGCCCGGCGCATTCGTGCGTGCCACCGCCGAGGGCTGGAAGACGAGTGCGCGCGGCGGCAAGGCGCAGTGGCAGAGCAAGACCGGCATCAAGGGCGTGACCAAGGTCAAACTCGAGTGGGACGACGCCACCGGCCAGGGCAGCTTCGACCTCAAGGGCAAGGGCTTGTCGCTGGCGGTGGAGCCGGCCGACCTGCCGCTGCAGGCCGAAGTGCGGTTCGATCCGTCGGCCCTGACCGGGCTCTGCGGGCTGGCCACATGGACGTCGCCGGGCGACGTGTGCGCCTTCAACGGCTCGGGGACGACGCTGCTCTGCCAGTAGTTCCGGTGCATGATCGGGGGGAGAGGCCATGCACGCTCCCCTGCGACGTCGGCACGGGGCAGGTGTCGGAAACCGCGACCCTGGCTGCCCCTTTCCCCGACGTCAAGTTTCTACGGACAACCGGGTATCCCCCGAAAGGTATCCCCATGAACCGAACGCGCCTCGCCCTCATGATGCTTCTGACGAGCAGCGCCCTGGCCGCGCCCCCAGCACACGCGACTTTCCCAGGCAAGAATGGCCAAATTGCCTACACAGGGTCCGACCCCATCTTTGGGACCTCCGCCATATTTCTCTCGGATACAGGGCAACTAACGTTTCCGCCCGCTGGCCATTTTGATATAATGCCTGCCTTCTCTCCCGACGGGGAGAGGGTCGCGTTTGTGCGCTACAACCCCCATGAATACTCCATGGTCCTGGTCATCCCCACGAACGGCGGGAATCTTACGGAGATCGCGCACTCGAACAGTTTCCCCAGAGTCTTCGATCCCCTAGTCCAAATCCACTCCCCGGCGTGGACGCGCGATGGCAGGGTGTCATTCAGTGTATCTGCCTCCACCTCCGACCTGAACGGCATTTGGCTGGACGGCGTCCGGATCGTGAGCGGTGAAGGTACGAGCCATGCTTGGTCGCCCGTCGGCAATCTGCTCGCCTACTCCTGCACGTTCCGAGAACTCTCGCCGGCGGGGGGCCACGTACCCTTCGATTTATGCGTTTACGACATGATCATGGATACCAATCGAGAGCTACCGATCGACTACTATGGCGTGACCCCTCACAGCCTTCATGGGGCCGGCTCCCTGGAGTGGACGTCGAACGGCGAGAACATCGTGTTCGAAATGGGTTCCGCGATACCCGGCGTCGAACACTACGCCACGCGCTCTGAGATCTTTATGGTGGACATCTTCGGGACCGAATTGACCCGGCTTGCGAATGCCGGCGAGGAGCTGTGCCCGGAGCGGGCAGAGCGGCTTGTCATGCGAGGCGAAATGTCCCAAGTCTGGGAAAATCCGATGCCTGCGCCCGATGGCAGCAGCATCATCGCATCGCTCCGCACTAGCACGCCCATTCAGGGGGGCCTCTACGGATGCTACGCTGAAACACCGGATCACGGCATCTACACGCTTTCAGGCGAATTACTGTTTCCCGGCAGTGCTGGCGCTAGGGTGGGGCCGCACGCCGATTGGCAACCGATCCCCGCCGACCTGATCCTGCAGATCGACGACGGGCACGGCAACCCTCTCAAGGGCCTCCGGGTGGAACTGCGGACGCCAACCGGGAACCTCATCGAGGACAATCCAGAAAACAACGGGGGGAGCTATCTCTTCGATCATGTGGATCCGGGCGACTACGTCGCGCGTGCGACGCTCACGGATAAGGTCGCGTCGGCATTCGAAGTCCTGCACAGTCCCATTATCGAGGAGTCCGACAGGCCGGTCTGGATCGAGCAGCGGATCAAAGTCCGGGAGGGCACGCACCTCCCAATGAAACTCTCGTTCAAGGATTCACGGGCGCTCCTGAACTCGAACGTCATTGGTCCGTTCCGCGAACGCTTGGACGACATGGCCAACATCTACTTTCGCGTGCGCCAGTTCGTGGACTGGGTGAAGAATATCGAGCCGGTCCTGCCCCGGATGGTGCCTTTTCACACCTTCGTTGAAACCGTCTACAAATCCGAAAACCCTCCATGGGCTGTATTTAGGCCAAACAGGATAGCGTACCTCTGGGACGTTTCGATAATCGGAATGGGAACGGACGCCTCCAGATACGAGAATCGTGACGCCGAGGGCGACGAGTCTCCGGAAAACGGAGAGTGGCACGAATACGGCCACCACCTCTTCGGGACGTACCTCGCCTCTGATTCCTGCGCCACGGAGGGTGTCGTGAATCATGGCGGCTATTTCCTGAACCCGGACACCTGTGACTCGATGAGCGAGGGCTTTGCGTCATTCCTGGCGACCAAAGCTGGAGGTGATATTACCGGGACCGGAGACTCGTTCTACTCCTCTCACGAGAACTTGGAGTCGAACATATTGGCCTGGAGCCGAAGCGCAGATGGCAAGAGCAAGGAGGACTTTGCGGTCGCCGCGCTGCTCTGGGATCTCGTTGATGACAAGGTAGACTCCGACGAGCAGGAGTACATCGGCGCCGACGGCTCGCACCACGAGGGCTTTTGGCATGACGAGACGACTATCCCGGTCGCGGAGCTCTGGTCAAGCATGAAGGCCGGCGGCGCGCGGACGGTCTTCGCTCTCCGGGCGGCCCTCGGTGCGCCGCAGCTCACGCTCGACCCCGATGCCGACTTGCTAATGGACCTAGCCCCCGTCGACGGGGTGTTCCTGATGCATGGATTCTTCCCGATCGACACCGACCAGCAGGGCACGGACGTTCACCGCCGCCCCCACTACGATCTCGGCTATGCTCGCGCAACTCTCTTGCCGCGCAACATTGCGATTGGGCTCACGAGCCACAAGGCCTTCCCCTTCGGCGGAAGAGAGTTCATCCCGCGAGCGCGGGTCGAGCCCCTGCCGAGCTCAAACGTGGCGCTTGACGTGCGCGACGCCTCAGGTACACCACTGTCGGGCGCCGCGGTGGAGTTCACCATTCAGTCGGGTCCGCACCAGGAAACTTCCATGCGGCAGCTGGGCGACGGCCGCGGCGAGCTGGTGCATCTCGAACTTCCGCTCTACTTCGACGACCTGCTTCCGGACGACGCACCGCTTCCGCCTTGCGACCCGACGAGCGACCGGAACGTCGACGTGACGGTCCGCGTCCGAGTCAACGGCTACGAGTCCTCCGACCCGCCGACGACATTCGACAACTGCGCGTGGCTGCAGGCAGTGGCTGCCGCACAGGGTCCGGCTGCGCTTGCGCTCACGGCCACGTTCCCCGAGGACTCGACCGCGCCGGTGTCCACGCTCGTCACCACACCGACCGATGTGCTCGTTGGCGGCGCCACCATCGGGCACTGGATCGTCCACCTCTCATGCGCGGACCCGACCGACGCGGGGTTCGCCGCAGGTTGCGCACGCAGCGAGTATCGGTTGGACGGCGGGTCGGTGACAGCCTATGAGGGCAGTGTCGCGGTCGAAGGCGTTGGCTCACACACGTTCGAATATCAGTCTGTCGACGCCGCTGGTAACGAGGAGGGCTTTCGCGCCGTTACACTCGAGATCGCAGTGGGTCCGCCTCCCGTCGTGACCAGCTTCACGCCGGCGAGCAGCTTCGTAGGCGCTGTCGTCGCGATTACCGGCACCGATCTCGACCGCACGCGAGGCGTGAAGTTCAACGGCGTGAGCGCGACCTTCAACGTCGCATCGCCGGCCCAGATAAATGCCACCGTGCCGGTGGGCGCCACGACCGGCCCAATCGAGGTGATGACACCATTCGGCACCGCGACGACCGCAGGAAGCTTCGTCATCATCATCCCGACGTGTGGCAACGGCGCGGTCGAACCGGGCGAGGCGTGCGAGAGTGGAGACTGCTGCGCCGCTGACTGCTCGTTCGTTGCCGTCGATACCGAGTGCCGCGGCGCGGTCGACGCCTGCGACGCCACCGAGAACTGCGACGGCGCGACGGCTGCCTGCCCGAGCGATGAACTCGCGCAAGCCGGCACCGAGTGCCGTGGCGCGGTCGACGCCTGCGACGCCACCGAGAACTGCGACGGCGCGACGGCGGCCTGCCCGAGCGACGAGCTCGCGCAGGCC